>Ga0302242_1000408_pt1 | contig 43988 bp, 48 predicted proteins | sample AAG_UR_Lys_MG_FD_193510 | JGI IMG/M metagenome (GOLD analysis project Ga0302242, IMG submission 193510) | Enriched activated sludge microbial communities from anaerobic digester in WTTP, New Holstein, Wisconsin, United States - AAG_UR_Lys | ecosystem: Engineered > Bioreactor > Anaerobic >...
TGGTACCCGTTTCGCCCCTGAGGGGAGCCTGACCCGGGCCCAGTTTGCCACCATGATGGTTCTGGCCATGGGAGAGGAGAAAGGGTCAGCGACCCAGTCTGCCTTCAAGGACGTATCCTCGAAGGACTGGTTTTGCGGATATGTGAACAAAGCCGCAGAAAAAGGCTGGATCAAGGGCTACAATGATGGGACCTTTGGGCCCGAAAAAACATTGAGCCGTCAGGAAATGGCGGTGATCCTGGTCAATGTGCTGGCGGAGAACACCACTACAGCAGCTACCTCGGAGGAACTGAAACCCTTTGCCGCAGAAACCCGCATCAGCGGCTGGGCCAGGCCCTATGTGGCCCGGGCAGAAGCCCTGGGGCTCATCGAACACGGACACATGGCCATAGATACTAACGGAAGCCTTTCCTATGACGCACAGGGAAAGGCCCTGCGGGCAGAGGCCGCCGTGTCCATTTACCGAATGCTGTCCCAAAAGAGTGAAAACACCGGTTTGATCAAGTTGCAAAGCAAATAAAAGGAGAAGTACAATGCAGCACAGTGAAAGAAAAACAGGATATGACGTCAGCGTGACCTTTGACGGAAAGGAAGTCCCCATGGTGCCCTTTGTCAAAGAGGTTTTTTGCAACGTGATTTTGGGAATTGCCAAAACCATGCGGGGATATACCGAAGAGACGGAAGTCCGCATCGTGGTCAAAAGGGAAGAATAGCCGAAAGATGAAGCGCTTTTTAAAGAACTTTTCCGCCTTCGATCTGGTGGTGCTGGCCATGATGGCTGCCCTGGGAGTGGCCGTCAAGCCCTTGGTGGTTTCCCTGGCCCACATGGTGACAGGGCCCCTTCTCATTCCCGGCGGTTCTCTGGCCGGGGGATTTTACATGATGTGGCTCATCCTTGGTGCTGCCATCGTGGATAAAAGAGGAGCCGCAACCCTCATCGGCCTGGTCCAGGCCATCCTTGTCCTTGCGGTGGGAGTCTACGGAACCCACGGCATCGTGAGCCTTTTGACCTACACCTTGCCCGGCCTGGGAGTAGATCTCCTTTATTTTGCCTTTCGCCTGAAGGCAGGGAACAAAAGCGCCATGTTTACCGGAGGGATCCTGGCCAATGTCTGCGGTGTGCTGCTGACCAATCTGGTATTTTTTCGCTTGCCTCTGATTCCCTTTCTCCTTTCCCTCAGTGCAGGAGCCCTTTCGGGAGGGGTGGGAGGATTGTTGGCTTTTCTGGTTTCTTCCAGATTGAAAAAACTCAGGCTGTAAGCGCCAGAGGAAAGAAACTTCGCAGAAGGAGTAGAGGCCATGGAAAAAAGCACAAAAAAAATTCTTCTTATACTTTTCCTCTTAACGGCGGTCACGGCAGTGGGCGTAGCTTTCAATTATCAGGAAAGTAAAGAGAACATGAAATATCTGGAGGCGGCAGAGATCCAAATCATCAACAAGGGGCAGGAAAAAGGGTCCCTGGCCATGGAGGATCTGGAGGCCCTGTCCCCCACAGACTTTACGGCAAAATTGAAGAGCAGCGTGATGCAGTCCCCCGAAGAGCATTCCTATACGGGCTTTCCTCTTGAAGAGGTACTGTCCCTTTCAGATCTTATGCCGGAGGAAGGAGAAATTCTCTCCGTAGGCTCGGTGGACGGGTATGAAGTTCCTTTCAGCAAAAAAGAGCTGGAAGAGATGGAGAATATCTTTCTGGTATACAAAGCAGACGGAAAGTATCTGGGAACCTATGGGGAAAAGGATGCCCAGGGCCCCTACATGATCGTGATCCGTGGAGATCGTTTCAGCCAGCGCTGGGCAAAATATGTCTGCCGCCTGGAGCTGACAGAAGAATAAAGAACGGAAGAAGAGGACTCCTTATGTTGGCTCTTTCCGCCAGTGATCTTTCTTTTCAATATGACGAAAAAGCGGCGCCCCTTTTGAAGAGCGTCTCTTTTCAATTGCAGACAGGAAAAATCATTGTCATTACCGGCCCTTCGGGCTGCGGGAAGAGCACTTTTGCCGCCTGCCTTGCGGGGGTGATTCCGGAGCATGTTTCGGGGATCTTTCAGGGAGAGGTAAGTCGCTTTGGAACCTGCGGCATGGTGTTTCAGGACCCAGACACCCAGATCTTCATGCCTCTGGTGGAGGACGAGTTGGCCTTTGCTCCTGAAAATCTGGGACTTCCTGTGGAAGAGATCAAAGCGCGAATCGAGGAGGTGCTGCAAGAAACCGGCCTTGAGGCGCTGCGAAAGGCTGACCCGGGAAGGCTGTCCGGGGGCCAAAAGCAATTGGTGGCTCTGGGGGCAGTATTGACCCTTTGCCCAGAGATCCTGATTCTGGACGAAGCACTGGCCCAGATCGATGAAATCTCCAGAAGAAGGATGAAAGCCCTGCTCTGTCGACTGAAAGAACAGGGCGTAGCCATTCTTATGATCGAGCATGAGACAGAAAACATGGACATTGCCGACGAGGTGTTTTTCATGGAAGAAGGAAGCCTTTCTCCTCTGGCAGAAAAGAGGGATGCCGTTTCCCAAAAGCAAAGAGAAAAGAAAAACCCCGTGCCCTCCCCAAAAAAGGAGATCCTTCGGGTGGAGGAGCTGGGCTTCTTTTATGAAAGCAAAAGGCTGAAAAAGGGCTGCAAACAGAGGAGCTCAGATACATCGTTATTTAACGATTTGTCCTTTTCTCTGTATGCCGGAGAGATCACCGCACTGGTGGGAGGAAATGGCGCGGGAAAAACCACCTTAGGGAAGCTGTTGACCGGCATCCTGACTCCTCAAAAGGGCAGGGTGCTTCTGGAGGAAGCGGATGGCAGGAGCCTTTCCCTTGCCCAAAAGGGCAGCCGGATCGGGTACTGTTTTCAGAACCCGGCAAACCAGCTCTTTACCCAAAGCGTGGAAGAGGAGGTTTCCTTCGGGTTCAAATATGGAATCAGCAAAGGAGTTGACGGCAGGGCGCAGGCAGAAAACATGCTTTCTTTGTTTGAATTGGATTCCCTTCGGGAGTCTTTTCCTCTCAACCTCAGCTGGGGGGAAAAACGTCGCCTCGTTCTTGCTGCGGTTTTGGCCCTGGAACCGGCCTATTTGATTCTGGATGAGCCCACCACAGGACTGGACGCTGTGAGAATGGAAGTTCTAAGCAGCACCCTGGAATCCCTGCGGGAGCGGGGGATCGGCATTCTGGTCATCAGCCATAACAAAGGTTTTGTACAAGGGATCGCAGACCGTGTTCTTTCCCTTCAGGAAGGAGGAATTCTTGATGAAATCTCTTGCTTCTCTTGATCCCCGAACAAAATTTTTTCTGGTAGCCTGCCTTTCCTCTTTGGGAGTGTTGCTGTCGGATCTGCGAATTCTTTGCGGGCTTTTTGCCCTTTGTCTGCTGCTCCTGTTAGGCTTCCAAATCAGCCCGACACAGCTTTTTCAACGGACAAAGGCTTTGCTGGGGGTGGTTCTGGCCATCGCCGTGCTGCAAAGTGTGTTTACACCCGGAGGAGAGGCGCTGCTGACCCTTGGAAGGATTTCTTTGCTTTCCACGGGAGGGCTGGTTCTTTCCGGAGAATTTATCCTTCGTATCCTTATCATTGTGGCCTCTGCGGGGTTTCTCAGCACCTCGGACAGCCGGGAACTGATCCAGGGACTGATCCAGTGGAAGCTTCCCTACGAACTTGCTTTCATGACGGCCATGGCAGTGCGGTTTTTGCCCGTCTTCGCCCAGGAATTCAGAGACGCTTTTGCTGCCATACAGCTTCGGGGCATCGATTTGCACCATCTCCCCTTCCGACAAAAAATGGAGGTGTATGCGGGATTGTTTCAACCGGTGGCAGGGGGCGCTCTGCTCAAGGCAAAGGCTCTGGCTTTGTCCATTGAAATGCGGGGCTTTCGGGCCTGCGAGAAGCGGAGCAGCCTTCTGGTGTTGCGGTTTTCCCTAAAAGATTATCTGGTGATGAGTCTGGCCGCCGTTTTTACCGTAGCGGCTTTGCTGTATTACCTGCTATACTTGGGTTGAAATGTTTTTCAGAGAGGAGCACAGGATGAAAGTCTTTTCTATTTTCGGTATCTCCAAAACAGGAAAAACCGCCTCCGTAGAAGCGGTGATCTGCGAGCTTAGAAAGCGGGGATATTCAGTGGGATCCGTAAAGGATATCCATTTTGAAGGATTTGAGGCGGATCAGCCGGGAACGGACACCTATCGACATAGATGCGCAGGAGCCCAGATGGTCACTGCCCGAGGCCCTGGGGAGACGGCGGTGTTTTACCCGGAACGCATGCCCCTGGTGCAGGTGCTGGCCCTTTATGATCAGGACTATGTGGTCTTGGAAGGCCAAAACGAATTTTTCGGGCCGGGGATCCTTTCCGCAAAAAACACGGAAGAAATCGATGCGAAAATGCGGGACACCGTATTTGCCATCACCGGACGGATCTCCGCCGAAATCAGCGAATACAAAAATCTGCCTGTCATCAATGCATTGACAGATGTAAAAAAGCTGGTGGATCTTATCGAGGTTTCCGTACCCGACTGGCTGGGTCAAAAGGGCTGGACTTAACCATGCCGGTGTAGGTAGGCCATGGTGCAGGCCCCGTCGCTGACCACGTTGAAGCCCTTCTCTTTGGCATAGCGGAGAACCTCGTCGTCGTAAGTTCCCGGCTGGAGCCAGATGTTGGGATATTCTTTTGGATCCATGGCTTTCAGGTGTTCCAGGGTGACGGTGGGGGGGACCACAAAATCCACGCACTGGGGTTTTTGCGGCAGGTCTCCCAGGCAGGAATAGCAAGCTTTTCCGTCATCCATATTCTGGTAGTTCGGGTTTACGGGATACGCCTGATAGCCGTGTTCTCCAAAGGTATGATAGATGCGGTTTGCCATTTTATCCGGGTTCGGGGTGGCACCCACCACAGCCCAAACCTTGTTTTTCATCATTTCCTGCATTTTTTCTTCTTTACTCATAGCGACCTCCTTACCTGATTTCTATTAGTGCCTCCACTCTTCGAAAAAAATGGAGAGAGAATTCGTGCAAGGAGGATTATACCCGGAAAATCCTCTTAATGAACATAAATTGTGTGTATTTTTTGCGAAAGGGTATATAATACCAATAAGAACGCCTAAGATATAAAACAGCTTATCCCCCGCAAGGAGGTAAGCCGTTTTCTTGTATTATAAAGACAGCGTAGCGGGAAGAACGCTGCGGCAGACGAAAGGAGAGCATTGATGCTTTGCAAGCAATGCGGCACAGCGAATAGCGATACGGCAAAATTCTGTAAAAGCTGCGGATCTCCCCTGGCAGCCCCCGAAGAACCGGTGGTGGCAGTTAATGAAGGAGAAGTCACGGATACAGTGGAAGAAAGCCCAGCGCCGGCAGCGGAAAAACAAGAGTCCGCAGCAGGCGGGGTGGCGGCAGCTCTGAAAATCTCTTCGGCGGCTGTGGCAGGAGCTTCTAACCCCAATGAGGTTCAGGCAGATTCTGTTGGGGAAGAAGGCGGCCTGGCGGAGGAATATGCGGGAGAGATCACCGAAGATTCTCTCATCCAAAGGATCCAGGCCAGATTTGGGCCAAAAAAAGAAAAAGCCCCCAAAGAGAAGAAAGTCAAGGAGAAGAAACCTCCCAAGGAGAAAAAGCCCCCAAAGGAGAAGAAACCTCCCAAGGAGAAGAAGCCCCCAAAGGAGAAAAAAGCAAAAGCCGCCAAAGAACCCAAACAAAAGAAAGAGAAAGCGCCTAAGGTAAAAAAGGAAAAAGCCCCCAAACAGCCCAAGCAGAAAAAGCTGAAACTGCCAAAGGCAAAAAAACCAAAGGGTGCAAGAGGGTCTTCCGGAAAGAAAAAAATCTTTTTGCTTTTGATCCTTATTGTGGTTTTGGCCGGGGTAGGAACGGGAGTGACCCTTTTCCTCACCGGGGGCTTGCAGCCTGCTTTGGAAAAGGCCCAGGGGACTGTAGAGAAGGCCCAGGGCACCGTGGGCAAAGCCCAGGAAAAAATCGAAGAAGTAAAAGAAACTGTGACGGGAGAAGTCACACTGGAAGATGCGGCTTTGGTCCTGTCTGTAGATGACAAAACCGGAAAACCCGGGGAAGTGACCACCTCTTATCTTGCAGGGACCCGGGACCTTTATGTTACCGTTGATGTAAAGGGGGTTTCCGGGGAGACAAAGCTCTCCTCCGTGTGGACTTATGTTTCCACAGGAATGGTTTTTTCCCAGACAGAGCTGATCATCGAAGAGGATGACAGAGTCAACTTCCGGGTGAAGGTGCCGGGAGGAGTTCCCCGGGGTGAATACAAAGTGGATCTGCTTTTGGAAGAAGAACTGATGGAGACTCTGGAGTTTACCGTTACATAATAAAAGGAGAAAATGGCATGGCATGGATCGGGTTGCTGCCGGTTTTGGCTGGCATTGCCGGGGTGATATGGAAAGCAGCAGGACTGAAGAGGGTCAAATGGTGGGTGTTTCTTTCGGTCATCGTATTGGAACTTGCTTCGTATGCAGTGTTTTCTATTTTTGTCACAGGCAATGTCCTGTTTTTGTGGCTGGTGATCGGGCTGGCGGCAGGAGTCTTTTTTGGAAAAAGCAACAAGCTTATCCGAAAGGGAAAGGTTTTGTGTTATAAGCAAAATCTCATTCTTTCCCTGGTGTACCTGGGAGTGCTTCTTGCGAATCTCCTTCTTCTGGCTCTGACAAAGGCCTACCTTCCTTTCCTTCTGATTTTGGGAGCTCTCGCCCTGGGGATACAGACAGGATTTTTTCTTCTGATCCTTTTGTTGGGCAAACAGCCACGGGAAAAAGCAAAAAAGGAAACGACAGAAGCACTGCCCGTGATATTGCTTCTGATTTTCTGTATGACTCTCCTTTCGCCTTCGGGCTTTGTCTTTGCATCCTCAGAGAAACCTGCCGCTCATGGCGGGGCAGAGGCCGCTGCCACTTCGGAGCCTACCGTGATGGACCTCAAGCCGGAAGAAATTGGGATTCTCGACATTGCAGAGGGCAACAACACGTCGTATGATGAACTTTCCGGAGGCAATCTGGGGATCTCTCTGGTTTTTGACAAAGGGAAAATAGGGAACAGTGAAAATGGCAGGGCCTTTCAGGGAGGAAGCCTGCGGTTTTATAATTATTACAGAGTGCCTGCTTCCGCCGGAAGCATTTATCAATATGGGGTGGATGGTACCACGGTGCGGGCATATTACGGGTTTGAGATTTACAAAGAAAAGACCAATGAGGAGTTGGGAGCCCAGTTGGAAGTTCATGCGGCACAAAGCGCATCGGGAGGAGCGAGGGTCTCGAATTTTCAATCCGGCGGAACAAAAGTATTTCGCATCTATGAATCTTCTGGAACGGTAGAGGGTGTGACTTATATGACTGTTGCCGAAGAGACTCTTTTTACTCTGGTATATACTTACGCCGCACCTCTTCAACCCCCCCTTGAACAGGTGGACACTTATTCTCCTGCAAAGATGACAGAGGGCGAAATGGATGCCTTGTTTGAAAACTGGACCGGGCGTATCCTGGAGTCTGACGAGTATGCTATAGAGAAGGGCTCTAAAGAAGAGGGTGAAGAAACAGAAGGCGGCGCTCACGGAATGGCGAAAAAATCCGGACCGCAAAAGAAAGAAGTCAAAGAAGTAAAGGGTGCCATCGGAGCGCTGACAAATGGAAAAGGCTTTTTTCAACTGGTTCCCGTCGCCTCGGGTAAAGCGGCTCTGGCAAGCATCCTGGGCGGATTGCTGGCCGGAGGAGGCATGGTCTTCTTTGCCTTGTTTACGGTGATGCCGGAAGGGTTCACTCTTCTGACAGAAGATGCCGGAGAAAAAACTCCTGTTTATGAAGAAAGCAAGACCCCCGGATTTGGTATGCGCCGCAGTGACGGAAAGTTCTGGAGCCGAAACCATGGATGGCTGTCCGAAGAGACTCCTTCCGTCCAAATGGAAAAGCTGAAACAGACCCTTTCAGGGTGCAACTTCGAAATCGAGAGGGCGGAACTGGCCGATGATAAAATGATGGTGGAGCTCCTGCAAAATGAAAAAGAGCGCTGCCTTCGGGAATATCACCAGTGGGTAGAAGATCTTCTGGCCTGCAGGGGAGAAAAGCATAAGGCGCTGGAAACAGAAGAAGCGGAAGCTCCACGGGCGTACAAAGGAGATTTGGGGACTCTGGCAGAAAAAGGACTGCTCCTCGACTTGAAAAAAGAGAAGAAAAAGATAACGCAAAAGAGGCTTGCTATGCAAAGCATAGAGAAAGCAGGTATCCTGCCGGAGGAAATTCCGGAACAGATTCATCTTTTAAGGGCTCCTGCAGATGCAAAGATCCTGGAGGAGGCCGGGGTGCAGGAAGTTCTCAACACAGAAATACTGCGCAGCACCGGCATCAGTACAGAGGCCATTGCAAGAGCGTTTGCCTTTGACGCACCCGGGGCTTTGGGCGTGGGTGAATCCATAGGGAATATGATAAAGGAAGCAGAAGCTTTTGCGCAGGAATTGCTGAGTAAGAAAAGGTGACAAAACCATGGATAAAGACACTACCTCCCGACTGATATTGACGGATTCGGACATCTATTCCTATGGGATCAAAAGGGGGTTCCCTGAAAATCCTGAGCTCTCCCTGGTTCGTGACGGCGCCTGGAAGGCTTTTGTGGCAAGTTTTAGCGAAGAGCCTCAGGAAGACCCCTCCCTCGCATCACCGGAGGAAGGCAGCGCAGAGGAACAGACCGAACAGAAAGAAGAGGAAGCGACTGCAGGAGATAAGGACATCATCAGTGCTTATCTGGAGGAGAATCCGGGACAGAAAACTGTTCTGGATCATATCGTGGCTTCCGCTATGTACCCACAAAATGTAGTATATCTTTTTGCAGAGATTGCCGGAAATCAATTTCGGATGAGAGCGGCCCAGCCGGTGCAGGGAGGTCCCGACACGGCGTATGCCACACTGGTCCGGGCAGGAACTCAACAAAATCTTCCCGGGGTGGAGAGCCCGGAGGGAATTCGCAATCTGGTCAGAGAACTTGCAGGCGTAAATGCAGAAACTTCCGCTGCTTCATACCCCTGTCTCCCCTTGGCGCAGTTTGTTCTTCTTGCAGCATGCGATCTGGTTCGGGAAAATGTGATAGAAGGAGGGCGGTTTACTCCCTCTGCCATAATGAATGCCTTTAGTTTTAACGGAGAGAAAAACTTTGCAAGATTTTGTGCTCCTCTTGCAGAACTTGCGGGAGACCGGCTTTCGTCCTGCATCTCCATTGAAGACATGGAGCGTCTGGTGGAGGAGCTTACCTCCCAGGGGGTTTTTATCAAGGAAAAGGCGGGAGATCGGGCGGCATACACCTTTGGATCCGGGTTCCGTTCCCTACCGGAGCTGTTTTCCGGTTCGGACAACCGTTTTGCCTGGTTTTGCCGGGATACCGAGGGAAAGGGAAACCTGATCTATATCATTTCCGAAAATGATATTTCCTGGGCCTTTGTGGTAAACAATCAGGAAGGGCGCATCGAAAGGATCAACAAGGAGAGCTTTGAAAACCTTCTTTCGCAGGTCTTTCCCAGATCAGCCTTCTGCACCAATTGCGGGACGCCACTGCCTTCCGGAGCTCATTTTTGTGAGGAATGCGGCACCAAAGCAGAATAGAAAACAAAAAAGAAAAAAGGAGACTTTTGGTGGGAGGTCTCCTTTTTCCCTTGCTTGGGATTGCAATAGGATCATTTATATGATGTAGTCGATGTGCTGTATGGTGCCCACAGAGCCATTCTCTTTGAGATAAATCCCTGTACTGGCAAGCTGGGCCATGCTTTGGTTGGCCCGGTCCTTATAAGTAAATTCTGTTTCCTGGTGTCCCAGGTAGATGGCGCCTATTCCGGCGGCGGCAAGGCTCAGAAGCTGGTCTTTTCCGTTTTCGTCTTTTGTCCATACCGTGAGCCTCTGGAAAACGTCATCGTTCTCATCGATCCAGTTGTTTCCGTCGGAATCGTACTGGGAAAGCTCTGTGAAACCGTCTCCCATATTGGGTCCGAACAATTCTTTTCCGTCATTAATCCGGCCGTCTCCGTTTTTATCCAGGGCCAGAAAACCGCTGCCTCCGGACAAAAATTCAATTTCTTCCATGGCGCCGTCTGCGTTCAGGTCAAAATCCACCCGAAGGTTCGACAACCCGGCAGAGGGTCGGTCCAGATTGATAACGAGAGGATCTACCTTGTTTCCCTGGCCCATCTGAAGATGGAATTCTTCCTGAGAATGGTAACTCCTGGACATATTCATATTCAAATCAAAAGAGATCTCTTTTCCGTCAGATGTCTTGATAACACCTTGGGCGGAATAGCTCACGGCTTCTGTCTCCCGATAGGTGCGGGAGTAATCATAGGTGAGGCCAAAACCAGAGCTGGGGATAGGGAAGGTTGCCGTAGTCGCCGTGGTCCTTCCCGGATTACCAAAGGTCAGCTTTGAGCCGCTATAAGCACTGCGCAAAAGATCCGTTGTACGGAACTTTACCTTTCGCCCAAGGAGTTGGGTCAAAAAATCCTCCAAAAGCTTGAGCTTCAAATCGTCCTCCAGAGAAAGGTCTGTAGAAAGTCCTTCGGAAGAGGAAGTGGATATGATGGCCCCGCCGATGCTTTGCCCGGCAGAGGCTGCGGCTTCTTCGGATATGGTGACAGTATCTGTATTCGGCATGCCCGAAACCTCTTCGCTCAGGTCGGTCACTCGCTGCAGGGACGCACTTCCTGTGTTGTCCCACACATTAAGCTGTTCGGAAGTCTCCGAACGGACAGACTGGTGATGAAGGCTCTGCATGCTTACCTGTGATTCTGCGATGCGCATCAGGGTTCCCTCCCAATCATCGACAACAGTAGAAATTTACAAATCAAACGATCTGTAAATTCTTTAGCATGTATTATTATTGTCGGCAAAAAGGAAAAAAACTTTAGAGAAATAAGAAAATCTGCTTTTCTTTTTTTGAAAAGCAGATTTTCTTTGCCGGGATGTGGTTGTGAAACAGAGTCGTTTCAAGTCGTTATTGTTTTTTCTGGGAACAACCGCTGCAGCTGCCGCAGCAGGATTCTTCGCAGAGGATTGGTCGTCCTCGCCGGGCTTTTCCGAAAAAGCGATGGATCACCAGGAGCACTGCAAGCAGCAGAACTCCTGTCACAACAAGAGTAGCGGGCGACATCCGGGAACCTGCCTGATAGATGATCAAAGAGACCATGTAGGCAAAGATGGTCTGGTACCCCACGGCAAACCAGGTCCATTTTGCGGAGACCATTTCCCGGCGAGTGGCCCCGATGGCAGCAAAGCAAGGCGCACAAAGGAGATTAAAAACCAGGAAGGAAAAGGCAGACAGCTGAGAGAAGGCGGCCTGGAGAGAGCTCCAGACTTCTGCGCCGTTTTCAGATACTTCGCTGATCCCGTAAAGCACCCCAAAGGTACCCACTACGTTTTCTTTTGCCAAAAGCCCTGAGATCGTTGCAACGGCAGCTTTCCAGTCGCCCCAACCAAGGGGGGCGAACAAGGGGGCCAGCACTTTTCCTACTGCAGCCAGCATGGAATCTTCTGCATTCACCATCTGCATACCGAAGTTGAACGTGGACAGGAACCAGAGGATGATGCAGGCAAGGAAAATAACGGTTCCCGCTTTGATGACAAAGGAGCGTGCCCTTTCCCACATGTGTATGAGAACACCTTTCAGGCCGGGCATGTGGTAAGCAGGTAATTCCATCACAAAGGGTGCCGGATCTCCCGAAAAGAGAGTGGTTTTTTTCAACAGGATCCCGGACAGGAGCACTGCGCCGATGCCGATAAAATAAGCAGAAGGAGCAATAAAGACAGAGCCCGGAAACAGGGCGCCGGCAATGAGGGCAATGATAGGCAATTTTGCCCCGCAGGGGATAAAGGCGGTGGTAATGATGGTGATTCTTCGGTCAGAATCGTTTTCGATGGTGCGGGAGGCCATGATCCCCGGAACGCCGCAGCCTGTGGCCACCAGAAGGGGAATGAAGGATTTGCCGGAGAGTCCGAAATGCCGGAAGATCCGATCCATGATAAAAGCCACACGAGCCATATATCCGCTGTCCTCCAAAAGGGACAGGCAGAAGAACAAAACCAGCATTTGCGGAAGAAAGCCCAAAACCGCTCCTACTCCGCCGATGATCCCGTCAACCACAAGGGAGATCATCCAGTCGGCGGTACCTATGGAGGCAAGGAAAGCCCCTGCATTTCCCATGAACATTTCTCCGAACAAAATATCATTGACCCAGTCCGTTCCCATGCTTCCTATGGTAGAGACGGCAAGGTAATATACGCAAAACATGACAAGGGCAAAGATGGGAAGAGCCCAAAAACGGTGGGTGACAATGCGGTCGATCTTGTCGGAAGTGGTGAGATTTCCGGTGCGGGGTTTTTTCCTCACACACCGGGACACCATATCTGTCACCAGGGAATAGCGCTCATTGGTGATGATACTTTCGCTGTCATCCTGGAAAAAGTCTTCTGCTTTTAGAATGGCGGCCTCGATTTTGCCGACAGCATCGGGAGAAAGATTCACTTCCGCCATGGCTTTTTCATCTCTTTCAAAAAGGCGAATGGAGTACCAACGTCGTTGTTCCTCGGCGATGGAAGGAGGCAAAAGATCACGGATGCTGGAAAGAGCAACTTCTGTTTCTGAAGAAAAGGGATGAAAGAAGAACTTTTCTTTGGCCGATGTTTGTATGGTTTCAAGGGTTCTCCCCACGGCATCTTTAGCCCCAAACCCTTTCAGGGCAGAAGTTTCGACGATCGGACAGCCCAAAAGTGCAGAGAGTTGTGGGGTATCGATAATGTCACCGTTTTTATGGAGCAGATCGATCATGTTCAAAGCGATCACCATAGGGATACCCGTTTCCAGCAATTGCAGTGTCAGATACAGGTTTCTCTCAATGTTGGTGGCATCCACGATATTCAAAATCCCGGAAGGTTGTCCCTTCAGAAGGTATTCCCTTGTAACCACCTCTTCCAAAGTGTAAGGGGAAAGGGAATAAACTCCCGGGAGATCCTGGATGAGCACTTCCTTTTGTCCTTTCAGTTTTCCTTCCTTTTTCTCTACTGTGACCCCGGGCCAGTTGCCCACATATTGTGAACTGCCGGTGAGTTCGTTGAACAGGGTGGTTTTTCCGCTGTTGGGGTTTCCGGCCAAAGCAATGGTAATTGCCATAATAACACCTCTCTTTTACTCGCTGACTTCGATGAACAGCGCATCTGCTTTGCGCAGACTGAGCTCGTAATTCCGCACATTGATCTCTATTGGATCTCCCAAGGGGGCCACTTTTCGCACAAGGATCTCTGCGCCTTTTGTGATCCCCATATCCATGATCCTTCTTTTGATGGGACCTTCCCCCAAAAGGCGGACTACTTTTGCACTTTCCCCGCTTTTCATATCCTTAAGTGTTCTCATACTCTCTTCCTCCTAATGCGATTCGTCATTTCCGTGGAGATAGGTCGCTGACCATTTTTCTATATGATGATTCGGTTTGCCATGGAACGATCCAGGGCGATCCGGCTGTTCTTGATGTTGAGGATCATGTTTCCCGTGAGCTCGGAAATTACAGTGACCGCCTCTCCTTCTACAAATCCCAGTGTGGCAAGAAATCGACGGGTGTCGTCTTTTCCCGTTATTTTTTTGATGGTGTTTTCTTCACCCGGTCTGGCCATGGTAAGCAACATCGTTCATTCCTCCTTTATTTTCACTTATCTTACTTTCGCAGAATCCATTCGCCCGGCTACTACTTTTGCGGCCTGGGGTAGTTCAAATTTGAAAAAGTCCGCAAAATCCATTTGTTTCGATTTGCCCAAAAAGTCCGGAGTAGGATTTTTGACAAATCCCGCCGCCGGCCCTACCCCATGGTCGTCGCACCAAAAATGCGAAATGGATTTTTGCCCAAATCTTTCGAACATCCTACTCCTTTCGGCTGTCGCAAGGTGTTCGCTGGCCGTCGGGGAGCTTCGGGGTAGGATAAAAGTGCAAATTCTCGCAGAATCCATTCGCCCAGCTACTACTTTTGCGGCCCGGGGTAGTTTAAATTTGAAAAAGCCTGCCAAATCCGTTTTTTCACTTCGGTAAAAAAGTCCGGAGTAGTTATTTCCAACAAATCGTGCTGGTAACCCCACCCCATCTCGCCGGCACTAAAAATCTACTACCTGGCGAAAAGGTTAGTCTCTGCTAACCGAACGGCCGAAAAATAAGTTAGTAAAAACTAACTATAGGGCTAAAATTTTGGTTAGTCAAAACTAACCTCAAGCAAATCATACCTTCTCCCGATGTTTCTGTCAACAATATTTTAAACAGAATCTTTTCGAAAAAGTGTCTTTCCAAGAAAAACAAGAAAGTAAGCGGAAACGGAAAGGATAACGATAGCAGCGCCGGAGGCGATCTCAAAGTGATAGGAGAGCCAGAGCCCGAAAAAGCAGAAGAGGCAGCCCAGGGCAATGGAAAGACCCATGCGGCTTGCAAGACCCCGGGTGAGCAGGGCAGCGGTAGCGGTAGGCGCAGCAAGGAGGGCCAGCACCAAAATAATGCCGGTAACGCGGAGCAAAGCCACCGAGGTCAGGGCGATGAGAACCAAAAGCAAATGCTCCAGGAAGGAGGCGGGAAGGCCCCGAAGGTAGGCAAATTCTCTGTCAAAAAGAAAGGCCTTCCAGTCCGCATAAAAAAGCAGGACGGCAGAGCTGATGAGAACGGTGAAGGCGAGCATAAGCCAAAGATCCCCCCGGGTCACCGTGAGAATATTTCCGAAGAGATAAGAAGAAAGGTCCGGGGGATATCCGGGCATGAGAGAGACAAAAAGGATGCCCAAAGCCATGCCCAGGGACCAGAAAAGGCAAATCAGAACATCTCCCATGGCGTGACTTTTCTTTTGGATGGTGGCAATGCCCAGGGCCGCTGCCAGGGAAAAAAACAGGGCCCCTAAAATCGGAGGAAATCCTAAAAGATAACCAAGGCCCACACCGCCATAAGCCGTATGAGCGATTCCTCCGGAAAGAAGGATGATCTTTTTTTCCAGGATCATGCTGCCGATGATCCCGCAGACGATACTGGCGAGGATCCCCGACAAAAAAGCATGCTGCAGAAAGGTATATTGAAAAAGCGCCTGGATCATGATTCGCACTCCTCTCCGTGGTGCTGCAGCACCCTGTGGGGAACACCGTGGGCGATAAGATCCACCGGACAGCCGTAAAGCTTGGTGACAATTTCGTTAGAAAGTTCGGGCTCTCCGTGGTATACAAGGCGTTCGTTGAGACAGGCGATCTGGCTCACGGCAGAGGAAACTGCAAAAAGATCATGGGTCACAAGGAGGATGGTGATCTCCTGATTCAACTCCTCCAGCAAACGGTAGATCTCTATCCTTGAGGACGCATCCACACTGGCAGTAGGCTCGTCCAGAAGAAGAAGCTGTGGTCCGCAAACAAGGGCCCGGGCGAGGAGCATCTTCTGGAATTCTCCTCCCGAAAGCTCGGAGATCCTGCGCCTGCAAAACGAGGAAATGCCCAACCTTTCGACGATCCTCTCCACTGCCTCCTCATCTGCTTTTGAGTAGTGAAAAAAGGGATGCAGGCCCCGGGTGAGCCTTCCGCTTAGGATCACTTCAAAAACCGTGGCGGGGAAATGGCGGTCCAGCGAAGAAATCTGTGGAACATAGCCGATTTTCTGGCGTTCTTTTTCCGGCGCATCTCCAAAGAGATCTATTTCGCCCTGAGACAAAGGGATCAAACCAAGAATCGCTTTTAACAGAGTGGATTTGCCTCCTCCATTGGGGCCGATAATGCCCAGGTATTCTTTTTCTTTTACATCCAGGCAAATCTCCGTCAGAGCAGCTCTGCCGGCGTAATGAACGCTGAGATTTTCGATGTGAAGGATAGGATCTTGCATATTCGCCTCCTGCCATTCCCTTGCCGGATCTCTTATTGAGCATTGTAAGCCTCCTGTTTGGGCCTTGTCAATCGGCCTTGGATTTTTCTTTGGGAAAAAGGATTTTACATTGCGGCATATGACAGAAACCACTTCTCAGCCAAGGGATAGTGTTGTATAATCCAAGGGTGATATAAAGAATGGAGCGAAAGAGAATGAAAAAGAAGGAAAGAGTAATATACATATTAGCCATCGCTGCAGCGGCGTTATACCTTCTGATCGGTCATCAGGTCGCCGGCCTGGGATCAGTGGAATACCTGGAAGGGACCCGGGCGGAATATGTGAAAGCCCGCGTGGTTTCCATCGACGAGACCCGGGCACAGGAGGTGGAAGTCAGTGGGAACCAGGAACTCAGCAGCGAGGAGATCTATCTTTCTGCGGAAGTCATGAAGGGAGAAAAGAAGGGAAAGACACTGGAGGCTCTGCAGACCTATGATGGGTCTTTGATCGGTTCCATCAAAAAAGTGGAACCCGGAGACAAGGTGATCCTTATGAGCGCTTTCGAACCGGAAGCACCTGCACAATGGATCGTCATCGAATATGTACGCAGCGATGCTTTGTGGGTCTTTGCTGCCATCCTGGGGCTGTGCATTCTCCTCTTTGGCAGGAAGAAAGGCTTTAACACCATTCTTTCTCTGGTGTTTACCTGCGCTGCCGTCTTTGTAGTCTTCATTCCTGCCATTTTGTCTGGACATAATATTTATGTATGGGCTTTGGTCACCTGCGGAGCTATCATTTCACTGACTCTTCTTATCGTCAGCGGGCCCAATCGGAAAAGCCTGGCTACGGCTCTTGGATGTACGGGAGGGCTCATCGTATCCGGAGTGCTTACTGTTGTTATGGACAGCATCGTTCACCTCACAGGTCTTGTAGACGAAGAATCCATGTACCTCATGTATTTGAATGAGAGCGATCCCATTAATCTTCGGGCCATTATTTTTGCTGCTATTCTCATTGGAGCACTGGGGGCGATCATGGATGTGGCCATGGATATTTCTGCTGCCTTGTTTGAGCTTGCAGAGCATACAAAGACAGAGAGCTTTTCTATGCTGGTGCGTTCCGGCATGAGTATCGGAAGGGACATTCTCGGCACCATGGCCAACACCCTGGTCCTGGCGTATATCGGCAGCTCTTTGAGCCTGGTGCTCCTGCTGGTGGCGTATAACGATTCCCTTTTATTTCTTTTCAACCGTGAAATGATCATAGTGGAGATTTTGCAGACTCTCGTAGGGAGTTTTGGCATTCTGTTTACCATACCTTTTACCTCTCTGATTTGCGGAAAGCTATATACCAGAAGACTGGAGGATGCATCTTGAAGATTCAGGAATCAGCAGAAAACTATTTGGAACAGATCCTTGTTCTGAGTAGAGAAAAAGGCAAAGTCCGTTCCGTTGATATTGCCGAGGAAATGGGTTTTTCCAAGCCCAGCGTCAGTCATGCCATGAAACAGTTTCGTGAGAACGGCTATATTACGGTAGACGAGGGCGGACAGATCTCTCTTACGGACAAAGGGCGTCTTGTAGCAGAACGAACTTATGAGAGGCATCAGCTCCTCACCGATTATTTTCAGTGGCTGGGAGTCTCCGAAGAGACAGCAAAAGAAGATGCCTGCCGGATAGAACATTATATAAGCGAAGAAACCTTTCGAAAGATCAGGGAACATTATGAAACCATGGCCGACTAATCTACGGACACTTTTATTTGTTGTTGTGCTTATCACCCTGTTACTGTCTGCGGCTTGTGAAGATGAAAAATCTGCGGCGGCGGGGGGATTCCCTTCCCCGAAAGAGGGCATCCTGGATTTAAGGGGCTTTGCCTTTGATGAAACCACTCCCATCCCTTTGGAAGGAGAGTGGGATTTTTATTGGAACCGGTTTATGACCTTTGAAGAATTGGATGCGGAAAAGGCAGATCTTTCTGTTCGGGTGCCCAGCCTTTGGAAAGATTACAAATTGGAAAAGGAAACGCTTTCAGGCATGGGCTTTGCAACCTATCGCCTTCATATAGTGACGGATCTCCCGGAGGGGGCTCAAATGGGTTTTCGCATCTTTCCTCTTGCTTCTGCCTATGAGATGTATATTAATGACGAAAAAGTCGCCTCCTGCGGGATTCCGGCAAAGAAGGAAAAAGGAGAACAGGCTTGTTTTCTCCCCCAGGTAGTGACTTTTTCTACCCCGAGCCGTGAATTCGATGTGATCTTTCATGTTTCCAATCATCTGGTGGCAAGCGGGGGTGCCTGGTACCGGATCTATTTTGGAAATGCGGACAGCATAAGAGCTGATTATGCCAGGAGCATTCAAAGTGAAAGCATCCTGTTCGGCGCTTGCGGGATCATTTTTCTTTTCTGCCTTGCGGTTTATTGTGTCTGTGGAAGGCAAAAAACCAACCTCATTCTGGCATTCCTTTGTCTGTTTCTTACCATTTCTCTGGACGCTTTTGGGGACTTTTTTCTTCCCCGTTGGTTTCCCTGGATTCCTGTCAAATGGTTGATTTTCCTGTGGTACATTTCTTTGGCATGGACATTTCATCTGCTGACCATGTACCTGGATCAAGTGTATCATACAAAGGCCTCGATGATTCTGCGGCGGGGATTTACTATTTATCTTCTCCCCGCACAGCTGTTTTTTCTGCTGGCACCTGTCTCTTTTTACACCGGCTTTACTCCCATTTATATAGGAATTGCTATGACGGTTTCGGCGGCGACCCTTTACTTGATTCTCAGGAATCTTCGTCTCCGGGATCCGGAGACCTGGGTCAACCTTGCCTGTGGAATCGTTTTAACAGGGAGTTTTCTGCATGATCTTCTGTATTGGAATAATCTTTGGGGAGTGGGGAAGGGAGAGATCCTTTATCAGGGGATCTTTTTGATCATTGTCCTGCAGATGATCCTCCAGATCCGTCGTGTCAAATTTTATTATGACGGGCAGTCTGCGGCAGAACTTGCTTTTCTTCAGGCCCAGATCCGTCCGCACTTTATCTTTAACACCTTAAATACGGTCGTTGCCGTTTCCCGTGAGGATACCGACAAAGCCAGGGAACTTCTTATGGAGTTCAGCCAGTATCTGCGGCGAAGCTTCGACCTTACGGGAAGAGATCAGTTTGTGCCCCTCAAGCACGAAATAGAATTGGCGAAAGCCTATGCGACCATTGAAAAGGCAAGGTTTGGAGAACGACTGGAGGTGGTGTTTTCTCCGGCGCCCAGAGAATGGGAAATGGTCCCTACCCTGATATTGCAGCCTTTAGTGGAAAATGCCATTATCCACGGCATCCTGCCGAAGGAAGAGGGAGGCAGAGTAGAGGTGTTTATAGAAGAAAAGGAAAAAAGCATCTTTTTTCAGGTCTGCGATAATGGTATGGGCATGCCGGAAGAAGCTCAGGCCAGGCGAAAGGGAACCTTTGAAAAAGGTGTGGGTCTTGAGAATGTAGATGCCAGGCTCCGAAAGCTGTACGGCAAAGGACTTGTGATCGAAAACGGGAAGGACGGCGGAACGAAAGTCAGCTGGGAGATCCCGCAAAAGAAGGGAGGGGCAGCGAAGTGTTGCAGGCGTTTCTTATTGATGATGAAAAAGCGGGCTTAACGGAACTGGAATACCACTTGAAAAAATATCCTCAGATCCGGATCGCCGGAATCTTTACGGAAGGAACCCGAGCCCTGGAGGCCATGGAGAAAACAAAGCCGGAGATCCTTTTCCTGGATATCAATATGCCTCAATTATCCGGAATGGACCTGGCAGAACTGGTCAGGAAAAAGGACCCGGGGATAGAGATCGTTTTTGTTACCGCATATGAGCAGTATGCTCTGGAAGCATTTTCTGTTCGCGCAGCGGATTATTTGCTCAAACCCATCGAGGATACTCGTTTTGATGAGACCATGGAGATCCTGCTTCGCCGTTTAGATCCGGGGAAGAAACGCACCGCTCCCGGCAAAAGACTTCAGATTAGTTGTTTTGGACATTTTTTTTTCCGCTGGGAAGATGGGCCGCCCTTCAAATGGCGCACAGAAAAAACAAAAGAGCTGTTTGCCTTCCTTCTCCATGATCGGGGACGGGGGCGCACAAAGGAAGAGCTTCTGCATATTATCTGGCCGGGAGAGCCCCCGGAGAAGGCCCTTCGGGCCCTTTATAATGCGGTGTACTACCTTCGAAAGGCGCTGGAGGACTATGGGATTTCAAGAGATCTTGTTGTCATTGACAACACCTACCGAATGATCCTTGGAGATGTGGATTGCGATCTGGAGCGATTTTATCAATTGGAAAATGCCTCTGGAGTCGAAGAAAGGGAAACCTTTATCCGGTTGACCGAGGAGAAGTACTTTCGGGGCTGTGAGTATCCCTGGGCGAAGTCCTTCCAGGATTGGGTCGTGCACTTGCGCAGAAAAGTCTTTATGGAGCTGGCAGAAGACTATCGCAAAAATGGCGATCTTATCAGCGCAGAATTTACTCTGCGCAAAGCGCAGGAATAATTTCGCAAAAGAACGCTTCGACAAAAAGGAGTTATTGACATATGACGGAATGAGGGTATAATAAAAAATAGTGGCATATGTCACAAAAAGCAGAGGAGGGAAAAATCCTTGTCAAGACCGAGAAAATGGAGAAGAGTATGCTGTCTGCCGGAAAGGGACCGCTTTGGGCCTTTAGGGATGACCGCAGATTCTGCAGATTATGTGCGCATGAGTGTGGACGAATATGAAACCATTCGCCTTATTGATCTGGAAAACATGACCCAGGAAGAGTGCGCCGGATGTATGAACATCGCAAGGACCACCGTGCAGGGCATCTATAATGAAGCCAGAAGAAAAGTGGCGGATTCCCTGGTCAACGGAAAGCTGCTTTGGATCGAAGGCGGAGAATATGAACTCTGCAGCGGGCAGGAAAAACCCTGCGGAAGACGGGGCTGTCACAGACATTTTTATGACAGCACAGAGGAGGAAAAAAAATGAAGATCGCATTGCCTGTAGACGAGAAAAGTGGGAACAGCACTGTCTGTATGTCCTTTGGAAGGACGCCCTATTTTATGATTTATGATACCGAGACAAAAGAAAGTATTTTTTTGGACAATTCTGCTGCCGCAAGTCAGGGAGGGGCAGGGATCAAAGCTGCCGAGGCCCTGATCCATGAAGGAATGGAAGTGCTTTTGACCCCTCGCTGCGGAGAAAATGCGGCAGTGGTCATCAAGGCTGCGAAGATTCCCATGTACAGGACAAAAGGAGATTCCATTCAGGAAAATATCGACGCTTTTCTGAAGGGAACCCTGCCTGCATTGGAAGAGATCCATCCGGGATTGCATGATCATGGCGGAAAATAGAAAAAAGATCGCCGTGTTGAGTGGGAAGGGAGGAACGGGAAAAACTTTGGTTTCCGTGAACCTTGCCGCAACGGCAGGAAACAGCACATACATCGACTGCGATGTGGAAGAACCCAATGGCCATTTGTTCTTCAAACCGGAGATTTGCAGAGAATATTCGGTTACTGTTCCCATCCCTGTTGTGGATCAGGAGAGCTGTGACGGCTGTCGAATTTGCAGCGACTTTTGCAGATTCAATGCCCTCGCCTATGTGAAGGACAAGTTACTGGTTTTTGAAGAAGTCTGTCATTCCTGCGGGGGATGCGTTCTCCTTTGCCCTCAAAAAGCATTAAAGGAAAAAGAAAAGCCTGTGGGAACAGTGAAAGAAGGGTTTTCCGGATCTGTTCTGGTGCGCAGCGGGATCCTGAACGTGGGAGAGGCCTCCGGTGTCCCCGTTATTCAGCGTTTGCTGGAACTCCCGGAGTTAGAAGAAAGCAGGGATGGCCCGATTTTTATAGACTGTCCTCCGGGCAGTGCCTGCATCGTCATGGAGAGCATCAAGGATGCCGATTTTTGCCTTTTGGTAGCAGAGCCTACGATGTTTGGTGTTCACAATTTGAACATGGTGTGGGAACTGGTTCGGGTTTTTAAAAAGCCCTTTGGTGTGGTATTAAACAAGTGCATGAGGCAGGAACAAAATCCTGCAGAAACTTTTTGCCTGGAAAAGAAAATACCCGTGTTGGGAAGGATCCCCTTTGACCCGGAATGGGGCCGGCTCAACGCAGAAGGCAGGATCGTGGCTCGGGAAAAGGAAGAATGCCAGCGACTTTTTGCTTCCCTTTTGGAGACTTTGATGAGAGAGGGGGAGACAGTATGAAACAGATCCTGATCCTCAGCGGCAAAGGCGGGACGGGAAAGACTACTGTGGCGGCTTCTTTCATCCGGTTGGCAAAGGCAAAAGTCTTTGCGGACTGTGATGTGGATGCCCCCAATTTGCATTTGCTGTTTCCACAAAAAGAAGAGCCGCAAAAAAATCTTTTTTTTGGACTGCCAAAAGCAAAAATTGATACGACCCTTTGTACCTCCTGTGATTTGTGCAGGCAACACTGCCGGTTTTCGGCGATTTCAAAGGATGGCAATGGGTATCATGTAGATCCCTTTGCCTGTGAGGGTTGTGCCGTGTGCGGGGCTCTTTGTCCCGTGGGGGCCGTGAGCTTTGAAGAAGCTCCGGGAGGAGACCTTTTTTTGTACTGCGGGGAAGGCGTTACTTTTTCCACCGCCACACTGCGGATGGGGAGCGGAGCATCCGGAAAACTGGTATCCGAAGTAAAACAGCAGATCAAAGAGGCATCAAAGAAGGCAGCGCTTGTCATTGTTGACGGATCTCCGGGGATCGGTTGTCCGGTCATTGCCTCCCTTTCAGGGGCGGATCTGGTTTTGATCGTTGCAGAGCCATCTCTTTCGGGGATCAGCGACATGGAACGCATCATTAAGACCGCAGGAATCTTTGGCACAAAAATAGCGGTTTGCGTGAACAAATATGACACTCATATGGAAAACACAGAACACATAAAACGGCTTTGTGAAGGGCTTCAGATCCCTTTTGCAGGGGTCATACCTTATGACCCGGAGGTGCTCAGGGCTGTGAATGAAGGAAGAACCATCGTTGAAAAAGATTGCCCTGCAGGCCGGGCCGTTCTCGAAATTTTTGAAAAAACCATACCCCTTGTTTTAGGGGAATGTGTTGTTTAGAGAGGAAAAGGGAAAACCTATTTGCGCATCCTGGCTTTGATAGAAAACACAACCAAGAAAAAAGAACTGCTGTGCGAGCATGGCCTAAGTCTTTATCTGGAAACAGAAAAGCGCAAGGTCATCTTTGACACTGGAGCAAGCCCGGCTTTTGCTAAAAACGCAAAAGCTTTAGGAGTAGATCTTTCGGCGGTGGACCTGGCAGTGCTTTCTCATGGTCATTATGACCATGGGGGTGGCCTTGCGACTTTTCTGGAACTGAACTCCCGGGCAAAAATATATCTGGATCAAAAAGCCTTTGGGGAGTATTATGCCAATGCACCGGATGGGACAAAACGCTATATCGGCCTGGACCCGGCGCTGGCAGAGGAACCCCGCTTCGTCTTTCTCCGGAAAGATACGATTTTGGAGGAAGGAATGGAGTTGTTTTCTGAGGTGACAGGAGATTTGTTTTGTGCCTCCGGGAACGCACAACTTCTTGCGCAAAAAGAAGGTTGCTTTTTCTGCGATCCCTTTGAACATGAGCAGAATTTAGCTATAATGGAAAAGGGAAAGCGGATCCTTATTGCAGGCTGTGCCCACAGGGGCATCGCAAATATACTGACCCATTATCAAAGGAAATACAACTCCTGGCCGGATCATGTGGTGGGAGGCTTTCATCTTTCCGGAAGATCTGCCGCCTGCTGTGAACCCCCGGAGTTTGTGGTCTCTTTGGGAAATTGGCTCCTGAAAACGGGGGCCATGTTCCATACCTGTCATTGCACCGGCCTCGAAGCATACCGGAGCCTGAAGGAAGTAATGGGAGAAAAGATAGAGTATCTGTCTACCGGCAGTGAAATAATCATAGAATAAAAGAAAGAAAAGAAGAAAGGGATCAAAAAATGAGCGAAAATTGCAATCACCAATGCGGCAGCTGCGGCGAAGAATGCGCAGAAAGAGAAGAACAAAAAGTAGATTTCAGCGCAAAGCTGAATGAAATGAGCGATGTGAAAAAAGTGATCGGTGTGGTCAGCGGAAAGGGGGGCGTGGGAAAATCTCTGGTGACTTCTCTTCTTGCTGTTACCTTGTCCAGAAGAGGTCTTCATACCGCTATTTTGGATGCGGACATTACCGGCCCATCCATCCCTAAGGCCTTCGGTCTGACGGAAAAAGCGCAGGGGACCGACAATGCCCTGTTCCCTGTAAAGACGAAAACCGGCATCGACGTGATGTCTGTTAATCTCCTGTTGCCTGACGAAAGCGACCCCGTGGTGTTCCGTGGACCTATTATTGCAGGGACGGTGAAGCAGTTTTGGAGCGATGTGATCTGGAGTGGGATCGACTATATGCTGGTGGATATGCCTCCGGGAACCGGGGATGTTCCCCTTACAGTGTTCCAGTCTCTGCCTGTAGACGGGATCATCGTGGTGGCATCTCCCCAGGAACTGGTGTCCATGATCGTGACAAAGGCAGTAAAGATGGCAAACATGATGCATGTTCCCATCATCGGACTCATTGAAAACATGTCCTATTTCAAGTGCCCGGACAACGGCATAGACTATAAGATTTTCGGGGACAGCCATATTGATGAGATCGCAAAGGAACATGACCTGGAAGTGCTGGCAAGGCTGCCCATCGATCCGAAATTTGCCGCTCTGGTAGACCGGGGAATGGTAGAACTTTTCGAAGGAGACTGGTTGGAAGGCGCCGCCGACGCCATTGAAGCGGCGGTACAGGGAAAAGGAACGGAAGCGGCGAAGCCTGCAGAAAACAAAAAAATGGAGGGGAATACAATGAAAATCGCAGTTGCAAGTGAAGGGAATATGGTCACGGAACATTTTGGACACTGTGTCAATTTCAACATTTTTGAAGCAGAAGGAACTGCCATTACGAAGAGCGAATCCATAGAGAATCCCGGACACAGACCCGGATTCCTGCCTAATTTCCTCAACGATTTGGGAGTGAATGTTATTATTTCCGGAGGAATGGGAGGCGGCGCCATCGAGATTTTTAACGAAAAGGGCATCGAAGTGATCCTGGGAGCAGGGGGAGACGCCAAAGCGGCGGCAGAAGCCTATCTCCGTGGGGAATTAGAATCTACAGGCTCTGTATGCCACGACCATATCCACGAGCATGGAGAAGGCTGCGGCGGCGGTTGCGGTCATTAAGACCATGCTGTATTGTGCGGATTGTAAAGTAAAGGCCTGTTATACCGGAGCGGCGGAATTCGTCCCGACCAGCTGTCCTTTGGGGGAAGAGGCATTGATCGAGGAAAGCCGTCTTGCTTATGAGGAAGAGACAAAAGAGTTTGCACGGCAGGCGGCCCTCATTGAATCCAAAGGCTATTGCCGATGGACCAGGGTGGAAGAGACCATTGCTTTTTGCAAAGCCATGGGGTATCAAAAAATAGGTTTGGCTTTTTGCATCGGACTGAAAAAAGAGGCGGAGATCTTGTCCAGGGTGTTCAAGGCTCACAGTCTGGAATTAATTTCCATAAACTGTAAATTCAGCGGGATCACCAAAGAATTTATTGGACTTTCAGAAGAAGAAAAGCTCCGCCCCGGCACCCGTGAAGTCATGTGCAATCCTGTGGCCCAGGCCATGTTCCTGAACCGTGCGGGGACGGAATTCAATGTGGTGGCAGGGCTTTGTGTGGGGCATGACAGTTTGTTTTTCAAACATGCGGAGGCTCCCTGCACCGTGTTGCTTTCCAAGGACAGAGTTTTGGGGAACAATCCGGCAGCCGCCCTGTATTGCAGCGAAGGATACTTAAAACGCATATACGAAGAAGCGAAATAAGACGGAGGGAGCAACATGAAAATAGCGGTGGCCGCAGAAGGAAACAGCCTGGAGAGCGTAGTAGCAAAGGATTTTACCACCTGTAAGGCACTTTTGATCGTGACCATGCCGGAAATGACCATTCAGGCGGTGGAAAATACAGCCCCGGAAAACGGGGAAAGCCTTGCCCAAAAAGTGGTGGCCTTCGACTGTGAAGCCTTGATCATTGGGGCATTGAAAGAACCGGAATTTGAGATCCTTGCAGATGCCTGCGTGACAAGATACATCGGAGACGGGCACTCTGTGGAGAAATCCCTGGATCTCATGGAAAGACGGTGTCTTCGCATGATCCGAAATATGGAAGGCACCGATGATTGCAGCGGAACCCATCATCATTATCATCACCATTAAGAGAAAAAGGCGGGTCTTTGACCTGCTTTTTTCCTTTTCGGCTTGTGTTCTTTTGTTGTTGCCAACAGGCAGGAGGTGTGGATATGCAGGAAATGAAGTACGTATATGGCCCTGTACCCTCAAGGAGACTAGGCCTTTCTTTGGGGATCAGCCCGATTCCCCCCAAGTATTGCAACTATTCTTGTATTTACTGTCAGCTGGGGAGAACCAACCATATGACCAACACCCGGCAGATGTTTTTCCCACTGGAAGATATCTTAAAGGAATTCGACCAGACCTGCGGGAAGGGAGTATCCTTTGATGTGGTGACCATCGTGGGAGAGGGAGAACCCACTCTTTACAAAGGCCTGGGCGAATTGATCCGTCAGGTAAAACAGAGGACCGAAAAACCCGTGGCGGTGATCACCAACGGAGCTTTGCTGTATGATAAAGAAGTCCGGAAAGAACTGGGAGAAGCGGATATCGTTTTGCCCACGCTGGATGCCTATGATGAAGCGTCGCTGAAACAAATCAACCGCCCTCATGGAACCATCAGCTTTGAAAAAGTTCTTCAAGGCTTGAAGGAGTTTGCCGCAGAATATTCCGGTCAGCTTTGGATCGAATTGATGCTGATCCAGGGGGTCAATGCGGACGAGGCCTCTTTGGAAAAATACAAAGCGCTGTTGGAACAGATCCCCTATGAAAGGCTTTACATTAACACCCCGGTCCGGCCTCCCGCAGAGGCTTCGGTAAAGGCCATCAGCCCGGAAGAAATGGAACGGGCCATTGCGGTTTTGGGCGGATCCTCCATTGAATTTCTGGAATCTGCAGGCTTTCACAGTGAGGAAAAAGACGATTATGCAGCCATTATGGCCCTGATCCGCCGTCATCCCATGAATCAGTTTGAAATCGAAGGCTTTTTAGAGAGTCGGGCCTGTTCCGACCGGAAGGCCATTTTTTCCAGGCTGGAACAGGATCCAGGGGTGGAAAAAATTGAATACAAGGGGTATATCACATTCCGACGGAGTGCTGCTATCTCAGGATAAAAAACCTTGACAACCAGCCCTTGTTGTATTACAATGTATTACGAATAGAGCTGTAGAAAAGGGGTGAAATTCATGGCAATTTCCTTACGGCTGAGCAAAGAAGAAACAGCCTTGTTTCAACAATATGCGGCTTTGAAAAAAATAACAGTGTCGGAGTTGATCCGGCAGGCCGTCATCGAACGCATTGAAGACGAATATGACATCCAGGTATACCAGCAGGCTATGGCAGAGTACCTGGAACATCCTGTGACCTTTTCGCTTGAAGAGGCAGAAAAGGAGCTGGGGCTGAAGTGGGATACCGAGTAAGCTTTACTGAGGGCACCATAAAAAAACTGAAAAAGATGGACAAACATACGGTGCTCTTTTTGATGGCCTGGGTGCGAAAAAATCTGGAAAACTGCGAGAATCCAAGGCAGCACGGCAAAGGCCTTACGGCAAATCACAGCGGGCAATGGCGTTACCGGGTGGGGGACTACCGATTGATTGCCGAGATTTCAGACGAAGCCATCACGGTTTTGATCGTCACCGTAGGGCATCGGGGAGATGTGTATGAAACCCCCTTAAAATTCGTTGACAGCTGCCCCTAAATTTGATATGTTTAAGTGTAGCCGGGAATCACCGGTGGATTTAAAAAAAGGAGAACGATCGGAATGAAAAGAATTAAGACTCTGACAACCAGAGATTTAGTAAAATCCGCAGAAAAAGGCGGTTGCGGTGAATGCCAGACTTCCTGTCAGTCTGCAAGCAAGACTTCCTGCAGCATCGCCAATCAGCAGTGCGAACAGTGTAAGAAATAATGACGGAATGGATCGCTGCAAGACTGTAACTCAGGAATGCAGCGATTTTTTTATTTTTCCAGGGGCGAGGGCAAAGGATAGCCCGGAAAGGAAACCCTATGATCCATCAATACAAAAGCAATGGTTTCAATATTGTCATTGATGCCAACAGCGGGGCCATCCATTCTGTGGATGAGGTGGCCTATGATGTCATTGCGCTTTATGAAACTACAACTTCGGAGGACATTGTGAAAAAATTGTTGCATAAATATGCGGACAGAAGCGATGTCACCGAAGCAGAACTCCGGGAAGTCCTCTCCGATATCGAAGAATTGAAAAAACAGGGAGTGCTTTTTTCCGAAGACCCTTATAAAGAAATCGCATCTTCCTTTAAAAGCAGGCAGTCTGTGGTAAAAGCCCTGTGCCTTCTGGTGGCCCATGACTGCAACATGAGCTGTGAATACTGCTTTGCGGGAGAGGGCAAGTATACTGGGGGCGCACCCTTGATGAGCCTGGAAACCGGAAAACAGGCTCTGGATTATCTGGTGGAACATTCCGGAGACCGGCGCAATCTGGAAGTGGACTTCTTTGGTGGCGAACCCCTGCTGAATTTTGAAGTGGTAAAACAGCTCACTGCCTACGGCCGGGAGTTGGAAAAAAAGCATCCCAACAAGGAATTCCGCTTCACCCTTACTACCAATGGCATTTTGTTGGATGACGAGGTCATGGACTTTGCCAACCGGGAAATGAGCAATGTGGTCCTCAGTCTGGACGGTCGCAAGGCAGTCAATGACAGGCTTCGCATTACAGGCGGAGGCCAGGGTACTTACGATACCATACTGCCAAAATTCAGGAAGCTGGCAGAGCTCCGAAATCAGGAAAACTATTATATCAGAGGAACCTATACCCATTACAATACGGATTTTGCCAGTGATATCCTCCATTTGGCGGACCTGGGCTTCAGGCAGCTTTCCATGGAGCCTGTGGTGGCGTCTCCTGATGCACCCTACGCCTTGAAGGAAGAAGACCTTCCCAAGCTTTGTGAGGAATACGAACGCCTCGCCATAGAGATGGTGAAGCGGGAGGAAGCGGGAGAAGGTTTTACTTTCTTCCATTACATGATCGACTTTACAGGAGGCCCCTGTATCGTGAAAAGGGTATCCGGATGCGGTGTGGGAACGGAATACATGGCGGTGACCTCCGAAGGCGATCTTTATCCCTGCCATCAATTTGTAGGAGATCCCGGCTTCCTTTTGGGCAATCTTCGGGATGGAGTTACCAACACGGAAGTCCTGGAGGAATTCCTGAACTGCAATGTATACGGCAAAAAAGAATGTCTGGACTGCTTTGCCAGGCTGTACTGCAGCGGCGGCTGTGCGGCCAATGCTTTTCACGCCTGTGGCAGCATCAATGCGGTGTATTCTCTGGGCTGTGAGCTTCACAAAAAACGCATCGAATGCGCCATCATGATCAAGGTGGCAGAGGCCCAGCGGCAGGAACAGAAAGAGGATGAATAGCCGGGAAGCCGGTTTTTCAGGCATTGAGCCATGTTCTCATATGCATACATGTATATTTATTATACATTTAATTGTTGTGCTGAAAGAATAAAAGAACTATAATCTAATTGTTGACAAATCGCTGGTTGCGGCTTTTTTGCCGTCACCGAACTAAAATTTTATTTATGGAGGAAATGCTCATATGAAAAAAATGCTTGCAGTCGTCCTCGTATTATTGTTTGTGCTGGGAAGCTTCGCTGGATGCGGCTCTGGTACAGATACAGAGGATGCAAAAGTCATCAAGATCGGCGTATTTGAACCTGTGACCGGAGAAAACGGCGGCGGCGGATTCCAGGAAGTCCTGGGTGTTCGTTATGCAAACCAGGTTTATCCCACAGTGGACATCGATGGAGAGACTTACACCATTGAGCTCGTTGAAGTGGATAACAAATCCGACAAGACCGAAGCCGTCACCGCTGCGCAGAGACTGGTCAGCGAAGGTGTTGCTGCAGTTATCGGTTCTTATGGTTCCGGCGTATCCATTGCAGCCGGAGACATTTTTGCAGAGGCTCAGGTTGCTGCTGTAGGCGCATCCTGCACCAATCCTCAGGTTACAGCAGGAAATGACTTCTATTTCCGTGTTTGCTTCCTGGATCCTTTCCAGGGAACCGTTATGGCGAACTATGCGTTCCAGAACAGCGCAAAGACTGCCGCAGTCATCACTCAGTTGGGTGACGATTATTCCTCCGGTCTTGGCTCTTACTTCGTAGATGCTTTCACCGCACTGGCAGGAGAAGGCGCTGTGGTTTCCGAACAGCAGTTCCAGACAAATCAAACGGATTTCAAAGCTATCCTTACCAATATCAAAGCCAAAAACCCCGATGTTATCTTCGCTCCCTCTTCCATCACCACAGCGCCGCTGATCATCAAGCAGGCTCGTGAATTGGGAATTGAAGCGCAGATCATGGGCGGCGACACCTGGGAAAATGCTACCATCATCGAAAATGCGGGAGATACAGCAGAAGGCATCGTGCTCTCCACCTTCTTTGACGAAGCAGAACCCGCCACCGATGAAGCAGCTGCTTTCATCCCCGGCTTCAAAGAATATCTTGCAGAAAACGACCAGGATGAGATCATTCCTGCCGTATCCGCACTTGGATATGACGCATATCTGGCTATCCTCAAAGCCATCGAGGCAGCCGGATCCACCGATACTGTTGCTATCCGCGATGCATTGCAGGGCGTAACTTTTGACGGAGTTACCGGAGCTATTTCCTTCAACGAGATCGGTGATGCCAACAAAGACATGGCGTTCATCAAGACCGTAGAAGGCGCACAGTTCAAGTTCCTCAAGACCGTTTCTGTAGAATAAGCAAGACCTTAAACAAGAATAGCAGACGAGTGGGAGCTTTACGCTCCCACTCCGTTTGTAACGAATACGTCTTTTTCGGAAGACAGTGGCAGGAGAATGAGTGAATGACACTTACCACTTTTTTGCAGCATGGGCTGACGGGGATTTCCCTGGGCGGAGCCTATGCGCTCATAGCCATTGGTTACACCATGGTATATGGGATCTTACGATTGATCAATTTCGCCCACGGCGAGATTTTCATGATGGCCGGATACTTCATGATCTTCGCCATAGCTTCTTTTCCCTGGTTTCTGGCGATCCCCATCGTAATCATCGCTACAGTGATCCTGGGAGTTCTCATCGAAAAACTCGCCTACAAACCCCTGCGAAGCGCTCCGAGGATGTCCATCATGATTTCCGCCATCGGCGTTTCCTACCTTCTTCAAAATCTGGCGACTTACCTTTTTACGGCTCTGCCCAAAGGGTATCCCAGCATTCCTTTCCTTAAGAAGATCTTCCAGATCGGCGATGTTTCTGCCTCTCTGGTGACCATAATTACACCCTTTCTGACGCTGGCCCTTGTTTATCTCCTGATCCTCCTCATTAACCATTCCAAGATGGGAATGGCTATGCGGTCGGTTTCCAAGGACTTTGAGACCTCTCAGCTCATGGGGATCAAGATCAACCAGGTCATCAGCATGACCTTTATCGTGGGATCTTTTTTGGCGGCCATTGGGTCCATCCTGTATTTTACAGACCGTATGACGGTGTTCCCTTTCAGTGGCATGCTGCCTGGGCTTAAGTGTTTTGTAGCTGCTGTTTTGGGTGGCATCGGAAGCATTCCCGGAGCCGTGATCGGCGGCTTTATTCTGGGGATCGGCGAAACGGCGCTGGTGGCCATGGGATACTCGACCTTCAGTGATGCCTTTACCTTTGCCATCCTCATCGTCATGCTTCTTTTTCGTCCTACGGGATTGTTCGGCGAGAAGGAGGTGGACAAGGTATGAAAAAGCTGGATTTCAAGCTTAAACTTTTGCTCTCTCTTATCCTGGCAGCGATAGCCCTGGCTTTGCTGGCCTACCTGGACGCCAACAGAGGACAATACAGCTACACCCTCTCCATCCTGGAGCGGAGCGCTATCTATGCCGTGGTTGCGGTAGCCATGAATCTTCTTACCGGATTTACGGGATTGTTTTCTCTGGGGCAGGCAGGCTTTATGGCCATTGGTGCCTACACCGTAGCCATTCTGACTATTCCTGTAGAAGCCAGAGATGCGGTATACTATGTCAATGGCATTGCTGACGGACTGGCCAATGCGCATCTCCCCCTTTGGGCGGCCCTCATCGTGGGGGGTATCTTTGCGGCGGTATTGGGCTGGCTCATCGGTTATCCTGTGCTGCGCCTGAAAAGCGACTATCTGGCCATTGCCACCCTCGGTTTTTCGGAGATCATCCGGGCCTTTATTTCGGCCCCCCAGTTTGACCGGATCACCAACGGTTCCTATGGGCTGAAGAGTATCCCCAGCTTTCCTTCCACCTTTATGGTGTTTGGGGTCTCCGCTCTTTGCATTTTCCTCATGGTAATGATTCTGCGGTCTTCCTATGGAAGAGCTTTTCGTGCCATTCGGGAGGATGAAACCGCAGCAGAAGCCATGGGCATCAATCTTTCCAAACACAAACAAATGGCCTTCGTCATCAGCTGCTTTTTCACCGGTGTGGCCGGAGGCATGCTGGCGGTATATATGCGTTCCATTGACGCCAAAAGTTTTCAGATCGGCCTGACCTACGATATCCTTCTCATCGTAGTTTTGGGAGGCATTGGCAGTGTCACCGGCAGCATCTTGGGGTCCTTCCTCATGACGGCAGGCCGGGAATGGCTGCGCTTCTTTGACGATCCTCTGATGATCGGTGATTTTTCCGTGCCCTTGTTCCGCACGGGCTTCCGCATGGTCATCTTTTCCCTGATCCTCATGGCCATCGTGCTGTATTATCGCAAGGGACTTATGGGAACAAAAGAATTTTCCTGGGACGGTTTGTACCGGTTCCTGCGACATAATTTATATCTGCGCTGGCGAAAACCTGTGGCAGGGCCAAAAGGAGGTGACGGGCAATGAGTGAAAAGGTGTTGGAACTCAAAGACATCACCATGCAGTTTGGCGGCGTCATCGCAGTGAACAATTTGTCCCTGGAGGTACGTGAAGGGGAAATCGTCGCCATCATCGGTCCTAACGGAGCCGGAAAGACCACCGCCTTCAATGTGATCACCGGGGTTTATGCTCCCTCCAACGGCGAAGTGGATTTTCGCGGGGAGACCTTTATCAGCAATTATCCCCAGGGAAAAATGGCAAAGCTCTATGCCGGTGAGAACCGGGGAAAGTATGCAAAAGAAATCCGAAAGACTCCGGATCGCATTACAAAGATGGGGATTGCCAGAACCTTTCAAAACATCCGCTTGTTCAAAGAACTTACGGTGTTCGATAATGTTCTCATCGCCAAGCATATGAACATGTCAGCTGGTCTGTTTTCTTCCACTTTTATGCTCAACCGGGCAGAAGAGAAGGCAATGAGGGCGGATACTCTAAGACTTTTGGAGATTCTGGATCTGGCGGATGTGAAAGATGAAGTTTCCAGCTCCCTTCCCTACGGCAAACAGCGCCGTCTGGAGATCGCCAGAGCATTGGCCACTAATCCGTCTCTGCTTTTGCTGGACGAACCGGCAGCGGGAATGAATCCCCAGGAGACCGATGAACTCACGGCCTTCATCCGTCGTTTGAAGGAGGAATTCCATCTTACGGTTTTGATGATAGAACATCACATGAATCTGGTCATGGAGATTTCCGACCGGATTTATGTACTGGACTTTGGTAAAATGATCGCTTCCGGGACTCCGGGAGAGATCCAGAATAATCAGCGCGTCATCGACGCCTACTTGGGGGTGGATGAAGATGGAGAATAATGCATACCTTTCCATATCCGGTTTGCGGGTGGATTACGGCGGGATCAAAGCCGTTAAAAACATTTCTTTGGAGGTTCCCAGAGGCAAGATCGTTACGCTTATCGGTTCCAACGGTGCCGGAAAAAGCACCACCCTTCGATCTATTGCCGGGGTCGTGAAGGCCAAAGAAGGCTCCATTCGGTTTGAGGGCAACGAGATTCTGGGAACATCTCCGGACCGCATTGTTTCCATGGGCATCACTTTGGTTCCTGAGGGACGAAGGGTGTTCCCCAATCTTACGGTTCTGGAAAATCTGAAGATTGGCGCCTATGTCCATCATCACAAGCTGGACAAGGATCTGGACCATATTTTTGAGCTTTTTCCCCGGCTCAAGGAGAGGGAATGGCAGTATGCCGGCACCCTTTCCGGCGGTGAGCAGCAGATGCTGGCAGTGGGAAGGGCCCTTATGAGCCGCCCCAAGCTCCTGATGATGGACGAACCTTCCCTGGGGCTTGCTCCCCTGGTGGTGAAGGATATTTTTAATATCATCAAGACCATCAACAGCGAAGGGATCACCGTTCTCCTTATTGAGCAGAACGCCAACCATGCTTTGAAAATCGCCGACCTGGCCTATGTCATGGAAACCGGCGATATCACCATGCAGGGCACCGGTGCCGAGCTTCTTGCCGATGAGCGAATCAAGGAAGCCTACCTGGGCAAGCAGAAGAACGACTGAGACAAAAAAATAAAAAGGAGCTGCTTCCGTTGGTACCAAATCCTGGGCCTAGGGAAGCGGCTTCTTCTGCTTTCTGCGGCTATTACTTTTTTACCGTTGTCTGTTAGGACAAGGGATCCTTAAATTCTCGAATGATGAATTCGTGTTTTTTGGAAACGATCTGGAAGTTGCTGTCCCGGGTGTACACTTTTCGATAAGTGGAATTGGAAGATTTTTGTCCGGAAAAGAAATCTAATGTTTGGAGGATTTGAAAAGACATGTCGCTCAGCGCCATAACATCTTTTGACTTATGGATGACGGTCCCCAGATTTACCTGACAAATGGAACAAATGCCCTTTCTTTTATTCATTTGCAGGAGCATAGCGATCTCCACTCCGTAATTCACAGGAATCTTCATTTGAAGAAAGTCTTCCCGGTAGATGGCAACCGTGCCGGAAAGAGGCTGAATAAAACCTGAAAGTTCCGGCATATGCAGATTGATCCAGGGTTTCATGAGAAGCTCTGTTACTCGTCCGCCGCCGAGTTCGATGCCATTGCTTCGAATATCTACCGGGCGTTCAAAAAAACCTTTTACAAAACGTAACTCGGGATTAGTGAGCAAGGGTCCGATCAGGCCATAAAAGAAACTGGGCGTGATGCTTTCGATGTCCGTATCTACCCATATCAGAATATCGGCATCCGTGATATAGGCACTTTTATACATGGCTTCCCCTTTTCCTTCATAGCTGCCCAAGTCCTTGCGGATTTCCTGGTGGATGTATGTGGGGATCCCTGCATTTTTTGCAATTTGTACTGTTTTGTCTGAAGAATTGGAATCAATGAGGATCAACTCATCAATAAGTCCGATCTCCTGTACTTCTTTGGCGGTGGTGATGACTTTGCCCACAGTTTTCTCTTCATTGAGGCTGGGAAGCAGGACCGCGATTTTTTTGCCGGAACGTTTTTTTAATTCTGAAAGCACTCCGGCAAAGGAAAAATCTTTATATGTATAGGTTTTGGCATAAAGCCATTTGTAAACGCTGTCGCTGGAGTCGAAGTTGATAGCTTCTATGGAACCTCTGACGATGGTTACATGTCCGGAAAAACATTCTTTCACATTAGACTAAAAGTTTTTGATTTCCGAAACCGCTAAGGGAGCCCCGAGATAGACCATCGCATATTCCCCGGAAATAGATCGAAGAAGTTCATCCAGATTGGAATCGTTCCTCCATATAACAGAAACCCGTTCAAACATGGCGTGCGCCGGTTCTAAAACGCTGGTAATGAAAACATCTTCCATGTGATCGATTTTTTCCTCTATATGAAAAATGGTGATATCACGGTATCCCAGCTGTTCTACGAGTTTTAGAACGAAGTTGGCATTACTTCCCCCTCGAAGGATCGTTGCGGCCTTTCCCTCGACAAAGCCGTCTGTTACAACCAATGGAGAGTTGCAGTTTCGAGCCTGCCCATTCAAGGTCTTGATATCGATGATCTCCGTATCCCGGATCTGGGTAGTTGACAACATATCTTTCCATTGCTGGCAGATGTCTTTTTTCATATCTCTTCTCCTCCTACGATCTTAAGGATTTTGGCAAAAGAAGGCTCTTTAATTTGGTGACTTGCTACTCGATCAAGCTCTGTAACATGGGAACAGAAAGAAATGCCGATGCCTGAATATTTTAGCATGCAGATGTCATTTTCGCTGTCTCCTACAGCAAGAATGTTTTCCCGTAAGATCCCCTGTTCTCGTTGGAACTTTGCGAGGAGATGTCCTTTGCAAATCGGATGGTCACAAAATGAGGAATCATGCTTTTGAAAATAATCGGGAACGGTTACTTTGCCGGTAACCAGACCTCCTTTTATTTCCAGGTGATTTGAAAAACAGAGATCTGCGCCGATACACTGGCCGATATAGGAAACGACAAGGTCATAACTGTCGCTGACGATGCAAATGCGATAGCCCAAATGTTTCAGTTCTTCAATAACAAAAGCGGCATCAGCGACGAGAGGGATGCGTTGGACGATGTCAAGAAGGTTTTCGGCTTTCAACCCGGAAAGCAAAGCTGCAATTTCACGGGTCCGCTGAAGAGGATCTGTTACGGTCCTTCGAAGATGGGACAGGTTTTTGGAAAAGTGGTACTCTTCTGCTATGGAATCAATAAATCTGCCCCGAAGCAGGGTGTTGTCCATATCGAACAAAGCATATTTCTGTGGAGCCATGTTCACCTCCCAGGTAAGATTCTAAGGAATATTACTCCTTCAGTATGCCGGATTTTGGGAAAAAGGTCAAGGTGACCTTGCAGGATCAGACAGCCAGACATGCTTTTCCTTTGTATTTCCAAAGGTTTTATTGTATGATAAAACCAAAGTACGAGAAAAAAGAAGGAGGAAGATAATATGAAGAAAAATGCAGCCGGGAAAAAAAGAACCGGCGTTGCTCTGGGTATGACAGTATTGTTGCTGCTGGCAGTGTTTCCCCTGGAAAGCTGGGCGGCACCGGAAGTGGTGGCAGATCCTTCTTCTGTCACAACCTCCGCAATCCCATCCGCTGTTTTCCAACAGGGGATAGAAACTGCTGTAGTGAAAGCTTTTGACGGGCTGGCGGCAGAAGCGGCGGCGGAGGTAGTGGCTTCCATCACTCCGGATGTGGAGAAGATTTCTGCAGAGGTACAGGCCGCTGTCCTTGCCGTGCAGACCCAAAAAGAAGATATTGAAGTCAATGGATTTTCCATGGATGCCTCCATGTATCCTCCCGAATCCGTGATCAACAACATTCCCTCCCAAGGATTGGCCCAGGCTCGTGAACAGGCAAAAGAAAAATTCGATGCCGGGCTGGAGCAGGATTTTGCTCTTTCCGAAAAAATGATCCAGGAGCAGGTAAAAACCCTGATGACCCAGGCCTCCCCCCAAATCATCAATAAACTGGAGCCTGCGCTGAAGGCGTTGATCCCCAAAGTCCACAGCATCATTGAGGCAAAGATCGAAGCCCGCATTGAGGATGAAATCCTGAAAGTCCTTCCCGATCTGATGACTTCCGTTCCCCCGGAGATGGAAAACATGTCTCCCGAGGAGATCGCAGCGGTGATGAAATCCCGCATCAAACCTAAAATCGAAGCGGAAGTAAGACCGAAATTTGAAGCTATCATCAAGGAGCAGGTGGATGCCCTGATGGTGGAAAAACTGAAAGCCCCCATACAGGAACAATTCCAGCCAAAGCTTGTGGCCATGGATACTGCGGTATACAACAACTTTATCGACGGCCTTCCCGCCTACCTTGAAAAAGTCATTTCCAAAGACTACATCAAATCTGCTGTGAGTGCCAAAATCGCCGCACTCCAGGCTAAGATCCCCTCCCTGGTAGAGGCATCCCGGGCGGAAATCGACAAAAAGATTGAAGACTATATCGACGAGACCATTGATAACGAAGCCAAGATCTACATCGGGAATGCCTATGTAGAGGCCCCGGTAGAGCCTAAAGTAGTGAATAATCGCCTGTTGGTGCCTTTCCGTGCCATCGCCACAGCACTGGGAGCCGAAGTGGAATGGAAATACAAAGAGCGTCAGGTGGTGATGAAAAAGGGGGACAAGAACATTGTTCTGACCATCGACAGCAACGTGGTTCTGGTCAACGGACAGCCCGCAAAAATTGATGCTCCCGCAGGAATCTATGAAAACTACACCATGGTTCCGGTTCGCTTTATCGCCGAAACTTTTGACATGGATGTGAACTGGCAGGCGGATTGGAAAATGGTGAACATTGAAGCCCCGGCAGCTCCCGCAGTATAAAGGGGCTGCGTTACTGGTACAGGCTCTTGCTCAAGCAAAGGGTCACCTGCCGCTTTATCTCAGAAAGGAATTTTCTCTTTATGTCGGAATATGAAAACACTACTTTTCGCATTGGCCCAATCAGGCCCCCCAGCGAAGCCAACAGTCTTCTTTTGCAGATCACAAAGGGCTGCACCTGGAACAAATGCAAGTTTTGTTGTTTGTACAGGAACACAAAATTTCAGGCCTACAGCGTGGAAAGCATCAAACAGGATATTGACGTCATCGCCTATTATGCCAGTTTGGTGGAAGAGCAGCGCAATGCGGACGGCACCATTGACCGCCTGAAGCTTTCCCGGGTGATCCAAAGCCTGTCCCAGGAAGAGCAAAACAGCTTTTATGTGGTCTACAACTGGATCATGCACGGCTGCGAAAGCGTGTTCCTCCAGGACGGCAATTCCCTGGCGTTGAAGCCGGACCGGGTGGTAGAGGTTCTACTGTATCTTCGCAGCAAGTTCCCCCAAATCAAGCGGGTGACCACCTATGCCAGGGCAGAGACCCTTGCCCGGATCACGGAAGAAGAATTCAAAGCCCTTCGGGCGGCTGGCCTTGACCGCATTCACTCCGGTTTTGAGTCCGGCTCCGACGAAGTCCTGGCTTTCATCAACAAAGGGGTGACAGCGGAACAGGAGATCCAGGCCGGAAAACGGATCAAGGCGGCGGGGATCCAGTTTTCTGTGTATTTCATGCCGGGCATCGGTGGCAAGGCCCTTTCCCGCCAGAATGCCATAGAAACCGCCCGGGTGGTGCGGGAAATCAACCCGGACTTTGTCCGCATGCGGACTTCTGTGGTAGTAAAGCGTACCCAGCTTTGGGAAGAATATGAAAAGGGAGAGTTCCAGCTTTGCAGCGACAACGAAAAGCTGGAAGAGATCCGCACCCTCATCGAAAATACGGGAGAATGCACCGGCTATCTTGCCAGTGATCACATCATCAACCTTCTTCAAAACATCGAAGGCAGGCTGGATGCGGATCATGATAAGATGCTGTCCATCATAGACGAGTACTTTGCCCTCCCCGAGCTGGAACAAAAAATGTACCAGCTGGCCAGGCGCCAGGGAATGGTCTCTGCCGTCAGCGACATGGCAAAGCTCCCCGGCCCTCAGAGAACGGAGCTGGAAGGCATCTGCCGGAGCGTCACCGACGAAGCGGAGTGGAACGATCTGATGAACCAGCTCATGCGGAGATATATTTAGCCCCCAGCATGCAGGGCAGCGATAAGCAGGTAGCAGTATTAGCAACAAAAACGTGAAAAAACAGCAGGAATGTTGCTTTTTCCTTTCTTCTGGGGTGTGATTTCCGGCGTTTCAGCCCGAAAAGCAACAAAATCGCCCAAAATCAGCTTTTAAATTGCCCGTGAGGGGCAGGCTTATGTCGGGAAAGCCGTATAAAGCAGTAAAATGGGGCAAAAATGATGAAAATATTGCCTGCGGGAGAGGAGTTCCCTCAGGGCACTTTTTCCCTTTGATCTGACGGGGAGTCCCGCAAAATGTCTGAAAGGAGCATAAAAAATGAATGTATTTGATGCCATTACCACAAGGAGAAGTATAAGAAGCTATCTGCCCACCCCCATTGAAGAAGAAAAGCTCCAAAAGCTTTTGGAGGCGGGGCGTCTGGCGCCGGGGGCCAGAGTGGAGCAGGATTTTATGATCGTGTTGGTCACTGACCCCGAGCTTCGCAAAGAGCTGGTGCCTGCCTGCAAGGGACAGGATTTTGTGGCAGAGGCTCCGGTGGTGATGGTCATGTGCTCCACCAATGACAGAGACATGATTTGCGGGCAGCCCGTGCGGCCTATTGACTGCTCCATTGCCATGTCCTTTATGATGCTGGAAGCCGAGGAATTGGGGCTGGGAATGTGCTGGCTGGGCTGGTTTTCCGCCGAAGAAGTGCAGCGGATCCTGGAAATTCCCAAAGAGTACAAAGTCTTTGCCGTGGTGCCTGTCGGGTATCCCGCAGAACCGGGACACAAGACCTCCAGAAAACCCATGGAGCAGTTAGTGCGATACAACAAGTGGGAAAAAAAGTAGAAGCAGAGCAAAGGAAAAGCAGAGCAAAGGAAAAGCAGAGCAAAGCAAAAGAGGATGCAGAACGCAGAATGGAAAGATGAAAACATGAAAATACTGATCGCTATCGACGATACGGACAACATGGAAAAAGGCAGGGGAACAGGTCATCTGGCCCAGGAATTATCCGAAATGATCCAGGAAAAAGGCTATGGTACCTGCGAAAGGATCACCCGCCACCAATTGCTGATCCATGAGGACATCCCCTATACTTCTCATAACAGCTCCATGTGCTTTATGGCACAGGTGAGGCAGGAAGACCTTCCGCAAATCATCCGGCTGGCACAGGATTTCCTGGAAAGGGAGCATGCGCCGGAATCAGATCCGGGGCTTTGCGTCGCAGCTATGGAGGGAATAAAGTCACCGGAGAGACTCATCGACTTTGGCTGGTCTGCGAAAAAAACAGTTCTGAACAAGGACCTGGCCTATTCCATGGCACAGGAAACAGGGATCCATCTTTCAGAGCATGGCGGCACCGGTCTTGGCATCGTTGGCGCTTTGGCCGGAGTGGGTCTTCGTCTCAGCGGCAACGACGGAGAGTTCAAAGGGCAGATAAAAATCGGACAGGAAAATGACATTTACCAGGTTTCAGAAATCTGTGAAATTGGCGGGGCGGATCTGGTGATGGGCCTGGACGGCACGGTTTTGCACGGAGAAGAGAAAGTTCTCTTCGGGCGGTTCAGAAAATTGCTGTTGGCAGAAGGAAAATCTGTGATGCTGGTGGCGCCGCTGGAAGAAAAGAAGGAAGGAGTCGCCTGGGTCACCTGCAACAAAAAGCAGCTAAGGGCGTTTGGCGATGAACGAATTGTTTGAGATAAAGGAGTTATTTGAGACCAACGAGAAAGGACAGGCCTGCTTTTCTAAGGGAAAGGATGCCTTTAAGGAAGCCCAGATGGCGGCAGAGGAGTGTCTGCAGTTTGCTTTTGATGTGGAAGAAGAGCTTTTTACAGAGGAAGAAGAACGGTCCTGCTACAATTGCCGGTACCGGCGGTGGACAAAAGCCTCCTTCACCTGCCAGGGCAGAGAATAACTTCTTCGGGGAGCCCGGATCAGGCAATGGAGAAGGGAATTTTTTCAGGGGTAGAAAGACTGGCTTCCCCTCCTGTGGTGAAAGATAAGATCTTGTCGATGCCCAGGCTCTTTTTGTTTTTTCCGGTGAGTTCGCCGGAGATCGTAAGAAAATAAGCAGTAAAAGGGGTCAGGCTCTTTCGGGGACGAAGGAGGACCTCTTTTTTACTTTCTTCAGGATCAGCGTTTTCCGCCATATAAACATCAAGTTCTTCAAAGACATTTTTGCTGGTTTGGAGCCGAAAGCAGGAACGATTCTTTTCCCGTACGGCGGGTGCGCAGATGTCGTTGGAAAAGCGGAGAAAAATAGAAGTATCCAGCGCCACGTTTTCCTCCCCCGTGGCAAGGCTTGCCTTTTCCAGGGTCAGAGAAAGATGCGGGGCGCATAATTCCGCCCGGTAAGGTTGGATCTCGAGGATCTCATGAGCAGAAAACCGTATCGTGTGATTCTCTTTCAGGTATTTGTAATTGTTGGCCTGCAGCAGGCGTGAAATGTGCAGAGTGTAACTTTTTCCTTCCCCAAGGGGCATTTGGGGCTGTATGAGAAAAACCTTTTCAGCTTCCCTCCCGAACAAACGCTGATTTCCTGGCACCAGGGCAATAGGAATGTCCCTTTCCTTTTCATCACACAGACGAAAGCAGGCTTTATTGCGGGCAGAGCCGTCGGGGATCCGGTGTTCCATAATGGCTGAAAAAGACTGGCTTAGATTTGATAATTGGGGCAGCCTTGACAGGGAAAGCATACGGTCTGTGCGGAGCATATGCAATCTTTCGGGAAAATTCATTTTGTGTTCACCCCTACAATTGACGGAAATCTTCTGGTGGGGCCCACCGCAGAAAGCGTACGGGATTTTACCCGTGTAGAAACCACAAAAGAAGGGCTGCAGCATTTGGAAAGAGTAGCGGCGAAAATCCTGCCGGAGTTTGACATTTCCAAGGTCATTACTTCCTTTGCCGGACTCCGGGCCAATATCACCAACGTGGTCAAAAAGGAAAAGGATTTTGTGGTCAGGATATCCGCACCCCGTTTTGTCAGTGCCCTAGGCATAAAAAATCCCGGAATGACCTGTTCTCCGGCCCTATCTCTCCGCATGGTGGAACTATTGAAAAAAGAAGGGCTTTCTGCGAAGGAAAAGAAGGCATATTTCTCCAAAAGGGAAGGGATCAAAAAGTTCTTAGAGCAAACACCCGGGGAGCAGGAGCGCATGCTTCGGGAAGACCCCCGAGAAGGAAAGTTGGTCTGCCGCTGCGAAGGGATTACCGAAGGCGACATTCTCCGGGCTATTAAACGGCCCTTGGGAGCCACCAGCGTAGACGGATTGAAAAAAAGACTGCGGTTGGGAATGGGGCCTTGCCAGGGAGCTTTTTGCACTATGCGGGCCATGGAGCTTCTCGGCAGGGAATTGCAGATTCCACCACAAAAAGTGTTAAAAAATAAGGCCGGCAGCTATTTGGCTTCGGGATGCGTAAAATAAGGCAGGGGGATGAGTTTGAGGAGAGAACCATGAAAAGGCAGGAAGAATACGACATCATCGTTATTGGCGGAGGCCCCGCAGGAATGGCGGCCGCAGTGGCGGCAAAAAAAGAAGGAGCGAAAAGGGTAGCCATCCTGGAGCAGCAGGATTTCCTGGGAGGAATTTTACCCCAGTGCATTCATGATGGGTTTGGGCTGCACCTTTTTGGCGCGAACATGACAGGGCCGGAGTATGCGTTATTTTATCGGGAACTTTGCGCCGAGCACCACATTGATACTTTTCTTTCCACAACAGTGATGTCCATCAATACGCAAAGGGAAATTTTTTGTGTTGGAAAAATATTGGGAGCCCGCACCCTGCGGCCCAAAGCCATCATCCTTGCCATGGGCTGCAAGGAACGTTCCCGGGGGGCACTCCGGATCCCGGGGACCCGTCCGGCAGGTGTGTATACTGCAGGAGCGGCCCAATATATGATCAATATCCAAAACTGCCTTCCGGGAAAAAAGGCGGTAATCCTGGGGTTGGGAGACATTGGTCTTATCATGGCCCGCAGACTCACCTGGGAGGGAGCCGCAGTCAAAATGATAGTGGGCCTGGAGGCCAACGGCTTGCAGCGTAATATGGTGCAGTGCGTGAAGGATCTGGAGATCCCCCTCAAACTCGGATATACTGTGACAAAAATCCACGGAGTAAAACGCCTCAAAGGGGTCAGCATTGCAGAGGTAAAGGAGGGCAGAGTGCGTTCAGACACTGAACGGTATGTGCCCTGTGATACTTTGCTCCTTGCAGCAGGTCTCCTGCCGGAAGTCGAACTGGCAAAAATGGCTGGGGTGGATCTGGATCCTCAAAGCGGCGGAGTGAGGATTGATGTTTCCGGCCAAAGCAGTATTCCCGGGATTTTCGCCTGTGGAAATGTGACTTTTGTACATGATCTGGTGGATTTTGTGACCATGGGAGCAGAAGCAACGGGAAAAGCTACCGCTGTATTTATAAAAAATGAAACAGAACATTTGCCGGAAGACTTCCCACAGGGAAAAGAAAGCAGAAAATGGGGTGGGGCAGAAAAAAAAGGCCTTCCCGACCTGCCTCAGGACACGAAGACAGCTCGGCACCTGATCTGCACCCTCTGCCCCGTCGGCTGCAAAATAGAATGTACACTGCAGGAAGCCTGGAACGTTCA
>Ga0302242_1000411_pt1 | contig 43844 bp, 36 predicted proteins | sample AAG_UR_Lys_MG_FD_193510 | JGI IMG/M metagenome (GOLD analysis project Ga0302242, IMG submission 193510) | Enriched activated sludge microbial communities from anaerobic digester in WTTP, New Holstein, Wisconsin, United States - AAG_UR_Lys | ecosystem: Engineered > Bioreactor > Anaerobic >...
TGAATCAGCTTAAAGCTATCAGGAATGAAAATTTAAATGACACATACCATGAAAAGGCAAGCATTTAAAACCGGATCAATACTGCTCCTATGCCTTATCCTTGCCGCGCCACAGATTGTTTCCCAGGAGCTTACAAAGGAATTCAGCAGGGAATGGACAGCAGGCTCAGGTACTACACTCGATATCAACAACAGGTACGGCAAGGTCATTGTGGAAACATCGGACCAGGACCTGATCACAGTTGATGTAAAGGTTACGGTTAACTTTCCGAACCGTGAAAGGGCACAGAGGTATCTGGATTATATCAATGTGATCTTCAGTGAAGAAGGGGATATATTCAAAGCCAGGACCGTCATTGATGAGAAATTCAGTTTTTCGGGATGGGGAGGCAGTTCAAGGCGCTTCAGCATCGATTATACGATAAAGATGCCTTCGTTCATCAACTTCAAGCTCGTCAACAGATATGGCAACTCGGAGATAGAACAAGTTGACGGGCAGGTAAATATTGACATCAAGTACGGGAATCTGCTTATTGAAACACTTACCCGCGGCAACGAAAAACCGTTAAATGCAATAAGCGTGGCTTACGGAAAGGCTGAAATCGGATCGGCCGGGTGGCTCGACCTTTTAATGAGGTATGTCGGAGAGCTTTCAGTTGATGAATGCCAGGCTCTTATTCTTGACAGCAGGTATTCAAAGATTCATATTGACAATATAAGCTCGGTGGTTGCCGATTCGAAATACGACAAGCTTGAAATAGATGAAATAAACAATCTGGTACTTGATGCAGGATACACCAACATCAACATAGGCAGCTTATACAAAAAGCTCAAGTTCGACGGAGCGTACGGATCCATGGCCGTTGAAAACATACCGGAAGGATTTGAATCGATAGAGACCAATTCGCGCTATCTGGGGCTAAGGCTCGGGATAGCCGGTGGAGCAAGCTATGAACTGGATGCCAGAACCTCCTACGGCGACCTTAAGTTCAATGAGGATAATTTCCAGCGTCACCGCAGGATAGTGGAAAACACATCTACCGAGATAGCCGGTATTGTCGGCAGGAACAGCTCTCCTGATTCAAAAGTCTACGTACGGTCAAGTTACGGCTCGGTAAAACTCTACTGATAAGAATGGAAAACTAAAAAAGGGACCTGTTTGGAGGTCCCTTTTTTGTTTGTACTATTGTAACAAGCTAAAAGCAGACAAGGCGTTTTGGATATCAAGGCATGTTCAAGGGATTACTTTTGTGCAGACAGCTCATAATTGCATACAACTCTTCATTTTCCTTGTTATAACAATGTTATAACGTCTATATATCCAGTTCCACGACGGTTATCCCTGAACCACCCAATTCGACATGCTCATCGCGGTATTCTTTCACGAAGTTCATGGTCGACAGGTATTCCCTTACAAGCAGCCGGAGTATGCCGTTTCCCTTTCCGTGAAGTATCCTGAGGTTTCTGTGCTGTACCATTACGGCAGTATCCAGGAAATCCCTTACCCGTGTCAGGGCCTCCTCCCCTCTCACTCCCCGGATGTCAATCTCGGGTTTGAACTCAATCTTTCTTTGCTGAATAAAAGGATCGGAATGTATCACTGAGCGTTCAGACCTGATTGATTTTCTGAATTCGGCCATACTTATCCTTTCGAGCTTATCTAGAGGAACAAGAATTTTCAGGTTCCCGGTCTCTATCCGGGCCATATCCTCCTCTATTTTAATTATTTCACCACAGGCCATCGTATCGGTCATTCTCACGGCATCACCGGCTTTCAGGGGCATAGTGCCGGCGGGAGGTTCAGCGGCGGCCGTTTCTTCCTTCCGGACCCTGAACTTTTTTGCTTTTCCGGCTAGTATCTCCATCTTCTCCCCGGAAGGGACCGGCGGCAATCCGGATTCATTTTCCAGTCCGGCCCTGAACTCCTCAAGTTTCTGCCGGGCCTGTCTGGTTTTCTCTTTCTCAGCCTGAGTCTCCCTGATCTGACGGATAGTATTTTCTATCATCCTGTTTGTTTCACTCAGCAAGTTCTCAGCCTCTTTTTTGGCTTTCGCGATGATCTCCTTCCTGAGTTCCCTTGTCCCGGAAATCTCCTTCTCATACTGATCCATCAGTTCAGTGATACGTTTTTCGTGCTGACGGATATTTTGTCTCTTGTTCTCCCAGTATCTCTTGTCGCGCGCAATATCCTTCAGATTCCTGTCAAAATCGATGTTTTTGCCCCCTGCCTTTTCGGAAGCTTTTTTGAGGATATCCTCCGGCAGCCCTATCTTTCTGGCAATCTCGAACGCGAAGGAGCTTCCTGGTTTCCCGATGCTCAGCTGAAAAAGAGGCTGCATCCGGTGATGGTCGAAAAGCATGGCAGCATTTACAATGCCCTTTGTAAGGCTGGCAAAGTGCTTCAGGTTTGTATAGTGAGTTGTTATCACTCCAAATGTGCCGGCTCTGTTCAGTTCGCCAAGGATTGCTTCGGCTATTGAACCTCCGAGCATCGGCTCCGTTCCGGTTCCGAATTCGTCGATCAGCACCAGGGTTTTTCCTGAGGCATGCCTGAGGAAATGCTTCATGCTTATCAGGTGTGAGCTGTATGTACTGAGGTCGTTATCGATGCTCTGCTCGTCGCCGATGTCGATGAAGATATCGCTGAAGATGCCCGATTCAGAACCCTCATCGACGGGAATGGTAAGACCGCACTGCATCATATACTGAAGCAGTCCCACGGTTTTCAGGCAGACCGATTTTCCTCCGGCGTTAGGACCCGAAATCAGGATTATCCTGTTAGTATTATCAAGTGCAATATTAAGCGGTACAAGCTTTCTGTCCGGGAGTTTGCCGAATGCGAAGAAGAGCAGCGGATGAACGGCATTTCTCCACGATAATCCGGGCTCCTTCAGTATCCGCGGCATTATTGAATCAAGCCGGTTTCCCAGGAGCGCTTTTGCCCTTATAAGATCTATTTCGCCCAGGAAGTCGTTTGCCTCTATCAGATCGTCGATGTAGGGCCTTATGTCGTCGGCAAACGCGGTGAGTATCCTTACTATTTCCCTTCTTTCCTCGTAGCCCAGTTCAACAATCTCGTTGTTTATTTCAACAATCTCGGCAGGTTCGATGTAAACGGTCTTTCCCGATGCAGACTGATCGTGGATCAAGCCCCTGATCTTTCTCTTGTCGAAAGTATTTACCGGGATCACTCCCCTGCCGTTTCTGACCGATGCTGAAGTGTCGGAGTCGACTATGCCATCAGCCTGGGCCTGTTTCAGGATGGAGGCCAGCCTTTTCGATGCCAGATGTCCTTTACTGACGATCTCATCCCTGATCTCCTTCAGCCGGGGTGAGGCATTATCTCGTATCCTGCCTTCCCTGTCGATTATCCTGTCGGCAGCATCAAGCACATAGGGATAGAATTTTGCCCTTCCGCACACCGATTTCAGTGACGGATAATCCCTTTCATCCTTCTTCCTGAAAAAAGTGATCACCTCCTTTACGGTCCCGACTGATCTTTTCAGATCAAATACTTCATTAACCTCAGGGAATGAGCCTTCTATCCTTATCTTGTTAAGTGATGCGGCGATATTGTAATAATGCTCCGAAGGAAAATAGTCTTCAAACCTGATTATCTTCTGGAATTCCCAGGTGGCTGACAGATTGAAGCTTATTATTTCATGATCAGTCTCAAAGCTAATCTGTTCAGCTTTTTCCCTTCCCATTTCACTAAGGCAGTAATCGGAAACAAGCCGGCGTATCCTGTCAAATCCAATCTTGGTTTCAAAGTTCTCGGGGTAGATCATTTTAATTTTAAAATCCTGTTCCGGTCGTCAAAATTACAAAAAAATGAGCATCAGGGATATTGGTTATAACCGATGTCATGGTTTTAGTTGAAAGACAGGGGTGGTAAGGCTCAAGGGACTTTACCCCCAACCCCCAGGGCGGCCGTTTGTCCCGCCACTAAAGGCCTTAGTAACGTTAACTATTGTTAAAATACCTTTCATTGCCTTACTCTGTATTTCTTTTGTCTACATTTGGGCTCACTAATAATCCTAAGGACAAACAGATGAAAGACAAAAAGATGATAATCAAAAGACTTTTTACGGGAGCAATGCTTCTAATGATTTTTCCCGCGATGCTTCTGGCCCAGACCGAGAAAGTCGATCTGAGCATGGTTTACAAGATCAAGCAGGAAGGTACAAGGAATTCGGCCATTGAGGATCTGGCCTTTGGTCTAACGGATCTTACGGGTTCCAGGCTGACCGGATCGACGGGCGGCACCAGGGGAAATGAATGGGCAAAAAAGAAGATGGAGGAACTTGGATTCCAGAATGTAAGGATTGAGGAAGCCGGTGACTTCAGTCGCGGCGGATGGGACAATCTGAAAACCTATGCTGCTATGACTGCCCCCTACTATTCAAATTTCGCGTGCAATCCAGTGGCATGGACGGGAAGCACCCCCGGTTTAGTCAGGTCGGAGGTAGTTCTTGTGGATGTAAAGAATGAAACTGAACTCGAAAAATACAAGGGTAAATTAAGCGGTAAAATAGTTATGATGCCTTCAACATCGGGGTATGTAGTTAGTTATGAGCCACTGGCGAGCAGGTACACCGAAGAGGAGCTTGAACAGCTTGCCATGGCTGAAACCCGCCAGGGAAGAAGGCCGATGCAGGGAGATTTTGCCCAGTACATGGCTCAGAGAGCACTCAGGACAAAGATAACTGAGCTTATTAAGGCAGAAGGCGCTGCCGTAATCTTGAACAGCTCGGGAATATTCAACGTACCGAGGTCGGGCAGCGTCAGCTATAAATCAGGCGATCCCGAACCGATAGCTGAACTCAGTCTTCCCGTAGAGGCACATGGAAGGATGGAAAGGCTGATAAGGAATGGCGTCAGGGTTGAGATGGAAGTAGAGATACAGAACAAATTCTTTCCAAGTCCGAAGGTTTACAATGTAATCGGTGAGATCCCCGGAAGCGACAAACTCCTGAAAGATGAGGTTGTGCTCCTGGGTGCACATATCGACTCATGGCATGGCGGAACAGGTGCTGCCGACAATGCATCGGGATGCATTGTAATGATGGAAGCATTGAGAATCATCAAGAGTCTGGGAGTGGCTCCAAGAAGGACAATCAGGGTTGCCCTGTGGGGAGGTGAGGAACAGGGATTGTATGGTTCAAGAGGATACGCGAACAAATATCTTGCCGATGCTCAGACAAGGGCACACAAGCCTGATTACAACAAGTTTGCCGTCTATTTCAACATGGACAACGGAAGCGGCAAATACAGGGGAATCTATCTTCAGGGCAATGACATGGCAAGACCCATCTTCGAGGAGTGGTTCAGGCCTTTTGAAGACATGGGCGCCTCCACCGTCACGATAAGGAACACCGGAGGAACAGACCATCAGACATTTGACGCGCTGGGACTGCCTGCATTTCAGTTTATCCAGGATGAGATTGAATACGGCCGCGGATACCATACGGTGATGGACACCTGGGAAAGGCTCTCTCTGGATGATCTCCGCCACAATGCCATTATCACGGCTTCCTTTGCCTGGAATGCCGCGACGATGAACACCCGCGTACCTTTCAAGCCTGAAGTTGAAATAAGAAGCGCTGCTCCGGCAGGCATAATGATACCTGCTCCTTAATGAATTAAACATACCTGTTATGAAGGCACTGATCCCATCCCTGGTTTTTATGCTTATGCTTACCGCGTCATGCAGAGATAAACAACATCATGAACTGCTTGTTGAAGCCGAGTCGTTCCGCGAGAAGGGAGGCTGGCTTGTCGACCCGCAGTTTACGGAACAAATGGGTTCAGCCTATCTGCTTGCTCACGGTCTGGGCAACCCGGTTGAGAATGCATCCACCATCGTGACCATTCCCGCATCCGGAAAATATCATGTATGGGTAAGGACCCGTAACTGGGCGAAGGGCAACTGGGAAGCTCCCGGCAGGTTTAAACTTCTGATAAACGGGAATGAATTTGAAAGCATTCTCGGAACAGAAGAGGAAATATGGCACTGGCAATATGCAGGAAAAGTGACTTTGAAAGACCCGGCCATGAAGATAGAACTCAGGGACCTGACAGGATTTGAAGGGAGGTGTGATGCAATTTACCTGAGCACCAAAAAAGCGGCTCCGCCTACGGAAAATGATGAACTGGCAGTGTGGAGAAGAAAGCTTCACGATGAAGCGGATGCGCCTGAAAGAACAGCAGAGTTTGACCTGGTGATAACCGGAGGAGGAATTGCCGGATGTGCTGCAGCAATCGCGGCCGCTGAGCAGGGACTTCTGGTTGCACTTGTTCACGACAGGCCGGTGCTGGGCGGAAACGCGAGCAGCGAGATACGTGTCCATACCGAGGGCATAAGCTGGAAATCGGACAGGATAATAAGTATGCTCAACACTGTCTGGTGGCCCAACGGTTCCCCGGAAGCCATAAAGGACGACAGAAAAAGGCATGACAACATCGCTAAATACGACAACATAAGGCTCTTTCTTAACTGGAGGGCATACACAGCGAACACATCCGACGGCATTATCAGCTCCGTTGATGCCAGGCAGACAGCAACAGGACAGAGGATGCGCTTCAAGGCTCCCATGTTTGCCGACTGCACGGGCGATGGCTGGATAGGCTACTGGGCCGGAGCCGAATATATGTACGGAAGGGAGGATTCTTCGCTTTACGGTGAAAACTGGCAGGAGCACGGTGAACTCTGGAGCCCCGCCAAAGCCGACAACAAGGTTATGGGAGCATCTGTTCTCTGGAGAAGCTACGATGCCGGTATTCCGGTGGACTTCCCGGAGGTCCCGTGGGCAATGGAAGTTGCCGGCGATCATTCGGCAACATCTGGAACCTGGAAGTGGGAATTTTCGAGGGATGACCTTCACCAGGTTGATGACGCGGAGTATATACGCGACCATATGCTGAAAGCCATATATGGTTCCTTCAGCAATGCGAAGAAGGAAGAGGCGAATGCAAATACAGGACTGGAATGGGTTGGATATCTCCTCGGCAAAAGGGAATCGAGGAGGCTGAAAGGCGATTACATTTACACCTTCAATGATGAAAAGAATATGACCGAATTCCCCGATGCCGTGGCAATGGAAACCAGAACCGTTGATGTCCATTATCAGCAGAAAGAAACTGACAGCAGTCTGCCCGACTTCCTCTCGGAAGCCCTGTACTACAAGGTAGATCACTATTATATACCCTACAGGTCGCTGTACTCGGTAAACATAGAAAATCTTTTCATGGCGGGCAGGTGTTTCAGTTGTTCGCATGTCGGGCTGGGAGGTCCGAGGGTAATGCATACCACGGGCCAGATGGGAGTTGCTGTCGGATACGCGGCTTCGCTTTGCAAAAAGTACAATACTCTGCCAAGGGGGATATACGAGAATCACATAGGTGAGCTCAGAAAGCTGATCGGGATAGAATGAAGCAGGGAAAAAAGGCTTAAGTCCCGGTCATTTCTTGTCAAGGCCTTTCATGGAAAGCTGAATCCGTCTTCTTTCAATATCTACATCAAGCACTTTCACCATGACATGCTGATGAAGCTTAACCACTTTTGAGGGATCGGACACGTAGCTACTGCTCATATTTGATATATGCACCAGCCCGTCCTGCTTGATCCCGATATCAACGAATGCACCGAATTTTGTAACATTAGTCACAATTCCGGGGACTATCATTCCGGGGACAAGATCCTCCATTGTGTGAATATCGGCAAAACGGAATTCCTTTATCGTGGAACGCGGGTCCCTGCCCGGTTTGGCCAGTTCTTCCATAATGTCCTTCAGGGTAGGCAGCCCGGTTGCCGGAGTGATGTATTTCTCGAGCCTGATCGCCTTCCTTTTATCATCGTTTGTCATCAGTTCTCTGATGCCGCATCCAAGATCGGCAGCCATTTTTTCAACAATATGATAGCTTTCCGGGTGAACGGCGCTTGAATCGAGAGGATTTTCAGCATTTCTTATTCTCAGGAAGCCGGCGCACTGTTCGAATGCTTTTGCTCCCATTCTCTTCACATTCATCAGTTCAGTTCTCGAAGCAAAAGGCCCGTTGGCAGTCCGGTAATCCACCATGTTCTGTGCAAGCTGCGGACCAAGTCCCGACACATATGTAAGAAGGTGTCTGCTCGCTGTATTCACTTCCACTCCCACCGCGTTGACGCAGCTTACAACAACCTCATCCAGTGAACTCTGAAGTTTTTGCTGATCAACATCATGCTGATACTGTCCTACTCCTATCGATTTCGGATCGATCTTTACCAGTTCGGCGAGCGGGTCCATCAGTCTTCTCCCTATCGACACCGCACCCCTGACGGTAACATCGTAGTCGGGGAATTCCTCGCGGGCCACCTTTGATGCCGAATAAACCGAGGCGCCGGCTTCGCTTACCACGAAGACCTGGATATTCCTGTCAAGTTTCACCCATTTAATAAACTCTTCTGTCTCGCGGCTTGCCGTACCGTTTCCGATTGCTATTGCCTCAATCTTGTATGCATTTACCAATGTCAGTATCTTCTTGACCGACAGGGCAGTCTCGTTCTGCGGTGGATGCGGGTATATTGTTTCATTGTGAAGAAGGTTTCCCTGGCGGTCGAGGCAGACCACCTTGCAACCAGTCCGGAATCCCGGGTCAATTGCAAGAACGTTCTTCTCTCCGAGCGGAGGTGCAAGCAGAAGCTGTTTCAGGTTATCGGCAAAAACCTCAATAGCTTCATGGTCGGCTTTTTCCTTTGATATGTTCCTGAACTCCGTTTCCATCGATGAGGCAAGGAGCCTTTTCCAGCTATCCCTGACAGCAGTTTCGACCAGTTCAGAGGATGCATTTTTCCCCCTGATAAATATCGATAACAGCAAGTCAACGGCATTTTTCTCATCAGGTTCAACCGAAAGCCTGAGAATACCCTCATCCTCTCCCCTTCTCATAGCCAGGAGCCTGTGCGAGGGGCATTTCCTGAGCGGTTCGGACCAGTCGAAATAATCGCTGAATTTTATTCCTTCGCTTTCCTTTCCCTTTACCACTTTAGAGAAAATGACAGCTTCCTTCTCGTAGAGCCGTCGTAGCTGTTTTCTTGCCTTTTCATCCTCACTCACCCATTCGGCAATTATATCGGATGCCCCTGCCACAGCCTCTTCAACGTTCTTCACCATGTCGTTAAGGAATTCTTCAGCTTTCAGGAGGGGGTCGTTTTCCTTCTGTTCCAAAATAATTGCAGCAAGCGGTTCAAGGCCTTTTTCCCTTGCAATGGTTGCCCTTGTGCGTCTTTTAGGCCTGTATGGAAGGTATATATCCTCCAGTTCGGCCATTGTAACTGCCGCATCTATCCTTTCACGGAGTTCAGGGGTCATCTTCTCCTGTTCTTCTATCGTCCTGATAATGGTTTCACGCCTGGCGTCAAGCTCCTTAAGCCGGGTGTATTCATCCCTGATATGAAGCAGCCGTACCTCGTCAAGACTTCCCGTCATCTCTTTCCTGTAACGGGCTATGAAAGGGATGCTTGCACCATCGTCCATCAGACGGATGGTATTCTCAACCTGCCAGTCGTGCAGGCCAAGCCTCGCGGCAATCAGCTTTATATTCTTGTTCGATTCCATTTTCAGGATTTCAGATTTTCAAATTTTAATTTCCATTCAGCAGCTTTTTGTATATCTGGTGACATACCCAGGCGTCGGTTGCAGCATATACCAGCTGTGCATCGGATAGTTGTTCGGCTTCCCAATCGGTTACCTGCTGGCGTTTTGATATTCTGAAGCCCAACACGATGGCTGCAAGCTTTTTCAACCCGGAAGCCTTTATACCATAATCTTTCACGAATTTCTGGAGATCGACGAAGCCCGATGGTTCAAATCCTCTGACGCTTTTAAGGAAGCGGATGTCATCATGAACAGCCACGCCGGCTTTTATTATTTTTTCATCTGCCAGAAGGCCGGCAAGTTTAGAGGGTATGCCGATTTTGTTTATCCTGACCAGACATGCAAGCTCTTCATTTGCCAGCTGTATAAGGGACACCTTGTTCTTTCTGCCTTTTCTGAATGAAGGCTTTGTTTCAGTATCAAAGCCCAGAACCTCTGATCCTTTCAGCCTTGGGAATGTTCGATTGAAGGTTTTCATATCCTCCACCAGCACAATCTCGCCCCTGAACCAGGAAAGTTCAAATGTACCTAGTTCCTCCTCCGTAATAGTTTCCGCGTATCCTTTATTTTCCATTTCCCCTTAAATCCTTTTGCCGTCTTGTTATAAACCAGTCGGAAGTATTTCTTGTTTCATCGTTCCGCGGTTCCAACTTTCCGATTTCCTCTCCCGAATAAATAAATTTATGTATAATTCTCAGCGAGTTAAGCAATTTTTGTCCCCAGTAATTTTCGAAATTGAGCCTGCATTCCCACACGGCATCATTCATCACTTCCGGGGTACCCGTCTGGTACAACAGCAGATAATTCTTGATATCCTGATAAATATCGGCCATATTTTCCGAAATGCTCGAAACGACAGGTCCTTCGGCCTCGTTGTACTTTTCGTCGGCCATATCAATATAGTCATTGGCAGTGCCGAATTTGTCCCTGAGCACATCATGTATCCTGAACCAGTCGGCTTCAGTTACGAATTTCTCGTTACCGTCATCAAACCAGGGTTCGAGCGACGGCAGCAGGGAAGCCTTTACATAAAGGTAAGGAAGGATGCGTTGAAGGATCCTGAGCAATTCCTCTCCCTTCATCCGGCCCGCGTTCTCTGCATATTTGCAGAATTCGATTGCAGCAGCGGTAAACCCGACTACATTACTGGAATAAACCGGATCATTCTTGCTGGTCATGCTAATTTAAATAATCAAACCAACAAAATTAGGTAAAATGTACCATAAGAGTAGCCAAAAAGAATTAAAGTTTGATAACTTTAAGCGCTCTGAACCCATGCCGGGTACTCCGGCTGAAATATTGACCAACATAGACAATGACAAATATTAAACCCGCATATATCAGATATACAAACATGTATTTATATTATTTTCAATCGCGTGGGTTTCCCCCTATGAGCGGGGCAGCATTAAATACCAATTTCAAAACTATACTACGATGAAAAAGAACCTCTCTGTTTTTTTGTTAATTCTTATGGCCGGAATGATATTTTCAGGCTGTGGGAAGAAGATCAATGTGCTGACACCAGAGGAGATCGCCGATGGCTGGTCGCTTATGTTCGATGGCAGCACGCTTGACGGATGGCGTGACTTCAAAGGTGAGAAAGTGGAGATTGCACCCTGGAAGGTTGAAAAGGGATTGCTTACCTCTCTCGGGCTTGGCAGCGACAGTACAGGTTATATTGTCTCTACCAGGGAGTATGAAAACTTCATTATCGATTTTGACTGGATGATATCCGAAGGAGGCAACAGCGGTCTGCTCTATCATGTGGTCGAAAGGCCCGAGCTGAATGTTCCCTACGTAACCGGTCCGGAATACCAGTTAATTGATGATTTCGGATTTCCGGAACCCATTGAGGAGTGGCAGAAAGCCGCGGCCGATTACGCCATGTACACCTGCGATCCCTCGAAAAAGGTTCTGAACAAGGCTATGAAATGGAACAACTCCAGGATAGTTTTTGACAATGGTCATGTGGAGCATTGGCTCAATGGTCAGAAGGTTATTGAATTTGAAGCCTGGACGGAAGACTGGTTCGCAAGGAAAAACAGCGGCAAGTGGGACAATGCACCTGAATACGGGCTTGCCAGGAGCGGGGTATTCGCCCTTCAGGACCATGGCAACAGGGTATGGTTCAGAAATATGAAAATCAAGGAATTGCCCAGGAAACCGAAAGAGGAAAACCTGTTCAACGGCAATGACCTGACCGGTTGGGAAGTATACGGAACCGAACTATGGTATGTAAAAGATGGCGAACTGGTGTGCGAAAGCGGTCCCGACAAGGAATACGGATATCTGGGAACAAGGAAGTATTACAATGACTTTGACCTTAGCCTCGAGTTCAAACAGGAGGCAAACGGCAACAGCGGAGTGTTTATCCGTTCCTATATCAGAACCGGCGTACAGATATCAGGATGGCAGGTAGAAGTAGCCCCTCCCGGACATGACACCGGTGGCATATATGAATCGTACGGAAGGGGATGGATTTATCAGATCCCTGACGAGAAAGAGAACATCCTGAAGATGAATGAATGGAACACTATGAGGATCAAGGTTGTGGGCGACAAGATAACGACCTGGCTCAACGGTGAGGTGATGACCGATATGAATGATGAAAAGATCGGTCAGGGCAAGGGAAGAATACTTCTCCAGATTCATAGTGGCGGAGGCATAAAGGTAAGGTGGAGGAATCTACAGCTGACGGAACTTTAAACACGGACTTCCTGCCATATCTTATTTACAGAAGAATAATACTAATGCCGTATTTCTTTGGGCATATAGAAACCCACATGTATCGAATGCACAAACAAATACTTATATAATATTCATACATGTGGGTTTTCCCGCTTGAGCGGGGTAGCATTAAAAATCAAAACTAAACACATATGAAAAGCAATCGCAGAGATTTTCTGAGAATAAGCGGACTGACCGGCTTAGGCTTAGCCGGAGGCAGTCTGTTGAAAGCATTGGGCAATGAAACCGGCTTCGTATCAAGGCCGGGCAGCCAGGTATTCAACATGTCGGGTTACGCTGCGCCGCGTCTCGACAAAGTAAGAATAGGCTTTATTGGACTAGGCAGCAGGGGGCCCGGCCATGTCAGGAGTATGAGCTACATTGAAGGTGTTGACATCAGGGCCCTTTGCGATGTTGTTCCCGCGGAAGTAGAAAAGACAAGAAAGCTCATAGAGCCCTCCGGTTTCAAGCCGGCCCTGTATTCCGGCGATCCTGAAGGATGGAAAAAGATGTGCGAGAGGGACGATATCGACCTGGTTTACATATGCACGCCGTGGAACATGCACGCGGAGATGTGCATTTACGCCATGGAACAGGGCAAGCATGCGGCAGTGGAAGTACCGGCAGCCATAACTGTTGACGAATGCTGGCAGCTGGTTGAGACTTCGGAAAAGACAAGGAAACATTGCATGATGATGGAAAACTGCTGCTACGACTTTTTCGAACTGCTTACTCTGAACATGGCCAGGCAGGGTTTCTTCGGCGACATTGTACACGGCGAAGGCGCTTACATTCATAACCTGCTGGGCAGCAACTTCAACAAGGAAAGCTATTGGGAGATGTGGCGGCTAGAGGAAAACTCCACACGGAGGGGGAATCTATACCCGACTCACGGACTTGGTCCGATCTGCCAGATAATGGATATCAACAGGGGCGACAGGATGAATTTCCTGGTATCGGTTATGAGCGCCGACTTCCAGATGAACAAAACTGCAAAGGATCTTGCTGAAACTGATTCTTTCTACAAAAAATACGTCGACAGGAAATACAGGGGGAATATGACCACCACAACCATTCTTACTGAAAAAGGCAGGACCATAATGATCCAGCATGATGTAAGCTCTCCAAATGTTTATTCCCGGATTCATAAGGTAAGCGGTACAAAGGCTGCTGCCCTGAAGTATCCTCTTCCGGCAAAGATCTCCATCGGCGACGAATGGGTTGATGATAATGAAATGAAAGCACTCGAGGAGAAATACACCCCTCCAATCGTAAAGAAAGTCGGGGAACTGGCCAAACAGGTCGGAGGTCATGGCGGGATGGACTTTCTCGAGAACTGGAGGCTTATCGACTGTCTGCGCAACGGGCTTCCGCTTGATCAGGATGTATATGATGCAGCGCTCTGGAGCGCTATCGCGCCTTTGAGCGAATGGTCGGTGGAGAGCAGGTCGTATCCGGTTCCTGTTCCCGACTTCACCCGCGGGGCATGGAAAACGAATGCCGTTGTTGATATTAATATGGAAAAGGGAGGCAATACGAAGGTGATAAGATAGTAGCTAAAACCTCGCGGGGGTTGGCACGGGGTACGGGGCAGAGACAGGTCTTGCAGGTCGTGCAAGTCGTGCAGGTCTCTTACAATGAGATTATAGCGAAGAAAGCCCAAACTTTCTACTTTCAACTTCGTTCACGCTAATCCATTGTCAAAGTCAGAAAAAACCAAGAAAGTGATATAACGAGAATTCACGACAGCGGTCTATTACAGATGTTATTGGTATAGAAAACTGCGGCAGCGGTTTAACAAAAAAACGTGAAGCGGTTTAATTTTAATAACCTCCGGTTTTACCAGTAGACTGCCCCCTAAGCTCTGAAAGGGCGTAACAGGAATGATACAAGGCACAAGACGCAAGACCACATACAAATAATTAACAATGAAACTCTGAAACTTTGCATCACTTCCGCCTGCATTGTTCAATTACCCCTTATCTTATTTGCCCCAAGGGTGAAATGATTCCTCCATTGGATGCTCCTACCATCCCGGATGTTGCCGTGAATAATGGACTTGAATTTATATAAACAAATCAGACTAATCAGCTGGATGTCAAGAACGTATAATGTTATATGTATTATAGGCAATGTATTATGTGTTAGCGGTAATGGAAAGCACATCCCTGATAAGACTGATCATCCGAAGCAGACTTATGAACAACCAATAAAAATGCGCAATGTTATTAGTATTTTTGTAAAAAAAGAATGACTTGAAAACAAACCATAAAATCATAAACGGGGATAGTAGAAGAATGATGGAATTACAAAATAATTCTGTTCATCTTATTATAACGTCTCCTCCATATTGGCAACTTAAAGACTATGGATCAGCTGATCAAATTGGGTACAATGATAGCTATGAGAACTATATAAATAACCTTAATCTTGTTTGGCAAGAATGCTATCGTGTACTCCATTCAGGATGTCGATTATGTGTAAATATTGGGGATCAATTTGCCAGGGCTGTCTATTATGGAAGATACAAAGTAATTCCGATACGTGAGGAAATTATTAAATTCTGCGAAAACGTAGGATTTGATTATATGGGAGCTATTATTTGGCAGAAAGTTACCACATCTAATACAACTGGTGGAGGAGTTCAAATGGGATCGTATCCATATCCAAGAAATGGCATATTAAAAATTGATTATGAGTTCATTCTCATTTTTAAAAAACTTGGTGATGCTCCTAAGCCAAGCAAGGACATAAAAGAACAATCTAAAATGACCGCGGAAGAATGGAATACCTTTTTTGCTAGTCATTGGAATTTTGCAGGTGTAAAACAAAACAATCATATAGCAATGTTTCCTGAAGAACTACCAAAAAGACTGATTAAGATGTTCTCTTTTGTTGGTGACACTGTATTAGATCCTTTTGCTGGTAGTGGAACAACAAACATGGCTGCAAAGAATCTCGAAAGAAACTCAATTGCATACGAAATTAACCCAGAATTTATCCCTATAATTAAAGAAAAAATAGGTTTCTCACAAATCGACATTTATGGAACTACATATGAACTAATAACTCAAGAAGCATCTAATAATTTTGATCAAGACATTCAAAATCTTCCATATAAGTTTATTGATCCTCATAAACTTGACAAGAAAGTTGATCCTAAAAAACTTCAATTTGGATCAAAAATTGACAAAAATGGAGGTAAAAAGAAAGAAGATTTATTTTCAGTAAAAGAAATCCTTGGACCAACAAAAATAAAACTCAATAATGATTTAATAATAAAACTATTAGGAGTAAAAGAAATACCGAATTTTTCAGATAAGGCAGCAGATTTCTTGGAAAGCAAAATAAAGAACAAGAAAGTTTATTTGAAGTACGATAATACTAAATATGACAAGAACAATAATCTACTTTGCTACTTATACCTTGAAAATAAAACGTTTATAAACGCTCATCTTATAAAATCTGGATTATTCGAAACCGATCAAAAGCTTGATTTCAAATACAAAGACAAATTTATTAATCTTCAAAAGACTTGATCATGACTCCGGAACAGCAAAGAATTTGGGATTACATGACCTGTAATGCCCTTGGAATTGGTAATGCCAAAAAAATTAGGGAAATCGCAAGTAGCATTGGAGTTCCACCAAGGGGAACTAATAATGATGACGTAAGAAACTGGATAAATAGAATGGTTGTAGATTTATGTCTGCCGATTGGTACCTGTAGAAATGGAGCTTTTATTATCCTTAATGATGATGAACGAGAGATAGCAGCTCAATTTGTTGCAAGAGAAAACCGTGCTGATGCAGTACGCAGGAATGGTAATTATACTCCATAAAATTTGTGTAACGTATAAGTTCAGTGTTTGAATTCAAATCAATTATGCCTTGAAATCATGGGAAAAGAATGGATTGCTGGATCAGAGGGTAAAAACTTAAAATTTAAACGTGAAACCTTACTGAATTATGGGATGAACAGATGGGGATTGAACAAAGCTCATAGCGTCGGCTCAACTTCTGAATTAATTCGTGATTGTGCACCAACAAAATATGAAGAATGGGAGACGTATTATTTTAATAACGCACGTCAAAAGAAAAGGGATGGAATAAAAATAAGTCGAGAATATATAACAGGACTAGGGCAAACACTTTATGTAAAACTATCAGAAGTTGTTCAAAATGAGTTAGAATCAATCACTGAAGAGGAATGCTGCGATTACGCCTATAACCTTGTTTTAAATAGAACTTATGAAGGTTACAAATCAGAAATAGAAACAATTTATGGTCAGTTGGAATCTGCTGTTTCAAAAAAGATAGAGCCTGCTCCTGATAAATGGGATAGAACGTATGGAGTTGATTTTTATATAAAAATTAATGAAAAATATATTGGAATTCAAATAAAACCTATCACTTCTGGACAAGCATTAAATCAATACCAGTGGATTGAAATGCATAGAAAAAATCACGAAAAGTTTGAAACAGAATTTGGGGGTAAGGTCTTTTTCGTCTATTCGATAAAATCAGGTACAGGTAAAAAGAAAATATATAATACCGAAGTTATCGGAGAGATTCTTACTGAAATTAAGAGACTATCTTAAAATACCACAACCTCCAACACGGACGGTAAGGTTAATAAGCTTGTCACACTTTATACTTCTGCTCCTGCTCCCAAGACAGTTTTGTAGTGGTTCTTGCTCTATTGTACGCTGAACACTTAACCTGATATCGCTGAACCGCGCTCCGCGTACCGACAGTCATTTCTTCCATATCAGCCCGCGGTTGCTGTCATGGGTTATCTTGTTGTGATCAAGCAGCCAGCGGATAACCTTTATTACCTTCTCCTCTGGCTGGTTTATCTGTTTCACGAGTTCCGCGGGATCGGGTGATTGTTCGGAAAGGATATTCTTTATCTCTTCAAGAATGATGTCAAATTCGTATTTACTGAGATCAAGTTCATTTCTTTCGCGGCAGATGTCGCAGGTCCCGCAGCGGTCCGATTCCTCTCCGAAATAGTCGAGAAGCATCACCACCCGGCATCTGTTGGCCGATTCGGCATAGTCGATCATTTTATTTAGCCTGGTCTCGTATTTATCCCTGACGTGAAGATAGTTTTCGGGAGATATCATAAGAGCCTTTCTTTCAAGACGCTCTTCCGTAAATATAACCAGCGAAGTATTCTTCCCGGGGATATATCTGATTATGTGCATCGATGCCAGTTTCACCAGGTAATTATAAACCGTGTCGCGGGTTATGGCTGCCTTTTTCGAAAGGGAATCCTCGTTTATTGCTACAAATTCGGTAAACATGCCGGTGTAGGACCTGAGGAGAAGCTTTATGAATCCGTCGAAAGCCTCATTGGCGACCTGGAACTTGTACAGGTCGTCGCGTCCCACAATAAAATGCACCCGTGAAGGATTGTTAATTTCTTCCGTGAATTCCACGTATCCTTCCCGCTGCAGGAATGCAAGGCTGTTGTAAGTCTCGATCACCGGAAGCCGGAATCTCGAAACGAATTCCGACATATTGAAGTCAAATACATTGTTTTTGCCCGAACCGAGTGGTACCATAAGATAATTGCAGAGAGCTTCGTACACATCCTTGATCCTGTCGACCGGGGGAAATTTCAGGCGAAGTGAATTATCGAGACGCGTTCTGTCGGAAGGAGAATAAAGTAGCACAGCCCAGGCAGGTTTACCGTCCCGGCCTGCCCTTCCGCTCTCCTGAAAATAATTCTCTATTGAATCGGGAGTATCCCAGTGGATCACGAAGCGAACGTCGGCCTTGTCTATCCCCATTCCAAACGCATTTGTAGCAACTATCACGCGGGTTTTTCCGGCCGACCATGATGCCTGTTTTCTGTCTCTCAGCTCATCTGGAAGGCCCGCGTGATAGAAGTCGGCCTTTATATTGTTGGCTACCAGCATTTCCGCCAACTCCTTGCTTCTCTTTCTGCTGCGGACATATACTATTCCGCTTCCGCGGGCTTTGCCCAGTGTTTTCAGAAGGTATGTGCCCTTTTCCTCGACCCTTCGGACAAGGTAGGAGATATTTTTCCTCGCGAAGCTTGTTCTGAGCACATTGGCTTCCCTGAATTCGAGCTTCTCCATTATATCATTCACCACCTGGGCAGTAGCTGTAGCCGTGAGTGCCAGGAAGGGCACTTCGGGATCAATTATCTCCCTAAGGGAAGCTATCTTCAGGTACGACGGCCTGAAATCGTAGCCCCACTGGGAAATGCAGTGAGCCTCATCGACGGCAACGAGTGAAAGGTTTATTCTGCCAACCCTGTTCCTGAACAAGGGCGTGGATATTCTCTCGGGCGAAACGTAAAGGAATTTGTAATCGCCATAAATACAGTTTTCGATAGTGATATCAATTTCCTCCCTGGTCATTGCTGAATGAATCATCAGCGACCGGATCTCAAGACTGTTAAGCCGGTTGACCTGTTCTTTCATAAGAGCTATAAGGGGAGTGATGACAAGACAGGTTCCTTCCATCGCAAGCGCCGGCACCTGGAAGGTAATCGATTTGCCGCCTCCCGTCGGCATCAGGGCCAGGGTATCCCTGCCCTCAGTAACCGAACGTATAATATCCTCCTGAAGAGGTCTGAAGGAAGCAAATCCCCAGTACCTGGTGAGGATCTTCCTGCACTGTTCCATTGTTACTGTTTGGCGGGGCATATACAAATGTAGCAACAAGTTTTCAGAGTGGTTAATTTTTTAGTAATTTGCGGCCACAAAAACTAAAAGGATCACGCGATGTCTTTTATTGAGGATAAAATACTTTTCGAAGGTCTGACCTTTGATGATGTTCTTCTTGTTCCTTCCTATTCCGAAGTGCTTCCCATAGAGGTTGATATCAGCTCTATGTTCAGCAGGAACATAAAGATTAATACTCCGGTAGTCTCTGCAGCCATGGACACTGTTACCGAGGATGAGCTTGCAATAGCGATAGCAAGGGAAGGGGGCATTGGCGTAATCCACAAAAACATGCCCATCCAGAATCAGGCTTCGCAGGTTAAGAGGGTAAAGAGGGCTGAAAACGTAATGATCTTCGATCCCATCACTATTGGCCTCGATGCAACTGTCGGCGAGGCCATAAACCTGATGACCGAATACAAGATCGGGGGCATTCCGGTTATCGACTCCGGCGGAATACTGAAAGGGATAGTCACCAACAGGGATCTGAGGTTCGAGAACAACAAGAGCAAGAAGATCACCGAAGTCATGACTAAAGATCTCATTACAACTAATCATCAGACTGATCTGCAGGCCGCGGCGCGCATCCTTCAGAAACACAGGATAGAAAAGCTGCCCATGGTCGATGAATCGGGCAAGCTTACGGGACTTATTACCTACAAGGACATCACGAAGATGAAGGATCGTCCGAATTCATGCAAGGACGAAAAGGGAAGGCTGAGAGTGGCAGCAGCAGTCGGCATTGCATCCGACACCATGCAGAGAGTTGAAGCCCTTGTAAAAGCCGGGGTTGATGCTATTGTAATCGATACGGCTCATGCTCATACCAAGAGCGTGATCAGGATACTGAAGGAAATCAAGAAGACATATCCGTCGATGGAAGTGGTTACCGGGAACATCGGTACTGCCGAAGCTGCAAAAAGACTTGTGGACGAAGGCACCGATGCAGTAAAGGTGGGTATAGGTCCGGGTTCCATCTGCACGACCAGGATCATCGCGGGAGTCGGCATTCCTCAGCTAAGCGCCATTTACAATGTGGCAAAGGCAATTGAGGGATCGGGAGTACCGGTTATTGCCGATGGTGGTATAAGGTATTCGGGCGACATAATCAAGGCACTGGCAGCCGGCGCCGACTCGATCATGGCCGGTTCACTGTTTGCCGGAGTGGTGGAATCACCGGGTGACACCATAATATATAACGGAAGGAAGTTCAAGGCATACAGGGGTATGGGATCGATAGAGGCCATGCAGCAGGGTTCCAAGGACAGGTATTTCCAGGATATGGAAGATGATATCCGCAAGCTGGTTCCGGAAGGTATTGAAGCCAGGGTTCCACACAAGGGCACACTGTCGGAAGTCATATTCCAGATGATGGGCGGACTGAGGGCCGGGATGGGTTACGTGGGCGCCAGGAACATTTCAGCGCTCAAGGCAGAAAGCAAATTCACGAGAATAACTCATTCAGGTATAATTGAAAGCCATCCGCACGATGTGGCAATCACGAGGGAGTCGCCGAACTACAGCAGGAAGTCAATAGAATAAAGGATCTCTTCTCAAGGCCATGAGACAAAAAACAATCCTGATTCACACGCTGTTCATTCTGTCTCTTTCAGCCGGTCTTTCGCAAGGCGCCGATGAAAAGATACTTATGACCGTGGCAGGAATGGATGTCGAGGCCGGTGAATTCGTAAGAATGTTCAATAAAAGCCTCGATCCGGCCAACAGGATCGAAACCGGCGAGTATCTTCAACAGTTCATAGCCTTTAAACTTAAGGTTGCGGATGCAATGGAGCACAGATATGACACCACCATTGCCTTCAGGGAGGAACTCAGCGGGTACAGGCAGCAGCTGGCCCAGACATGGCTGATCGATCCCGACATAAAGGAAAAGACGCTGAGGAAAGCCTACCACAGGTATATGGAAGAAATCAATGCATCGCACATACTGGTCAGCTGCAGGGCAGACGCCTCTCCTGATGACACCCTCAGGGCATATGACAAAGCTGTCGACATAAGGAAGAGCCTGCTCGAGGGCGAGCCGTTTGCCGAAGTGGCAAAAAGCAGGTCCGACGACAGGTCAGCTGCCGTCAATAGCGGAAATCTTGGCTATTTCACTGTGTTTCAGATGATCACTCCTTTCGAAGATGCTGCCTACAGTCTTCAGCCCGGCAACATTTCAGAGCCTGTCAGGACCCAATTCGGTTATCATATTATCAAGGTAATCGACCGAAGGCCTTCCAGGGGCAAGATCAGGGTTGCCCATATCATGAAGTCAGTTGCACCGGGATCGGAAGAACAAGCGTATCTCAAGGCTGAAGACGAGATGAATCAACTGTATGAAAGGCTCGGCAAGGGAGAATCGTTCGCGAAACTCGCGTCAGAATATTCCGATCACAAGGAAACAGCTGTCAACGGAGGAGAAATAAACTGGTTTGGTGTTGGGGAGATAGTAAATGATTTTTCGGAAGCTGCATTCGCGATAAAGGATACCGGAGATTATACCAGGCCACTCAGGCTGGCTTACGGATTTCACATAATAAAACTCCTTGACAGAAAAGCTCCGGGCACATGGGAAGAAGTGAAGCCCTTACTGGAAAGCCGGCTGAACCAATCTGAACTCGTGGCCATGGGCAAAAAATCCTTTATCGACAGACTTCGTGTTGAATATGATTTCACTGTTGACCGTTCAGTAAGAAACTGGTTTGTAAAAAACACCGACACGCTGATAATCAAGGGCAAGGCAAAATATCCGGCCCTGAATATCCCGAAAGGGAATATATATACCTTCGCGGACAGGAGTCTGTCGGCAGCCGCTTTCGCGTCACAGCTTGAAAACCCGGGCAGCAATCCGGCAATATTGAATCCCGAACGCTTCATCGATTTATCAATAGAAGCTATTTCATCGGAGGAAATAATGAAATATGAGGATTCGGTACTTGAAAAAAAGCATCCCGACTTCAAATATCTTATGAAGGAGTTTCATGACGGCATTCTCCTGTTCGAAATATCTTCAGACAAGGTATGGAACAAGGTTCAGAATGACACGACAGGTCTGATGCGCCATTACGAGCTTAATAAGTACAAGTTCCGGGCTGAAGGAAGCAGCACGTCTTCACCCCCGCCCTTCAGTGAGGTGCAGGCTGAGGTGATGCTGAGCTACCAGGACTGGCTTGAAGAAGAATGGATCAAGGAATTAAGGAACAGATACCTTGTAAAAATTGATGATAAGGTTTATGAAGAAGTCAAAAGAAGACTGGCAAATGAATAGGATAATCTACATAATTTTAATTGCATTGGCTGTATATGGCTGTCAGGACGGCAGAAACCAGCAGGGGCGTGTTGCCGTGGCAAAAGCAGGCGACAAGGTTCTCTTCCTTGATGAGATCCCGATGACCGGGCTGGAGGGCTTAAATCCAGCTGACAGTGCTGCCTACGTTCAGAGCTATATCAACAGGTGGGCAAGAAGGGAACTGTTGTTCCTGAAGGCAGCGGCAAACATCTCTGCTGAACAGATGAAGGAAATAGACTACCAGATGGCTGAAACAAAGAGCAACCTGGTGATTCATGAATATCAGAGCATGATGATGGTGCAGAAAATGGACACGATCATCTCCCGCGAAGAAATGGAGCTTTACTATTCGGATCACGAGGAAAGTTTTATGCTAACCTCCAATATTGTAAAGGCTCTGTTCATAAAGCTTCCCGTCGAAACCCCCGACATATGGAAATTCAGATCGCTGATAAGGTCCGACAGGCAGGCTGATATGCAGGAGCTTGAAAGTCTGTGCTATCAGTTCGCAGAGAAGTACGACGATTTCGATGAGGATTGGATAACCCTGGACAAGCTTTTCATTGAAATGAAGGAAGAGCTTACCAACCAGGAAAATTTTCTGAGATGGACCAAATTTCACGAGACAAGAGATTCATCTTCAGTATGTCTTGCAGCCATTGCAGATTACAGGCTCAGGGGGACTCTTGCTCCCTTTGAGTATGTAACGGAAGACATCCGCAGGATGATCTGGAACAACCGTCGTATTGATTTTCTGCGGGAACTTGAGAATGGAATATATAATGAAGGATTGAAGCAAAACGTTTTTAAGATTTTCTGATAATATGAAAAGAAAAATAACAGCTTTGGCAGTGCTTGCAGGATTAGTGCTATGTGTTCTCCCGGCAAAGGGACAAACCCTTGTGGAGTCAGTTGCCGCGATCGTGGGGAATGAGGTAATCTACCTGTCGGATATAGAGAACAGTACTATGGATGCAAAAAGAAACAATCCAAGGGCCCGTCTGGAGGATCTGCGATGCAATGCCTTTCAGGAGCTGCTTATATCCAAGCTGTTTCTTGACCAGGCCAGGATCGACAGTGTAATCGTTACAGACGATATGGTGGAGGCTGATCTGAACATGCAGATCAACGAAACGATCAGGCAGGCAGGAAGTGAAGAAGCGCTTGAGAAATATTTCAACAAGAGCATGGTGGAGATCAGGAGAGACATCCGGAAAGCCCTTGTGGAAAGCCACACCATATCTGAGGTTCAGTCAACAATTACTTCAGACATGAAGATAACTCCAAATGATGTAAGGAGGTACTTTAACACTATACCCAGGGATTCACTTCCCGTTATTCCCGCCAGGGTTCAGATCAGCCTTATTCAGCTCGATCCGCCGAGAAGTGAAGAGAACAAGTCCGAAGCACGGCAGAAACTCCTGGATATCAGAAGTCAGATTCTTGCCGGCAAGAGTTTTTCGGTACTTGCCATTCAGAATTCGGAAGACGGATCGTACATTAACGGCGGAGAGATCGGATACAAGCTTAAAGGAGAACTGGAAAAGCCCTATGCAGATGCAGCATGGAGCCTGGCACCAAATACAGTCTCAAGGATTGTTGAAACCAAGTATGGTTTCCATATAATCCAGATTATCGACAAAAAAGGAGATCTCCTGAATACAAGGCATATTCTGATCAGGCCCAAGATTCAGCCCGGGGATGCGGAGGAAGCTATGGGTAGGCTCGACAGCCTCGCCAGGTTAATTCGCAAGGACAGTCTGAAATTTGAAAATGCCGCTATGAGATTCTCAAGCCATCAAGACAGCAGGATCAATGGAGGGAAAATGGTCAGCATGAATCCTTCGGAGAGGATCAACTGGTTCTCGCTTGATGAACTGGACAGGGATATGTACATGGTCGTGAGGGATATGAAAGTGGGTGAGATATCAGAACCTTATCAGACCCTTGATGAAATCGGGAATATTGTTTTCAGGCTGGTAAGGATTGACGATGAGATCCCGGCACACAGGGCTAATCTCAAGGATGATTACCAGTTTTTCTATAATGCTGCCCTGATGAAAGAAAGGCAGGCATCATACCAGAAGTGGCTTACCGAAAAAATTGAGACCACCTACATCAAGATCAGTGAGGAATTCAAATCATGCAAATTTCTTGAATCGGGATGGCTGAAGTAACAGCTTTGAAATCATCGTCTTATTCAGATTTGTTCAGAAAGATCATCATTCTGACGGGAATTTTCCTTATTTCTCAATCGTTTTTCAGTCAGGATCTTCCGAAAGAGCAGAAACCCGGGAAGAAAATGATAGAGGTTCTGAATGCCGATGAGGGTATCGACGAAATTGAGAAATCAACGGAAAAAAGGATTACCAGGCTTCTGAGGAACGTAAGCCTGAAGCAGGAGGATGTTTATATGACATGCGACAGTGCATGGTTTTACCCGGGGGTAAACCAGGTAAAGGCTTTCAGCAGGATTCACATGTACCAGGGAGACACACTGCACCTTTATGGCGACAGTCTCTTTTACGACGGAATGACCCGTCAGGCTTCCGTTCACGGGAATGTAGAGCTGGTTGACAAGGAGACTCATCTTTTCACACAGGCAGTGGAATACGATGTTGCCAACGATATTGCCCGCTACAACACCGGAGGAAGGATAACCAACGGCGATAACACGCTTACAAGCATCATTGGCATATACTATGTGGCACAGAACCTTTTTCACTTCAAAGACAGCGTCAATATTGTAAATCCCGATTATGTAATGAAGGCCGATACTATGGATTACAACACCCAGACTGAAACGGCTTATTTCACGGGTCCTTCCGAAATGGAGGGAGACAGCATTTACCTATATTGTGAAAAGGGATGGTATGATACAAAAAATGACATATCACGGATATGGAAGAATGCCGTCATCGACAACAGGAAGCAGGTTATCAGGGGTGATTCCCTTTTTTATGATGACCTTAACGGATATGGGCTTGCTTTCAACAATACCAGCATCACCGATACCACCAACAACATAATAGTGCAGGGCGACTATGCCTGGTACTACGAAAGTCCTGAGAGGTTCATGGTCACGAAGAGAGCCGTGTTCATCCAGGTATCTGAAAAAGATTCCCTTTTCCTTCATGCCGACACCATAAGCGCGGTCACCAGGTCCGATTCCGTGATGAAGGACTACAGGCTGATGAGGGCTTATCATGGTTGCAGGATATACAGCAAGGACCTTCAGGCTAAATGTGACTCCCTCTCCTACTCTTTCCGCGATTCAGTGATAAGGCTTTATACCATGCCTGTTTTATGGTCGGAGGAAAACCAGCTTGTTTCCGATTCCATTGCCATTTTTACCAGAAACCGACAGGCCGACAGGCTTGAACTCTACACGTCGGCCTTTGTAACGAGCCAGGTAGATGAAACGAGGTTCAACCAGGTAAAGGGAAGGTCGCTGACAGGATATTTCAGGGACAATGAGCTATATAAGATAAACGTGGAAGGCAACGGCGAGACTATCTACTGGCTTCTCGACGGCGAGGAGGTTGCCGGGGTCAACCAGGCAAAGTGTGCCAGGATAGAAATATTGGTGGAAGATGGCAAGATAGTGGAAATATTTGAGTACCAGAATCCTGAAGGAGTTATTGATCCACCATTGGAGGTGGATCCGGTTATGTTGAGGCTTGAGGGATTTACCTGGCAGGATCAGCTGAGACCTAAAAAGAGAGAGGACATTTTCAAAAAATAAAAGGCCGGTTTTGAACCAGCCTTTTATTTTTAATATTCATCTTCATTAAAGAAGAAATCATCCTTGCTTGGATAATCGGGCCAGATATCTTCAATGCTTTCATAAATATCTCCCTCATCCTCAATCTCCTGTAAGTTTTCAATTACCTCCATCGGGGCACCTGACCTTATGGCGAAATCAATCAGCTCATCTTTAGTGGCAGGCCATGGAGCATCTTCGAGTTTTGATGCTAATTCAAGTGTCCAATACATGTCTCGTGATTATTTTTTGTTTTAAAAAAGAATGCAAATATATATATTAATTTATTTAATATACAATAGCAAAAATGAAGATTTCGCGAGTTCTACATTCGCCACTCAACTTCCTTATTATCAAGCTCAATGCTTAATGTCCTGGCCATTACGAACAAATAATCGGAGAGACGGTTAAGGAATTTGCCGGCTGATGGCGGAATTTTCTCGGTTTTCCCGAGAAAAGAAAGGGTTCTCTCTGCCCTGCGGCAGACACATCGTGCTATATGGCAATATGAAACAACTATATGGCCTCCGGGAAGGATGAAATGAGTGGAGCGGGGAAGCCTTTGCTGCAATGAATCTATTTCATTTTCAAGAACAAGGATTGCCTTTTGTACCGGGAGGCAATAATCTGTTTCCTCTTCGTTGCAAGCGTGGTTCGACAAAATGGCTGTGACTTGCATCAGGATATCCTGCACGAGCAAAAGTGTCTGTATCCTGCTTTCATTTTCGCGGATTCCCCTAAGAAGACCTATCCATGAAATCAGTTCATCTATTGATCCGCATGCTTCTATCCTGGGATGATATTTCGGGACTCTTTGTCCGTCAGCCGATAAAGTGGTACCATCATCACCTGTTCGGGTATAAATCTTCATAGGCAATATGGATTGTTTACTAATATTTTATCCTGTCGGGATTTTTGACATCAGAAGCGATTTCTCCGTCAAAGAGCCTGATTATTCTTTCTGCATGCCTTGCGATATCTTCTTCGTGAGTGACAACAATAACCGTATTGCCGGCCTTATGAATGGCATCAAGCAATGCCATGATATCGATAGAGGTCTTACTGTCGAGGTTTCCCGTGGGTTCATCAGCCAGGATGATGGAAGGCTTGTTTACCAGAGCCCTGGCAATGGCAACACGCTGGCGCTGGCCTCCCGACAGTTCATTCGGCTTGTGTGTCATCCTGTCGCTCAGACCAACCTGCTTCAGGGTATCCGTGGCAATCTTTTCCCTCTCAGCCTTGGGAACTCCTGCATAAATCAGAGGAAGGGTAACATTCTCAAGGGCGGTATAGCGCGGGAGCAGGTTAAAGGTCTGGAATACGAATCCGATCTCCTTGTTCCTTATCTCAGCCAGAAAGTCATCCTCCATCTTGCTCACATCGGTACCGTTAAGAATATACATGCCGCTTGTCGGAGTATCGAGACATCCGAGCAGGTTCATAAGGGTTGATTTTCCGGATCCGGAAGGTCCCATTATGGCAACATACTCATTCTTGTTGATGGTCACAGAAACTGATCTCAGAGCTCTTACAATCACCGATCCTATCTGATAGTTTTTAACAATATCCTGAATCTCAATTACTTTATCCATAGTACAGTTTGATTTGAAGTTTCGAAATTAGACTAATTATATTAAATAATAAATTATTAGAGCTTAATATTTGTTAATACCTGATAATGTAATCATAACGTGGCATACCCTTCCTGAAAAAGACCATTCCCATCCTGAAAATATCAACTGACAGGCTTACTTTCTCATGCCTTTTTATCTCACGCCATGCCTCCGACATCTCTTTTGTTATATGAATATCGTCAATAATTACAACGGTATCCGGACCGGAGACAGCAGCAACCTGATTGAAATAATTCAACAGCGGCTCCCGGCGATGATTCCCGTCGATAAAGACCATTCCCGGCGACACTCCCTTACTCTTTATTCCCGGCAGCAATTCATCAAATGAACCTGTGAGAAGAGTGATATTATTCAACCCCGACAGGCTGAAATTTTCAGCTGCAATTCCGGAAGTTTCCGGGCATCCCTCCATGGTTATCAGCTCAGTCCCGGGGCATGATGCAGCCATGTACATGGCACTGATCCCCAGCGAAGTTCCGAACTCCAGGATAGCCGGCCTGCCATAAGCCGAAGCCATACTTGCAAGAAGCTTCCCGTATTTCGGCGGCACTGATGAATATCTGGCTATATCGGACACCTTTCTTACACTTGATTTCATTTTTCCCGAACCTGCACCCAGATCAGTTACCTTTATTGACCGTGTATCTGCAAGCATTCGTTTTCTTGTCTTTTCAATAGAACTGACAATGTCGGGCTTGTTTTTATTCCGGAAAACTTCCGAAACAAGGCGGAACACGAAAGGACTGTGAATGCCATGGCCGCGGGAGTGCCGCGCGAAGATTTTGTACCGGAGGTATTCCAAAACACAGGATATGTCCATATGTCAGGTGATTTTCATAATAGGACAGCTCACCAAAAATAACTAATTTCGGCTATCAATTCAATTTCAATTTCCGGGGACCGAAAATGCAGGATTTTCTTGAGACAAATATAACATATCTTCAGGGAGTGGGGCCGAAGCGGGCTGAGCTGTTAAGCCAGGAGCTCGGAATTATGACCTTCAGGGATCTCCTTTATCATTTCCCCTACAAGTACATTGACAGGACAAGGTTCTACAGCATTGCGGAACTTTCGCCCGACTTTCCCATGGTACAGGTAAAAGGATTCATAAAGGGATACTACACCGAAGGACAGGGAAAGGGTAAGAGGCTGGTTGCCGATTTTCAGGATGAAACGGGTACCATTAAGCTGATCTGGTTCAAGGGCACAAAGTGGATCATGGGATCATACATTCCCGGGGTGGAATACATTGTATTCGGCAAGCCGGGTGTTTTCAACGGCATAGTGAATATCATACATCCGGAAATAGAGGCATCTGAAAAAGCTTCCACCCGTATATCATCAGCCTTACAGGCGCAGTACAACACCACTGAGAAACTCAAAAACCAGTTCATCACTTCCAAAACCATCAGCAGGTTTATGGGAACGCTTATGAAGCAGATGAAATTCAGGATACCCGAAACCCTTCCCTCCTATCTGATAACAGCTCATAACCTGATGAGTCTGAATGAGGCCATCCAGAAGATACATTTCCCGTCGACCAATGCCGAAATAGAAAGAGCAAGGTACAGGCTCAAATTCGAGGAACTGTTTTACATCGAACTTAACCTCTTAAGGTTCAAGACAAACCGTGCGCGAAAATACAAGGGTTTCGTGTTCTCCAGCGTAGGAGATTATTTCAACAGTTTCTATTACAACAATCTTCCCTTTTCACTCACCGGAGCCCAGAAAAAGGTGATAAAGGAGATCAGGAGGGATTTGGGCTCGGGAAAGCAGATGAACAGGCTTTTGCAGGGCGATGTTGGAAGCGGCAAGACGCTGGTTGCGCTGATGAGCATGCTTATAGCAATCGACAACGGCTACCAGGCATGTCTGATGGCTCCGACAGAGATTCTGGCCAGCCAGCACTACAACACCATCCTTAAAATGCTGGACGGCATAGGGGTAAAAGTCAGTCTTCTTACCGGATCATCAAAAAGGAGCCTTCGAAAGGAAATTGATGAATCGCTCAGGGACAGCTCGCTTCAGATTCTGATAGGCACCCATGCCCTTATTGAGGAGAATGTGGTTTTCAATAATCTTGGACTGGTAATCATTGATGAACAGCATCGTTTTGGAGTTGCCCAGCGTGCAAGGCTCTGGGAGAAAAGCACTCACCCTCCCCATATTCTGGTAATGACAGCAACTCCAATCCCCAGGACACTGGCTATGACACTATACGGCGACCTCGATGTTTCGGTTATCGATGAGCTTCCTCCGGGAAGGATCCCTGTGAAAACCATGCACTTTTACGACTCGGAAAGGAACAAGGTCTTCGGATTCATGAGAAAGAAGATAGATGAAGGAAGACAGATATTCGTGGTTTATCCCCTTATCCGGGAATCGGAAAAGATGGATTATCAAAACCTCGAGGATGGCTGGGACACTATCTCGAGAGTGTTTCCGGCACCGAAATACTGCATCAGCATTGTTCACGGTAAAATGACACCTGATGAAAAGGAAAGCTCAATGAGACTGTTCAAGGAAGGGCATGCCAACATACTTGTGGCGACAACAGTCATAGAAGTCGGTGTCGATATCCCGAATGCATCGGTCATGGTAATTGAAAGCGCCGAAAGGTTCGGGCTTTCTCAGCTCCACCAGCTCAGGGGCAGGGTAGGAAGAGGCAGCGATCAGTCGTACTGCCTGCTTATGACTTCGAATAAACTTTCAAAAGAAGCCATTGCAAGAATCAGAGTTATGGTAAGGACCTCCGATGGCTTTGAAATTGCCGAAACGGATCTCCATCTCAGGGGACCGGGCGATATTGAAGGAACACTCCAGAGTGGAATTCCTTTCGACCTCAAGATAGCCAGTCTTGGCAGGGACGGGCAGATAATTGAACATGTAAGGAATATAGCTGAAGGAATCCTTGCAAAGGATCCCCTGCTGGAACATGAAGAGAATTATGTGCTTAAATCGGAACTTGGAAGATTGTTCAGTATAAAGCAATCATGGAGCAACATCAGTTAATTAGAATAATTACAAATAATTTCAGTGAAATTAAAACTTGGTAAAAAATCGTTAAAATCAAAGCAGACTTAATAAATTTGGCCTTTGCAAGGCGGACTGATGATCAGATGGAAGAACCGGTTAAAAAGAACAGGATACAGCATGACGGGATGGTTAAGGAAGTTGGCACCGATTCGGTTGTTGTCAGCATAGTCTCATGTGCCGCGTGTGCAGGCTGCAAGGCCAGGGGGTTTTGCGGCATGACTGAAAGCGAGGAGAAGACAATTGACATCAGGGGGAGATACAATGTATCGCCAGGCGACAAGGTGACTGTTCAGATGGAGGAATCGACCGGAATGAAAGCAGTTGTTCTTAGTTATCTTGTGCCTGTTCTGATTATTATGGGAGGACTATTCGTCCTTCAATCGCTTCCGGTAAATGAACTTTTTGCAGGATTGATATCAATAGCCCTGCTGGTTCCATGGTTTCTGATCCTTTACCTAAGCCGGAAAAAGATAGAAAGGAGTTTCACTTTTACGCTAAAAACATAGTCATTAATGAGTTCTACAATTCTGACAACGATAATCTGCCTCAGCCTGCTTGCATTTCTCTCGGCTGTCATACTGTATTTTGTAGCGCAGAAATTCAAGGTATATGAGGATCCCAGGATTGATGAAGTTCAGGCTCTTCTGCCTGCAGCCAACTGTGGCGGATGCGGTTTTGCCGGTTGCCGTAACCTTGCTGAAGCCATTGTTAATTCTGACAGCTTTGAAGGTCTTAACTGTCCGGTCGGCGGGGCTGCCGTGATGGAGGAAATTGCAACCATCCTCGGAAGAACGGCTCCTGTTTCCGATCCGAAAGTTGCCGTGCTCAAGTGCAAGGGGTCGCCGGAACACCGTCCACGCACATCGGTTTACGACGGAGCGGCCGATTGCAGGATTGTCAACAGTCTCTACATTGGTGAGACTGACTGCAGCTATGGCTGTCTGGGATATGGCGACTGCGTAAAAGCATGCACTTTTGATGCTATTCATATCGATGCCCTGACGGGGCTTCCACTTATTTCGGATGAGAAATGCACTTCATGCGGAGCATGTGTCAGGGCATGTCCGAGAAATCTTATTGAACTGAGAAAGAAAGCAAAGAAAGACAGGAAAATATATGTGGCATGCTCCAATTGCGACAAGGGAGGTCCTGCAAGAAAAGCCTGCAGGGTTGCATGCATCGGATGCGGCAAGTGTCAGAAAGTTTGCTCATTTGATGCGATAAGCATTGTAAACAACCTTGCATACATTGATGCTGCCAAATGCACATTCTGCAGGAAGTGTGTTGGAGAGTGTCCCACAAATGCAATAATTGAGATCAATTTTCCGCCCGCGAAACCTAAGGCCAAGTCCGAAGCCGAGGCGGTACAAGCTTAGAAATGAAAAATTAAACTGAATAAAACTGTGCTCAAAACATTCCCAACAGGAGGTGTGCATCCACCTGAGAACAAGCTGACAGCCGGCATTCCGATCGAGTATCTTCCGGTTCCGGAGAAGGTGGTAATTCCCATGTCGCAGCATATTGGTGCACCGGCCAATCCGCTGGTTGCAAAGGGCGACAATGTAAAGATCGGTCAGCTTATAGCAGAAGGAAAAGGATTTGTATCGGCCAATATCCATTCACCGGTATCGGGCAAGGTAAGCAAGATTGACACTGCAGCCGACAGTTCCGGCCTGAAACAGCCGGCTGTTTTCATCGATGTTGAAGGCGATGAGTGGGTGGAGGGCATCGATCGCGGCAAGGAACTTGTAATGGATATAAAGCTGTCGTCTGAAGAAATAATAAAAAAATGCTTCGAATCGGGTATCGTTGGGATGGGAGGAGCCACATTCCCATCTCACATCAAGCTTAATATCCCGTCGGGTAAGAAATGTGATGTTCTTATAATAAACGGAGTAGAATGCGAACCCTATCTCACTTCCGACCACAGGCTTATGCTTGAGAAGGGAGAAGAGATCCTGGTTGGAGTCAGTATTCTGATGAAAGCCCTCAAGGTTGAAAAGGCGATGATAGGGATAGAGAACAACAAGCCGGATGCAATTTCCCATCTTACCACCCTTGCCGCTTCGTTCGCGGGTATAAGCGTTCATCCGCTGAAGGTCAAATATCCGCAGGGCGCTGAGAAACAGCTTGTCAAGGCGCTTGTTAAGCGGGAAGTTCCTTCCGGCAGGCTTCCCATCGACGTGGGTACGGTAGTCCATAATGCAGGGACTGCCTTTGCAGTGTATGAAGCAGTTCAGAAAAACAAGCCTCTTATCGAAAGGGTTGTCACGGTAAGCGGCAAGTCACTGCAAAAGCCGGGTAATTACATGGTCAGGATAGGCACTCCTCTTTCATGGCTTCTTGAAGCTGCCGGGGGAATTCCCGCCGACACCGGCAAGATAATAAACGGGGGGCCGATGATGGGCAAGGCAGTCAGCAATACTGATGCCCCTGTAGTGAAGGGAATGTCGGGAATCATTCTCATACCTGCCTCCGAAGCATTCAGGGAAGTGATAAGCCCCTGCATAAGATGTGCAAAATGTGTTTCTGTCTGTCCGCTCCACCTTGAACCCTATCTTTTGATGACACTGACTGAGAAGGGTATGTTTGAGCGTGCGGAAGCAGAAAAAATAACTGATTGTATGGAATGCGGATCGTGCAGTTACACATGTCCGGCCGGAAGGCCTCTTCTTGATTACATCAGGCTTGGCAAATCGACTGTAATAAGGCTGGCCCGCCAGAAGGTATTATAATAAACGGAATTCATCTGAAAAATGACTAATATGCTGAAAGTATCCCCGTCTCCCCATATCCATGGAAAGGAATCGACCAGGAAGCTGATGCTCAATGTTGTGATTGCCCTTATTCCTGCATTGATCGTTTCAGTATTCTACTATGGTATCGGGGCAATAATCGTCACCGCCGTTTCTGTTCTGTCGTGCCTGCTGTTTGAATTTTTGATTCAGAAATACGTACTCAGGAAACCGATATCCATCACCGACGGATCCGCTCTGGTCACAGGAATACTGCTTGCCTTTAACCTACCTTCGAATATACCTGTTCATATCATTGTCATAGGAAGCTTTGTTGCCATAGTAATTGCCAAGATGACTTTCGGAGGACTGGGCAACAATCCCTTCAATCCGGCGCTGGTAGGAAGGGTATTCATGCTTATTTCATTTCCGGTGCATATGACCACCTGGCCCGTACCGAAAGGTCTTGGTACGGGTTACCTGGATGCCGTAACCGGAGCCACTCCTCTTGCCATTCTTAAGGGAGGACTTGCCAGGGGTCAGTCAATGTCCGAAATAGTCGGACAGCTTCCCACTCCTGCACAGATGTTTCTGGGTAACATAGGAGGATCGATGGGTGAAGTTGCAGCAATTGCACTGCTTATCGGATTTGTCTGGCTGTTGTATAAAAAAGTCATCACCTGGCATATCCCTGTTTCCGTTATCGGGAGCATTGCAATATTTACAGGCATCCTGTGGCTGGTCAATCCCGAAAAAAATGCCGATCCATTGTTCCATATACTGGCAGGAGGCGTACTACTCGGGGCCATATACATGGCTACGGATTATGTTACATCGCCAATGGTTCCGAAGGCGATGCTCCTGTATGGTTGCGGGATAGGCATAATAACAGTTGTCATCAGGGTTTACGGGGCATATCCCGAAGGGGTTTCGTTTGCAATACTAATAATGAATGCATTCGTCCCGCTGATGAATGCTTACATAAAACCCAAAAGATTTGGGAAGGAGGTTAAACATGGCTAATACTGAATCGACATTCAGGAACATGGTGCTATCGCTCACGCTGATCGCGCTGGTATCGTCGGCGCTGCTGGGCTTTGTATATGAAGTGACAAAGGAACCCATCGCGCTGTCGAATCTTAACAAAAAGCTGGATGCCATCAGGCAGGTTGTTCCGGAATTCGACAATAATCCGAACGATGAGATGTTCCTGCTTCCCACCGGTGAAGGCGACAGCCTTGAAGTGTATCCGGCCAAAAAGGACGATATGATCATAGGTTACGCGATAAACACGTACACGAACATGGGATTCAGCGGCAACATAAAACTGATGGCCGGCTTCAAACCCGACGGTTCAATATTCAACATAACCGTCCTTGAACACAAGGAAACCCCGGGGCTTGGAACAAAAATGACTGATCCCGGATTCAAGGACCAGTTTATTGAAAAGAACCCTGCTGAATTTGAGCTCAGGGTCAAAAAGGATGGAGGTCCGGTCGATGCGATCACTGCCGCCACTATAAGTTCAAGGGCCTTCTGTGATGCAGTACAGAGGGCATACAACACACTTCAGAAAGGAGAAATAAAATGAATCAGTTTCAGAATTTCACAAAAGGACTCCTGAAGGAGAATCCGATACTGGTAATGGTACTGGGAACCTGTCCCACCCTTGCCACCACATCTTCATCCCTGAACGGCCTGGGCATGGGGCTGGCAACCACATTTGTACTTATAGGATCGAATGTGGCAATCTCGATGCTTTCGAAGTTCATTCCCGACAAGGTCAGGATACCGGCCTACATTGTAGTCATAGCCTCTTTCGTAACGGTAGTTGACCTGGTGATGCAGGCCTATGTACCCGATCTATACAATACGCTCGGGATATTCATTCCCCTGATAGTGGTAAACTGCATAGTGCTTGGCCGCGCCGAAGCATTCGCGAGCAAGAACACTGTATGGTCATCATTTATTGACGGATTTGGGATGGGGCTTGGCTTCACCCTTGCCCTGGGAGTTCTTGGTGCGTTTCGGGAGATGCTGGGAAGCGGGTCAATCTTCGGATATAAATTCCTTCCGGGCGACGGAATACTGGTTTTCATACTTGCACCCGGAGCCTTTATAGCTCTAGGATACATGATTGCACTTGTAAATAAGATCAAGCAGAAATAATACCAAAGACAATGGAATACATCCTGATAATAATCTCAGCCTTACTGGTAAACAACATTGTTCTGGCCCAGTTTCTTGGTGTGTGTCCCTTCCTTGGAGTATCGACCAAAGTCAGCACTTCTCTCGGCATGGCTGCTGCAGTAACATTCGTAATCGTACTGGCAACAATTGCAACTTACCTCATCCAGGTATATGTTCTTGACAAGTTGGGTATTGGCTTTATGCAAACCATTACCTTCATCCTGGTGATCGCGGCACTTGTTCAGATGGTTGAGATTGTGCTTAAAAAGGTCAGCCAGCCGCTCTACCAAGCCCTTGGAATATTTCTGCCACTGATCACGACAAACTGTGCTGTTCTAGGTGTGGCCATCCTGGTAATAAAAAAGGATTACAATCTGCTTGAAGGAGTGGTTTTCTCGGCATCTACGGCCCTCGGATTCGGACTGGCGCTGATAATACTTGCCGGAATAAGGGAACAGTTTGAGCTTGTGGACATCCCAAAGGGTATGAGAGGAGTCCCGATCTCCCTGATAACCGCGGGGATTCTGGCGCTTGCCTTCATGGGATTTACAGGCATCGTATAAGATATTATCCAAGGGATCATCAAGGGTAATCCCCTGGAGGGATAAGCCCGGCAGACCTGTGACAGAACAGGAAAAACTAACTCATTAATTCTCCCTGAATGCTCATTTCAGAATATTACCGCATACTTGGCATCCCCCTGAATTCGTCCCTTGAGGATATCAAAAAGGCATACAGGAAGAAAGCCCGCTTGTATCATCCCGACATAAACCGGGCTCCGGGAGCAATGGAAAAGTTCATTGAAGCGACAGAAGCCTATGATTTTCTAATAGCTCACCACGAAAAAAGCCAGCTTACCGATGAAGACTATTTCAGGATAGTTGAAGAATGGAGAAAATACAGGCAGGAAAGATCACACCAGCGTGCACAATATTACGCGAGAAGTTCATACCATCAGTTCAAGAACAGTAAATACTATAAATCGACCAAATTATTCAATATCACCTCCGCCATTTTTGCCTTTGCCGCTTCGATAACTGTTTTCTTTTTCGCTATCCTGGGGTACGTCATGCGGCTCAGGGACCCAATACCCGGAACCGAGAAAACCACTATAGTCTCATTCATCATACTCCTGACCCTGAGCCTTATTTTGTTGACGGCTTCTGTATTACATCTGAAAACATACATCAGAGCCAACCGTAAACAGAAAAAAAAGAAAAAACAGTAATCCGGCGACACATCTTTTAATCAAATAATGTCACAAAAGGAGGATTATCCGGTCAGCGATCCCATTCCCATTAGTCTGACAGAGGTTCAGACCGTAATTATAGAATCAGGTAATGCATTCGCTTTTGACATCTTCAGCAAGCTTGCCGGGAGTGCTGATACAAGTATCTGAACGACAGTCAGTCGGCCTTTACGAAATTAAAGGGAATATTAAGTGCCGATGAAAAATACTCTCCCCTTTCATGAATATCCTCATCGCCCTCTTCATAATACCAGTTAATAATCAACTTCTTGTTAAGCAGTCTGACCCGAGATATTTTCTGAATGAGTTGTGTCAGGATTTTTGCGTTTGCGCTGTTGATGTAATCAAGGTGAATGTCGATGCTTGTAACATCGGCAGGTTCATTAATATAGTCATTGACCCAGTCGTCGACAGGCTTGAAAAATTCAAGTGCATTTTCATGAACTGACCGGCCTTTGATCCTTATCAATCCTCCGCGGCTCAGGAGTATCTCAGGAGAATTTTTGGTAGCTGCTATTCTCAATTCGTTCATTCGCGTATAATATAAAAAGCGTTCTTAAATTAACGGGAACATGCTCGCCATATTGTTTAATATCAGTACCTGGCCTGAGGGGCTACATCCTGTCCCGTGAATTCTCCCCTGAGGTATTTGTAGTAAGCAGCTATTCCTATCATGGCCGCGTTGTCTGTTGTATATGAGAGCGGAGGAATAAAAAGGTTCCAGCCTCTTTTTTCAGCTTCCAGGGCAAGCCCGTTTCTCAGTCCGGAATTAGCCGATACTCCGCCTGCAATGCCTATTTCCTTTATTCCGGTCAACTGTGAAGCCTTTATCAGTTTGGAGATCAGCATGCTTACAATAGTTTCCTGCAGTGAAGCACAGAGATCCGCCCTGTTCTTTTCAATAAAACGCGGGTCATCCTTTAGTTTGTCGTTCAGGAAGTAAAGAAAGCTGGTTTTCAGTCCACTGAAGCTGAAATCGAGGTCTTTCACCTTTGGTTTCGCGAATGAGAAAGCCTTACTGTTGCCCCGCGAAGCCAGTTTATCGATCAAAGGGCCCGCGGGATAAGGAAGGTCCATAAGTTTTCCGCATTTGTCAAAAGCCTCACCGGCAGCATCGTCGATTGTATTCCCTATTGTCTCCATGTCGAGATGGTTCTTCATCACTATCAGCCTGGTATGTCCGCCCGAAACAATAAGACAGAGGAAAGGGAATTCCGGCAGTCTGGTCATGCCGTCCTTCTCAGGAATGAAATGAACAAGTGCATGTGCCTGAAGATGATTGACATCTATTAGCGGAATATCTCCGGCGAGGGCGAATCCCTTCGCGAATGAAGTGCCCACCAGAAGCGATCCCAGCAATCCCGGCCCCCGGGTAAAGGCAACGGCATCTATTTCTTCAACATCTGTCCCTGCTCTTCTGAGGGCCTGGTCGACCACTGGCACAATATTTGCCTGATGAGCCCTGGAAGCAAGCTCGGGGACAACACCACCGTACGACATATGAATGTCCTGACCTGCTATAAGGTTTGACAGGATGTGGCCGTCCCTTACAACAGCCGCTGAAGTGTCGTCGCAGGATGATTCTATCGCGAGTATTGTAACCGCCATGCTTCCTTTGATTTTCTGAATTTTTTAGGTTATTTTGAATCCTGAACGTTCAGGCATTTTAATGCTCAAAAGTATTAAAAAATCGTTTAAGTATCTTATGATACTGGTCGGCATCCTCTTTCTGGTGCCGACACTGGCTTCCATTGTGCTCAGGATACCGGAAGTGCAGACATATATGGTGAACAGGATTACCGGTCACTTTTCCGAAAGGATCAAATCGACAATCTCTGTAGGCAGGGTTGAATATACTTTCTTTAACAAGCTGGTTTTAAGCGATCTGCTCATCAAGGACCAGAATAGCGACACACTTCTTTGGTCATCCAGGATTTCCGCCGGCATTTTAAGGCTCGATATAGCCGGAAAGAATATCCGTCTTGGCCGTGTTGATATTGAGCGTCCGGTTATTGCATTCATAACCGACACTACGGGCCTGATGAACCTGACCTGGTATCTCGACATGCTTAAGAACCCGCTGGATACTATAAAAAAAGAGAGTCTGAGGTTCTTTGTTAATAGAATAACAATAAATGACGGCAGATTTGCACTTCTTAACAGGAAAGGTCTGCCCGGCAAAGCACTCCTCGATTTCAGGAACCTGCACCTGTCGGACTTAAACGCCGATGTGAAGAACCTCAGGGTACGTGGTGATTCCACCGTACTTGAGATAAATGATGTCCGCTTCGGGGAGTCGAAAGGTTTTCATGTAAGAAGCATGAAAAGTGATCTGACCCTTGCACGGAAGGAGATATTATTCGGGGACCTGTTCATGAACCTCGACAGCTCAATCATCAATGCCGGACAGGTTCTTCTCTCCGGGCACGAATCGGAAGGCTTCAGAAACTTCAATGAAAATGTAAGGCTCGACATAAGGCTGGAAAAATCGCTTGTAAGCGCTTCGGACTTAAGGTATTTTCTATCAGCTGCCGGGGGGCTCAATGAAGCCGTTGAGCTATCGGGAAGAATAAGCGGAACAGTGTCAGACCTTAACGGAAGGAGGATAAGAGTATCATTCAGGGATCATACGGAACTGTCGTGCGACTTCGACATGTCGGGGCTTCCGGATTTAAAGGAAACCTTCATTCATATAAGCATCGGCAATCTTAAGACAAATGCTTCTGATCTTGAATTGATCCGCCGGAACGGCAAAGCGCTGAATCTTCCGGATATTACCGGGAAACTTGGCAATATAGTCTTTGAAGGAAGTTTTACAGGCTTTACCACCGATTTTGTTACTTACGGCAAAATTGAAACCGATGCCGGCACACTGAAAACTGATATCTCCTTCAGGCCGGAAAGCATGGGAAATTTCAGGATCAAAGGACTTGTCAGCTGTGTCAATGTCGACCTTGGTCTTCTCACGGACAACAGCGAGATGCTTGGGAAACTCACTATGGAGACCGATGTTGACGGCAATGCCACCTCCACGACCAACATTTCGGGAAACCTGACGGGAAAAATCGACAGTGTTGAAGTCAATAAATATGTTTACAGGAATGTCAGCCTGAACGGTATCTTCACTGAAAAGACATGGGACGGTAACATAAAGATTTCCGACCGGAACATCAGGATGGATATGCTTGGAATGCTCGACTTCAGTGATGAGCTTCCCGAATTCGATTTCACCCTGAACCTTGCCGAATCGAACCTTTACAGGCTGAATTTCGACAAAAACGATACAACATCCCGTCTCTCGATGCTGGCCACAGCCAATTTCAGGGGAAACAACATCGACAACCTTTTCGGCGAGATAAGGCTTCTTAATTCAACAATAAGGAAATATGGCAATAAGCTTGATCTCTATGACTTTACACTGAAGGCATTCAATGAAGGAGGCAAGCCCGCCCTTTCAGTAAAAACCGATTACGTCGATGCCGATCTCAGGGGTTACTATAAATTCGGAGAGATAGGACTGGTAATGAAGTCTGCTCTTTCCACCCTTCTGCCCTCCCGGTTCACGAAGCCCGATCCTGGCGAAGGACTTTCGTCCAATGAATTTACCTTCAGTATCAACTTTAAAAACACCGACAAGCTGAATGACTTTTTCAGGACAGGACTTCTTCTTTCGGAAAGAAGCCGGGTGAGCGGTTCATTTTACGGCGACAGTCTTATTATTCTGAATGCAGATGCCAGAAAGGTGGTCTTTAGAAAAAACACCTTCAATAATCTGTCGCTGAAAGCCCATTATTCTGGCTCGGATTTCATAGCCGACCTCAGAAGCTCATCACTGTTGGTTCTGGGAAGGGCTGACCTGAAGGAGTTCAGGTCAGGTTTCGAGGCAGGGAACAACAAATTAAGTTTCGACTTCGGCTGGAATGACAGGAAAAACAACACGAGCAGGGGGGCCTTTGTTTCCAGGGGATCGTTCATACCGAGAGAAGACGGCAGAAGCGGATCCTGTCTTCTGATTGATATTGATTCCACTGATATTATAACCAGCAAAAACACCTGGACCGTCAGAAAGTCATCCATAGTTGTTGATTCGGGGTCAACTAAAATCAAGCGCTTCATTGTATCAAGCGGAGTTCATTCATTTTTTGCCGACGGAACAATCTCCTCAAATCCGGCAGATACTTTCAGGCTGCTTGTAAACAGAATAGACCTGAGCCCCCTTAACAATCATCCTAATCCCGGCAGCAACAATGGAAAAGAGCCGATGGCACTCAATATAAAGGGAGTTGTTGACGGAAATGCCGTGATATCGGGTGCCCTTAAAGATCCCCTGATCCAGAGCGACATAAGCATAGACGGGTTTTCGATACTCAGCGGCGATTATGGAGATGTTTCGGTGCGGTCGCGGTGGAATTCCGTTAGAAAGGTTGCCGATCTGAGTGCCAGTAACAATCTGAACGGGAAAAGAAACTTTGATGTCTCGGGCTTTTATGATCCGGGTAACAAGCAATTCATGATTGACGGTATAGCTTCCAACCTGCCGGTGGATGCCCTTAATCCGCTGCTCAGCTTTTTTGCCTCCGGTATCAGGGGCACGGTATCGGGAAAGGTGAAAGTAAACGGGACACCCGGAGAGCTTTATCTGACGGGGGCTATCATGCCTGAAAACACGTCGCTCAGGATAGATTATCTTCAGACCAGGTATTCGATTAATGATTCCATACGCTTCGACAGGCGCGGTATCAGGTTCAGGAACACGAGAATCACTGATGAGAAAGGGAACAACGCCATTCTTTCGGGAGCGGTCTATCACAAGTCGTTCAAGGATTTCACAGTCGACCTGACCATCAACATGGACAAGGATGCATGTCTTGTGCTCAACACCAGGCAGAGCGACAATGAACTATTCTACGGGACGGCCTATGCTTCGGGCGTAACGACCATCAAAAGCGGCCCCAATTCACTGTCGTTCGATATTTCAGCAAAAACAGGGAAAGGTACAAGCTTCTTCATACCCCTGAATACCGGGATGTCTGTTTCCGAATCATCATTCGTCAGCTTTATTAACCACGATTCGGCCATGATGGCGAAGGAAAGAAGCCATCAGGAAGCTGCAGTAAAACCCGGTAAATCGTCGCTGGAGCTCTCTTTTGATCTGGATGTAACCCCCGATGCCGAGGTCCAGCTGCTGATCGATCCCAAGGCAGGCGACGTGATCAGGGGAAAGGGAGCGGGCAAGCTGAATATCAGCCTGAACAAGAATGGCGATTTCAGGATCTACGGCGATTATATAATTGAGGAAGGTGATTACCTGTTCACTCTGAAAAACATTCTGAACAAGAAATTTGAAGTTGAGAAAGGCGGCAAGATAACCTTCAGCGGCGACATCGAGAACTCCGAAATCGACCTTACCGCAAAATACAGGAACATAAAGACTTCCCTCTCGCCCATTCTCTTCCCGATACTGCAGGATCCGAGGTATGAAGCCAGGATTCCGGTAGAGCCTCAGCTTAATCTGACAGGGAACCTTTTCAACCCTGTCGTTGGATTCAATATCTATCTTCCGAATGCCGATGAAGAGACCAGGACATATTTGAGGAATGCCATAACCACTGAAGAAGAAAAGAGCAAACAGTTCATCTATCTTCTTGTCATGAATAGTTTTTATGCTGATCCGTCGTACCGTGCATCATCGGGGGTAACCGGCACCGGAACCTCGGCCATGGCAGTGACTACCACGGAAATGCTTTCCAACCAGTTGAGCAACTGGCTTTCGCAGATCAGCAACGACTTTGACATAGGCTTCCTCTATACACCCGGAACAAAGGACTTAAGCTCGCAACAGCTCCAGGTGGCGCTTTCAACCCAGTTGCTCAATGACAGGGTGACTATAAACGGAAACTTCGATGTAAGAAGCGGCACCGAAACCGAAGAAACACCGCTTATAGGTGATTTCGACATAGAGTACAGGCTGACCGAGAAACTGAGATTCAAGGTATTCAACCGCTACAACAATCCCTACACCGGTAAGGGAGCTCCGTACACGCAGGGACTTGGCTTCTCGCTCAGGCAGGATTTCAACAGATTCAGGGACCTCTTCAGGAGAAAACCCCCTGTTGAGTTCAGAAAAGAAGAGGAAGTAGGAATACGGGAATAAGAGTTGATAAATATTGAAATATTGTTATTAACACACAATAATAGACTATGCCGGTTTTCCGTTTTTTAATATATTCGCCCCGCATGACTGAGAATATATAACATATAATTATTTCATTTATAATAAATTAATAACAGGAGAAATATGGGATTTCTACAATTACTTATGCAGGAGGGACAGGAAGCCGCGACAATGGCCGCTGAGAAGCTGACACTCCTGGATTTCGCGATCAAGGGAGGATGGGTTATGATCCCGATCGTACTGCTGTTCCTTGTTGCCACATACATCTTCATAGAGAGGTTATATGTGATAAAAAAGGCATCGAAGCAGGATTTCAATTTCATGAACAGGATCAAGGACTATATACATGACGGTAAGATAGATGCCGCCGTAGCGCTGTGTAAATCGACAGATTCACCTTCTGCCCGGATGGTTGAGAAGGGCATTAGCCGGCTGGGCAGGCCGCTTCAAGATATATCGACAGCCATTGAGAATGTAGGCAAGCTGGAGATATCGAAGCTTGAAAGGGGTTTTCCCACCCTGGCAACAATAGCAGGCGCTGAACCAATGCTTGGCTTTCTCGGAACGGTTATCGGGATGGTTGAGTCGTTCTACAACATGGAACAGGCCGGAAACAATATAGATATTTCCATTATGTCGGGAGGTATCTATACCGCTCTTATAACCACTGTTGCCGGTCTGATCGTAGGCATACTCGGGTATTTTGCCT
>Ga0302242_1000434_pt1 | contig 42774 bp, 40 predicted proteins | sample AAG_UR_Lys_MG_FD_193510 | JGI IMG/M metagenome (GOLD analysis project Ga0302242, IMG submission 193510) | Enriched activated sludge microbial communities from anaerobic digester in WTTP, New Holstein, Wisconsin, United States - AAG_UR_Lys | ecosystem: Engineered > Bioreactor > Anaerobic >...
ACGCACATAATAGCAATTGGCACTTCAGATAACTTGGCGAGAGAATTCTCCTATTGTCCTGTCGTCAGATTTGTTTCTCGCTTCAATGGACAGCATGGCATATCTCATGAAAACAATGGCAGTTGCTGCTGTCAGCATGTCGTAGCTTCTTCCCTGAAATTCTCTGGCCAAGGCAAGATTGGATTTGCATACCTTGAAAAAGACTTCTATGTCCCACCGTTTCCCGTATATTCTTATGATCTCTTCATCGGGAAGTAATATGTCTGTAGAAAGCAGTGCCAGCCAGTCCTTAGATTTCTTCTCTTGTATGAATACGATTTTTGCATCAGTACATTCTTCCAACTCACAGTCTCTCTGTTCGCGTATTTTGACGCAGACAGATCCAACGATTTTGGAAGAACCACAGGGCTTATTGCAAATGCTGCCGTATATCGATTTTATGTCCTGCCACTTGCCGTTGCAGAAATAGTGGATCTTCTCGGTTATCCGTACCATGCCTATTACATCCCGGTTTTCTCTCTTTACCCTTATTACTGTTTGGGGCAATGTAAACCAACTGTCGAAGAGCACGAATCTTGCAGGTATACTGCCTGCATTGCGAAGCATTTCAATAAGAACATCCGTTGCCGGCATCCTTGCCTGCTGGCGTCTCTTATAGCCGTTGGTCCGTTTATCTGTCTCCTGGACCGGACAGAGCACATGTTCATCTTTGGGTGAGCTCAGAAGATTGAAATTAACAGGAAGAAATGTGTTGCCGTCAGACCATCCAAGGGTCAGCATACGAAATCCGCGGCAGTATCTATGGCTTGTATGGTCGAACACTCTTGAAAGCAGTTCTACTTTCTTGCTGCGCTGTCTGCTAAACAGGGAATCATCTGCTATAAGCACCGACTCTCTGTCTTTTCCTGTCAAACGATCGACTTCTGAAATAAGCTGAGACATTACTTTATACAGGAGTTTTTCCCAGTTGAAATGCTCACTGTTGAGGAAACGGTATGCCGTGTTCTTCCTGAATGTCAGTAAAGCGTCATCCGACAACAGACTCCTATAGAGGTTCTTGCCTGTAAAAACAAGAGCAAACAGCTCTTTGAGTATCTGTGTGCAGCTGAATCCCGATTTCTTGTAAAAGTTTGAGCTTTTAAGCTGTTTGGATATATTTATTTTGGAAAAGAAATGGTCGACCGATGACTTAAAGACGTGGCGGTTATCATTTATATCTGCTATAATGCTTGTCATGGGAAAGCCTCCTTATATGTTGGTATTACTTGATTTGTCGCTATTTCAATTATACCACTTAAGGGGCTTTCCTCTTGTTTTTATCGCGTGATCCTATATGTAGTTTTCAAGGTCCAAATCTCGATTCTCATCTATTCTTGAGGTGGGAAAGTTGAATTATAAGAATTCGCTTGTTTTATTTCCTTGAGCGAATCAGCTCTTGCCAGGTGAACAAGGATAATTGCCCCATCTGGGCTTTTGACGTGAATCTTTTTGCATTACGGTCATTTCCGTGTTTTTTGTCACCAGCTGCCTAAAACTCACCGAAGATGATGACATCTCAGATAGTATTTGACTGAACAGGCTCATGCACTTTATCATTGTCTTGCCCTCGTGTTTTCTTAGGGAATTTTTGGTGTCGTAACTAAATGACGTCCCAATTCCGAGGGTACTACAGTATTACAAATTATAGTGCTATCTTGGGCACGTGTAAAATTATTATATCGCAAATTCCTTTTTTTAACATTTGATGATTTAACAAACATGATGTTTAATATTCGAAAGGAAAATATTATGAACAATGAATTAGGGAAAATGATAAAAAAAATACGCGTCACAAAAGGGATGACTTTAAAAGAACTATCTAAGGAAACTGACCTTTCTATTAGTTTTTTGTCTATGGTTGAGCGTGGACTTACGTCTGTAGCAATCATTTCACTAAAAAAAATAGCAGATGCGCTTGACCAAAATGTATCTTCCTTTTTTGTAGATAATTTAGGAGATTGTGAGTCTGAAGCATATACAATCAACCGTAGTTATGCCCCAAATTTGCGTAATATTGCCGGACATTATATCTACTACAGTCTTACTGGTAAAAATAAAGATTTTTTATTAGACCCTATGCTAATCAATCTACTACCAGGTCAGACTAAAAAAGATGTTATAATGTTTAAGCATGAAGGAGAAGAGTTTACCTATGTACTGGAGGGTGTATTGACTTTTTTTATTGAAGACAAAGAGTATATAATGTATCCTGGAGATAGTTATCATGGATTTTGTTATTTTTCACATAATTTTGTTAATCTCAGTAATAATATTGTTAAAGTTTTATATATATTAACCCCTCCGTTGTTTCAACATAAGACATCTCCGCATAATATTGACTTAAAAAATAGTTTTAATGGCTAATTTTACTTATGAACTTATTTGTATGCATATGTGAATATTTATTATTTTTTGTATAAAAACTAATATTGCAAATTTTTATTAAGTAATTTAAAAAATATATTATAAAATCTATATGTAGTATTTTGTTGTTTTTTTCATTTTAGCCCAAAGAAAACTAACCGTTTCTTTTTGTCTACAGAATTGCTTCTTTCTTCTTTTCCGTTTTGTTTCTTGAAAATCTAAAAATCTAAATTGCAACTATTTGGTATTAGCTTTCTAGCAAACCATTCATACCTAAAAAATATTCTTCTAGAGAATTATTTGTTGAGTTTGTAACTGACCGCTTGTATCGAATTCAATAGTACGATACAATAACATGGTGTTTATCCCCCACTGCACATTTATCTTTATGTTTTGTGAGTGGCCGAGAAAGGGGGGAATGTAGGTGACCACCGTAACGAGACGAGATAACGAGTCGATCGAAGACGCGCTCAAGCGTTTCAAGCGCGAACTTCGGAAGGTGGGAGTGCTTCGTGAAGCAAAAAAGCACGAGCATTACGAAAAACCCAGCGAGATCAAGAAACGTAAGAAGGCTGAAATGGCCCGAAACAGAGGCAGGAAGGCTGATTACTAGACATGTCGGACCTTTTGCTCAGGATCCAGAATGATCTGGTAGATGCAATGAAAAAGAGGGATGATCTCAGACTCTCGGTCCTAAGGATGCTTAAATCTGCCGCACAGATGGCCCAGATCGAAAAAGGCAAAGATATTCCGCTTACAGATGATGAAGTTCTTGTGCTGGTAAGGAGACTCATCAAGCAGCGGAACGAAGCGGCTGAAATGTACAGGTCCGGCGGAGCCCCAGACAGAGCTCAAACGGAACTCGATGAGATAAAGGTGCTTGATTCTTACCAACCGGAGCAGCTGCCGGAGGAAGAGATCATAAGGATCGTCGCAGAGATCTCTTCACAGGTCGGAGCCTCAGGCCCGAAGGATATGGGCAAAGTCATGGGCAAGGCAATGGCCGAGGTCAAAGGCCGCGCGGACGGCGGAAAAGTAAAAGATCTGGTCCTTAAACATCTTTCATCAATGTTGTAAACCAGGGAAACAAAATTAAAATGCCGGACTTGTGTTCGGCATTTTTTTCGTTCTGAGGCTCTCGGGCCATGATGATCACAGTTAAGTATCCGATACATCAATTTATCGAAAGGGGCGATCAGGATGAAGACATACGAAGTACCGCTTGTCCCGGGTCCGGTATCAGTTCCGGTAAAATTCAGGGAGGCTTATATGACTGATTTCGGAAGTTCTGACCTGGAAAAAGACTTCTATGAACTTTTGAAAGAGAACCAGAGACTTCTCAGAGAGATCCTCAAAACAACAAACAGTGTCACCATCCAGTCCGGAGAAGCTATGCTAGTTCTCTGGGGTGCACTGAAGAGCACGGTATGCCCGAAAGACAAGGTCCTGGCGCTCTCAAACGGTCTCTTTGGGCATGGTCTCGGAGAGATGGCGGAAGCTGTCGGCGCCGAGGTAAGGTATCTTGAAGCAGAAGACGGCAGGTTCATTGAAAAAAACATACTGCAACGTGAACTCGATTCATTCCGGCCTGATGTTGTGACCGCAGTGCACTGTGAAACCCCCAGCGGACTTCTCAACCCGATCGGCGATGCAGCTCCAATGATAAAAGAGAGCGAGGCCCTGTTTTGCGTTGATTTTGTCGCAAGCGCAGGAGGATCGGACGTAAGGGTGGACGAGTGGGGGATCGACCTGGGACTCCTTGGAAGCCAGAAATGCCTCTCACTCCTTCCGGACCTCTCTGTGCTGACGGTCAGCGAAAGAGCCTGGAGAGCTGCCGAAAGAGTCGACTATGCGGGCTACGACGCCGTTCTGCCGTGGAGAGATGCGGAGGAAAAGATGGAAATGCCCTGTACCCATAACTGGCACGCCAACGCCGCAATGAACCTCTCGCTGAAGTCACTGCTCGAAGAGGGACTTGAGAATTCTTTCAGGCGACACAACGAAACAGCCGTATACTGCCGTTCAAGGATAGCGTCAATGGGACTCGAGCTGTATGCAAGGGAAGAGGAGCTGGCATCGCCGACGGTGACAGCGGTCAGGATACCCTCCGGATGGACCTGGCCGCGGCTAGATGCATCGCTCAGGGAACATGGCATGGCTGTGGGTGGGAGTTACGGACAGCTTGCCGGAAAGGTGTTCAGGATAGGACACATGGGATCACAGGCAGATATCGGACTGGTACGAAAGGGCATGGATATTCTTGAGGAAGTGTTGAACAAATAGGACAAGACCTTTCTTTCTTTTTGTATGACCTCTTGAAAGCGGGCCTGCTGCAGGTCCGTTTTCAATCTTTCAGCGACTGTTCCTCTTTTTACTAAAAGTTTTATAAGTGAGTCATTTTTTGCTTTTTCTCATTTTCAATCACCATATATAGTGTTATACTTAAAAAACGTTCACATATAGTGTCTAGGGGGAATTCTGATGCGCTGTCCGGTATGCGGTGCACCTGAGACAAGAGTCATTGAAACCAGAAGCGTTGATGAGGGCAGGGTAAACCGGAGGAGGCGCGAATGCCCGGAGTGTCAGAACCGTTTTACCACTTACGAGAGGCTTGAAGAGAAAAACTACCTCTGGGTGGTCAAGAAGGACGGGAGCAGGGAGGCTTTTGACAGGGACAAACTTATGAAGGGACTTCAGAGAGCATGTGAAAAGCTGGCAGTCCCGCTTGAGAGGATAGAAGAAGCAGTTGCAGGCATTGAAGCGAAAGTAAGGGCAGGCGGACAGGGGGAGATCCCCACCTCAGTGATTGGAGAATATGCTTCAGAAGAGCTGAGAAAAATTAACAAAGTCGCTTACGTCAGGTTTGCGTCAGTTTACAGGGAATTCACTGATATCTCCAGCTTCACGCATGAGATAGCAAAACTACTGGAGGACAAGGAGGCACATCGTAATGGCAAATGATGCATTACAGGAACCGGGGTCATATTTCGGCAAACAGGGAAAACTATTTGAGAAGCAGGGGGAGTCTACAGACCTTGCGCTTATGGTCGATGCTCTCGCCCAGGAAGAAAGCTCTCCCTGGGATGCCAGCAGGATCAGGGACGCCCTTATAATAGAGGCAGGAGTCGATCCTGCCACAGCCGAAGGCATAGCACTTGAGGTGGAAGAGGAACTCCTGAGGTATGGGAGGAGCCATGTCACGACAACGATCATCCGTGAAATGGTCAACGTCAAGCTTTTTCAGAGAGGCCTGGAGGCAAAACTTGCCGACCACAGCAGGATAGGCCTTCCTGTACACGACCTTGAGAAGATGATGCTCACCAAAAACAAGGAAAACAGCAATACGAGCCACAACCCAGAATCGATAAATCTTTCGATAGCAGAGATGGTCCTCAAGGAATACGCACTTACAAAAGTATTCACAAAAGACGTAGCCGATGCGCATCTTAAGGGAGACATCCACCTGCATGACCTGGGAATGGTCAACCGTCCTTATTGTTCCGGGCAGAGCGTCGCGTACGTTGCCCGCTACGGCCTTAATATCCCTTCTATAACAAGCGTCTCCAACCCGGCGAAGCACGCCGACGTGCTCCTTGCCCACATACTCAAGATGACATCGGTGCTGCAGAACCACTTTGCCGGAGCCATTGGATGGGACGCCGTCAACATGTACTTTGCCCCCTATCTGGTGGGGTGGACATACGATCAGCACAAACAACTTGCACAGCAGCTGATATTTGAATTCAACCAGCTGGCCGGAGGCAGGGGCGGACAGGTGGCCTTCACAGATATAAACCTTTATTACGAGATACCAAACCACTTCAGGGACGTCCCTGCGATCGGACCGGGAGGAAAATTTACCGGAAAGACATATGCCGACTACGATGCGGAATCGAAGCTCTTTCTGAAGGCGCTCTTTGACGTCTACATGGCCGGGGACAGCAGAGGACAGCCATTCTTCTTCCCCAAGCCGCTGCTGCACATCACCGATTATTTCTTCAGGGAACCTGGTTGGGAAGAATTCCTTCATCAGGCCTGCGCCCTTTCGTCTGAAAAGGGTAACACATATTTTGTATTTGACCGGGGCGGAGTAGCGAAACTCTCAGAATGCTGCAGGCTCTCTTTTGAGCTGACGCCCGAGGACCTTGACGAGGCAAAGCACCCATGGAAGATGCGCTACTGTGCGCTGCAGAACGTGACACTGAACCTTCCGAGGGCAGCATACAGGTGCAACGGGGACGAAGAGGCTCTCTTTGAGATAATAGACGAAGAGATGGAACTGGCTGCGAAGGCGCATCTCCAGAAAAGGGCTTTCATAAAGAGCATACTGGACCTCGGCCTGCATGGTCCGCTAGCGGCACTCTGCGTATCACACGACGACGAGGGATACCTCAGGATGAGGAAGGCAAGCCACCTGATCGGGATACTCGGCCTCAACGAGATGGTGGAGGCTGTTACCGGAAGCCAGCTCCACGAGAGCGAACATGCGGAGCAGCTGGGCAAGGCCGTGATACAGTATATGGATCTCAAGTGCCAGCAGCTATCCGAAAGGCTTGGCCTAAAGATAGTGCTTGAACAGACTCCCGCAGAGAGCACCGCACTTCGCTTCGCCAAGCTTGACCTGAGGTCATATCCCGATGTTGCCCGCCGGTACATTAAAGGAAGTTTCGAGACAGGTGAAATATATTACACAAACAGCACTCATCTCAATTATAAACTGGTCCAGGACCCTATAGACAAGGTAATGAGGGAAGGAGAGCTCCACCCGATGATCAAGGCGGGAGCCATCACCCACGTATGGATGGGAGAACACAAGCCCGATCCGGCGGCGCTGGCCTCCTTTGTCATCAAGACGTTCAGGCATTCAGAAAACGCGCAGGTCGCCTTCAGTCCCGAATTTACTATATGCAACGATTGCAACCACATTGAGAGAGGGCTTTCCGATTCCTGCTCGAGATGCGGCTCTGAAGATGTCGACGGCATTACAAGGGTAACAGGGTATTTCACAAGGACTTCTTCCTGGAACGCAGGCAAGAGGGGAGAGCTCAGAGACAGGGCAAGAGGTCCGGTCAAGGCTCCGGTATGACAGTACCTGTAGATCCTGAAAGATTTATTGCGGGGGGATATCTCCCCGCATCTTTTTTAGACTGGGACGGACATGTCGCTGCAGTGGTATTCACACGTGGATGCAATTTCAGGTGCCCCTGGTGCCATAACAGCGAACTTGTACTTGGTAAGAGCGAAAAGCTGGACTTGGTCCGGATAACAGACGATATACGCAGGAGAAAAAAATTCCTTGACGGGGTCGTCCTTACAGGAGGGGAGCCTACACTTTGGAGCGGACTCTTCGATTTTATTCGGAAAATGAAAGAGCTTGAAATAAGCGTAAAACTTGACACCAACGGCTCGATGCCTGAGATCCTTGAAAGGCTTCTTGAAGAGGACCTGGCGAGCCATGTGGCGATGGATGTCAAATCACCGATTGACAGATGTTCCCTCAAAAGAGTTACTGGAGTCGATGCGGATCCTGAGGCCATAAGCAAAAGCATTGCCCTGATAAAAAGGGCAGCACCATCATATGAGTTCAGGACGACTTTTATCGACGGTCTCCTCACCATCGAAGACATGAAGAAAATCAGAAATGAGCTGGACGACGACTCTCACTGGGTGATACAGCCATTCAGGCCAGTCGGCTGCCTTGACCCCGATTTCTGCAGCTGTCACCCGGCAGACCCAGACAGGCTCAAGAAAGAGTTCCCGGACATCAGGGTTAGAGGATGACTTTATCATGTCTCTTTGATCATTGGGGACCATTGACAGAGACATGATGAAAAAGATCTGTGAATGAGTTATAATTGTCGGCGCACAAGCACAATTTTTCAGTTTTTGTAATAAAAAATCCAGTTGAGAAGAGGGTGTTCTGCAGTGAAGTTAACGAAGAAGATCATGGTGGCTTTTTGTATCATACTCGTCATGGCAGGAATGGCTATGGCAGCAGATACGGTGAAGATCGGAGTTTACCTCCCTGTAACAGGAGGAAACGCGATAGGCGGACAGCTTGAGCTTGACGGCGTTAAGCTGGCCCACAAGGAAGCACCGACCGTACTCGGTAAAAAGGTTGAGATCATATTCGTCGACAACAAGAGCGACAAGGTCGAAGCCGCAAATGCAGTCAAAAGGCTTGTAGAAAAAGAGAAGGTCAACGCAATAATTGGGACATACGGTTCTTCGCTTGCAATGGCGGGGGGAGAAGTCGCCGAGAAGGCCCGTATCCCGATGGTGGGTACCTCCTGCACCAACCCCCTTGTTACCCAGGGCAAAAAGTACGTCTTCCGCGTATGCTTCATCGACCCCTTCCAGGGAGCAGGCGCAGCTGCCTTCGCCAAGGAAGAGCTGAAGGCAAAGACAGCGGCATGCCTTATAGAGGTAACTGAGGACTACAGCGTGGGACTCGCGTCATTCTTCGAGCGCAGTTTTACGAAAAACGGCGGCAAAATTGTCGCGAAACTGAACTATCAGAAGGGCGACCAGGACTTCACAGCCCAGCTTACGGAGATAATCAGCAAGAACCCTGATGTTCTTTACATCCCTGCAAACTTTGCCGAAGGCGCGATAATAATGCGCCAAGCCAAGGAACTTGGCGCCAAGTTCAAAATTTTGGGCGGCGACGCAATGGACAACCCCGAAATAGTCAAGATCGGCGGAGACTCTGTCGAAGGCTTCAGCTACACTACATTCGCATATGCGCCCGAGATGCCCAAAATGAGCCCGATAGCCAAGAAATTCACAGAAAACTGGAAGAAAGCTTTCCCCGGCAAGGACCCCAACGCACTCACAGCATGCGGTTATGACAGCTATATGCTCATCCTCGATGCCATCAAGCGTGCAAACAGCGACGATCCTGAGAAGATAACGGCAGCTATCGCTGCAACAAAGAACTTCCCCGGAGTCACAGGAAATACAACGATCAACGCTTCCCACGACGCAGAGAAGTCTGTCGGGATCATGCAGATCAAGAACGGTAAGAGGATATTCCTTACTGTAGTAGAACCTAAATAATAAATTAACGGCATATGCTCCTAAGACGGGGGAGGGTTTATCCCTCCCCTTTTTCGAGAGCGGGGAGAATAAGTTATGACTCTGGACATGTTTATTCAGCACGCATTCAATGCGTTGACGCTTGGAAGCCTTTATGGCCTGATCGCTATCGGCTACACCATGGTCTACGGTATACTCAGGCTGATCAACTTCGCACACGGCGACATCTTCATGATAAGCGCCTACTTCGTTTTTTTTGCAATAACTCTGCTCAACCTTCCCTGGGTCGCAGCGGTCGTCCTTTCGATCGCGGGTACGGCACTTTTCGGAGTAATGGTGGACCGGATAGCCTACAGGCCCCTGAGGGATGCTCCGAGGATATCGGCTCTCATAAGCGCGATCGGAGTATCATTTTTTATTGAAAATATCTGCCTGGTGCTCTTTACCGGGGTCCCGAAACCGATGCCCAGGCTTGAGATGCTTGTAACTGTAATGCAGTTTGGCAATATAAGGATCCTTCCGCTGGCAATTTTTGTCCCCGTGAGTTCCTTCCTGCTCGTTGCGGCTCTTTTATGGGTGCTTTACAAAACTCCGCCCGGACTGGCGATGAGGGCCATATCAAAGGACATAGAGACGACCCGTCTGATGGGGGTCAGAGTAGACAGGATAATCGCCCTGACATTCGCTATAGGCTCAGCCCTTGCAGCAGCCGCAGGCATAATGTGGGCGCTCAGGTATCCGCAGATCCACCCGTTCATGGGAGTCTTTCCCGGATTCAAGGCGTTCATCGCTGCGGTCTTCGGGGGCATTGGCTCTGTTCAGGGAGCGATGATCGGAGGTCTCCTGCTTGGATTCATTGAGATAATGATAATAGCGTTCTTCCCGGCACTTTCGGGTTACAGGGACGCTTTTGCCTTCGTGCTGCTTATAATGATACTTTTCGTAAAGCCTACCGGGCTGATGGGTGAGAAACTGGAGGACAAGATATGATGGAGAAAAAGACAAAAATCATTCTCAACCTCTCACTGACCCTTATGCTCGCGGTCTTTCTATGGTGGGCGCAGGGCAACCTCGACGGTTACAAGGTACAGGTGCTTAACCTGATAGCGGTCAACGCTATCCTTGCACTTAGCCTCAACCTGATTTACGGCTTCACAGGAATGTTCTCGCTCGGCCATGCAGGTTTCATGGCGATAGGGGCCTATGTAAGCGCCATCCTGATCCTTCCTGCCGCACAAAAAGAGATGATGTACATACTTGAACCGATAATATGGCCGTTTTCCGTCCTGGAGGCACCCTTCTTTGTATCAGTCCTAGCGGGCGGCCTTGTCGCCGCGGTGCTGGGTCTTCTCATAGCCCTGCCCGTCCTTCGCCTGGGTGGAGACTATCTGGGGATAGCCACGCTCGGTTTTGCCGAGATAATAAGGGTGGTATTCACCAATATTACTCCTGTAACGAACGGAGCGCTGGGGCTGAAGGGAATACCTCCATATGCCGATCTGGGGTGGAATTATTTCTGGTGCATCCTTACCTTCTACGTGATAGTAAAACTCCTCTCCAGCAACTTCGGGAACTGCCTCAGGGCCATACGCGACGATGAGGTCGCTGCAAAGGCCATGGGCATAAATACCTTTAAGTGCAAGGCGATATCATTTGCTGTAGGCGCTTTTTTTGCCGGAGTGGGGGGGGCGCTGATGGGAAGCCTGATCACGACGATCGACCCCAAGATGTTCAACTTTCAGCTTACTTTCAACATCCTTATGATAGTTGTTGCAGGCGGACTTGGGTCGATAACAGGATCGATGGTCGGAGCGGTCGTCATAACAGTTCTGCTTGAATGGCTCAGGTTTGTCGAAGACACGATCGAGATAGGTTCCTTTGTGATCGCTGGCATCCCCGGAATGAGGATGGTCATCTTCTCACTGGTCCTTCTTTTCATTATCCTCTACCGCAGGGAAGGGATAATAGGGGGGTACGAGTTCAGCTGGGACAGCGTGGCCGGATGCTTCGGGAACAAAAAGGAGGACGAATAGATGGCCAGATCCGTTCTCAAAACAGAAAAAGTGACGATACGGTTCGGCGGACTGACAGCCGTCGGAAACTTCACCATAGATATCGGCGAGGGAAGCATCTCCAGCCTGATCGGTCCGAATGGTGCGGGCAAGACCACATGCTTCAACATAATCACCGGTTTTTACTCTCCCACTGAAGGCAAAGTCTTTTTTATGGGCAAAGATATAACCGGAATGAAGCCGCATGATGTGTGCAGAGCAGGTATTGCCAGGACATTCCAGAATATAAGGCTATTTGCGGGAGGCACTGTCCTTCAGAACGTAATGACGGCATGCTGGGTGCGCCAGAGATCGCCATGGTGGACAGCGCCGCTGATGCTTCCGGGTTTTCTCAGAGAAGAGTGCGGAATAAGGGAAAAATCGATGGAACTTCTGAATGCGGTCGGACTGGGGCATCTTTCAAAGGAGATAGCTACCGGACTGCCTTACGGAGCCCAAAGAAGGCTTGAAATAGCAAGGGCGCTTGCCACTGAACCCAAACTCCTGCTGCTCGACGAACCTGCCGCCGGAATGAACCCCCAGGAAAGCCGGGAACTTATGGATTTCATAAGGCAGATAAGGGACAGGTTCGAACTTACCATCCTCCTTATCGAGCACGACATGAAGGTCGTCATGGGAGTATCCGAATGGATCAGAGTGCTCGACTACGGACAGCTGATCGCAGAAGGCACCCCTGCAGAGATACGTTCCAACTGCAAAGTTATTGAGGCATACCTCGGAAAGGAGGCTGCCGTCTGTGCTGAAAATTGAGAACCTCAACGTACGTTATGGGGGCATACATGCCATAAGAGGTATATCGATGGAAGTCCCCATCGGGAAAATAGTAACTCTGATAGGTGCCAACGGTGCAGGAAAGAGCAGTACCCTGAGATCTGTTGCCGGACTGGTAAAGGGTAAGACCGGAAGCATATCCTGGAAGGGCAAAAACCTCCTGGGACTCCTCCCGGAAGAGATACTGATGTCGGGAGTAGCACTGTGTCCGGAAGGCAGAAGGATCTTTCCTCAGCTTACCGTCCTTGAAAATTTAAAACTTGGCGGCTACGTACGCAAAGACAAGTCAGGTCTTGAGAACTCCATTGAAAGGGCATTCGGACTTTTCCCGAGGCTTAAGGAAAGGGCCTGGCAGAAGGGAGGGACCCTTTCGGGCGGGGAGCAGCAGATGCTTGCCCTTGCAAGGGCAATGATGAGCGACCCGGAACTTATTATGATGGACGAACCGTCCCTCGGGCTTGCCCCTCTTCTGGTAGAAGAGGTCTTTGAGATAATCCGCGAGATCAACAAGGAGGGCAAGACGATACTTCTTGTCGAACAGAACGCCTTTGGAGCCCTTAATGTCGCTGACTACGCCTACGTCCTTGAAGTCGGGGCAATAACGCTTGAGGGCAAAGGCAAAGACCTGTTGAAAGACCGGCGGGTCATAGATGCCTACCTTGGGGGCTGACGTTATTTCCTACATGCAAAAAATTATTAGGATAGTTCCCGCTGCAGGATGGCCGCAGCGGGTTTTTTAATTGATAGACCCAATTAAGCATAAACCGTAACCGCTTTATAAAATACTGATTTATCAATGCTGTTAAAAGCAGTCGTTGTAGTATAAAATGTAACTGCAAAAACAAAAAACACAATATTCCTAAAGCGGAGGAAGCCATGAAAATACCTTCTGCACTGAACCTGCCAAACCTGCTCAGCATATCGAGAGTCTTTCTCGTTCCTGTTGTGATGGTATTCCTTACATTGAGGACTCAGTTCGGATTTATCGAAGGGGTCAGCATAGGAGATCTTCTGGCCGGTGTTATCTTCATAATCGCTTCCCTGACTGACGCAGCCGACGGCTATATTGCAAGAAAAAGGGGTATAGTGACGAACCTGGGTAAATTTATTGACCCGCTTGCTGACAAAATAATGGTCGTTGCTGTCCTGGTCGCACTTGTAGACCTTCACAGAGTCCCTGCATGGATGGTGGTAGTGATAATCTCAAGGGAGTTTATAGTTACCGGACTCAGAATGATAGCGGCCTCAGAAGGTGTCGTGATCGCGGCGTCAAAAGGCGGCAAGCTGAAAACCGTGAGCCAGATAATAGGGATAATACTGCTTATTTTCAATCTGCCCGGAGGCCTTGCAGTGATGTGGGTCGCCATGGTCCTCACGATATGGTCGGGAGGGGACTATCTGGTCAAATGCATTGACCTGCTCGACTGAGCCGTTTTTTTGCAAAAACAGCATCCGGAAGAAATAATGTATGAGCCGAATTTTTGATTCGGAACAAAGGGGAGGAATTTATAACATGAAGGATGACCTTTATAAGACAATTGAGAGATTCGAACCGCAGATGGTATCGCTGCTCTCCGGACTGATCGGGATACCGGCAATAAGCCCGCTTGGCGGAGGTGCCGGAGAATACAGGAAAGCGGCATACATTGCAGAGAGCCTGGAAAAGATGGGTTTTGGAAAGCCCGAGGTATTCAACTCTGCGGATCCGGCAGCCGAAGAAGGGGTAAGGCCGAATCTTATCTTCAGGATACCCGGAAAAACATCGAGACGGCTCTGGATCGTTTCACATATAGATGTGGTCCCGGAAGGTGACAGGGGATTATGGGACACAGATCCCTTTAAAGCAGTCGTCAGGGACAGGAGAATATACGGGAGGGGATCCAACGACAACTGCCAGGAACTGGTCTCGTCACTTTATGCGGTTGCAGCCCTGAAGGAGCTGAAACTAACCCCTGAATTTGAAGTCTGCCTCTGTTTCGTAGCGGACGAAGAGGTAGGAAGTGTTCACGGGATAAGGCATCTGATCAAAGAGGGTCTTTTCAGCCCTGATGATCTCGTGATAGTTCCTGACGGAGGCAATGAAAAGGGCGATTTTATCGAGATAGCGGAGAAGAGCATCTGCTGGATAGAGTTCACTGTAGAGGGGAAACAGGTGCATGCGAGCAAACCGGGGCTTGGCAGCAACGCCTGCAGGGCTGCTAACGAGCTTTCATGTGCTCTTGATTCGGCGCTTCACAAAGCATTCCCCGATGAGGATAAAATATTTGACCCCTCAGTTTCAACTTTCGAACCCACGAGGCGCAATGCCAACGTGCCGAATGTGAACACAGTTCCAGGACGTGAAGTTTTCTGTTTTGACTGCAGAGTTCTGCCGAACATACCTCTTGAAGAGGTGCTGAAGGTCGTTGATGCCGAGATCAGAAAAATCCGGGAGAGAAGGAATGTCGGAGTGACATACGAATTCCTCCAGAAGGAGCAGGCGCCGGCTCCCACGCCCACCGATTCACCAGTTGTCAGGATGCTTAGGGAAGCAATAATGGACGTTTACGCATTCGAGCCCCACGTGGGCGGAGTCGGGGGAGGGACATGCGCTAAATATTTCCGTGATGAAGGGATCCCGGCCGTTGTCTGGTGTCAGGAAGCCGACGTTGCCCATATGCCCAACGAGTATGCCGAGATAGACCACATGGTAAACGAAGCGAAGGTCTTCGCCCTCATGATGCTTAACAAGAACTGACCGAATATAACATCGGTGTAAACAGGGAAGGGGCCGGTCTGCCTATCGCAGCCGGCCCCGTTTCTTATATGTCGGCTATGGATCATATAGGTCATATTGCTTTGACTGCCGCATACATAAAAGGATATAATCATCCGATGGGAAAACATATCCAAACAAAAGGTACGTCTTATGTTTCTGAGAGGTGGATTATGAATGGGATTGTTTAGCGGTGTCATAAAGGCACTTGGATTGGATCCAAATGACAGAGCGATAGCCCGTTATGAGGAAAAAGCTTCAATAATAGATTCCTTCGAACCGCAGATAAAAGAGCTGACAGATGAGGAACTTGCAATGTCATCATCGTTGTTCAGAGACAGGCTGGAAAAAGGTGAGACGCTTGATGACATACTCCCGGAAGTCTTCGCAAGGGTGAGGGAGGTCTCAGTAAGAACTCTGGGCCTGCGTCATTTCAAAGAGCAGCTCATGGGTGGGATCGCTCTCCATGAGGGCAGAATATCCGAGATGAAAACGGGAGAGGGTAAAACACTTGTCGCGACTTTGGCGGTAGCATTGAATGCCATAGCCGGACACGGAGTCCACGTAGTAACGGTAAACGACTATCTAGCTGCACGCGATGCCGAGTGGATGGGACCTGTTTACAGAGGCATGGGACTTTCGGTGGGTGTCATATCTCCCTTTATGGATCAGGAAGACAGGTTTGATGCATATCGAAAGGACATTACATACGGCACCAACAGTGAATTTGGATTCGACTATCTCAGGGACAACATGGCGATACAGAAAGAACAGCAGGTCCAAAGGGGACACCACTACTGTATAGTCGATGAAGTTGACTCGATACTGATAGATGAAGCAAGAACTCCTCTGATCATCTCCGGACCCTCGGAAGACGATACCGAACCCTACCGTACCGCTGACAGAGTGGCAAGGGACCTTATTAAGGGCACCGATTTCGAGGTGGAGGAAAAGGAGCGCAATCTTGCACTCACAGAGGCCGGCATCGCAAAAGCCGAAAAATTGATGAATCTTCCAAACCTCTTCACAGATTTCGCAAACTCATCTCTTTCACACAAGATAGTCCAGTCACTCAAAGCGCACCATCTCTTCCAGAGGGACGTACATTATGTGGTCAAAGAGGGAGAAATAGTTATCGTCGACGAGTTTACAGGGAGACTGATGTTCGGCCGAAGGTACTCAGACGGACTTCACCAGGCTATCGAAGCCAAGGAACGGGTTAAGGTCGGAAGGGAAAATCAGACGCTTGCCACCATAACGCTGCAGAATTATTTCAGGATGTACGAAAAACTTGCCGGGATGACGGGCACAGCATTGACTGAGGCGGAGGAATTCAAGGAAATATACGGGCTTGAAGTAATCGTCATGCCGACCCATATGCCCATGATAAGGGACGATCATCACGATGCGATATACAGGACCGTAGCAGAAAAATACAACGCGGCAGCAAATGAGGTCTCAGAAGCCTATGAAAAGGGGCAGCCCATACTTGTCGGCACCACCTCGATAGAGAACTCCGAAAAGGTCAGCAGGCTGCTCAGAGCAAGAAAAATACCCCACAGCGTCCTTAACGCAAAGGTACACGACAAGGAAGCTTCGATAGTTGCCCAGGCGGGACGCCTGAAATCAGTCACAGTGGCTACCAACATGGCAGGCCGCGGAACAGACATAGTGCTCGGGGGCAATGCTGAATTCCTTGCCAGGGAAGAGATGCACAAACAGGGGCTCGATCCTAAGGAAAATGAGCAGGAATACAGACAGGTCCTGGAAGAATTTAAAAAGATCTGTTCGGAGGAGCATGATGCGGTGATAAAGGCCGGAGGCCTTCGGATCATAGGTACCGAGCGGCATGAATCAAGACGTATAGACAACCAGCTCCGCGGGCGTTCAGGAAGGCAGGGCGACCCAGGAGAGAGCCGCTTCTACATCGCGCTGGAAGATGACCTTATCCGCCTCTTTGGCGGTGACAGGATACAGGGCATAATGGAAAAGCTTGGAATGGAAGAGGGAGAGTGTATCGAACACAACCTGCTCTCCAAGGCCATTGAGAATGCGCAGAAAAAAGTTGAGGAGATGCATTTCGACATAAGAAAGCAGCTCCTGGCCTATGACAACGTAATGAACCAGCAGCGTGAAGCATTATACAAGGAGAGAAGCGAGATACTGAACGACCCCGATATCGCTTCAAGAACTCTTGGCGTACTTGAAGACACGGCCCTCTCGCTCCTCGAAAAGGTATTTGAGGACAATGATTCGGGAGAACCCGATATACATTCAGTAAGCATCAGACTTAACGCGCTTTTCTGGCCCGGGATGTCAAAGCATATTGAAAACGTACAGACTAAAGAGGACTTAGAAGAGTCAAAACCTGTAATTCTTGAAGAGATAAGGTCAAGGTTCAGCCAGAAGATCAATGAGCTCGGCCCCGAAGTGTCGGAGCAGATCTTCCGCTATATTTTCCTGGAGATCCTTGATACCAACTGGAAGGAGCATCTGCTTGCCATGGATGAGCTGAGAAGGGGGATCGGCCTGAGGGCGATAGGCCAGAAAGACCCTCTCCTTGAATATCAGTTCGAGTCTTTCAGCCTCTTCCAGACGATGCTTGTTCAGATCAGGGAGGGTATCACTGAGTTTGCACTAAGGGTGTCCGTCGTGAACAAGGAGAAAGAGAAGAGCCGCGCAAGATGGATAGAGAGCCGGGATGCCCTTGATATCCCGGAGATATCGGGGTACAGCGAAGAGATGGAAAATCCGGGGGCACTGGCTACCGCGCAAAAGACTCAGCCTATAGTGAACGTTGGGAAAGTAGGACGCAACGATCCCTGCCCATGCGGGAGCGGCAAGAAGTACAAGCAGTGCTGCGGCAGATGACCGGGAGGTATCTTATGAGACGAGTTTTTAGTTGGACTTCGGTATTTTTGTCAATGCTCGCCCTGTTGCTGGTCCTTCCTGCCGCAACTGAGGCCTGGAACACCGGCGAGGAGATCAGAAGGCTCAACAAGGAAGTTCCCTCCATAGAGGGTTTCAGCGGAGCTGCATCGGTAGTCTGGCTAAAGAACAACGATTTCAGGATGCTTAACGACGGAACGATGGAAAATACGCATTATTATGTGGTGCTTGCAGGAGAATATATACCCGAACAGGTCAAGGAGATCCGGCTGCCTGTCCCTCCCGAGGGTTCTGTTGAGATACTTGAGGCCTCATGGTACAACCCGATGACTTCCATGAAGGAGGGTGATCTGTCCCTCTCTGAGGAAAAGCTTGACGGAGGAGCGGCGGTAAAAAAGGTCATTACCCCGGATGAAGCCGTGGGGAGAGTCATAGTGCTCATCGTGAGGACTAAACATGAAAAGCGTTACGGTGTCGATGAAACCATTGATATGGCGGGCCCCCTTCCTATCTGGGAGCAGAATGTAACGGCAGAGCTTCCGGAAGGAAGGGAACTCTACTGGCACGGAAGGGATATCAAGGACCCTCTGATCACAAAATCGTCCGGACAGCAGAAATTCAAATGGACAGTTATGAATCAGGAAAAATGGGAGGGAGAAGGTTTTGTGGTTTACAAGAGACCCAGCCTCTCCTTCAGTTCAAAAAAAGGAATAAATCAGAGCCTTTCGGCAATGGATGAGTTAGTTAAAACATTTCCCCATATAAACATCCCAAAATCAATACTCTCAGGGGACAGGGCAAAAACTGGATTAAGGCTTATGGAGTGGATCAGTAGACCGTCGAGGAAACTGGCAGGTTACCCGCGCAACTGGGTCAGGTCTCCGGAAAACATCCCTGAAGCCGGCCCCTGGACCCCATGGGAGCAGACCATTCTCCTTAATAAATGGCTTGGCAGCCTTGGCTGGGATACAAAGATATGGTGGCAGACATCAGTGGAACTCGACGCAGAGAGCCCCGGCTCCACGAGCTTATGGACCGCTCCGGTCCTTGAGCTCTCTCCGACCGGCGGAAAGGCTGAATTTTATCAGGCAGGCCAGACATCAGCTTACGGGGTGACGGCCCCCTCTATAGCAGGAGCGCTTCTCTACAGGCTTAAAGACGGCAATGTGGAAAAAAAGAGGGTCAGTTCAGGAAGTCCGGCGGATCATAAACTGGAGTTCTTGTGGAGACTTGACCTCAACGAGTCAGGTTCTGCAGAGGGGATACTCAGCATAACTGTCAGCGGTGGCTGGACTCAGCTTATGTCTGACGGATATCTCCCTTCACAGAGCGGACTGAGCGATTTTGTGAGAAGGCGAGTCAACTTCGCAATTCCGGGGATGGTAATGGATCCTCTTTCTGTCGAACCCACAAAAACAGGATACAGGCTTGATTTCAAAGTCAAGTGCGTGCCTGGGATAGTTCTGAAGGACGACCTGCTGCTTCGCCTTCCCGGAGGAGTTCCCGCAAGGGTAGGGGAGATGATAGGCAAGGAGAACAATTATACCCTGCGTTTTCCCTTCATAATAGATCAGAAGATAAGGATGAATATGCCTCCGGGATATAAAATGATCCAGTCACCTCCGCTCAAAAAACTGGGTGAGGGGACAAAGGCCGTGCTCAGGGAATCAATAATACACTGGCCCAAAAAAGCGGAACTGATAGCTGACAGTACCTGGACAGTAAAAAGCGTAACAGTAGACGACCGCCTGGGGGCAATTTTAAAGGAAGAGCTCGCGGCGTGCATGAGATGGCCTGTACTCGACCTTCCTTTCAGGAAATAAAAGTCTTAAACCATTAAGGAGTGCTTGAACTTGCAGAACATGACAGAGGAACTGAAGAAGATACTTGAAAATGCGGTCGAAAAGATAGCCCGGGATCTAAATAAGGAGATACCCGATGGCTTCATTGTGCGCCTTGAGCGTCCAAGACAGACCGGGCACGGCGACTGGGCGACCAATATAGCGATGCAGCTTGCAAAGCCTTTCGGCCTGAAGCCCAGGGAACTTGCGGACAAGATGATCGAAGAGGTTCCTCTTGGAGAGACAGTTGAGAAGGCTGAAGCCGCGGGGCCGGGCTTTATCAACTTCACGCTCGCCTCAAACTGGATCTCGGAGGCTGTGAAAAGTGCGATATCTAAGAATGAGAATTACGGCAGGGTCGATTCGGGCAAAGGCCGGAGGGTCCAGGTCGAGTTTGTAAGCGCCAACCCTACCGGTCCGCTGCACATGGGACATGGCCGCGGCGCAGCCGTGGGTGATATTACAGCCTCTATACTCGACTTTGCGGGTTGGGATGTAGAAAGGGAATACTACATAAATGACGCGGGCCTTCAGATGGAACTTCTTGGCAAATCGGCCCAGTCGCGTTATTTCGACGCCCTCGGAAGAGGAGAAGAAGCTCCGATGCCCGAAGACGGATATCATGGGGAATACATGACGGAAATAGCCGCATCGTTCGTTGATAATTACGGAGATTCCCTTGCACAAAGGCCCCTCGAAGATACAGTTGAATTTTTTTCGGTCGAGACTGGCAAGATCGTCACTGAGATGATCCGTAAGGACCTTGAAGAGTTCGGGGTGACCTTTGACGTCTGGTTCTCAGAAAAATCACTTTATGACAACGGGCAGGTCGACCCTGCTATGGAAGAGCTTAAGAAGAGGGATTTTGCCTATGAGGAGGACGGGGCCCTGTGGTTCAGGTCCACCCTTTTTGGGGACGACAAGGACAGGGTCCTCATAAGGACTAACGGAGTGCCGACATACTTTACATCTGATGTGGCCTACCTGAAAAACAAATATGACAGAAACTTTGAAAAGCTCATCTACGTCTGGGGAGCCGACCATCATGGATATGTCCCCAGGCTCAAGTCGGTGAATAAGGCTTTCGGCCATCCGGACGAGGCGGTGGATGTGCTGTTGATCCAGATGGTGAACCTTCTCAGGGACGGAAAACCGGTCCAGATGTCCAAACGTGCCGGGACCATAATTACCCTGAGAGAAATAATGGACGAGGTGGGCGTAGATGCCACAAGGTTCTTCTTCGTCATGCGCCGCTGTGACAGCACTCTTGATTTCGATCTTGAACTGGCCAAGAAGGCTACTTCAGAGAATCCCGTCTTCTATGTACAATATGCTCACGCCAGGATCTGCAGCATATACCGTGAATTGGCGGAAAGGGGGATAACTCTTCCGTCAATTGACGAGTTCGATGTTTCTCAGCTCACTGACCAGACAGAGATAAACCTTGCGAAAGCGATATCGAGGCTTCCCGAAGAAGTGGAAAAGGCTGCGGACGAGTTTGCACCGCACAGGATAGCATATTACGCAACAGAACTTGCGGAGGCTTTCCATTCCTTTTACAACAGCCAGCGGATACTCGGTGTTGATGAGCCTCTTATGAAAACACGCATCCTTCTGATGGAAGCAGCCAAGATAGCTCTTAAGAACGTTCTTGTTATCCTTGGAGTCTCTGCTCCTGAAAAAATGTAAAGGATCACCGTGGATCATCCGGCCGGCAGACAATGAAAGCTCCAAGATTGAGGTGGATCATATTTGCCGCAGCGATCACTTTTCTGATAGCGGTGCTTCTTACCTCTTTTTTCAAAGAGCTCGAAAAAATAGACGTACTTTCGGATACTTTGGATAAAAGAATGGAAGAACTTGTCACGGAAGAGAGGAAGTCACAGGAGCTGAAGCAGAAAATCGAATACTACAGCACACCTGAGGGAATAGCGAGGCTTGCAAGGGAACAGTTCAACCTTGTACTTTCTGGCGAGGTCATGTACAAGATCGAAATAACCTCGAACGATGTCTTGCACTAGCCGGACTTAAGTGCTATAGTTTCTGATTGTATGTCCCTGTCTCTTTCTTGAAAAGAGACCAGAGTCCAAAGGGAGGAGGTGAAGTACGTGCGATCTTACGAAATGGTTTTGATTCTTCAGGCAGATCTTGAAGACCATAAAATGGTTTCAGAAGAGATTGCCGAGGTCGTGCGCGGTTTGGGAGCAGAGTTGGAAAAGGTGGATATCTGGGGCAAAAAGCGTTTTGCCTACCCCATCGAAAAACAGCTCGAGGGTTTCTACGTTCTGTATACGTTTAAACTCGACCCGGCACAGGTGAAGGAGATGGAACGTCTCCTCAGTCTGAGACCCCAGGTTATACGTCAGATGGTCGTCAACCTGGAGGAGAAGTAAGCGTTATGGCTCGCGGGTACAACAGAGTTATCATTATGGGTAACCTGGCAAGAGACCCAGACGTGAGATTCACTCCAAGTAAACAGAAGGTAGCCAGGATCACTGTAGCGATCGGTCGTCAGTGGAAAAATAAGACGTCAGGAGAACTGCAGAGCCACACAGATTTTATAAACGTGTCCGCATGGAACTACGTTGCTGATATCTGCGACCGCTATCTGAAGAAGGGCCGCCCTGTTTTGGTCGAAGGACGCCTGAGCGTCCGTGATTTCGACGATGCCAAAACGGGACAGCACCGGTGGGTGACCGAAGTCGTCGCTGACAATATTGTTCTCCTTGGTTCACCGCGAAGGGAAGATGAAGGGGTTTCCGGATCCTCTTCCAACTCAGAGCAGAATTATGGGAATGCCAGAATGCATTCAGACGCTGTTTCCGGCGGAGACATGGGAAGCCTGAGAGAAGAGGAAGGATTCGAAGATGAATTCCCCCTTGATTTTTCTGAGATGGGTGGGACCGAGGGACCTGGAGACGTGCAGATACCATTCTAGGAAGGGGTTGAGTCTTTGATGGAAAACAGTTCGAATTTTAACCGCAAACGCCGCAAACGCCGGCCGAAGGTTTGTCATTTCTGCGTAGATAAGATCGATCACGTAGATTACAAGGAAGTGGAAAAACTTAAAAAATATGTTACAGAACGCGGTAAGATAGTGCCGCGTCGTGTGACCGGGACCTGTGCGAAGCATCAGCGCCAGCTCACAAGGGCTATAAAGAGGGCAAGAATTATTGCTCTTCTGCCTTTCACATCAGATTAAAAAACGAATCTGTGCTGTATAATTGGAGAGGGCCGCAGGGCTCTCTCTTTTTTTATTGTATTTACGGGGGTCGGAATGTGAGATTTAAAATTATGTTTGAATGGCTGTCCTGGATACTGTTGAGTCTGGTGATGTTCTCCGGAGGCATGTATGTAGCATTTGCAGCACCATTTCTTATTGTGATCGCACCTCTTCCGTTCATGGTCCTCGGGATAAGACAGGGTTTCCGTGAGTCGCTTCTGGGCGTGATGTTCGGTTCCGCATCAGCTTTGATGATGTTCGGATACCTTCCGGCTTTCATGTACGCCCTGGAATTTGGGGTCCTTGGAGCTGTGTTCGGGTATGTAGCCCGCAGGGTCGAAAAGGGTGTCGATTTTGTCCTGATCTCCGTTGCAGCTTCGATAATTGCGAAGATGATCCTTATTATGGCCTTCACTGCTGTTTCAGGAATGAACCCCGTTGCTATGTCGCCCGAAACGGCAGAGGAGATAGTTTCATCTCTGGCAAAAGCGCTCTCATCTGGCGGGATCGGCACATCTGAAGAGGTCATAAAAAATTACTCTCTGGCAATGGTTGAAACAGTCTCGCTCCTGATGCCGTCAATGATCATTTTTTTCTCCGCCATCGATACTTTTGCCACATACGGAGCCGCCTCGTACATAATGAAAATGACCGGATGGGGAGCACTCGCAGCGTTGCCGGGATTCGGAACATGGCGTTTCCCGAGAAATCTTTTCTGGGCGCTTGCTGCTGCAGTGATAATGGACCTGGCCGGCAAAGCCTTTCCCGATGAGAGAGTCTATATGGTGATATCTGCAAACTTGATGGAGGTCCTGAGAGCCATTTTCATGGTGGAAGGCCTTTCACTATGTTGGTACTATATGACATACAGAGGTATCCCAAAAGCTGTCAAAGTACCTGTTTCGCTCTTCGGTGCCCTCTTTTCCCCTGTTTCTTATATTTTATCTATGGTAGGCATCTTTGATATCTGGTACGATTTACGTGCCCGAATAAGGAGGAAGAACAATGAAAGTGATTCTTAAACAGGATGTCAATAAAATAGGGAAGAAGGGCGATCTTCTTGAGGTTGCCGACGGTTACGGCCGTAACTTCCTGATTGCCAGGGGACTCGCGGAAGAGGCAACGGAGGGTAAGATCCGTGAACTTCAGCAGATGCAGATGACTCAGAAGATCAAGGATGACAAAAAACTAAAGATCGCCGAGGAATCGAAAAAGAAACTTGGCGGCAAAGTAGTAAGAATAAAGGTCAACACCGGAGAGGGAGGCAAACTTTTCGGAAGTGTGACCAATGCTCAGATAGCAGATGCCCTCACATCCCAGTACGGTGTGCCTGTCGACAAGAAAGACCTGAAAATAGAAGAAACAGTCAAACAGACCGGTGAATACAGGTTTAAGGTCAAACTTTACGCGGGTGTGGATGCCGAGATGACACTTAAGGTGGAGTCAGAGTAAATTGAGCACAAACAGGGAATTTGACAGAATACCGCCTTTCAATCTTGAGGCTGAGCGTTCAGTTCTCGGCTCATGCCTAATTGACAGGGATTCCCTGCTGATAGTCATAGAAAGCCTGCGGACCGATGACTTCTATGATCCCAGACACAGGACAGCCTTTGAGATAATCGCTTCCATGGCTGAACAGGACTGCGCCGTAGACTCACTGACCTTCAGGGAAGAAGTTAAGAAACGCGGTCTTGAAGATCGTCTGGGCGGGCTCCCTTTCGTGGCAGAACTTATGGATGCGGTCACAACGACTGCAAATGTGGAGTACCACGTAAGCATTGTGAGGGATAAGTCTGTACACAGGGGTCTGATCACCGTAGGAAGCGACATCTCGAGGATGGGTTTTTCCGAGGAGATCGGAATAGACGAAGCCCTTGAGACCGCAGAACAAAAGGTCTTTGAGATCGCGAGGACAGGAAGATCCGCCAGGCTAAAGGGCGCAAGGGAAGTAGTTTCCTCGGCCATTGGTGAGATAGAGAAGAGGCTGGCCGGAGGCCTTGAAATCACGGGAGTCCCGTCAGGATTTACTGATTTTGACAAACTCTCGGGCGGGCTTCAGCCAGGGAGCCTTTATATACTGGCTGCAAGGCCTTCCATGGGTAAAACAGCCTTTGCCCTCAATGTCGCTCAGCATGCAGCGCTTCAGGAAGACATACCTGTCCTCATGTTCAGCCTTGAAATGTCAGCAGAACAGATAGCTCAGAGGATGCTCGCAGCTGAATCGGAAGTCAATCTGAGGGAGATGTTCGAATCGCGCAGGGTCCAGAACGAGCAGTGGCAGAAGCTGTCAAAGGCTGCGGGCAGACTTTCGAAAAGCCCTATTTATATTGATGACAGTTCTACGCTGAACACGCTTGACCTCAGAGGCAGGTGCAGGAGATTTTTTGCCAAGCATAGAGCAGGGAAGGGACTTGTAGTGCTTGATTACCTTCAGCTCATGAACGTTGCTCGGAAGATCGAAAACAGACAGCAGGAAGTTTCTGAGATATCAAGAGCGCTCAAGGGCATAGCCAGGGAGTTTAAAGTGCCCGTACTGGCACTTTCGCAGCTTTCAAGGGACGTGGAAAAGCGCGGAGGCAGCAAAAAACCACAGCTTTCAGACCTTCGTGACAGCGGAGCGATAGAGCAGGACGCGGACATGGTAATATTCCTGTACAGAGAAGCATATTACGCTCAGGAGGGTGAGACGGTCGACCCCACATCTGAAGTCATCGTGGCAAAGAACAGAAACGGCCCGACCGGCAAGGTAGACCTGATATTTTTCAAAGAGTGTGCAAGGTTTGCAAGCAAACTCAGCGGAAATTACTGACAGTGAAGGGACTGATTTTTTCCCTCACTGTTTCCTCATATTGTCCACGTGTATTTGCTCGTGGCACATTTCGTTGAAGGGGATCTGCAAGTGAAGTCAAAGACTTTATCCGAACCGGGATCACCGGCCAACGGTATTTATGCTGTTCACCCGAGGATCTTTTATTTTCTGATATTTGTCTCTTTGGGGCTGCCAAATCTGATATATTCAGGCATTACCTGGTTTGATACGCTCCACATAATGAAGTGGACCTTCGCGATGGTACCTGTCGCGATAATTTCAGTCGTTGGCGGTATTTCCCTTACACTGTACGGGAATGAACGTATAGATTTCAGGATAGATCTCTTTGGTTTTTTATGGCTCATCATGCTCGGATATATTTCTGTCCAGACAATCTGGGTAAATATTTCCTCGTGGTCCACATTCATGAAGGAATGGTTCTTCTTCGCGACCCTGACCGCCATCTATATTTTCTCCTTCAACCTCTTTAAAGATGCAAAAGCACACAGGACCATCCTTTGGGTCGCGAACATCAACGCCGGTATTAATGTGGTCTTCGCGGAACTGCTGATCAGAAATATGAACGGACCTTTCCCCTTCATCATGAACGTACCGGGCAACTACATCGGAAACACAGGCCAGCAGGAAATGTTCGGACTGTGGATGGCAATGGCTGTAATGAACGGCATATACCTCAATGCAGCTTATTCAGAAGTTTCGGATGACTTGACGCACAACAAAAGATGGGCGGGTATGATCAGGTACATGAACCTTGGGCTTTTGGCACTTAATTCATGGGGCATGTGGAATTCCACGACCAGGGCAGGCTTTCTCTCCCTTATCACCGGAACTTTGATCATATCCATAATATTTATGCAAAACGGCAGAAAACAGATGCTGAAAAAGGTCGGACAGGGCGTAGGAATAGTCCTGCTAATGCTTGCACTCAACATAGGGATGAGCTATTTTGGGTTTGGCCGTGCCTATGCCCTCCTCAACAAGACCATGGACATGGTAATGGACACCCGTAGCTTTGGCAAAAGGCGTGGAATATGGAAAACAAGCTGGGCGATATTTATGGGACACCCGGTAAAAGGTGTGGGCATAGGCCATTATAAGTGGCACTACCTTGAGGGACAGAGGCTTGCTTTCCAGAAAGACCCGGATATGGAGTGGCAGTTCACATACTGGGCACATAATGAGTACCTGCAGTGGTTTGCCGAGTTTGGCATCTTTGGGACTGTGCTCCTTGTTTCAGCTGCTGCCTGGTGGATATGGAGATTCATCAGCTTCCTCTCGCAGAAGAAAATTCTTTCTCTGGAAGCCTCATGGGCCTGTGCGATGCTTTTTCTGATACTGTTCGACGCAATATTCAGCAGGCCCTTCCACAGGATAGAGAACGCAGTATGGCTCTCCCTTGCTTTCGCGATAGCTAACAGGGAGCTGCTTCCGCTGAGCTACTCCTGGTCAGAGGTTAGGCATACATCGATATACAGGGTATTGGGGATCTTTATCTGCACGATATCAGTATTCGGCCTGGTATTTCTTGGGAACGGACTTGCGGGCGATAAATACCTGAGGTATGCAGCAGATACCGATCAGGCTGAACTGCAGGCCGAGTTCATAAAAAAAGCAAGAGCCAAAGCAATGACAAAAGATGAGGCTGAAGAACAGTATGCCAACCATCTGATGGCAGTTGCAAAGGTGACCAGGGATCCCCAAGACTGGGCAAATGCGATAAACCAGATGTACAGATCCTTCACCATAAGGCCGCAGGCCAAACAGCTGATGGAGCTTCTGAATCTGGCGAGGCAGATCAGAAACCAGGAACTGCTCAAGGTATTGGTCCCATATCTTCCTCCGGCCGGGATAAAAAATGTTTCGGGGAGTCTATCTGAAAGCAAACAGCCTGAATAAGGCAGGGCAGGTGACAGAATAATGCGCATCATCCAGGTATTGCCTGAATTGGATATAGGCGGTGTCGAGCGCCATGTCATCGACCTCTCTAACGAACTTGCAGAGAGAGGGCATGATGTTCTGGTAATATCAAACGGAGGACAGATGCAGAGCCAGCTCTCTGACAAAGTACTTCACTGGCAGCTTCCCGTACATAAGAAGAATCCCTTCATTGCATTGTGTTGTTCGGGGAAAATATCCTCCCGGATAAAGAGTGAAGGATGGGAACTGATACACGCACATTCGAGAGTCCCTGCATGGATAGCATGGAGGACTTCTTTTAAGGCAAAGATCCCATGGATCTACACTGCTCATGCCTGCTATAGTCTGAATTATGGCCTGATACCGTTAAAACATGCCCGTCATGTTATTTGTGTAAGTGAAACAGTGTCGCATCATATCAGAGATTTCTTGCCCCACGCTCACTCGGTCATACATGTTGCTCTTCCTGAACCAAAAACGAAATGGGATCCCCAAAACAGGGAGAGAAACAGATTCATCTTTGTCGGACGTTTGACAAAGATCAAGGGACTGGATATTGTCATCGAGGCTCTCGCAAAATTGAAAGATGAAAAGTGGACTCTTGATGTTGTTGGCGATGGACCCGAAAGAAAAGACCTGGAGTCACTCACAGAGAAACTTGGAATATCTGACAGAGTATTTTTCAAAGGCTATTCCAATCAGGTAGATAATTGCATTCTTGATTCATCGTGTCTTCTGTTCCCCTCATACACGGAGGGGATGCCACTGGCACTGGTACGTGGAGTGCAGATAGGAATACCGGTTATTGCATCGAATATCCCTTCGGTCGCTGAAATCGCCGGATCAAAAGAGGGCCTCATACCTGCCGGAGATATTTCCGAATGGACTAAGGCGATCTTTGATTTTATGGTCAAAGGAGAACCAGCTTCAACAATTCAAAAAACCAATATTTCCACATTCAGAATAATGATAGATTTGAATGAAAGCATATATTTAAACTTGCTAAAGGGATAGATTGTTAAAATAAAGTTCGCATTAGATGGAAAGTAGGAAAAAAATTATGACTAATGTGTTTCGTCAGCGCTTGCCGCTCTTGACTTACGAGATCTTTGCTTTTTGGATTTATGTTCTGGGAGTTGCCATGACAGCATTTGGTCCGATCGCTCACTACATTAGTTGGTTCTTGGCCTTGTTAAGCCTCCTCTATGGCAGGATCAGATATGGCGCCCATCTTGCAGTAGAAGTTGAGCCCGAAGACAGAAAGATAATCTATTCTCTTATTTTCTTTTTGTTGTGGTCAATGTTTGCGCATATCCCTCATATCGATAGTTTTTATACGTGGGGTAAGGGCGCGTCAATACCTCTTGAATTTATTACAGGTCTTTATCTTGCCATGCGACTGATCAATACCTCAGAAAGGCGAAATGCTTTTGGCTTAACGGTCGTGGCGATCAACCTCGTTTTTTGTTTTGATGTCATGTTCCGGCCGGACTTTTCTGTGCTTGGCTGGAACGCTTCTCTTGATAACGGCAATTCAGTCGCCAGTTATTCACTGTTGTTGATGCCTTTTTTCTTTTGTTATGCATTCTGGTATTTTGAAAAAAATATTCTTTTAAAATACTTGCTCTGTTTGACAAGTATTTTACTCATCATTTTTTCTTTTTCTTCAGGAGGTTGGATAACCGCCGCTGTCCAGCTGATAATTTTTGCAACTTATGCCGCCTCGTCAAAAAAAATAAACTTGAAGTCTGTCATAGTATTGGTTGTTGGTTCTCTATTGATTTTATCAATTATTTTTTATGTTTTAGGAAAAGGTCCGGTCGATTCTATGAAAAGAGAACTTGTACAGATGATGTCCTTCAATAATGTAGATGTGCTGACAACGAATAGAAAGGATATATGGAATGTATCATTACTAATGGCAAAAGTTCATCCTGTTTTGGGGAGCGGTTGGACAACATTTGGAACAGTCTTTGAAAAAAAGCGAAATGAGATGGCTGATGTGCTAAGCCAAAGCTTGGAAAAGCATATATCTCACCCGCATAATATGTGCCTTTCGATCGTGTACTCCGGGGGCATTCCTGCATTGTTGTTTTTTATGATCGCATATGTCCTGTCTATTAAAAAATCGTGGTCCGGAGTAAGGGATGAAATTGATTCAGATGAGATCCCTTGGAATTTGATTTGTTATATTTCCCTTGTTTCAATTTTAATATACGGCACTAATGGAGATGTTTTCGAGGGGAGAAGAGATGTCAGTGTTATTTTTTGGGCTGTCTGGGGATTACTTCTAGTAATTCCAGGAAAATCTCAATCCTCTCATATAAGTGATAAACGGGCTTAACGCTTTATTCAGAGGCTTGAGTAAGTAATTGCGGCGTCACAATTACTTAGTTGCTGATACATACGAAAAAACTTTTTCAATAATTTCTCTGTCTACGTTTATATCGAATTTTCTTGCGAAGAAAAGCTCAGAAGATATTAGGTCATAGTAATCAGCAGTCCTGAAGACGTTGTCTTTATATTTAAAATTAACATACCGCAAGCACGCAGAACTACCCTCATCATTATCGTATTTATTCTGGTAGACCCTTTCTTTGAAATCCGAATTCATGATCAACGTATGTACAAACAGTTCATCACAGCATCTTGAGTATGCAAAAGTGTCCTTGATGAAATATTCTTTACTTAATATATATTTGGCTAAATTATCTGTAATGCTGAACCAGTTGCAGCCTTTCTGGAAAATTATTTCTTTATTGCTTATCCGGTGTAAATGCAGCCGTTTCTGTATGAATACTAAGACCTCCTCCCAATAGTATAGAGGACTTTTTTTTCTTCCTATTTTGTCCTGGAACAGATGATAGATCTGGAATCGGGAGTAAAATCTCTGTGCCATAATCGGGGCTTCGAAACCCACAAATTCACTTCCCTGATATTCGTCAAAAAAATTATGGATATAGTCTTGTGTTTTTAAAGGGAGATCAACGCCTGAAATAAAATGATAGTATGCGTATCCTTTCTTAACGGATTCTTTCAGAAGTATAAGAGTCGCTTTTATTTGACTATATCCTCCCCAAAAGACAGGGATGCGGGGAACAAAAAAAATCTGAGAAAACTTTAAAATACTATTAAACCGATCAAAATCAAAATTTTTAACTTTGAAATCAATATGGATGTAAATATCATTTCTTGGGTCATCAAGGAGAGTCAGTAATTTTTCCAATATCTCGAACTGGTGATGAGCTGTTATTAAATATGCGTGTCTACTCATTTATGATCACCCCGAATATCACAGTACAGCCCATTGCTGTTAAATAGAAATTCGAAACTGACTTATCCGAATATTTTTTTGATAAAAATTATTAAATATCGAATGAGATTTTATGCAGTTCCAAAAGCTGAAGGATGACCATCGATGTTAACAAGGTGATCATCCTCGCATGTACTGCCATAAATTTATTAAACAATTTTGTGGAAAAGTGTCTATAGCGAACGTCCGAGTCTCTTTGCCTCTTCTGTCCACTTTGTCCCCTTGGTTTCGATATCACCCTTTGAGTAGATGTCAGGAGCGCAGATCTCTCCCAGGACTTCCCAACCCAAGAAATTGGTTGCCAGTTTGAAGGAAGAACGCATTCCATCGAAAACCTTTTCTTCCGTATCCCCTCCGGCAGCGATGAGTATGGCTTTTTTTGAAGGCGTAGTACGAAGAGCTCCGGGCATGTAGTACGGCAGGAGCCTGTCCCATACCGGTTTGATCTGTGACGACCAGGAATATAAATATAGCGGAGAGACGAAAGCTATCACGGAAGCCTCTTCTATCTCAGGGTAAACCTGATCCATGTCGTCGTTCTGTATACACGGTTTGCCGGTGCTCCAGCATTTCCTGCAGTCGAGGCACCCTTTCAGGGTCAACGCAGCAAGATGGACTTTTTTGACTTCATATCCTTTTTCAATAGCGCCCTCCGCCAGGGCGTCAGCTAACTTTTCTGTGTTGCCTCCGATTCTGGGACTTCCCAGAAGAAGGGTGAGAACTTTTTTGTCTTCCATTTCAGGACCTCCTAATAAAATAATAAAATTATCCTCTCCAGGTCTCGTATTTATCGAGGCCCGAATCGTCAAGTATTGACATGATCTCTTTCTTAACTTCTTCCGATACCGGAAGCAGCGGTGATCTGCACGGTCCGCCCCTCATTCCTTTGCTGTCAAGTGCCGCCTTCAGTCCCGGAACTCCGAACCGGCGCGTTAGCGCGTCGCTTACCGGAAGAAGCCTGGACTGCAGTTCCATTGCCTCTTTCATGTTGTTCTCATTGAAAGATGTGTATATCTTCCTGCATGTGTTCGGATATAGGATAGAGGCAGCCATCGTGCCTCCGCAGGCTCCCATCGCCAGGGCTGCAAGAAACCAGTTTCCCGTTCCCCCAAATACCGAGAAATCCTCATGCGCTGCCGAGGCTAGGTATCCCAGCTTGGTCATGTTCCCCGAAGTGTCTTTTATCCCCTTGATATTGGGATGTCGGGATGCTGCGATCATTGTCTCCGTTTCAATGTCCACGCCGGTGTTCGCCGGCATGTTGTAAAGAAATATCGGAACGGGTGAATTATCGGCTACTTCGTTGAAGTAGTTGAGTATCGCGGTCTGATTTCCTTTGAAGTAGTGGGGAGGCAGGAGCAGAAGCGAACCTGCGCCGGCCGATGCCAGTGCTTTGGCGCAATCGATAGTCTCACGCGTTGATGGGAAATGTGCTCCGGACATCAGCTGAAGTTTGCCCTGTGATTCTTCCGCGGCTATCTCTGTCAGGACGATACGCTCATCGAGCGTCACAAAAGGCATTTCTCCGTTCGATCCGCATATCACGATCCCGTCCAGAGCAGACTCTTTCCATATCCTTAAGTTGATCCTCCACGCTTCTATGTCAAGCGATCCGTCCGACTTGAAAGGTGTCGGGACAGGTGCGAAAATACCGGTCAATTTCACTTGTAATGCCCCCTTTTCGTTTGATAGAGTATATCATCTATTAAAGCAGTGGTACAATCTATCAGAACATAAGATTACCTACGATCTGCGAGGTGTATGCCCCATGTTTCTATGCAGGGAATTCAAGTTTGATGCAGCCCATAATCTTGTAAACTACCACGGAAAATGCGAGACCCTTCACGGACACACATACAGGCTTGCTGTTGTGCTTAAAGGTGCACCTGATGATGAAGGGATGGTATTTGACTTTGTCGAGCTTAAAAAACATGTTTCCGACCTTGTACTCTCTAAGCTCGACCACGCTTACATCAACGATGTCCTGCCACAGCCAACGGCGGAATATATTGCGCAATGGATATTCAGAAAGCTTGACATGCCGCTTAAGCGGGACAACTGCGAACTCTACGAGGTAAGAGTATGGGAGACGGAGAGTTCATCCGTAATATGCCGCCGGGAGGATGTCTAGAGGTGCGCGACGTTCAGAGCGAACATGACAAGAGGAATGTGGCGATAGATAAAGTCGGCATAAGCTGTCTCTCATGGCCTATTCAGGTCCTTGACCGTTCGGACGGGACTCAGGAGACTGTTGCCAATGTCAGCCTGTCCGTATTATTGCCCCGTGACTACAGGGGGACTCACATGAGCCGTTTTATCGAGGTGCTTGGAGAGCAGGAGGACCAGGTCACATTTCATAATATGGAGAACCTTCTCAAAATGCTTCAGAGTCGGCTGGATGCGGATGAAGCTCATGCCGATTTTGAATTTCCTTACTTTATCACTAAAAAGGCCCCTGTGAGCGGAGCGCTTGGTCGGATGAGATACGATGTCCGTTTTATGGCGGAACGTAAGGGGTGCAAGTTCGACCTTATTACTGAATTGACTGCCCCTATCCAGACTTTATGCCCCTGTTCAAAAGAAATATCCGACAGCGGAGCGCACAACCAGAGGGCGCACGCAAAGATGGCCGTAAGAATGAAAACTTTTGTGTGGCTCGAGGAGCTGGCAGAGATAGCGGATAAATGTGCCTCTGCGCCGGTATACAGTATACTGAAACGGGAGGACGAGAAGGCTGTGACAGAAAAAGCCTACGCCAACCCGCGCTTTGTGGAGGATTCTGTCCGCGAGCTCGCGATAGCGATGGAAAATGACCATAGGATAACGTGGTACAGTGTTTCGGTCACGAGTCACGAAAGCATACACAACCATGATGCTTTTGCCAGCGTCGAGAGGAGCAAAATTTAGTGCCTTCAGAAAAAAGACTTGCGAGAAGGGCCGTCCTTGATGAATTCGGACTTGAAAGAGCAAGGGCGATGCACCCGTGGATATTCAGGGGAAATCTGAGGCAGATCCCGCAGTGTGCTCAGGGGGACATGGTCGCGTTTACCGACATGTCCGGCGTGATCAGGGGCTGGGGACTCTGGAGCGACAGCGCCCTCTCAATACGGGTACTGACGTATGGAACAAAAGAACCTGACCAGATGGGACTCTTAAGGGAGAGGCTGACCTCTGCCCTGAACTGGCGAAGATTATGGTGTCCCGGTGAGGAAGCTTTCAGATGGGTACACGGAGAAGCAGACGGTCTGCCGGGGATCATTGCAGACCTTTATGGTGATGTTCTTTCCCTTCAGGTCTCGGCAGCGGGATGGTACAGGCATATCGACAAGGTCGCGGCCGTTTTCAGGAAAGTCCGCAAACTCTCAGCGATAGTGCTTCGCAACGAGACAAAACACCTCGAAAAAGAGGGTATACCAAAAGAGGTCAAACCCCTTTTCGGAGAGATGCCTAAAGAGCTCATTAAAATAAAAATGGGATCCATATACGAACTGGTAGATATTGAAAAAGGTCAGAAGACCGGGGCATATTTGGATGTCAGGGGAGTTCCCGATATGATATCCCCCCTTTTCAAGGGCGCCAGGGTGCTGGACTGCTTCAGCTATCAGGGACACTTCGGACTGCATGCGCTTGCTTCAGGGGCTTCTGAAGTCGTAGCAATTGAACAGTCCCAGTCAGCGATAGATATTGCACAAAAAAATCTTGAGATCAACGATTTGCCCAAAAAGATGGAATGGAAATGCGGAAACGCGTTTGACATAATGAGAAGGATGGACAGCGACAGAGAGAGGTTCGATCTGGTCGTAATGGATCCTCCGCCCTTTTCACCCGCTAAGGGACAGGTCGGATCTGCGCGCCGCGGATATAAGGAACTTGCTGTAAGAGGTTTCAACAGGATAAAGGATGGGGGGCATATGGTCTTTCTCTCGTGCAGCCATGCCTTTTCAAGGGAAATGCTGCTTTCGGTGCTGAATGATGCAGCGACGGATGCCTGCGTATCGTGCCGCATAGCGCTGGAGATCCATCAGCCTTTTGACCATCCGGCACTTTCCTCTGTACCTGAAACAGATTATCTTAAAGGCTTTGTTCTGGGGGTAAGGGATCAATGACACATGACAAGAAGATCAGGGCTGTCCTTTTCGACTTTGACATGACTCTGGTCGACAGCAGCTACGCTATACACCATTGTACCAACCTGCTTGCAAACCATCTCGGTTTTAAAGAGATATCGAGGGAAGAAGTCCTCTCCGCGATAGGTATGACGATAGAGGACAGCTGGCGGATGTTCTGGGGTGATTTCCGCCAGGAGTGGGTGGACTTCTACCGCGCCAATTACAGGGAGGAAGAGCAGTCGAGGCTGAAATTTTTCCCGAACACCACGAGCACACTGGAAAACCTGCGGTCGATGGGAATTAAGGTCGGGGTAGTATCAAACCGCCGCTATGCAAGAAGGCCTGTCGAATATATGGGACTTACTCCGATGCTTGATGTCGTCGTCGGACTGGAGGATGTTGAGCGGGCTAAACCGCAACCGGACTCACTTCTCAAAGGGTTTGGGATACTTGGACTGTCTCCTTCGGAAGGATTCTATGCGGGGGACACGGACATAGACATGATGACGACGGTTGCTGCGGGCTGCAGAGGCATAGGGTTGACGACCGGGAATTTTAACGGAAGGGCACTGAAGGAAGCTGGTGCATGGCATGTAATGGACGACCTGGGGGAGATCCCTTCGCTTTTCGTGGAGTGACAGAAGGTTTTTATAGATGGTAAGACGTTTCGAACCGGAGGAACCAAGACGATTCAGGCCAATGTACTGGCTTATGGTCCTTCTCGTTATTGTTTTATGGATATGGGCGTTCAAACTCTATTTTGACAGATATGAATATCTCCATCCTGAGATAACCTGGGCTATACCCGGGATCGACGTTGAACTGGTCAGGATAAGCGGGATACTTTTGTGGAAAGAGGTCCCTGTCGGCGCTTCAGCAGAGGGTATAGTGACATATCCCCAGGGTACCGGACCAGTGAGGGTCGCAAGAGGTACTGTAGTCGCGAGAATATCATCGGGGAACCGGGTCTCTGAAGTCAGGGCATATCAGCAGGGGTACTTTCTGGCAGCGCTTGACGGAATGGAGCAGAGCTGGCGTTACTCTGAACTGTGGCCGGGCTTTCAGCCGCTGCCCAAACCAGGCCCGCTGAACCGTTTAAAGGACGGTCTGCTCGTGGGAAAGGGGCAGGCTGTCGGAAAGCTGATCGAACAGCCTCAGGAGCTCAGATTCATAGGGTACACGCCTATAATCGGCAATATGGCCGAACAGATAAAAAGCAATAAACTCAGAGTAAAAATGGACGGAGTAGACACAGTTTCCGCGGCAGACATAAGGGTAAGCACGAAAGCGGGAAACAGGACAAAACTGTATCTTACGCTGCCTTGGTTTCAGCCTGATGCCGTCCTTTCAAGAAAGTATACACTTACAGTGGAAGCAGGCAGAACAGAGGGAGCTCTCGTACCGCAGGCTTCAGTCCTGGAACGGGACGGAGAGCCGGGTGTCTATATGGTCAGGGGTTCGAGGGTGGTCTTTGTTCCCGTGAAGGGTAAAAGTGTAGACAGCAGCATGTTCATAATAACTGAAGGGGTCTCTGTAGGAGATGCCGTAGTAGAAGACGCATCTGCCGCTCGCGAGGGGAGGATCCAGCTTTGGTAGATCATATTGATCGAAACATTATTGATATCCGTGAAAAAATAAGGTCGGCAGCAAAAAGGAGCGGCCGTGACCCGGCGGAGATAAAGCTAATGGGAGTAACGAAAACTCACCCTGTGGAATACATTTTGTCTGCTGCGCCAAAATTGGATATCATCGGAGAAAACAGGGTACAGGAGGCATCAGACAAGAGATCAAAGTGGCCTTCGGAAATTAGGACACCATGGCACCTTATAGGACACCTCCAAAGGAATAAGGCCAGAAAAGCGCTTGAGATCTTTGATCTCATAGAGACCGTCGACTCACTTGACATTGCAAGGATGCTTGACAGGATACTTGCAGAGACCGACGTATCGGGATTCCCTGTTTATCTTGAGATAAATATGTCGGGAGAGCTTACAAAAAGCGGAGTCGCGTCTCAGGAGGCTGCCAGTCTTCTGGAAAGAGTGATGCAGTATTGTCCGCGCCTTTCAGTGGAAGGGCTTATGACGATAGGTCCGAACACAGAAGCAGAAAGAGAGATAAGAACCGCTTTTCAAGGCCTTCGTCTTTTGAGGGACAGTTTGGCATCGGAATCGGGCCTTCTGCTTGATGAGCTGTCCATGGGAATGAGCGGCGACTATGAGATAGCGGTCGAAGAAGGAAGCACTATTGTGAGAGTAGGTACTGGAATATTCGGGAAGAGGTCAGCGAAATAATATTTTCTGGCTGTGTCATTCCGCTCCTGATCGGCCAGACTGTATAATTATCCATGATATCATCTATAACAATGATCAAACAGGTTTTTATGAGTTTTTTAAAAGCAAAAAAGGACGGTGGATTATATGGTCGAACTTTTGACATCTCTTGACGTGGTCAATCAGTCTTTCAAAAAAAGCATGAGAGGCTACGATCCGGCAGAGGTCGATGAATTCCTTGACAACGTAGCAGAGACCCTTCAGACATATGCACAGAGGACAAAAGATCTGGAGCGTGATCTTCATGCAAAAGAGGAGAGCCTCGGCGAGTATGAGAAAATGAAGGACATACTTCATGAAGCGCTCCTTATGGCACAGAAAAGCGCAGATGAAAAGGTCAGAAGCGCACAGGAACAGGCATCAAAAATTATCTCCGAGGCAAAAGAAAAGGCCGACATGATATGCAAAGATGCGGCCCAGGAAGCTGACCGTCTACGCGACGGGGTATCCCAGATAAGAAACGTAAGGAATCTCTACGAACAGGAGTTCAGGGGACTGCTCGCAAAGTTTGACAACATGCTTAACCAGAGCATCAATTCTTCGACTCTGACCGCTGCGGTAAACTCCATCCTTGAAGACATTCCCGTCCTTGATGATCAGAAGGAGACGGAGACCGCGGCATCCACAGACAGGGGAGACCTTGAGACAGCCTACGCAATGCTTGGAGTTGACCCAAAGCAGATAATGGATCAAGAACGTGTCGGAGAGGATAATAACTGACAGTTCTGTGGCTGCTGACATCAATGATCCTGTCATAAACATAAGAGGGATCGGTCCCCGCAGGGCCGGCCTTTTGGAAAAACTGGGCATCCGGACAGCAAATGATGTTTTGTGGTTTTTCCCCAGACGGTATGCGGACAGAAGAGAGATTTGCAAAATTACTGAATTGCGACCTGACCGCAGCTCTGTCGTCATTGTGAAAATCAAAACAGTAAACTGTAGAAGGAGTTTCAGAACAGGCATCCAAATTTGTTCATGTGAGGCGGAAGACGGGACAGGAACTCTCTCAGTAATATGGTTTAACAGGAAAGGCCTTGGTAATATTCTTAAAGAGGGGACGTCCGCAGCTCTTTTCGGGCTCCCTTCTTTTTGCGACGGAAGGATAGAATTCTCAAATCCCGAATTTGAAGTTATCAAAGACGTATCCGATACCGCAGGCTTCACGGGAATAGTTCCTGTGTATCCCTTGACGGCAGGTCTGCCTGAAAGATGGCTCAGAAAATTCATCGATAGTATCCTCGAAAGTCACCTCCCGCAGGTGAAGGAATATCTTCCTCAGAGCATAATTGATAAAAGAGGTCTGCCGGGCATAAGGGAGGCCCTGCACGGGATGCACAGGCCCGAGTCCGAAGAGCACTGGAAAGACTGCCGCAACAGACTGGCATATGAGGAATTCCTATTTTTGCAGACAGCTCTTGTCTTAAGAAAAGAGAGGCTCAAAAGATCCGGAGGGGCAGCGAGGATAATCCCGAGAGGGCCTTATTACTCAGCTTTTATGTCCTGTCTGCCATTTGAACTTACTCCTTCACAGACAAAAGTTCTTTCCCAGATATTTGAAGATACCCAAAGAGGGCATCCTATGTCACGCTTGCTGCAGGGGGATGTGGGCTCCGGGAAGACTGTCATTTCACTTGCCCTCGCTGCTGCCGGAGCTGATGCCGGTATCCAGACGGCGATAATGGCACCTACTGAAGTCCTCGCTGAGCAGCTTTACTCACAGGCGCAAAAGTTTCTTTCCGGAATAGGCATAGAATGTGCGTTGCTGAAAGGTGGGCTGAACAGATCTGAAAAGACACGTCTCACTGACTCCATACGCGAAGGCCTGACCAAAGTCGTAGTAGGGACCCACGCGATGATCCAGGATGGGGTGGAGTTTCCGTATCTTGAGACGGTCATCATTGATGAACAGCAACGTTTTGGTGTGATGCAGAGAGGAGAGATGCTTAGCAGGGGAAAAACCCCTCACCTGCTGATGATGTCAGCTACTCCCATTCCGAGGACGATTTCGGCATGCCTTTTTGGCGACATGGATATTTCAGTCATAAGGGAAAGGCCGGAAGGAAGGCAAAAAATCGAGACAAGGCTGATAGATTTCACAAAGATAAGGGACCTGATGCAGTTTATGATCGATGAATCCGCTGCAGGAGGCAGGACGTACTGGATCTGTCCAAGAGTCGAAGAAGACGGGGAGAATTATATTGCCTCTGTGGAAAAGAGATATAAATTTCTGAAAAAACACCTTGGCCCGTTGGGGATAGGCTTCATACACGGAAAAATGGACAGCAGACTGAAGAGCTGCGAACTAGAGAAGTTCAGAGTGGGAGAGATAAAGGTGCTTGTAGGCACAACTGTCCTGGAAGTAGGGGTGGATGTGCCTGAAGCTTCTGTTGTGGTAATAGAATCCCCCGAAAGATATGGCCTTTCCCAGCTGCATCAGATGAGAGGGAGAGTGGGAAGAGGCAGCCGGAGAGGGGTATGCCTGCTGCTTGTAAATAAGATAGAGGAGGATGTCGCTGACAGGCTTAGGATAATGCTTGCGACAGATGATGGGTTCAAGATAGCAGAGGCAGACCATCTCTTAAGAGGACCGGGAAAGATCAGCGGATACGAACAGCATGGAGCTTCAGAGTTCAGAACAGCAGATATTTTCAGAGACAGCGTATTGCTAAAGAGGGCCAGGGAGGATGCTCAATTTCTTGTTTCAGACGAAAGGGCCCTTTTAAACGAGAAGGGATTCAAAGATAAACTTGATATTTACCTCAGCAGGGGCACAAGCGTGCCCCCGAAAGCATGATATACATATAACTACCACTTGTGAAGTTAGGTTTTATTCTGTAAAATACAACCCATCGGCGTGAAATAAAGCAACAGGCAATATGATCGATCTGAATAGAATGTTCCTGATTTGCATCTTTTGCACCAACCGGACCATGACAATTGAAATTGAGGTGATAGATAATGACATTGACAGTAATTTTGAGTGTGATAGCAGGACTCGCTGTCGGAGTCCTGATAGGATTTATGTACCAGAAAAACGCAGCAACCAAGAAATACAAGGGAGCTCTTTCCGAATCAGAGAGGATGATCTCCGAAGCAGCCAAAAAGGCCGAGCAGATGAAGCGGGACATCGTTTCAGAAGGAAAGGAAGAGATCCACAGATTAAGGCAGGAGCTCGACAGGGACACCAAGGAACGCAGAAACGAGCTGCAGCGCTCTGAGAGGCGTCTTGAACAGAAAGAAGAAAATCTTGACAGGAAGATCGAAAGCATCAGCCGAAAAGAAGAGGAACTGGTCCAGAAACATGAACAGGCGCAGGAAAAACTCAACCAGCTCTCCGTAAAGGAACAGGAACTGATCTCCAATCTCGAACAGATAGCACAGCTTACACGCGAACAGGCCAGAGACCTCCTGCTGACCGAAGTTGAGTCCGAAGCGAACCACCTGATAGGTCTCAGGCTTAAAGAACTGGAAGAACGTGCGAAGCGTGAAGCAGATCGCAAAGCTCAGGAAATTATTGCAACCGCAGTCCAGCGCTGCAGTGTTGAATTTACGTCTGACGCAGTGGTCAGCGTTGTAAATCTTCCTTCCGACGAGATGAAGGGCCGTATCATCGGCAGAGAGGGCCGCAACATCAGGACCTTTGAAACCCTTACAGGCGTAGACCTGATAGTTGACGATACCCCCGAAGCCGTTACATTGAGCAGTTTTGACCCTGTGCGCCGTGAAGTCGCAAGACTTTCGCTTGAAAGGCTTGTAGTTGACGGACGCATCCATCCTGCCCGGATAGAGGAAATTATTGAACGAGCAGAAAAAGATGTCCAGATCCAGATCCTTGAGACTGCAGAACAGGCATTGCTTGAGACCGGCATCAAAAACATGCACATCGAACTTACCAAGATCATCGGTCAGCTCAGATATCGTACCAGCTATGGACAGAACGCCCTGGCTCACAGCCTTGAAGTGGCCCATCTTGCAGGCATAATGGCGGCAGAAATGGGACTGGATGAGCTTAAGGCCAGAAGAGCAGGACTCCTGCATGATATCGGGAAAGCCGTTGACCATCAGGTGGAAGGACCTCATGCAAAGATAGGTGCTGATCTTGCAAAAAGATACGGAGAAGCCCCTGATATCGTTAATTCGATAGCAGCTCACCACGAGGATGAGGAACCGCAGACTATTTATGCCGTCCTCATAGCTGCCGCCGACGCGGTAAGCGCCTCACGGCCCGGAGCCCGCAGGGAGAGTCTTGATGCTTATGTAAAGAGGCTTGAGAAACTGGAAGAAGTTGCCAAGTCATTCGGAGGAGTCAGTAAGGCTTTTGCCATCCAGGCAGGACGCGAAGTCCGTGTAGCTGTATCTCCCTCGGTCACAGACGACGGTGCTATGCAAAAACTTGCATATGACATAGCCCGTAAGATCGAGGAAGAAATGAGATATCCCGGCCAGATCAAGGTGACGCTGCTTAAAGAGACGAGAGCTGTCGAGTATGCCAAGTAGGTGAAGCAGATGCGGATCCTTTTTATCGGAGACATAATGGGAAGGCCCGGGCGGAAAGCTGTCCCCCGGGTTTTGCCTTCTCTGCGCGAGGAATTCGGTAATTTCGACTTTATCATCGCCAACGGAGAAAACAGCGCTGCCGGTTTCGGCCTTACCGAGACGGTGATGAACGAACTTTTCTCAATGGGGATAGATATCCTGACAAGCGGCAACCACGTTTGGGACAAAAAAGACATCCTGCCCTTTTTGGACAGCGAGAAAAGGATACTCAGACCTGCTAATCACCCTGAGGGTACTCCCGGCCGCGGCTGCGGAGTATTTGAAAAAAGCGGCAGGAAGCTTGCGGTGATATCCCTTCAGGGACGAACTTTCATGCCCCCCCTTGACTGTCCTTTCCGGACAGCCGAAAGGCTGGTTGAAAAATTGGAGACCAGGGCGATCTTTGTCGATTTCCATGCTGAGGCATCGTCAGAAAAAAAGGCCCTTGCCTGCTGGCTGGATGGAAAAATATCTGCCCTTGCAGGAACTCACACGCATGTACAAACATCGGATGAGCAGGTGCTTTCCGGCGGCACGGCATTCATATCCGATGTAGGCATGACAGGGGGTCATGGCGGCATAATCGGGATGACAGCCGAATCTGTGATGCCTAAATTTTTATACGGCATGCCGAGCAAGTTCGAAGTCTGCGATACAGACATAAGGTTCCAGGCCATAGTTGTCGATATTGATGACGAAACAGGCAGGGGGATGGATATTTGCAGGATCGACGCACCATGTGAAAGT
>Ga0302242_1000444_pt1 | contig 42384 bp, 36 predicted proteins | sample AAG_UR_Lys_MG_FD_193510 | JGI IMG/M metagenome (GOLD analysis project Ga0302242, IMG submission 193510) | Enriched activated sludge microbial communities from anaerobic digester in WTTP, New Holstein, Wisconsin, United States - AAG_UR_Lys | ecosystem: Engineered > Bioreactor > Anaerobic >...
ACAACTCCCATAACAACAAATCAATGACTCTCTATAACCCATCCGAATTCCCCTGTCCAGTATTATTTGTAACAACGGAATCCTCTTGATCTTTTATGAGAGAATAAATTCACCCTGACGATCCGGATAAACCATCTTGACTTTTTCTATCATTTAACATATCGGCACCCTCAACCGATCGCAATTGCCGACCGTCCGGGCCGTCGAGGTTGTTTCCGGAGAAACCCAGCGCCATGAATCGTCCAGGGCTTGATCGGAGACGCGGTAAAACAGGACGTCCGGAAAAGACCGGCGCGGAGGGCTCTGCGCGAAAGATTTCGCCCTGCGGCCCTGAATAAAGAACAGCGCCGGCGAAAATAATCGGGAGGAAGCGCACCATGGAAGACTACATCCATCACAACATCGGCGAAGAAGTTTCCTTTATTGCAGGATCTTACCAGATCGTTGAAGAAGGGTGTTTGACGCACGACGGAAGAGAGTTTCTTTATCTGATGGGAATTGCGACCGTTGACAATGCGTGCTGTGGAAACACCGGCTGTCGGTTTCTTCAGGTCCCGGGTTACATTCATTCATGGAAGACAAAAACAAATCCCCAGGGGAAGCCGGTCAGCGAAGTGGAGCCGATTACCGATGAACAAAATCAGGCAGCCATCAGGACTTTTCTGGAGGCTTGCTACCCTTATGCGCAGATTAATTTTTCCGGAAAATCACACATCGCGTGAGCCTGACGGCGGCGGTCATTCAAGGGATGCCCGATGCGGCGGAAGCGATCCGGTTCTTTTTCAACCCTGCCCCGAAAAGATCCCTGAGGTCCCGTCAAAATTAAAAACCTTGACGGCTGCACGGTATTGTCGTAGGTATTCAATCAAATGATGGAGTAAAAAATGAAATCACCCCTTGAAAAGGCCCGTAAGAATCCTGAATCCATGAAGGCAAGAATTCTTGCCGTTGCACGCCGTCTTTTTGGTGAATACGGCTTCCACGGAACCACCACCCGGATGATCGCCAAAGAAGTGGGAATCGATATCTCCACCCTTCATTACCACTGGGGCGACAAAAACGACCTGTATGAAGCCGTCGTCATGGACGTGAACAACGATCTGGGAAGAGAGCTTCTCAAGGTGGAAAAAGTCGTGCACGGCAGCTCCCTGGAGGAACGACTGAACGTCTCCATCGACCAAATGATGGATTATTTGTTTGACCATCCGGAGATATCGAACCTTGTTCTCCTTCGCTATTTCAGCAAAACCCGCAACGAAATCGATGTTGATTTCAAGGTGCCGGAATTCAGCGGCGACATCGCTCGCGCCATGGGTCTCGCGAAAGACGCAAAAAATCCGTCCCCCAGAGCCATGATGAAGGTCATGAGCATCATGAATGGAATGCACAGCTTTGTCTCCGGAGAAAATTTTTTCCGTCCCATGTTGAACCTTGATCGAAAAAATTACATCCGTGCGGTCAAGGAAACCCTGAAATTCATCCTGATCCCCGCTTTTGTCCTTCAGGAAGCAAAAACAAAAAAGGGCGCAGTTCCGGGTCCGCTTCCGCCAAAGATTAACAAAGCCACCAAACAAAACGCACGGCCGGTAAAGCAGGACAACCCCTGACCCGATCGGCGGTTGCCGGTCTTTCCCGAGCGCAGGCGACATCCTTTCGTCTATCTCCTGATCTCCCAAACGTCCGGCTTCGGTCAAAAACGATCCGGCCCGCCGGTGGGAAACCTTTTCATGCCGCAGATCACCGAAACAGCGACTCAAAGTCCCCGCAGATGATCCGGTCGCAGCAGCCGTCCATCGCGGCCGGTGAGAACCGAATCCACCAGGGCAATCATTTTTTGTTTGTCTTTTTGAAGCGTGCCGGTGACCGGCAGATAATTGGACGCATGCGTGCCGACAAATTTCAGCGGGTCCAGGGTAATGTTTTCAAAAATCATCTTCATCTCCGCCAGGGTTTCAAAAGGATCCAGAAGCTGAAATTCGCCTTTTTGCACCTGCCGGTAGAGCACGGTCCCCGGAACGGGCGTCACCGTCAGGGCCGCAAGGTACTGGGGTTTCATTTCATCGCAAATTTGCGCGGTGGCAAGCGCATGGCGTCGTGAAGGCTCTCCCGGACCGGCAAGTCCCAGAAGAACCATCGCCGATAAATTGATCCCGGCTTCCACCAGCCTGCGCCCGGCTTCCAGCATCTCGGCGCGTCCGACTCCCTTATGAACCTTTTTCAGAAGCTCGTCGTCGCCGGTTTCGACGCCGATATACGCTTTGGTCAGGCCGGCGGACCGCAGCACCCGCAATTCGTCCGGAGATTTTGTCAGCGTGCTCTGCGGCCCGACATAACTGCCGACATGCCGCAGGGAAGGAAAAGTCGCATAAAGTGCCTGGAGAATTTGCAGCAGGGTTTCCGTTTCGATGGCAATGGCGTCGCCGTCGCACAGGAACACCTTTTCCACGTCGCCGTAGTAATCTTTGGCCATGCGGATGTCGTCCAGGATCTCCCGCAGGCGCCGCACGCGGTATTTCTTGTCTTTGTACATGCCGCAGAAGGCGCATTGATTATGGGAGCAACCAATGGTGCATTGAAGCAAGTAACTCGCGGCCTCGCTGAAGGGCCGGAATATATTTCCTTCGTATCTCAAAGCATCCTACCCGGCGGAGCCGCTAAAGCAAACGCTCCGCGCCGACGATCTTCACCACGGTCTTCATCATGCCCGGCGGATCCCCGGTGAAAACCACCATAAAAGAAATTCTCCCGTTGGGCTCTATCCGATCATTCGCATTATTTTGCCCCTCCGGCAGCGAAAGCCGGATTTTCATTTCTTCTTCGGTCATGACGGCCAGCTCGTCATCATTCAGCACATTTCCCGCGTAACTCATCTGTTCGTTCAGAACGACCGCATAGGCATCCAGGATTTCCGCTTTTACCTGCACGCGGGAGATGGGAAACTCCGCCTGATTGACCGCCTTGCCTTCTACAATGCGGACAGGGCCCAGAATGTAATTCTCGACGACCCGCTGACGGACATCCTGAAGCCTGACCAGCGAGGTTACGGGCAAGTTTCCCGCCGGCCTAGAGAGGCCGACCATGGAAAGGACGTTCTCCCATCCCTGCCCGCCCGCTTTCAAAAGACGTTCGCCAAGCGCGGGGAAAAAAGCAAAATAAAACAACGCCGGAACAACGGCAACGACGAGAAGCGTCCACAGCGCGAACTTCCATGCCCTGCTTTTCCTGCGCCGGGGAAAAGTCAACGCATCCCGGGGCGCATCCCCGCATGAAAATTCCCCGAAGGTTTCAGCATCAGCAGGGGCATCCCCGCTTTCCCGGTCCGCAAATGGAAGACCTTGTTTGGCTTCATCGTCCGCCGTTTTTTCCGTTTCCATCACGTCCTGGAGAAAGCTGACCAAATCCTCATCCGGGGGACTTTTGCCGGCGGGCGGACCTGCCGGCTCAAAGGCCAGCCGTCCCCCTGTTTTTTCGGCAGCGGGAGCGGAGCGAGGAGGTTCGCCTCCATCCGGCGCGGCTCCGGTCGAGTGAATTTTTTTGGGAGGCTCCTGAAAAAAAACGTGCCGGCAGCGGTTGCAGCGAACCCAGATGCCCTCTTGTGCGATCTTTGCGTCGTCAAAACGGAATTTGGTGCGGCACTGTTTACACTGGATGATCATCCGTTTTCCTCTTTTTTGCGCGCCGGCGCGGGGTCCAGCACATACACGGCCGGCAAAAAGCGATACTGCTCATTGAAATCCAGGCCGTATCCGACGATAAAACCGTCATCCATCGAAAACCCGACGTAATCCGCCTCAAAAGAAATCTTTCGTCTTTTGCGTTTATCCAGAAAAGCGCAGACTTTGATGGAACGGGGATTTCTGCTTTTCAATGTATCCATAATGTGACGCAGCGTCAGGCCGCTGTCCACAATGTCCTCGACAATCAGGACGTCCTGACCCTCAACCGGCAATTCAACATCCTTGGTGATCACGATTTTACCGGAGCTTTCGGCCCCGGCGCCGTAGCTTGCCGCCCTGATGAAATCCGTCCGGCAGGGAACGGAAAGGGCGCGGATCAAATCCGCCATAAAAACAAAGGCTCCCTTGAGAACTCCGATCACCAGAATTTCCCGGCCTGTGTAATCCCGGGAAATTTCACCGGCCATCTCGAAAACGCGGCCGGATATTTCAGACGGCGTCAGAAACACTGTTTTTAAAACATCGGCCATGTCCCCATGCTCCCCGATGATGAAATTGCCCGTTGATATTACTCAAGATTCCTCTTGCCTGTCAATTAAAATCAAACCCGCTCGTGATAAAGCGACGCCGCCGTTTCGATGTTGGACCAAATCATTTTTTCCGCTCGGGCAAGATCCTCCGCCGTTTGAAACTCAGAAGACAAACTGAGCAAAATGGCATTGAGCGGTGAAATCTCCCTGCCGAATTTTTCATAATCAATGTGGCTGATCATATATTGTGATCCGTCAAAATAATATTTACCCAGACGATTGGCCTCCGCAGAACGGAAAGGCCAGGTCGTCTTCCAGCGGAAGTATTCCAGCGCCGCATCCTTCAACGCCTGCCGGTCAAAGGCCTCCGGCCGGAGCTCCTCTCCGATCCGGTCGGCAATCAGACGGAAATACGCGACCACCAGGTCGATATCCGTCAGGCACAGGCCGTACAGATACCAGTCCTCGATGATTTTCAATAAAATTTCCTGCTGGGACCGGGGGATGAAATGGTGGCTGGGGCACAGATGACCGGCGCAAACGTCCCGCCCGTAAAAGGAAACGGTGCGCATATCGGCGCCGTCGTTCTGCAGGGGATGCACGAGGCACCCGACTTTCTTTTCTTCGGCATCCAGAAAGCCGAGATATTCACAGCAGTAAATCCCCTCATAGCGCTTCCGGAAGTCTTCCGCGGCAAACGTGGCGGCAGCATAGCGGGGCAGATCATCCGGCGACTTCACCATTTCGCGGTAGCGTTTTGTGCGGGCAGACAACCTCCTGACCAGCGACTCTCGCGAGCTGTCCACATAGTTGTAAAGACCGCAGCAGGCGCCGCAGGACTTGCCGGCATCGGGCTGACACAATACCTTTATGGGGTCTTCCATGGACATGAAAACCTTTGAGATGAATCCGCATCATGAAACAAGAAAGTGACGTTTATTCAAACACCACCGTCTTGGCGCCGTACACAATAATTTTATGGTCCAGATGCAGGCGCAGCGCCCGCGCCAGAACAATTCTCTCCAAATCCTTGCTCTTGGTCTGAATGTCATCGATGGTGTCGCGATGGCTGATTTTTACAACATCCTGAGCGATAATGGGACCGTCGTCCAACTGCTCGGTGGCATAATGCGCCGTCGCCCCGATAATTTTCACGCCGCGGTCAAAAGCCTGCTGGTAAGGGTTTCTTCCCGAAAAAGCAGGCAAAAACGAATGGTGGATATTGATGATTTTGTTGACATACTGCCCGATAAACCCGCCGGTCAGAATCTGCATGTACCGCGCCATAACCACCAGATCTATGTTCAGTTCCCGCAAAAGCGCCATCTGCCGGTCTTCCTGTTCTCGCTTTTGATTCGGGGTAATGGGAAAATGAAAGAAGCGGAGCCCAAACTGTTCGACCAGATCGCGCGCATCGGGATGATTGCTGATGACCGCTTCCACCCGGCCGCCCAGCTCGCCCAGATGCCTCCGCAGGATCAGGTCGTGCAGACAATGCAGGTGTCGGGAAACGAAAATGGCCATGCGGGGCACATCATCCGTAAAATGCAAAGTCCATTTCATGCCGCATTGATCGGCCAGCGGCTTGAACGCCACGGGAATCTCCGAGCGGCCGAGCGCAAAGCCGTCCAGCTCCCATTCCATGCGCATGAAAAAGATTTTTCCCCTCTTTGAGGTATATTGATCCGCATCGACAATATTGCCGTTATGCTGAAAAACAAAATTGGATAGATTCGCCACCAACCCCTTGCGATCGGGGCAGGATAACAATAAAATTGCGTTGGACTTCTCCGTCATGCTTCCTTCCTTGGATTCGCAAGTCACGGGATCGCTTATAAAAGGATTACCATTGCAGGTCAAGAATAAAAATGGTAAGAACCCCCCACTTTGCAAAAACGCGGGAAAGAAAAACCATGAAGCGAATCGAGACCCTTCATCTGCCCAACGGCCTTGTTCTGACGATCAACGATCTGTCGCGCCGCATCGCCGCGGACACGGTGAAGGTCGAGCTCTCCTTTCAGATGAAGGTCAACGTCGAGCCGTCCTTTTTTGCTTCGCCCGATGACCACCGGCAGATCACCGGCATCTTCGGAGACGAGCTTACCTATGAGCACAAAATGGAAAGAACGTTCGTTGCCGAAGCCGAGGAGTCGGCCACCCGGGCGGAACTTCTGGAAACCTTTAAAAACAACTCTCTGGGCTATCTGTCAAAGCCGGATTTCGCAAAACGAATGGCTTTGTCCCTGCTTTCGGACATCCGGCGCAACCCCTTCAAGTACAGGAAAAATCCTTTTCCCGGGCAAGCAGAATAGACCCGGAACAACGCAAATTCCAAACGGACCATAAAACATGAGGCCCAACATTTTTGATGAGCTGCTGACCGGCGCGGAAAAGCCCAGTCGTTATATCGGCGCGGAAGTCAACGCCGTCCGGAAGGAAAACGCCGGCGTGCGATTTCTGCTGGCCTTTCCCGACACCTATGAAGTGGGCATGTCGCATCTGGGCCTGCAAATTCTGTATGCCGTCTTAAACGCGCTCCCCGGCGCGGCCGCCGAAAGGTGCTTTGCCCCCTGGCCGGACCGGGAACGGCAGCTGCGGGAGCGCCGCCTTCCCCTGACCTCCCTGGAGACCCAGAGCCCCATCGCCGATTTTGATGTGATCGGTTTTTCGCTGCAGTACGAACTGTCCTATACCAATATCCTGACAATGCTGGACCTGGGTGGCATCCCGCTTGCGTCAGCCGATCGGCGCGACGCCCATCCCCTCATTCTCGCGGGCGGCCCCTGCGCGTTCAATCCCGCGCCCCTTGCCGCCTTCATCGACGCCTTTGTCATCGGGGAAGGCGAAGAAGCGGTGGTGGAAATCGCCGACATGCTGGCCGGGAGCAAAAAACAAAAATCCGGAAGGGCCGCCATGCTCGAAGCGCTGGCGAACCTTGACGGGGTTTATGTTCCGGCCGTCCACGGCCCGGATAAAACCATTTTCAAGCGGAAGGTCATCAATATCAACCGGCAGCGCCATCCCGCCGCGCCGGTGGTGCCGCTGATGCAAACCGTCCACGACCGCATCGTTCTGGAAATCGCCCGGGGCTGTACGCGGGGCTGCCGGTTTTGTCAGGCGGGCATGATCTGGCGCCCTTACCGGGAGAGAGACGCCGGGCTGATCATGGACATGGCCGACCGCGCGCTTGCGGCAACCGGTCATGATGAAATATCTCTTTTGGCGCTCAGCGCCGGAGACTACAGCTGCATTGAGCCGCTCATGCAAACCCTGATGCGGAAGCACGCCGCCGGACGCGTGGCCCTGGCCCTGCCTTCGCTGCGGGTCGAGACGCTGAGCCGGACGCTGATTGAAGAAATCAAGCGCATCCGCAAAACCAGCTTCACCCTCGCGCCGGAGGCCGGAACGGATAAAATGCGCCGGATCATCAACAAAGGCAACACGGCGGAAGATTTGCTGACATCCGTGGACAACGTCTTTGCCGCGGGATGGAAAGCCGTCAAGCTGTATTTCATGATCGGCCTGCCGCTCGAAGAAGAAAGCGATCTGGACGGCATCGTCGATCTGTCCTATCAGGCGCTGCGCGCTGCCCGACGCCGGGGCCAGGTCACCGTCAGCCTTTCAACGTTTGTCCCGAAACCGCACACGCCCTTTCAGTGGGAATCCCAATTGTCGATCGACGAAACCTTCTCTCGCCAGAATTTCATCCGCCGGCGGATGAACAACCGCAGTCTGGCCGTCAGGTGGCACGACGCCCGGATGAGCCTGCTGGAAGGCCTGTTTTCCCGGGGTGATGAAAAAATCGGAACGCTGCTTTTGCGCGCCTGGCGGAAAGGCTGCCGCTTTGACGGCTGGAGTGAGATTTTCCGCTTTGATCTGTGGCAGGAAGCCCTTGCGGAAACGGAAATCCCGACCGGCGAATACCTGCGGGAACGCTCCGCAAACGAGCCTCTGCCCTGGGACAACATCGACTGCGGTGTGAGCCGGGATTTTCTGCTGCAGGAAAGGCAAAAAGCCCTTGCGGGAGACGCCACGCCGGATTGCCGCTATGAGGCCTGCCAGGATTGCGGCGTCTGCGATTTCAAAGATGTTCAAAATATTTTTTCAGACCAAAACTTGCCGGCTCCGACAGTTGAGATCAGGCCGCCGGCCGGGACCGTTCCTGAAAAAGTCTATCGCCTGAGCTTCGCCAAAACCGGCCGGGCCCGCTTCCTTTCGCATCTGGAGCTGGCCGCGGCGCTTACCCGCGCGCTCAGGCGCAGCTCCCTGTCCCTGTGCTACTCGGCAGGCTACCACCCGCATCCCAAAATATCCTTCGCCACGGCCACCTCAGTGGGCATGGAAAGCCGTCAGGAATACCTGGACGTCACCGCCCTGGCGTATCCGCAAAATTTGTCGGTCTTGAAAGGCGAAATCAACGCGGCCCTGCCCGACGGCATGGCCATCACGGACCTTCAGGCGCTTTCCTTTGCCGCCCGTGACCTGGCCCGGTCTCTGTGGGGCTTCGTTTATGAACTGATTCTTCCCGCGGACACAAATGAGGAAAAACTCGGCGTCATTCTTCAAAGCATCGAAAATTTTCTGGCGGCCGAATCGTTTCCCATCACCAGAGCGTCCAAAGGCAAAACCGTCACCCGGGACATCCGGCCTTTTGTCGAAGCCCTGTCCTTAAACGGTCAAGAAAAAACCGTAACCCTGACCGCGCGCCACGCGCAGACCGGCTCGGTCCGCCCCGTGGATATTTTGAGGCATGTTTTGGGCTTTTCCGAAGAGGAGATGCAGCGGATCGGTGTCGTCAAAATGAAAACGATGCTTGCCTGAAGACCGCCCCGCGGTCTGAAGATCCGAAAGGAGAAAACGGGATGAAAAATTTCATCAGGATTAGTGTTTGGCTGTTGTTGTTCGTCAGCCTTGCAGGATGCCACGGCGCAGCCCCCGAAGCACGCGACGACCGATTCACCGTCATTGCTCAGGACATGCCCTACCCCACGGATCAATATATCCGGATCGGCTATACATTGAGAATGTGGGAATATGAGAAAGAAGGTCTGGATTTGCAGCAGATCGACATCCTTGACGGCGACACCCGGGCGACGCTGTTTGCCATCGGCAAAAATGAACTTCCCAAAATCTACAAAGACCCGCTGCCCGTCAATCCCTATTACCCGCCCGACAAACTGGATCATTATTACGTCAGTTTGCAGCTTCCTGTTCCTTTGGGGCGACCCATTCCAAAGAGCGTGACGCACCGGTTTCATTTCCGCAACTCCAGGACGAACCGGGACCTGTCGCTGGAAGGCGGAACTTTCCTGCCGGATCAGTCCATGACGCCCATCGTCATTGCTTCACCGGTCCGCGGCAAAAACTGGCTGTTTATCAACCAGTCCACGATGGGTTATCATTTCAACGCCATGTTTTTTGCACTTGGGAAAAGGGGAACCGGCGAGCGCTTCGCGTTTGACAATTTGCAGTTCGACGACAATCTGAAGGAATATTTTCACGGGAATCCCGCCAAAAACGAATCCTACTTCAACTATGGGGATCCTCTGTACGCCGTGGCGGACGGAACGGTCGTGGCCATGCGCGACGGCCTCCCGGAAAATTCCGGCAATGACCACAGCGTAACCTTCAAAGATGCCATTGATCTGGCCGGCAATTACATCATCCTGGATATCGGGAAAGGCCGCTATGCCTTTTACGCGCACTGCCGCACCCATTCGATCCGAGTAAAAGCAGGAGATCGGGTAAAAGAAGGAGACGAAATCGCCCTGCTGGGGAATTCCGGCAACTCCGACGCGCCCCACCTGCACTTTCAGATCTGCGACGCGCCGGATTTCTTTTTCTCCCGCGGGCTGCCGTTCGTTCTGAAAAAATACACGAAAATTGCGCAAGGCGGACAGGATGTCCTGCCGCCGCCCAAAGCGTATGAAAACGCCATGATGGAGCAGTTTACGGTCATCAGCTTCGAGTAGGAACCGCTAGCCCATCTCCAGCAGGATTTGATTCAGCTCTTTGATTTCATCGCGCAGTTCGGCGGCTTTCTCAAATTCCATGTTTTTGGCCGCCTGTTTCATTTCCGCCGTGAGTTTCCTGATTAACGCCGGCAGGTCTTCTTCCTTCACGGGCAGCGTCCCCGGCTTTTTCTCCACGGCAACCGTAACATAGTCCGCTTCGTAAATGGATCCCAGAATGTTGCTGATCGACTTTTTAATGGTTTCGGGCGTGATGTTGTTTTCTTCGTTGTACTTTTGCTGAATGGCCCGGCGGCGGCGGGTCTCGGTAAGGCAGGCCTGAATGGATCGCGTGATCTTGTCGGCGTACATGATCACCTTGCCGCCGACATTGCGCGCGGCCCGGCCGCTGGTCTGGATGAGCGACCGTTCGGAGCGCAGGAACCCTTCCTTGTCGGCATCCAGAATCGCCACCAGAGAAACTTCGGGGATGTCCAGCCCCTCGCGCAGCAGGTTCACGCCCACCAGCACATCGAATTCTCCCAGCCGGAGATCCCGGATAATGCCGACGCGCTCCAGCGTATGAATGTCGGAATGGAGGTAGCGCACGCGGACGCCCAGGCCGCTGTAATAGTCCGTCAGATTTTCCGCCATGCGCTTGGTCAGCGTCGTCACCAGAACCCTTTCGCCTCTGTCGGCGCGGATGCGGATTTCCCCAAGCAGATCGTCCACCTGCGCGGCCGCGGGCTTCAGTTCGATTTCCGGGTCCATTAAGCCTGTCGGACGAATGATCTGCTCCACGCGGACGCCCTGCGCTTTGGTGATTTCATACTGAGCCGGCGTCGCCGAAATATAAATCCGCTGGTTGGGCAGCGCCTCATATTCTTCAAACGTGAGCGGCCGGTTGTCGAGCGCAGAGGGCAGGCGGAAGCCGTATTTCACCAGCGTTTCCTTGCGGGACCGGTCTCCCCGGTACATGCCCGCGAGCTGCGGCAGCGTGGCGTGGCTTTCGTCAATAATCACCAGCGCGTCTTTCGGCAGATACTCCATCAAGGTCGGCGGCGGCTCCCCGGGCTTGCGGCCGGTGAGATGGCGGGAATAATTTTCAATGCCCTGGCAGTAGCCCATCTCTTCCATCATCTCCAGATCAAAATGGGTTCGCTGTTCCAGGCGCTGCGCTTCCAGCAGCAGGTTCTGTTCCTTATATCGGGCCAGTGTTTCGGCAAGTTCCGCGCGGATGTCGGCCGTCGCCCGTTGGAGATTCTGCTGCGTCGTTACATAGTGGCTGCCGGGATAGACCGCAATTTGCTCCAGCGAACCGATTTTCTTCCCGCGCAGCGGGTCAATGACGTGAATCGCCTCGACCGTATCGCCGAAGAACTCCACGCGCAGCGCCTGCTCATCTTCATAGGGAGGAAAGATCTCCACGATATCGCCCCGGACGCGGAAGGTGCCGCGGTGAAAATCGATGTCGTTGCGCTCATACTGAATTTCCACCAGACGCTTCAAAATATCCTCCCGGGGAATTTCCCGGCCCACTTCGAGCTGAACGATCATCCCCAGATAGGCCTCCGGCGAACCCAGACCGTAAATGCACGAAACGCTCGCCACGATGATGACATCTCGCCTCGTCAAAAGCGCGTGAGTGGCCGCGTGGCGAAGTTTGTCGATTTCCTCGTTGATGGCGGAATCCTTTTCGATATAGGTGTCCGTCGCCGGCAGGTAGGCTTCCGGCTGATAGTAATCGTAATAGCTGACAAAATATTCGACGGCATTGTCGGGGAAAAGGCCCTTGAATTCCTCGTACAACTGCGCGGCCAGGGTTTTGTTGTGTGCAATGACGAGCGCCGGACGGCCCGCGCGCGCAATCACGTTGGCAACGGTAAAGGTTTTGCCGGAGCCGGTCACCCCGAGCAGCACCTGATGCTCTTTCCCGCGAGCCAGCCCTTCGGCCAGTCTGTCGATCGCCTGCGGCTGATCGCCGGAGGGAATAAAATCCGTGATTAATGAAAAGGTATCCACTTTACCCCTTCCCTTGAGGTTTCTCGCCCGATTCCCGGCGTGATCCATTTCCGTCAGCCCGGTACGGCGCTTTGAGGTATTGACCGGCTTCGATGCGCGCCGACCCTTCGCCCCCTTCAACCTTCAAAACCCGCTGATAGTAATCTTCCGCGTATTTTCGTTCCAGCCGGATATCGTGAATCATGCCGATGTACAGAAGCGATCTGGCTTTTGTCCGGATATTGTAAAAGGACTTGTCCTGAATCGCCCTTTGAAAACAGGATTCCGCCCTTCCGTATTCACCGCGTTTAAAATGGATTCGTCCCATCAGATGATCGTAGCGGGGTTCCAGTTGGCGCGCATAGGGCGGCACTCCGGAAGCGATATTTTTCTGGATTTGAGCGGCAAGGGTTTCCGCTTCCGCGAATCGGCGCATCTCCGCCAGGATCAGAGCGTGCATGAAATGAAAGCTGTAGTTATCCGGATACTTTTTTGCCAGTTCCATGATAATGGGCAAAGCGTGGGACGGCTGCTTTTCATAGGTCAAATAGATTGAGGCAAGCTGGACCTGGGCCATGTCCCGCAGAATCCATCCTTTTTGCGCCGCCAGGTGAATTTCCTGAAGGCCTTTCTGGCGGTTTCCTTCCGTAATCAATAACGATGAAAGGAAACCGGTCATCCCGCGGTAATGATCAATATGGTAATGCAAAAGTCCCGTCAGGTAATCCACGTCATAATTATTCGGATCAGCCGATTTGGCGGCTTCCAGATAGTTCCAGATATTCAGCGTCTCGCGAGCCATCACGAAGTAGCGTTTTTCCTGAATCGCCCAGTGAACCCTGGCCACTTTGGCCAGCGCCATGGCCAGCCAGGCCTGTGAGTCTCTTGGATTGACGCTGATTCTCTTTTCTCCCCTCAGCAGCGCCTCCCCGGCATAGAAAAAGATGGCTTCTTTTTCTTTCCGGCGCTGTTCAAGCGTAAAGCACATCTCGTAGGCAAATATGTGCAGCATGGCTTCCAGAGCGTATCCCATGGGATTTTCCGGCTCCAGCGCGATGGCTTTTTTCAGCAGAACATCGGCGCCATCCTCATCGAGATCAAAGGACCGACCGACGGCCTGAATCATCAGACTCTGGAATCTGCCGTTCTGAAACTCCGCGGCATGCGTCTCCGCAGCCATGACCGGCAGAGAGAACAGCAGGATACCTAAAAAAGGAACGGATATTTTTTTCAGCATATGGCTTTGATTTCCTGATGTTCCTTTCCGACAATTACGACAACAACGTGAAGCAATCTCATGGACTTTTAGATCGCCGCGTCATCCGCCTGCGGCGGATTCCTCGCGATGACGCCTTCATTAGTCATTGCGAGCCGACCCTTGGTCGGCGTGGCAATCTTATAGATCATTGAACAGGTCTTTCCAACCACTGTTCATTTCTTCAATTAATTTTATCTTCTTTACCCTTGAGCCGCTTTTAATCTGTTTTTCTCTGGCAATGGCATTGTTAATATCATCATAAACTTCGTAAAATACTAATTTATGGTTCATCCGACTAAAGCGTACTTTGATTCATGAATGGCCATGATTTTCAGTTTGAAGAATTCCATATCTCTGAAGCCATAGGCCATTCGTTTCATGGTTTTAATTTTATTGTTGGTTCCTTCTAACGGGCCCGAAGAAATTCGGTAATCGTAATAAGCGAGGATTCCTGAGCGATGTGCAGCAAGGGTTTTGGCAAACTTCATCAGCATCTTGATGCCGGAAGATGCTGATCTTTTGATCCAATCCGTTAATACGCGCTCTGCTTTGGCCTTGGTTTTTTGGAGCCAGATTTGACGAAGATCTTCTTTCAGGTAGTAGGCGCACGAAAGAGGTTTGTTCAATTGGAGAGCTTCCTCCAGCCGATCTTTTTCCTTTTTGACGGAATCAAGGTTTTCCGGATTCTTCAACAGAAGCCACCGGGTGCCTTTCAGGATTTTCTTCTGAAGAATATCCTTGGCTTCATGATAAAGGTCGCGGCGAAATTCAGAGAGTTGATCATTGAAGAGCTTGATGACATGAAAATGATCAAAAACAACGAGAGCCTTCGGAAGGTGCTCCGTGACGGCGCCAAGATACGCCGGAGACATGTCCATGGCGACGGCTTCAATCTCGGCCTTGGCCCGTTTCAATCTTTTCCAGAAAGGTTCGAGGGCGTCAGCCCCCTTGCCGTTCCCTACAAACACCATGGCCCCGCTGTCCATATCCATGACAACGGTCAGATAGATATGCCCTTTACGAACGGCAATTTCATCAATGGCAATTGTCTTGAGGTGTTTCAAACAAGGTTTGGAAAATCGTTTCGTCAGATATCTCTTCTGAATGTCTTTGATGACATCCCAGGATACCGACAGGTGCTTGGCAACATCTTGAATCGTCATATGTTTCGACAGCTCCAGAGCATAGCGTTCAAACGCATAGGTGTAAGAAAACCGCGGATCGGCAAAGCCAAGGGAAACTTGACGGACGCTGTCACAGTCCAAACAGCCAACCCGCTGAACCTCCAACTCCAAATAGATGATTTTAAACCCAAAGCGAAACGCTTTGAAGCGCCGCTTGATTGTCCCCCGCAAAATGACTTTCCTGCTTTTACAGGCCGGACATTGCAGTTTTTCTCTTTTGTGAGAAATAGTGAATATAATCGCATTGCCTTGGTACTGTGTCTTAACATAGTTATAGCCTACAAGACCGAAAACGTGGTACAGAAAACTCGTGGACATGCTCCCCCTCCTTATATCGGAAATCTTCGTCGATTCCCTTTTGGGGGTTCATGTCCATCTTTTCAACAAAAAAAGTACGCATCAACCGGATGAACCAAATATTTTGTGTCAGGAGGATTTGAATTTGAAAAATTTTCAGGAAATGTACAAGGAAAAACTGCGAACGGCCGAAGAGGCGGTGCGCATCGTCAAATCAGGCGACTGGATCGATTTCGCCATGTTCAACGGCAAACCGGTTGTCTGCGACCGTGCGCTTGCGGCCCGCAAGGAGGAGCTGAAGGACATCAACATCATGGCGGCGGTAACGATTCCGCCGGTTCCTGAAGTCGTGCTCAAGGACCCCCAGGGTGAAGTTTTCACGTATAACGATCAGCACTTCAGTCTGCTCACCCGCATCCTGCAGCAGCAATGCAAAGGGGTTTTCTATCAGCCGACGCTCTACGGCGAGTCGGAGCTCTACATGAGATACGCTCAGTCGGACCCGTCAAAGCTGGGCACGAACCTGCGCGATGTTTTCTTCTGCCAGGTGACGCCGATGGATAAAGACGGCTTCTTCAACTGGGGCCTGCACAATTCCTGCTGCTATCTTCAGGCCACCACGGCCAAGGCCTGCATTTTGGAAGTGAACGAAAATATCCCCTATTGCTACGGCGGAAACATGGAGCGAATCCATATCTCCGAAGTCACCTATGTCGTGGAAGGCGAAAACACGCCGCTGGCCGAACTGCCCGAAGTTTCGCCGACCGACACGGACCGGAAAATCGCCGAAAATGTGCTGAGCTACCTGAAAGACGGCGACTGCATTCAGCTGGGCATCGGCGGCATGCCGAACATTCTGGGGAAGATGATCAGCGAGACGGATTTGAAAGACCTGGGGGGCTGGACGGAAATGCTGGTGGACGCCTACCGGGACATGTACGAATCCGGAAGAATGACCGGCAAACATAAGAAATTCGACACGGGAAAAATCAATTACACCTTCGCGCTGGGGAACAAAAAGCTATACGAGTGGATGGACCACAATCCCGCCATCGCCTCCTGTTCCGTCGGCTACGTGAATCACCCGACGCAGCTTTGCCAGATCGACAACCTCGTCTCCATCAACCAGGCGCTGCAGGTGGATCTGTACGGCCAGGTGAACGCGGAAAGCTCGGGATTCAAACAGGTGTCCGGCAACGGCGGCATGTCGGACTTTGTTCTCGGCGCCTACTGGTCCAAAGGCGGACGAAGCTTCATCTGTCTGCCCTCCACCCACACCAACAAAGACGGCTCGGTGATCTCCAGGATCGTGCCGAACTTCGACATCGGCTCCATTACCACCGTGACCCGCCAGATGGTGAACCATGTGGTCACCGAATACGGCTGCGTGTCGCTGAAAACCTGCCCCACCTGGCATCGGGCGGAAAAACTGATTTCCATCGCCCATCCGGATTTCAGAGACGACCTGATCAAGGAAGCGGAAAAGAGAAAGATCTGGAGGCCCTCCAACAAAAAATAGACGGAAAGCGCGTCTTCACCGGCGCTGCTTCAAGAAAGCGAAAAGAATGAGGGGAACGGTTTGACGCCGTTCCCCTCACGAATAGGGGATCAGAATTTGACCTGAGGCGGGGCTTTGGCTTCCCTGGGCGCTTCAAAGAAAGCGGCCTCCTTAAACCCGAACATAGAGGCGATGAGATTGGCCGGGAACGTCCGGATGGCCTGATTGTAGATTTTCACCGCGTCGTTGTATCTCATTCTTTCCACGGCAATGCGGTTTTCCGTGCCGGCCAGTTCAGTCTGCAGTTGCATGAAATTCTGATTCGACTTCAAATCCGGGTAGCGCTCCACCACGACCATCAGACGGTTGAGGGCGCCGGAGAGTTCATTATTGGCCGCGATCTTGTCGGGAACCGTTCCGGCTCCTCCGACTTTCGAGCGCGCGTTCGTCACTTCCACCAGCACATCCTTCTCCTGCTTGGCGTAGCCTTTGACCGTTTCCACCAGATTGGGAATCAAGTCGTAGCGGCGCTGCAGTTGATTTTCCACCTGCGCCCAGGCCGCCTTGATGGCGACGTCCATTTGGACGAATTTGTTGTAGTTGCCCGCGAAAAGGGAATACAGAGAAATTCCCAAAACCGCAATGACCGCCGCCACAATGATGATTTTCTTTCCTGCCGACATTTTTTTCTCCTCCATCGCGTTGAATTATTTTAACCCATCGATCCTATGACAGACTTTTTCCACTTCCCGCAAATACTTTTTGAACACCCCGATCACTTCTTCGCCGGAAAGATGGTCCTCTTTGGCCTTGATTTCGAAACAGCGCGCAAAGACGTTTGCGTCGACGCCAAAAACCCTGCCCGCTTCCTCAATCGTTTCCTTCTTTTGCCGGGGGAGGCCTGCCTGCTTTAAATACAGCATGGCGTTAAAAACGGAAACCAGGGCGACGAGTGACCGGCCGATCAGTTCTCTGACGCGCCGCGCCGACCCTTCGGATTCCAGATACCCTTCCCGAAGCAAAATGATCTTGGATTTGAGTTCCCGTTCGATCTGCAGGCGTAGATCCTCCGGTTTGAACACCAGCGGCTCCAGAACATTTTCCCCGTAAATCAAAACGCAATGGTTCTGCATGTTGAGAAATTCAATCGGATAGGCGTCGAGCGAGGAAGAAATGAATTCCTGCGTCAGGACGAGCGGCACGGCCACATTGCGCTTTCTCCATTTTTTCACCGGGGCAAAAGCGTCTTCCAGGCGGCTCATGCCTTCCGGCGTCAGGACGACCAGAAGATTGATGTCCGATTTTCCCTTCACATAGGAGCCGCCCGCCGCGCTGCCGTAAAGCATCAGAGAAACCAGATCCCTGCCGAAGGCATTGAGCCAGTCCTCGGTCAGGGGAACAAAAATGTCTTGAGGCTGATTCGGTATTCTTGCCATGTTCTCCATCCTTCGTTTTAAAAACCGCGGCCTGCGCCGCCGCCGCCGCTCATGCCGCCGCCGAAACCGCCAAACCCGCCGCCGAAGCCTCCGGAGCCGCCTCCCCGGCCGCCGCCGGAAAGCACCATCAACAGAATCCAGGGCAGCATCTCCCGTCCTGTTCTCGTTCCCAGAAGAACGGCCGCGGCAATCAGAAAAAACAGGATTCCCAAAATATTGATGCCCTTCTTTTCCGGGCGGGCGGCGCTGCGGTAAAAGGAGAAATCGCCGGTCAACTGAACCTTCGCGTCTTTGGCGAGATAGGCGCCGCAGGCCAGCATTGCATTGTAAAGCGCCTTGCCGGTCTCCCCCGCCTTGAGATGAGGCGCCACGACCTGATCGAGGATCGCGCCCACCCTGCCGTCCGGCAGGACGCCTTCGACGCCGTAGCCGGTTTCTATGCGGATTTTCCGCTCCTTGACGGCCAGCAGAATCAAAACACCCTTGTCCTCGCCTTTTTTCCCGATCCCCCAGGCCTGATAAAGACCGCTCGCATAAAGGTTGATTTCTTCGGCAGGCCCCAGTTCCGCCAGCGAAACCACGACGATCGCCGTTCCTGTCTTCTCCAGAATTTCCCGCGACAGGGATTCCATTTTTGCGGCATTTTCAGGATCGATCACGCCGGCAAAATCATTGACGGCCGTTCCCTTATGCGCAGGGAACCGATCCGCCGCTTCCGCAGCAAAAGAGGTCAGCGCAATCAGGACAAATACACACAGAACAAGTAAGGTTCGGAGCCGCGCCGGCAAATCGTATGGTTCGTTAATTTTCACAAAAGGCTCTTCAATGGTTGTTTTTTCTTCACGGTCGGAACTATTGCGTAAAGCCCGGGCCCTGTCAACTCAAATATAGGCATGAGATATTGCTTGCGCAAGGCGTCATTCAATACTAAACATTCGCCGATGACAACTGCAAAGATCATTTTCATTCATCCTCCCGTCGTGAAACCCTCCGAACCGCCGGCGGGCATTGCCAGACTTTCCGCCTGCCTGAAAGCCAACAGCGTCGAGCACGGCGTCATCGACGCTAATCTGGAAGGCATGCTCCATCTGATGCGCGCCTTCGCCCGCACGGAAACGCCTGTCGGCCGCTGGAGTCGCCGCGCCTGCAAAAACCTGGAGGAAAACCTGGCCGCGCTGCAAAACCCCGGTACTTTCTGCAATCAAAGCCGGTATTCCCGCGCCGTCATGGATATTCACCGCGTTCTGCACACGGCCGGGAAGCCCTTCGGCGTTCAATTGTCTCTGTCCGACTATGAAGACGGCCGACGCTCCCCGCTGAGAAGCGTTGATTTAATTCAGGCGGCCGAACAGCCGGAAGTCAATCCTTTTTATTCTTACTTTTCCGCGCGTCTGGCGCAGGCGCTTGAGGAATCTCCGGACTTTATCGGCTTCTCCATGAATTTCTTAAGCCAGGCGCTCTGCACCATGGCCATGATCGGCTTCGTCAAAAAAATTCATCCGCGGCAGAAAATTCTCCTGGGCGGATCGCTCGCAACTTCCTGGATTCGTCTTTCGGGGCGAACGAATCTGTTTTCCGGCCTGGTTGACCGAATGGTGGAAGGAGCGGGGGAGGAAAAACTCTTGGCGCTGCTGGGCATGCCCCCTCGCCGGGAAGGCCCCTCGGCCGATTATGACCTGCTGGAAAAAAACCGATATTTTTCTCCCGGTTTTATCCTGCCCTACAGCGCGGCCGAGGGCTGCTGGTGGCGAAAATGTTCTTTCTGCCCGGAAAAGGCGGAAGCAAATCCCTACCGGCCTCTGTCGGCCTCCCGCGCCGCGGCGGAATTGGAAGCGCTTGCGCGAAAGACGCAGGCGTCCCTGATTCATCTTCTGGACAGCTCTATTTCTCCCGCGCTCCTGCAGGCGCTGATCGAAAATCCGCCCGGTTCGCCCTGGTACGGCTTTGCCCGCGCAACGAGGCATCTGGCGGATGAGGATTTTTGCCGGGCGCTGAAAAAAAGCGGCTGCGCGATGCTGAAGCTCGGCATGGAATCCGGTCATCAGGGAGTTCTGGATGCCCTCTCCAAAGGCATCGATCTTGCCGAAGCCTCTGCTGCGCTCCGGGCGCTCCATCGCGCAGGCATTGCCGTCTATGGTTATTTTCTGTTCGGCACGCCGCCGGAAACGGAGGCAGACGCGCACGAAACGCTGGATTTCATCGTTCGGCATTCCGAATATATTTCTTTTTTGAATCTGGCGATTTTCAATCTGCCGGCCGGGAGCGAAGAAGCCCGCAGCCTGTCCACACAGAAATTTTATGAAGGCGATCTGTCCCTGTACCGAAGCTTTTTGCACCCCGCCGGATGGCAGCGTGGGAATGTTCGCAATTTCATTGAAAAAACATTAAAAAAGCATCCGGCTGTCGCTCCCATCATCCGGCGCACGCCGGAATTTTTCACTTCCAACCACGCGCCTTTTTTTGCCTTTTTGAAAAATTCAAAATAATTCTTTTCCTTCTATTGACAATGCCTAGATGTTGTGGTTAATGGAAGCCATCATACAATATGTAGTATTTTTTAATTGTTTACTAACCCTCTTATTTTCATACACAAAGGAGTTCATTTTCATGGAAAAGAAGACCTATGCCCCGATCGTCCCGGAATTGACAAAAAACGCCATTACGGTTCTGGAGCGTCGCTATCTGAAGCGCGACAAAGAGGGAAAGGTGCTGGAGGCTCCTGTTCAAATGTTCCGGCGCGTGGCGGATACCATTGCCGCCGCGGACAGGAAGTTTAATGAAAAAGAGGATACGACCGCGATCGCGGAAGAATTCTACCGGATGATGACCCAACTGGAATTTCTGCCCAATTCCCCGACGCTCATGAATGCCGGGCGTGAACTGGGACAGTTGTCCGCCTGCTTTGTCCTGCCGGTGGGCGATTCCATGGAAGAGATCTTTGACGCCGTGAAGTTCACCGCGCTGATCCACAAATCCGGCGGAGGAACCGGATTTTCCTTTTCGCGCCTGCGTCCGGCCAATGATGTCGTTCTGACCACCACCGGCATTTCCAGCGGGCCGATCTCCTTCATGCGTGTTTTCGACGTAGCGACCGAAACGATCAAGCAGGGCGGAACGCGCCGGGGCGCCAACATGGGCATTCTGCGCGTCGATCACCCGGACATCATGGATTTCATCATGTGCAAGGCCGACAAAAAGCAGCTCAACAATTTCAACATTTCCGTGGGGCTGACGGAAGCTTTCATGAAAGCGGTGGAAAAAGACGAAAACTACGATCTGATCAATCCCCGCGACAATCAGGTTTCCGGAACCCTCAACGCCCGCAAGGTTTTCAACCGCATCGTCACGCAGGCCTGGGAAAACGGGGAGCCGGGCATCGTTTTTCTCGACCGGCTCAACCGGGACAATCCGACACCCCACATCGGGCAAATCGAATCCACGAACCCCTGCGGGGAGCAGCCTTTGCTTCCGTATGAATCGTGCAACCTGGGCTCCATCAACCTGGGCAAAATGGTCCAGAACGGCAAGATCAACTGGAAAAGACTGGGCCGCGTGGTTCAACTGGCCGTCCATTTCCTGGACAACGTCGTGGAAGTGAACAACTATCCCCTGCCGAAAATCCACGAAATGACCATGGGCAACCGCAAAATCGGCCTGGGCGTCATGGGCTGGGCGGATATGCTGATCGCACTGGGCATTCCCTACAATACCGAAGAAGCCATTGAACTGGCCCACAAAATCATGGGGTTTATCAATGAACAGGGGCATGCCGCGTCCCGTGCGCTGGCCGGGAGCCGGGGCGCCTTTCCGAATTTCAAAGGGTCCCTTTACGACAAAAAAGGCGAGCCGCCCCTGCGCAACGCCACCGTGACCACCATTGCACCCACCGGTACGATTTCCATCATCGCCAATGCCTCTTCCGGTGTGGAACCCCTTTTTGCCGTATCCTACGTCCGTCAGGTAATGGACAATGATATTCTGCTGGAAGTCCATCCCCTCTTTGAAGCCATGGCCAAAGAAAAGGGATTTTACTCACCGGAGCTGATGCAGCGGATCGCCGAACACGGCACGCTTCACGGCATCACGGAAATTCCGGAAGAAATTCGAAACGTGTTTGTCACCGCGCACGACATTACGCCGGAAGTGCACATTCGGATGCAGGCCGCCTTTCAAAAATACACGGACAACGCGGTCAGCAAAACCGTCAACTTCGCCAAAAGCGCCTCGATTCAGGATGTGGCCCGCGTCTATGAGCTGGCCTACAAGCTCGACTGCAAGGGCGTCACGATTTACCGCGACGGCTCAAGGGACCATCAGGTGCTGAGCGTCGGAAAAAAGGAAGAGGCGGAAGCGGGCGCCGCCCAGGGAAAGCCGGCCACCAAACGCGAACGGCCCAAAGTCCTCAAAGGCTGGACCTATCAGATGCAGACGGGATGCGGACCGCTGTATGTCACGGTGAATGAGGACGACACGGGTCTTTTCGAACTCTTTACGACGATGGGCAAAGCGGGCGGATGCGCCGCCTCCCAGAGCGAAGCGATCGGACGCATGGTGTCGCTGGCCTGGCGCAGCGGACTTGGGGCGCGTCAGGTCGTCAAACAGTTGCAGGGCATTTCCTGCCATTCTCCGTCCGGCTTCGGTGAAAACAAGGTTTTGTCCTGCGCCGACGCGGTGGCCAAAGCGATTCAGGCGCATGTGGCGGCAAACGGCGGCAAGGTGCAGCATGTGAAGCGCGTTTTCCTCAAAGGCGCCTGTCCGGACTGCGGCGGCATCATCGAACATGAGGGAGGCTGCGCCGTCTGTCGCCTCTGCGGCTACAGCGAGTGCGCGTAAGCGCGCCGTCAGGAGTCATGACGAAACGGAAGATCCCCGCGGCAGTCATTACCTCTTTTCTGCTTTTGCCCCTTTGGTGGACGGAGGCCGTTGCGCAATCCCGCGAAAAAGTTGTTCAAATCCTCAATGAACAGGCGGCAAAAAGCGTCACCCGGGAAATATCGAGCCGTAATGTGCGCGCGTCGTATTATTTGTGCAATATCGCCGAGAGCGAGGCAGTGGCGCAAACCGCCGACAGGATTCGCCGGAATTTCGGAGCCGTCGACGTTTTGGCAAACAATGCCGGGACGGTTGTCGCAAATCGTTCTTCGATATTACCCTCGAAGAAATGCAACGAACCATGAAGGGGAGCGGAAAAGAAACTGCACGACGGCAAAACCGGACCCGTTCAACCGTTCACACAGGCCGGATCACCCCGTTTTTGAATCTCAGGAGGTCGAACCATGCTCATCGGCAATTATCTCATCAAGGCGATTCAAGAGGCCGGCGCCCGTCACGTCTTCGGCATTCAGGGCGACTATGTGCTCCATTTCTACGACCAACTCCATAAAAGCGACTTGACGCTCATCAACACCTGCGACGAGCAAGGTGCGGGATTTGCCGCTGACGCTTACGCGAGAATGTCGGGCTTCGGGGTCGTGTGCGTCACCTACGGCGTGGGTGGCCTCAAACTCGCCAACAGCACCGCCCAGGCTTTTGCGGAGCGCTCTCCCGTGCTGGTCATCAGCGGCGCTCCCGGAATGTCGGAACGATCCGGCGACGCGCTTCTGCACCACAAAGTCCGCTCCTTCGAAACGCAGCGAAACGTGTTTCGGGAAATGACGGCGGCAACCGCCGCGCTGACGGACGCCCAGAGCGCCGCCGCCGAAATCGACCGCGTGATCGATGCCGTTATGACCACCAAAAGGCCCGGATATCTCGAGCTGCCCCGCGACATGGTCAGCAGGGAAACCGACGTTCCACCGAAAAACACCCCGAAAGACAAGCAGGACACCTCCAAAGTCCTCAACGAAGCCTTAAAGGAAGTGCTTTCGATGCTTCGCGCCGCAAAACGGCCGATTGCCGTTGCCGGCATCGATATTCACCGTTTTGGTCTGCAGCGACTTTTCCTCGACTTTCTTGAGCGATCAGGACTGCCTTTCGTCACCGGCATCCTGGGCAAAGGGGTGATCGCGGAGTCGCATCCACAGTTTGTCGGCGTTTACGCGGGCGCGATGAGCCCCGACGATGTCCGCAATATGGTTGAAAACGCGGATTTCATTCTGGCGGCGGGACTCTTGATCACGGATTTGTCCACCGGCATGTTCACCACGGGCACGCTCAATCCGGGCAAAGCCGTTGTCGCCTGTCCCGATTCCCTTTGCGTCCGGCATCACATCTATCCCGGTTTGGGAATGGCCGACGTGCTGAAGGCTTTGTGCGCCAAACTTTCCGCAACACCTCCCAAAACAAAGTGGACGCCCAAAAACGCGCCCGCTCCTTTTGTGCCGCAGACCGGCTGCAAGGTGACCATGGAGAGCCTCATCGCTTGCGTCAACTCGCTTCTCGACGATCATACGAGTGTGATTGCCGAACCGGGAGATCCGCTTTTCGGCGGTCTGGATCTTTTCATTCAGGGAGCAAGCGACTTCATGTCTCCGGCCTATTACGCTTTGCTTGGCTTTGCCGTGCCGGGCGCCGTCGGCGTATCGCTTGCCGCGCCGGATCGTCGCGTCATCGCCTTGGTGGGAGACGGATCGTTTCAGATGACCGGCATGGAAATATCCACCGCCGCCCGCTGCGGCCTGGCTCCGATAGTGCTTGTTTTGAACAACGGCGGATACGGCACCTTCCGCTCCATGATCGACGGTCCGTTTAACGATTTGTGCCCCTGGCAATATGCGGATTTGCCGCGCGTCATCGGCTTCGGCAAAGGATACACTGCGACCAACGAAGAGGAGCTCTGGCGGGCGCTGCACGCGGCGAAAAACAACGGCGATGAACTGGCCGTCATTGATGTCAAACTCGATAAATACGATATTTCGCCCAGGCTAAGGCGCCTGACCGAGCAGTTGAAAAAACGGGTGATCCGGTGATTTTTATTTCTGTTGTCGATGTTGGACCGGGGTTACCGGTTGACTCTGACTCTCTCCAGATTTCTGCCGTAAATCGTGCGGCCCAGTTTCGCGGCCGCTTCACTGACCGACACGATCTCATTCACTGTAAATTTCAGCTTGGCGCTGTGTTTTTCGGCCGTGACGGAAAAACCGGTCGCGGCATTGCCGGGATCTCTTGGGTCCGAAAACCCTTCCGGTGGATTCGCGTCATCCAGCAGGGTCGTGTTGAACAGCCCGTCAATAAATGAATATTTTATGATGTAATCCTTCTCTTTCAGGAGTTCCGACAACTCGCGGACGAAGCCGGAGACGGTGTCGTACGGTCTGATTCTTTCAAACGTAAACCAGATGGTAATCCTTTGATGCGTTATCAGGGGCGCCGAGTCCGGCGGGGAGATGATTTCGCTGAAGCTTCCATTTTGCCCCATTTTGCCGTCAAAGTCCCCCAAAAAACGTATTCCGAACGCATCTGCTTTTTCGCCGCTCTTCCCAAATTTGATTTTGAATACTTTCATGCTTTCCGTTCCGTATCGCGCAGGCGTTTTCTGCCGCAAAGCGGCGGCACTATACCACAAAAAAAGCCGAAAGAAAAAATGTATATCTCAGGAAATTGTCCGGCCGTATCGTCGGCCGTCTTCGGCCGTCCTTGACAAGCCTTCCGGACGGTAGTAGCCTGATCCCACCGGAAAGGGGGCCGGCCAGACCGGCTTGGATGCCCGCTTCCGGGAAAGGCGGACGGGAAAGATGAGTGATCGCATTGGAAATTTCATCAAAAGCGTTTCGGCATGTCTTTTGATGACGATGGTGGGCTGCAGCGGCTACGGAATCCTTCAAAAGCAGGAAGTCTCCGGCATTCCCGACGCTTCATACGAACGCATCATCAAGTTGGAAAATCCCGAAGGGGCGCCCGACAAAACGCTTGCCGGCCTTGTCCATGTCACGGGGAAAGAGACCATATGCGCGGATTTTCCGCGTCAGCGGGTCATCCAAAGCCTCGATGATCTGGAAAAACCGGAGAAACAGGCGTTAGCGCACTTTCAGAATTACGCCATTCGGGACGGAGATGAAACACTCGGCTATGTTTCCGTTCCCGTGGAATACGGGGTCAATATCTGGCGCAGGGACAACGACCCGGTCTGCAAATACTCCGTGCAAATCCTTCCGCCCCGCCACCGGCACGGGCAGACCGATTATCAGGACGCTGTCCAGGGTTCGACAAGCTGGTAGCGGGTGAGGGAGGTTTTGATAAGCGTTTCCATTCCGGACAGCCGGAGGGTTTGCGTCAGCGAATGCGGTTGGAAAACATTGGTTTTCAGGATTCGGGAAAGCGATAGCCTTTTTCGCGAAACAATTTCAGACAGGCATCCACCACAAACAGGTCGTAGAGAATCCCCCGATTCGCTTCGATCTCGGCCAGGGCGGCTTCGATGCCAAGCCCGGCACGATAGGGACGATGCGAAGCCATCGCTTCCACGACGTCCGCAACGGAAAGGATCCGGGATTCCAGAAGCGCCTGATCCCCCTTTAAGCCATGCGGATATCCCGAACCGTCCATCCGCTCATGGTGCTCCAGAACGATTCTGGCGATGGGCCAGGGAAACGCGATGTCTTTGAGAATCTCATAGCCGGCCTGCGGGTGGGTTTTGATGAGCCGGCACTCCAGATCGGTGAGCCTGGTGGGCTTGCTGAGGATCTCGGAGGGAACGGAGATTTTGCCCAGATCATGGACCATGCCCGCCATATGAACGCCTTCGATCTGCTCGTCGGTCAGCTGCATTTCTTCGGCAATGGCCCGGCCCAGGTCGGCCACCCGGCGCTGATGGCCCGCCGTGTAAGGATCCCTGGTTTCCACCATCATGGCGGTTGCCCCAACGGTGGCGGTAAGCGCGGCGCGCAGCCTGGCAAAGCTCTGATTCAAGGCCTCCTCCGCCTGCTTGCGTTCCGTGACGTCCCGCACAATGCCCCGAAAGGCGATCGGGGTTCCCGCGTTGTCGAGGATAAGAGACACGGATGATTCAACATGCCTTCTGGCCCCGTCTTTCCGGATAATATCAAAATCAACGACTTTTTCGGGCTTCCCCGTTTTGTAAATATTCAAGTAGATATGAAAGCATTTTCTGCCGCTTTCCGCATCGGTATGCTTCTTGTAATTCATCCCGATTAATTCTTCTTTCGGATACCCGTAGATTCGAGACATGGAGTCGTTTACGAAAATAAAGTTGCCGGCGAGGTCCTGTTCGAAGTAGCCGTCTTCCATGCTTTCCAGAATGGTCCGGTACTTCTCTTCTCTTTCCCGCAGGGCGTCCTCCGCCTTTTTGCGATCGGTGATATCCGTGATGAGATTCAACGTCGCGGGCCTGCCTTCCCAATGGATGAGGATGGAGCTGATCTCTATCCACGAAACGAGGCCTTTTTTGGGGAGCACCCGGTAGGTATGCCGGGTGGGGGCGGCATCGCCGCTGATTTTCTCAAGATACCGCCGGATCACCATTTCCCTGTCCTCCGGATGCACCAGCTCAAAGACAGGGATGGAGATAAATTCCTGCACCGAATATCCAAAAGCCGCGACCGCCCGGGTGTTGACAAATTGAATTTTGCCGTCCTGGATCACGAGAATCGCCTCATCGGCATTTTCGACCAGCGACCGATAGCGTTCTTCTTTCTCCCGCAGCGCCGCCTCCGACCGCCTGCGTTCGGTGATATCTTCAACAATCCCCACACCACCGATAACGCCCCTGCCCTCCAGATGGATCGGCGTAAAAACAGCCCTTACCGGCGTGGCTTTGTCCGCGGTGACGGAACGATACACATCCTCATAAAGGGCGGTTTGGCCGCCCAGCGCCTGCCGAACCGCTTCAACAACCTTTTGATCCGGCAGTTTGAATAATTCCAGGCCGATCAGCGCTTTTCTGGAAGACCCGATAAGGTCGACGAAGTGTTCGTTGCACGCGACGATGACGCCCTTTTCGTCAAAGTAAAAATTGCCCAGGGGGGAGTACTCGAAAAACAGCCGGTATTTCTCCGCGCTTTCCCTCAGTTCCTCCTCCACCCGCTTTTGCTCCAGCGCGGAGCGCTCCAGCTCCGCAATCCGTTCGCGCAGGGAAGCCAGTTCGCCGATCATGGGCTGTTTGGTCTTGGCGTGATCCTTCATGCGATCATTCTTTCGTGTGCAGGCTTGCGTTGACGGGTGAAAAAGATTTTTGAACAACTGCCAAGCGGGGATAGTTTGCGATGGATATTGTATTTATTCATGAGTGCAGTGTAGCAGAAAACAAAAAATTGAACAAGACTTCGCGCGGATCAGATCCGGTCCGTCATATGCGCGCAAAATGGTAGTGCGGACCGAAGCGTTCGAACGCGGCCCGATCCAACGCTTCCCGGTGGTCCGGGTGGGCAATGCCGATGATCAGCCGCGCCCGCTCCTGCAGGGAACGGCCGTAAAGATTCACCGCTCCGAATTCCGTCACCAGCCAGTGCGCGTGGGCGCGCGTGGTCACCACGCCCGCGCCGGGAAGCAGGATGGGGGCGATTTTGCTCTCCCCTTTTTCCGTCACCGACGGCATGGCTAAAATGGGTTTTCCGCCCGCCGAGCGCGACGCGCCGTAAAAAAAATCGATCTGCCCTCCGACGCCGGAGTAGCATTTCGTCCCCAGGGAATCGGCGCAGATCTGCCCGGTCAGATCGACCTGCAGCGCGGAGTTGATGGCCGTGGCCTTCGGGTTTTTCGCGATGACAAACGGATCGTTGGTGTAGCCGACATCTTTCATCAACACCCGGTCGTTGCGGTGCGTGTAGTCGTATAATCTTTTAGACCCCAGAAGAAACGTCGCCACCATTTGGCCCCGGTCGATGGCCTTGTTCGCCCCGTTGATGACGCCCTTTTCGACCAGATCAATCACGCCGTCGGCGAACATTTCCGTGTGGATTCCCAGATTTTTATGCCCGGAAAGCTGCGCAAGCACCGCGTTGGGAATCGCGCCGATGCCCATCTGCAGCGTTGCTCCGTCTTCGATGAGCGAAGCGCAGTGTTCGCCGATGGCCGCCTCGACGTCACCGGGCGGGGCGAAATGAACCGTTTCCAGCGGCGTGTCGTCTTCCACGAAAACGTGGATGCGATCGGTTGGAATGAGGCCGTCTCCGTAGGTGTGGGGCACGTGCGGATTGATCACGGCGATCACGACCCCGGCTTTTTCGACGGCGGCCACGGACGCGTCCACCGACGTCCCCAAGGAGACGCGCCCCTGTTCGTCGGGCGGGCTCACCTGAATCAGGGCCACGTCGCACGGGAGGTATCCTTCACGGTAGAGACGCTGGGTCTCTCCCAGAAACACGGGAATGTAGTCGGCGTATCCCTGCTGGGTCGAAAGCCGGACATTGGGGCCGACAAAAAAGGACTCAAGCTGAAAGACGCCTTCAAACGACGGATCGGCGTAAGGCGCGGGGCCTTCCGTGTGCAGATGATGAATATGGACTCCGCGAAGTTCGCCCGAACGGCCGCGCCGGCACAGCGCCGCAACCAGGCACGCGGGAGTGTTGGAGGTCGCGCTGATGTGCACGTGATCGCCGGAGCGAACGGCCCGGACGGCTTGGTCAGGCGAAACCGTTTTGATGTTTTTGATTCCCATATCGCAAATAGACTGAAGACCGAAGGCTGAAGACTAAAAAGGCAGGCGCTGTCGGCACCGTTCCAATGAAGGCCGAAGGCCTGCAAAATAGACCTTCGGCCTTCCGTCTTCGGTCTAATTCCCTTTTAAAAATTCTCTTATATCTTTTGAAAGCCGGTCCGGTTTTTCCAAAAGGATCGCGTGGCCGCATTGTTCGTAGATGATCATCTTCGCATGAGGCATCTTTTCCCGGAAATCCTCCGCCAGAGCAATCGGAAAAATCGGATCCTCCCGTCCTAAAACGATCAGCGTGGGATGCTCGATTTTTTGCACCCGTTCGTTGCTGTCAAACAAACCGGCGGCCGTAAACTGCCGTACAAAGGCATGGAAAGGCTGCGGGTTTTTCATGCGCAGTTCGACGGCTTTATCCAGGGTCTCCGGATGCTCCTCGACAAATCCCGGCGCGGTCATCAGCGTCAGATCGATGCGATAGATCTCCCAGGGATTCTTTCCGGCAATGGCGGCTGCGACTCTATCCCAGAAGGGCTTTCCCAGCGCCAGCGACCGGGGGCCGCCCATGCCGGTCGCGACCAGAATCAGCCGGTTGACCATTTCCGGACAGGAAAGCGCGATTTCCTGGGAAATAAAGCCGCCCATGGACAGGCCGGCCACGTTGGCCTTTTGAATGCCCAGCGACCGGAGCAGGCCCACGGCATCAGAGGCCATCAACGACATGGAATACACATCGTCCGGCTTGTCGCTCCGGCCGATGCCCCGGTTGTCCAGCGCAATCACCCGGAAGTCTTTGGACAACTCCTCGATCTGCGCAAACCACAAGTCCATCGGGAAAGCCAGGCCGTTGATGAGCAGCAGCGGCTCACCCGTGCCCTTTTCTTCGTAATAGATTTTGATGCCGTTGACGGTTTGATAAGGCATGAACCACTCCATAAAAATATAGGGAACGGTTTGAAGCCGTTCCCTACGATATAAAATATTTGTTAAACTGCTTCGATGGCAATCGCCATGCCCTGTCCGCCGCCGATGCACAGAGACGCGAGCCCCAGGCCCACGTTGCGGCGCTTCATCTCATTGGCCAGCGCCAGCACGATGCGCGCTCCCGAGCAGCCGACCGGATGACCGATGGAAATGGCCGAGCCGTTGACGTTGGTGATGTCCCAAGGAATATTGAGCTCGCGCAGACAGGAAATGGCCTGGGAGGCAAACGCTTCGTTGAGTTCAAACAGGCCGTAATCCTTGACCGACGTGCCGGTGATGCGCAGCAGTTTGCGGACGGCGGGAACGGGCCCCAGCCCCATGTAAGCCGGATCGACGCCGCCCGAGGCGTAGCCCTTGATGCGGGCCAGGGGTTTCACCCCCAGCGCTTTGGCTTTGTCCTCGCTCATGATCAGCATCGCAACCGCCGCGTCGTTGATGCCGGAGGCGTTGCCGGCCGTTACCGTGCCGTCTTTCTTGAAGGCCGTGCCCAGCTTGGCCAGCTTCTCCATGCTGGTTTCCATGGGACGCTCATCCGTGTCGAACACGATGGGGTTGCCCTTCTTCTGGGGAATCGTCACGGGAACAATTTCATCTTTCAAAAGGCCGCTTTTGATCGCATTGCGCGCACGGGTATGGCTCTCCAGGCTGAGTTTGTCCTGCTCCTCGCGCGAAATGTTGTAGCGGGCGGCGATGTTTTCCGCGGTAACGCCCATGTGATAGCCGTAGAAGATTTCATAGAGGGCGTCAAACACCATCAGATCGACGGTTTTGCCGAACGGCATGTCCATACGGTGGCCCCAGCGGGCCTTGGGCAGGCCGATGGGCACGTCGCTCATATTTTCCATGCCGCCTGCAATCACCACTTCGTTGTCGCCGGCCTTGATGGTGGCGGCGGCGAGCGCAATGGCTTTCATGCCGGAGGCGCATACCTTGTTGACGGTGATGGCGGTCGTTTCCTTGGGAAGGCCGGCGCGGATCATCGCCTGGCGTCCGACGTTCTGCCCCTGGCCCGCGCCGATGACGTTGCCCATGATCACTTCGTCCACGGCAATTTCCCGGAGATTGGCGTCCCACCTGGAATACTGCTGCTCGACCGGGCAAAGGCCCTCGTTTTTGGCCGTATCCGGCGCGTCTTCTTTGGCATGGGCCGGCAAAACCGGCTTGAAACCGGCTTTGATTAACGATTCACGAATCACCAGCGCTCCCAGATCTTTGGCGGGAACGTCTTTCAGGGAACCGCCGAAGGCCCCAACCGCTGTGCGCACACCGCTGACAATGACTGCATTTGACATGATTCTGCCACCTCCCTCGATAGGATTGATATCGTTGATGTTATTTTTACAACCCGGCAAAACCAAAAGCGCGTAATGCTTTACGAATCGGCCGGATTCGCGGCGAAGTATTCCACAATCCGGGTGTTATGGCAAGAATGAATTGCGAGGCGGCGCGCTTACTTTCTTGCGGCCGCATCCGTATCCGCAACCTCCTGCGTCAGATCAAAACGCAAAACCAGCGCATCGTTTTCATACGATTTCTGTATGGGCAATTTTGATTTTTCAAAGACTTTCATCATGGATTCATTGCGCGGCAGCACATAGGCGATAAACCATTGAATTCCTCGGTCCCGCGCGATTTTGATCAGATACTTAAACAAAAAGGTGGCCACGCCCCTTCCCTGAAAGTCCTCATCGACAATGAACGCAATCTCATACGCGCCGGCGCTTTTGTCATAGGCATAACGGGCTTCCGCGATGATCCTCTCATTCCGCCCTTTTTCCGCGACGGCCACGACGGACAAAACCTTGTCATAATCGATGCTCACATACGTCTGCATTTCCTTGTGGGGCATGACCGGCTTCGGAGCAAAATAACGGAAATATTTCGATTCGTCGGAAAAGTTGTAGAAGAGCCGCCGCATCTTGTCCTCATCGGAGGGCTTGATCGGACGAACCTTGATTTCCAGAGAGTCCTTCAGGGATTTGCGCGTTTCCAACAGCGCCGGATAGTTGGCCGCGTGGCGGGCGACATAAATCTGGTCCGCATAAACATAATTGAGCGCTTTGGCCTGCCTGAGCAGGTCTTCGCGATGGTCGGGGTGGGCGATGTCGATCATGGCCAGCGCCCTTTCCCGAATGGACTTCCCGAAAAGATTGGCCACGCCGTATTCGGTGACGATGTATTTCACGACGCCGAGTGTGCTGTGGGTGTTGTCGGTCCGGCCGTCAAACTTGATGACGATGTTGCTGTTTCCCTCGGTATCCACGGAATTGAGCGCCACGATCGCCTTGCCTCTTCGGGTCATGGTCGCGCCGACGGCGAAGTTCAGCTTGCTTTCGTAGCCGGTCAGCAGATTGTCGCCGGAATGGAAGATGACCGACTCGCCCGAGATGTCGATCTTTTTCACGTTCATGATGCCGATGAGGCTTTTGATCCGGCGCACCACGAAAGGATTGTTGAGCCTCGCGATCGGATAGAATTCAAAGATGGGGTTGCGGTGAACGTACCGGTAGAGCGCCTTGCTGCCGTAGCAATAGCTGGCGGTAATCAGTCCGCCGTTGAACCGGCTGCGGTCCAGCGAAATGGCGCCGGATTCAATCAGGTCCACCGCCCAGTCGGAAACCACATGCGTTACGATGCCGAGGTTGCGCTTTTGCTTCAGGTGATCGGCCACGGCGTTGAACAGTCTGCCCACGTGCAGCACGACGGTCGCCCCGTCGTCGATCAGGTTGGAGATATTCCAGCCGATGCGGTCCGTAATCTCGTCATACGGCCGGTTGATCCGCTCGACCAGCGGCAGATCGCTTTCGACGACATAGTCGATGCTGCTGATGTGGATGGTCGTTTCGCCCAGCGTCACCGGCATGTTTGGATTGATTTCGGCGATCACCAGCGCCGCCTGCTTGATGACGATATTGGCCACGTCCACCGCAACACCCAGGGACATGAAGCCCTTGTCGTCCGGCACGGACGTCTGAATGATCGCGACGTCCACCGCCACCGCGCCGCTTAAAAAAATGTACGGCAGCTCCATCAGGTTGGCGGGGATGAAATCGACCCGGCCCTCGGCGACTTCCTTGCTGATGCTTTCTCCGACGTTGAACGTTTTCAGCCGGTACTGGTCGGAGCTCTGGTGAGACAGGTATTTGCGCAGCGTAATGAGCTGGATGATCTCCAGGTCGCGCAGATTTTTCGCGTCCGACCGGGCCAGCGCCGTCAGGACTTTCCCGGGCGCCGCGACACCGCTGGATAAAAAGATCTTCTGCCCGGGCTTCAGCTTTTCCAGCACCTGATCCGTGCCGATCACTTTGCTGCGATAATCGAAGAAACCCGCCATGGTGCAGTCTTTCATAGGGATGCCCTCCATCAGCCCGCGCCACGTTAAAATATTTCGTCAAAATAAGCAAATCCTGATTGCAGACTATGTGCTTGACAGCCGTTGCGTGAGAAAAGTATAACCTTCCCATCGTCAGGACGGGATCACGACGACGGCAAGGAAGGGCGTTTATGAAAAAAATCCGAAAAGTACTGGTGGCCAACCGGGGGGAAATCGCCCTGCGCATCATCCGGACGGTCAAGGAAATGGACCTCGATACCGTGGCTGTCTATGAAAAACCCGACAGAGAAGCCTATTTTCTGCGATTTGCCGATCAGGCCATTCTGATGGGAGACGGGCCGCGCAGGGATTACCTCAATATCGATAAAATCATCTGGGCCGCGCAGAAATCCGGCTCGGACGCCATTCATCCGGGCTACGGTTTTTTGTCGGAAAATCCCGATCTGGCCCAGGCCTGCGTCGATGCGGGAATTTCGTTTATCGGACCTCCCCCCCAGGTGATCCGCGATCTGGGCAACAAGGTCGTCGCGCGCAACATCATGGAAAAGGCAGCCATTCCCTTTGTTCCGGGAACCGGCACGCTTTCCGCAGGCGACGCGGGCCTCACGGAGGCCGTGGCCTTCGGCAAGACGCACGGCTATCCGATCATGCTCAAGGCGCTGGCCGGCGGCGGGGGACGGGGCATCCGCAAAATCGACAGCGAGGAAGAGCTGCGCTCGCAGCTTCCGCAGGCGCGCTCCGAGGCGCGTTCCGCCTTCAACGACGACCGCATCTACATTGAAAAATGCGTGGAGTCGCCCCGCCACGTCGAAGTGCAGATTCTGGCCGATGCCTACGGCCATGTGATGCATCTGGGCACGCGGGACTGCTCCATTCAGCGCCGCCACCAGAAGCTGCTGGAGATCGCGCCGGCCGACCTGCCGAAAAACGTGCTCGACGCCATGCACCAAACGGCCATTCGGGCGGCCCGTGAAGCGGGATATGTCAACGCCGGCACGGTGGAATTTCTGGTGGATCCCCGGACCAACCGGTTCTGGTTTATGGAGGTCAACACCCGCCTGCAGGTGGAGCACACCGTAACGGAAATCCTCACGGGCATCGATATTATCCGCCAGCAGATTCTGATGGCCGAGGGGGAGACGCTGGACATTCCCGAGGAGCGCATCCATCTGGTCGGCAAAGCCATTCAGGTCCGCGTCAACGCGGAAGACCCCAAAAACAACTTCATGCCGGAAGGCGGCAAGCGCGTCGAGGTTTATCAATCGCCCGGCGGCCCGGAAATCCGGCTCGACGGCATCGTGTACCAGGGCTACAAAATTCCCACCGACTACGATTCGCTGCTGGTCAAGCTGACCGTCCGGGGCTATTCCTGGCAGCAGACCATCCAGCGGCTCAAGCGCGCCCTCAAGGACTTTCTGATCGTCGGACCGAAAACGACGATTCCCTTTTACCTGGCCATCTGCGACGATAAGGATTTCCGGGACGGCCGCTTTACGACGGATTACCTCGAGGCCCATCCCGAACTGTTCGATTACCCGGAGCCGGAGCGGGAAATCGCCAAACTCTCCAAACTGATCGCGGAAATCCACGCGCGGAAAATCAACCCCTACGCCTACTGACCGGGCAAAGCTGCAAGGAGACGTATTGCATGAAAATCCTCCCCGAAGGAAGAATCACTCCCCGCGATCTACAAAGCGCCGGGGCCAAAGCCGTCCTGGAGAAAATGCGCCGCATGCCGGGCTATTATCTCACCAACACGGAGCGCGATCTCTCCCAGTCGGATTTTAAAAACCGGATTTTGCCCCACACGCAGATGCTTGTCGCCCCGGAGCGCAACGAAGCCGGCTATTTTTCGCTGGAGATCACGGGCGGCGCGTCGGTTCATGTCGACATGCTGCGCCGCCAGATGAACCCGCTGGAAAAACTCGAAGTCCTTGCCGGGCATATGCCGGATACGCTTTTCCAGACGCTCTGCCGCGGCATCAACCTGTTCGGCTACCGTCCCTATCCGGAAAACGTCATCCGCCTCACCGTGGAGACCTTTGCCCGTCGCGTCCACGTCTGGCGGGTGTTCGACTTTTTAAACTACATCCCCAACATGGTCCCCGTTTACGAAGAAGTCCGGAAAGCGGGACGCCTTCTCGAGGCGGCCGTCTGCTTTTCGACGGGGCCGGAGCACACCAACCGGTTTTACATCAGGAAAGTGGGCGAAATTCTGGACGTTACCGGACCGGATATTCTGCTGGCGATCAAGAATCACGGCGGACTGGGGTCGCCCGGACGCATCGGCGAACTGGTTCGCGCCATCCGGGAGAAGTATCCCGATCTGCTGATTCACTACCACGGACACAACACCGACGGCAATGAAATCGGCCGCATCGTGGCCGCCGTGCGGAACGGCGCAAAAATCGTGGACGCCTCCGATCACGCGCTGACCGGCTTCTACGGCCCGCCGCCTCTGTTGACGGTGGTGAACACGCTGGAGGATTACGGCTACAACGCCGTCGGACTGGACAAACAGGCCGTCATCGAAGCCTCCAACAAACTGCGGCACGAACGCCCCTACTACCGGGATTTCGAATCGCAGTTCTTCGGATTTGACCCGACGGTGCAGACCCACAAGCTGCCGGGCGGCGCGACGGGGTCCAGCTTCGAACAGGCGCAAAAAGGCGGTTTTCTGGACCGCATGCCGGAAATCCTGCAAAACGAACTGCCCCGCGTACAGGTAGAACTGGGCAACTTCTGGAGCGTCACCCCCGGTTCGCAGATTTTGTGGACCACGGCCGCCAACAATGTCGTGAAGGGAGCGCGCTACCGGGACGCCAGCGATGATTTGAAAAATCTGATGCTGGAGCGCTACGGCAAGTTTCCGTTTTACAAGCCGGCGCCGGAGATTTATGAGGCGGTTTTCGGAAAGGACTGGAAAAAAATTGTCAGAAGGGAAGCCGGCTACCAGAAAATTGAAGACGTTGATCTGGACGTCGAAAGGCGGATTCTGGAGCACGCGATCGGCCGGAAGGCCACCGACGACGAACTGGTGCTGTATCTGCAGCATCCCAACGACGCGGTGGGCTTCTTCAAGTTTGAGGAAAAATTCGGCAAGACATGGGTGCTGCCGCCCAAAGTGTGGTTCCGGCGCGGCGGATTCGGCATCGGCGACAAATTCGAATTCCCCGACGCCTCCGGAAAACTGCACACCATTGAAATCGGCCCTTCCCGCCGCACCAAGGACGGCTCGTATATGACGCATCTGGGCGTGGATTACCACCCCGAACCCGTCGTCACGCCGGCCGACGACGAGGGAGAAAAGCCCAAGGCCTCCGTGGTCCTTTCCGCCAAGGAAATCGGGGCGCTGGCCAGAATGGGCGATATCCGCGCAACCCTGAAGGGCGTCGTCAACCAGATTCCCGTGGCGGTGGGAGACGAGGTCGCCGTCGGCGACACGCTGGTCGTCCTGGAAGCCATGAAAATGCTCACCAATATCACGGCGGATGTGGACGGCAAGGTTTCGGAAATCTTTGCCTCCCCCGGCGCGTCCGTGGAAATCGGCGATCCGCTGATGATGATGGAACTCTAGTAAACAGGAATGTTTTTCTTAAACATGTCCACGATGATGTTTTCCATGGAATACAACCCCGGCGGAGCGTGGATCAGCCATTTGGCGGCAAAAATGGCGCCCTGGCCGAACGCCGCCCGGCTGATGCTCTCATGCACCAGACGGATGGTCTGATTGGGCAGACCGAAAATGATTTCGTGTTTGCCCACAATCCCTCCCACACGAATGGAGTTGACGCGCTTTTCCTTTTCGAGGCCCAGAATCTCCGCGATTTTCAAAGCGGTGCCGGATTCCCCCTTCTTGCCGCGAAAGTGCTCTTCCACAATTTCAATATCCGCGTGCGGAGCGATCCCCTGAAGGATCTGCGACGCCACAAGCAGAAAATTGATGCCCAAAGTGATGTTCGGCGAATACAGCACCGCCGTTTTTTCAGCCATCCGCCTTAAATCCTCCACGTCTTCCGTTCTGTACTTCGAAATGGCGGAAATGATTTTGATGCCAAAGTCAGCGGCGGGAGCGTAATGCCTGTGGGCGGCGGCGCTTGAAAAATCAACGATGATGTCCACCGGGTGCCGGCGGTAAAACTCCGGGGTCACTTCATCCACCGAAAAAACACTTGCATCATCCACTTCATGCCCCAGCAGGCGGGTAGCATATTTGTGGTTTTCCTTGTGGGTTTTCCGGACCACCCACTCCAGATCGAACAGGCCGTCCTGAAAAAACTCTTCCGCCACCAGGCGGCCGGTTTTACCGAAACCGAAAAGACCGATCCTGATCCTTTTCTGTTTCGCGTCTTTTTTGATTTTCATGGACAAAATCCTCCTGTGTGCGCACGGCCGCTGCTCCTTAAGAGTCTTCCCCGCAAGAAAATTTACGTTTCCGGAAAAACTAAAACGGGCAGCATGGCCTGGTCAATGACGTGGACATCCGTGCTGTCAAACATCGATGCATACAGTTTGCCGCGGTGTTTATGTCCGACAACAATCAGGTCGATCTGATTTTCTCCGGCGTATCGGACAATTTCTCCGGCCGTGTCGCCTTTGGAGACGGCGTAAACGACCTTCAGATTTTCCAGCAGGGATTCGGGCGCGGCTTCCTTGACTTTCAGGGCCACGGCATCTTCATGGTCCGCCGGATGGCGATAGCCGGCCTGCGGATCGTTGACATAGAGGATATGAATCCGGCTTTGAAAACGCCGCGCAAATTCCAGCGCGCGCACCAGGGAAGAAAAATGCTCCGCATCCAGATCCATGGCGTATAAAATATTTCGAAAATCGCGCATGCGTACCTCCCGAACGGTTGTGATTATATACAATCAAAAAACGATGTCAACCTTTTGAGGCGATTTTTCGTGTTTCCGGCATGAAAAGCCGGCCGTCATGACGGATACCGTCTCCCAAACGCCGCGGAACGCTTTGGGGTGCTTTCTTCCGGAACCGTCGGTTCATGGGTCCAACTCCCGGCTCAATTCGATCAGCATCAAAGGATTTACCCTGGCCCCGTTGATCTGCACGCCCCAGTGCAGATGCGGACCGGCTGCTCGCCCGGTGGCGCCGACGCTTCCGAGGATCCCTCCCTTTTCGATTTGTTCCCCCTCTTCAACCCGAATCTGATCCAGATGGAAATACATGCTGAAGATGCAGCTTCCGTGGTCCACGTAAACGGACTTGCCCGTGAAAAAGTGATCGGCGGCCAGAACGACGGTGCCGGAATTGGACACCCGGACCGGAGCGCCGGTTTTGCCCCGGATGTCCACGCCCGTGTGCGGGGAGCGCTTCTTTTTATTGATGATGCTTCTCTGTCCGAAGGCGCCGACGATTTCATTGTTCACCGGCATCCAAAAGGAACCTTCCCATTCCGGGGGCCGGCATTCGGCCTTCCACAGGGCGTTGACGGCCAGCGCTTCCGCCTTCACTCTTCGCAGCGACGCTTCATCCGGTTCGACTTTGGCGCGGGGCAACCGGATTTTGCGAACGCCGTAATCCCGGTCGTTGACCCGAAGTTCAAAATATTTTTCAAACCCCGAAGAAGGATCGCGCACAGCCACCGGATACACTCCCGGCTCCCGGTTCAAATCGGCGGCCAGAAATCCATGTCGCAAGGTTCCCTCCCGGTCGCGGACAAGGGGGATTTCCTTTCCCATCCAGACCACCTGAACATCGTCGGATTCGCAGCCCTGAACCCTGAGCAGGATCAGGCCGCCGCGAACCATGGCGTCGGAAGAAAAAGACACGTCCGGACCGGACGACCGGGATTCGAAGGGCATCGCGGCCAGACTCAGCGCCATCAGAAACACGGCGGATACCCGCTTTGTAAAGGACGCCTGCCTTCCCTTTGGGCGCTCCGAGGCCCAACGCGCGGCGGACGGCCGAATCGCCCGCCTTTTCGATGCGGCGGCCCCGTTTGCGGATACCGGCTTCACAAGATTCCCGTCCGCCGACGGCGGGGAAGAGGCGCAAAGAATGCCGGGAAAGGCTGAAACGGCGAAATGCGTGGAGCAACGTGTCGGGCCATGGGAATCTCCTTAAAGCGTTGTCGGGATCAGTTTACGCAAGATTCGATTTATTTCAACCCTGAAATGACTCGTATCGTGAAAAACAGGGAAGCGGATTGACATGCAAGGCTGCATCGTCTATAGTGCTGGAAACGTTTTGAAGGAGTAAAAAAGCTTCAGTGGACATTGCCGCTTTTTATCATTCGGAAATCTTTAAATTTGTCCTGCTGCCTGTCCTGATTTTTCTCGCGCGGATTTGCGACGTCACGCTCGACACGCTGCGCATCATCTATGTCGGTCGGGGAATGAAATTTCTGGCGCCGGTCATCGGCTTCGTGGAAGTGATGATCTGGCTGGTCGCGATCACGCAGATCTTCAAGAACCTGTCCAGTCCGGTCTGCTATGTGGCCTATGCGGGCGGTTTCGCGATGGGCAACCTGATCGGCATCCTCATTGAAGAAAAAATGGCGATCGGCACCGTGGTCATTCGGATTATCACGCAGAAAGACGCGGAAACGCTCATCCGCTGCCTCAAAGAAAACCGCTACGGCGTCACATACGTGGACGCTCAGGGGGCCATGGGACAGGTAAAGATTATTTTTACCATCGTCAAAAGGAAGAACATCGATTCCGTGCTGGGGATCGTCCGCGACTGCAATCCGCTGGCGTTTTACACGATTGAAGATGTTCGTTCCGTCCGCAAGGGGGTCTTTCCCCTCTTCAAGGCCGCCGGCAAGGGAACCGGGCCGGCCGCAGACGGATAGAAGGTTTGTCACACGGCTTCCCCTGCCGTCGAAGGCCCGTTTCTTAACTCCCGCCAACTGCGCAGCGCCAGCACAATCACGCCGATGGAAAGGATCATCAGCGCCACGTCCGTCACGGCCAGCGCATAGTTGCTTTTGGGAAGGTATTTATGAACCAGCAGCGACACCAGCGAGTACAGGGTGGTGATCATCATGAAAATCGCCGGCAGCACGGTGAACCAGGCCGTTTTCTTCCTTTTGGCCAGCCAGGCGGACACGGCAATCAGCGCCAGTGACGCCAGCAACTGATTGGCGGAGCCGAAAATCGGCCAGATCGCCGCAAACGCGTTGGTGTAGGCCAGGATATACATTAAAACCACACAGAGAAAAGCGTTGAAGAAGTAGGATTTCATGATTTTCGGGACATTCTTAAAAAGCACCTGCCAGAGCTCTTCGAGTAAATAACGCTCCAGACGAATGGCCGTGTCCAGTGTCGTAATGATAAAACCTTCGACCATCAGAATCCCGAAAACGGTTCCGTAAACCGGCGGGATGCCGAGGGCTTTATCCAGCAATCCGCCGACGCCGATGGCAAACGCCAGAATCGGGTTGGCCTTTACGCCCGCTGCCGTGGGAAAAGCAATATTCACGTAATCGCTGAACAGGATCCCGCAGCCGACAGCAATCATCACACCGATTGCCAGCAGCCCTTCGAGCAGCATCCCGCCGAAGGCAATCTTTTTCACATGCGATTCTTTGGCAACCTGTTTGCTGGACGTTCCCCCCGCCACCAGGGCATGGAAGCCCGAAATAGCGCCGCAGGCCACCGTGATGAACAGGAAAGGCCAGACGGGGCCCAGCTTGCTTGCCCCTTGAGCCAGATTGAAGGCGGGGGCCGTAAAGGTCACGCCCTGGAAGCCGGCGGCAATGCCGCCCGCAAACAGGGCCGCCACACCCATATAAAGTAGAAACGAATTGGTAAAATCGCGGGGCTGCAAAATGATCCAGACGGGAATCCCGGCGGCAAGCAGTGTGTAGAAGCAGAGAATGATCATCCAGATATCCGGGTCCAGGGAAACAGGATATTTCATGCCCAATAATATGGAGCCGATACAGACCAGAATCGCCAGCGGCACGGCCACATTGACACTGACGCCTCGTTTATAGACCAACCAGCCGATGACCGGCGCAAAGGCGGTAATAATGATAAGCGATGTCGAGGAGATGCCGCCGATTTGCGCGTTTGGCACGCCGCCGACCAGGACGGTTTTCACAATCGTCTGGTCGGGCGCGAGCCTCATCATCTCCAGCGGCACCAGCGACGTCAGGGAAACGGCCGTCAGTCCCAGAAAGGCGGACGTCAGCAGCAAAAGCATCAGGATGGCAAAGCTGATGAATAAAAAGAAGCCCGTGTTGCCCAGGGATTCTTTGGCAATCTCAGCGATGGACTTGCCCTTTTCCCGAACGCTGGCAAACAGCACGGTCATGTCCTGGACGGCGCCGATGAAGATGGTGCCGATAACCGCCCACAGCCAGACGGGCAGATAGCCGAACAGCAGGGCGACGGTAGGCCCGATAATCGGACCGCCTCCGGCGATGCCGGCAAAATGATGGCCAAATAAAACCACGGGCTTTGTCGGCACATAGTCGCGATCGTCCCTGAGCGCGCAGGCCGGCGTGGGCCGGTTGTCATTTTCGTCAAAAAGCTTTGCAATAAAACGGGCATAAAAGCGATAGGCCAGAAAGAACAAAACCACCGCTATGATTAACACAACAGCAACATTCATAACCTTCTCCTCGATAGCGCACGGATTGGATGGTCGCCGCCATTTATTGTTGATGAAGGTTGCCCCGCGTGCCCGCAGGACGCCGGAATCATACACCTTATTTTCCGGG
>Ga0302242_1000463_pt1 | contig 40901 bp, 39 predicted proteins | sample AAG_UR_Lys_MG_FD_193510 | JGI IMG/M metagenome (GOLD analysis project Ga0302242, IMG submission 193510) | Enriched activated sludge microbial communities from anaerobic digester in WTTP, New Holstein, Wisconsin, United States - AAG_UR_Lys | ecosystem: Engineered > Bioreactor > Anaerobic >...
CATCTGCCACAAAGTCGGCTATCGTGAAATCTATTTCATGACCAACCCCTGTTATGACAGGAATTTTTGATGCATATATTGCCCTTGCAACCATCTCCTCATTAAACGGTGCCAAATCCTCCAAGGAGCCCCCTCCCCTTCCCAGAATGATTATGTCCACCTCATTTGATTTATTGAAATAATCAATCCCATCCACAATTTCAAAGCAGGCATCATCGCCCTGAACCTTCACCGGGTATATCTCAACTGTCATGTTATCAAATTTCCCATAAATAATCTTAAGCATATCCCTGATTGCCGCACCTGCTGGTGATGTGACAATACCTATCCTTTGTGGAAGGATTGGAATGGACTTTTTTTTCTCAGGTAAAAAAAGACCCTCTTTGAAAAGCTTTTCCTTAAGCATCTGAAACTTCAACTGCAAAAGCCCCAGACCCTTTACCTCAACCATATCAGTAATGAGCTGATATTCACCCCTTTTTTCATAAACATCCACCCTGCCCCTGCATATGACAGCGGCACCATCTTTTACTATGTCAACGGGATATCTTTTTGCATAGCCAAAAAAGACAGCCTTCAACATTGCATTGCTGTCTTTTAGAGTGAAGTATAGATGTCCAGAAGGATAAAGCTTTGCATTCGAAACCTCACCCTCAACAAATATGTCGCGAAACTGGGAGTTGATCGCATGCTTAATCCCTGAGGTAAGTTGGGAAACTGTATATATCTCTATAGAAGGAAACATGTTCTTTTAGATGATTAGATGTTTAGAAGTGTAGAGGTGTAGCCAACCCTCTAACCTTCTAACCCTCCAACCCTCTGCCTTTTCCACTTGACCCCTCGACCCCTTGAATCCTTGAACCCTTTCTTTTCCGACTCCTTGCCTCTTTTGGTTTTTAAAAAAGATTCCAAGAGAACCACTTGACTCCTCGACTCCTCGAATCCTTGACCCCTTTCTTTTCCACTATTCTTTAAAATAATCCTTCACTATCTTTATTGCGCAGTACTCACCGCACATGCTGCACACATTGTCCTGTAATGCCCGATCCTTACGGAAATCATTTATCTTATCCGGGTCAATGGCGCATTTTATCTGTCCCTCCCAATCGAGCGCCTTTCTGTAGATAGACATATCTTTATCACGCTGGAATGCCTTTTCGTTTCCGCGTGCAATATCTGCCGCATGGGCTGCAATCTTCGTAACCATAACACCATCCCATACATCCTTAGGGGAGGGAAGTCCAAGATGTTCCGATGGCGTTACATAGCAAAGAAAATCAGCGCCATAATATGCCGCAAGTGCACCACCCATTGCAGAGGTGATGTGGTCATATCCTGGCGCAATATCCGTAACTACGGGGCCCAATACATAAAAAGGTGCATCATTGCAAAGCCTTTTTTGGAGTATCATATTCGTTTCAATCTGGTTGATCGGTACATGCCCAGGACCTTCAATCATGACCTGCACATCATTTTTTATCGCTTCAGCAGCAAGCTCTCCCAGGATAATAAGTTCTTCGATCTGCCCCCTGTCAGTGGCATCAGCAATACATCCAGGCCTTAATCCATCACCGAGACTCAGCGTCATATCATATTTCTTTGCTATCTTTATGAGCCTGTCGTACTGTTCATAAAGTGGGTTTTCTCTGTCGTTCACGATAATCCAATTGGTAAGAAATGCGCCACCCCTGCTCACTATGCCTGCTATTCTGCCCTGCTTTTTGAGCCTTTCAATAGACCTCTTTGTAACCCCGCAGTGAACTGTAATAAAATCAACACCATCCATCCCATGTCTTTCTATTACGTCGAAGAATTCATCTGGGTCGAGTTTCGTTATGCTCTTTCTCTTTTTAACGGCTTCTACTGCCGCCTGATAGATCGGTACAGTGCCAATCGGTATCTGTGCTTTGCCCATTATTATCTTTCTGATTTCATCGAGGTCCCCGCCGGTGCTCAGATCCATGGCGGTATCAGCACCTGCCTTTGTTGCCATCTCAAGCTTTTCAAGCTCCAGATCGATATCTATTTTTTCCGAGGATGTTCCGAGATTTGCATTTACCTTTACGCTCAAACCCTTTCCAACACCCTTAGGCATGAAATCCTTGTGTCTATTGTTTGCAAGGACAGTCACCTTTCCATCGGCTATGTATTGCCTCAAAACATCGGCATCTATACCTTCGTCAAGTGCTACCCTTTTCATTTCGGTTGTGATTTTGCCCTCGCGGGCTGCCGTAAGTTGATTTTTCATGTATCATCGTCTCCATTTTTATGAGTTTAAATAAATCTCCTGCTTGAATTCCGTCGGTAAAACAGCAGAAGACATATAATAATAACCATTATCCGCAATTGTATAGCTTTTCTCGATAGAATATAACATGTATTTTTCAGCGGAATCAAAGGCGTTTTTTAGATTTTGTCCCTTGACGAGAAAAGCAAGAAGCGCTGATGAAAACGTGCATCCTGTGCCATGGATATCCCTTTTAACACGTTTTTTGTACCATTTCGTTAATTCCCTGCCATCATAGAGTATGTCGATCGGTTCCCCATCAAGATGGCCCCCCTTAATAACAACTGCATTTATCCCCATGTCAAGCATAGCTCTTGCGGCCTTTTGCATATCATCAATATTGTTGATCCTGTCTTTTGTAATAATTGCTGCCTCTTCAGTGTTTGGCGTAATAACAGTTGTCTTTGGAAATACCGAGTCGATTAGCACCCTTAATCCATTCACCGTTAAGAGTTGTGTGTCGTTCTTTGCCGATATTATGGGGTCGAGCACCACTGGAATGTCTTTAACTGAAGAAATAAAATCAGACAGCACATCAACATGAAATTCATCGAGCATAACCCCAATCTTTATACCATCCAATCTTATTCCATTGTTGACAGTGTTCAGCATTTGTGAAAACTGCTCAGGAGGGATCGGATAGACATCTGTAACCCCCATCGGATTCTGATTGACAATGCAGGTTGGAACAGAAACGCCATGCATCCCGAGTGAAAAAAATACATCCAGGTCTTTTGTTATACCCGCCCCTGATGATGGGTCAAAACCTGCTATGGTAAGAATATTATTCAAAACGAACCCCGAATCTATTGTTTCATTTCAACATATAGACAATAAGATATATCATAATTTTTCAGTAAGGGGGAATAAAAAGCACTTATCGACAATTATGTCGAACCAACATGGTCGTTTCGACATTCTTTGCCTTTTCTTTGGATGGCACCTTTTATCATTTATACTATATATCCAGTAATTACAGCAAGATACATCTATTTATTGCCTCTCGAATATTCTGGCATGGATATTGCTCTATAGTATTAGTATGAAAAATAATACATTGGAGGTCAAAATGAAAAAATTGTACGGAGTTATGGTGGTGGTAATTTTTGTGGCGTTTGCAACAACTGTCTTTGCTTTCGGGCCAAAGGGTTCAGGTTTTGGATACAGAGGGCATACAATGGCAGCAGGATTTGGTCCAGGTATGTATGCTAACCTGAATCTTGCCCAGGAACAGCAGGATAAGATGTGGCAGGCAAAGGAAAAATTCAGAAATGAAACCTCAGCTACCCGCTATGAGTTATTCAAAAAGAGGGCTGAACTGAGAAATCTCATTGCTGATCCAAATGCCAACGAAGCGACTATACTTGCAAAGGAAAAGGAGCTTAACGCATTGAGACAGACGCTTCACGAGAAGGCGGTTCAATATAAGCTTGCCCAGAGAAAGATTCTTACGCCCGAACAGATCAAAAAGATTGGTGAAACAGGCTATGGATACAAAATGGGTAGAGGCAGAGGTGCTGGCGCAGATTGCTATGGGTTTGGAGCTGGCTTAGGCGCGAGGCCCCAAGTACAGTAGGCACGATTCGGTTTTGTTGGGTAAAAAGAACCGTTAAGGGTTGAGTGGGTTGGGTTGGTAGACAGGTTGAGCGAGAAAAAACCTCAAAATAGAATTAACCAATTCAACCCACTAGACCAAACAAAAAAAGGAGGAACGGTATCATGAAAAGGCTAATTTCCACAGCATTAATCATTTTCTTAGGAATTACATTGGCATCCTGTGCTTCTTCGGGTTATAATGCACAAAAGGGCGCTGCAATAGGCGCTGGTCTCGGAGCAATAGGAGGTCAGATCATCGGCAGTAATACAGCGAGTACATTGATTGGTACGGCTGTCGGGGCGCTTGCAGGTTTAATCGCTGGAAACGCACTGGATCAGCATGTAAATGAAGTAAACAATACACAGGTTCAGCAATCTCAAATGGCATACGCTACACCTGATAATGTTAGCCAACCGCAGGTTCAGGCACCTCCTGGTCAGTGGGTTGATGTACCAGGACAGTGGATAGGTGGAAAATGGGTGCCATCGCATAAGGTTTGGGTGCCGGTTAATCCATGACATATATAATTGCCCTCCTCCTCTTCCTCCTTTTTACCCCCCCTCTCGTTGCCCAGGATACCTATTCGGACTTCGAGAGGGGGCTTCATCTTTCCGATACTCAAAAGGCAAAGATACAGGACATAAAAAGAAAATATATAAACGAGATCCGCTCGACAAAAGAGGAGGCTGTAAAGAAGAGGCTGGAACTGAGAGAGGTATCAAGAAATCAGCCTGGGAACACAGAAAGGATTGAAAGACTCCAGAGTGAAATAGCAGACATCGAACGGACGAGGGAAAACCTATTCATCCAATACAGGAGTGAGGTCTCAAGGACATTAAACGAAGAACAGAGAGAAAAGTATAACAATTTCTGCACTTCGGAGAAACGCAGAACAATGCGTCCAATGGGTCTGAGGGGGTATGGGAGATAAAAAACCTTATATATTTCCATCCCTTCTGTTTATTATCTTTTTTATCCTCATTGCGATAACGGGCTTCTTTCAATTCAGGGTCATACAGAAAAACATCGATGCCTTACTCAAGGGTGAGGCAGATATCATTATAAGACACATCAAAAGAGAGATAGATGTAAACCTTGAATATCTGAATCTTTTCGATTTGTCACCATCCATTATAACACCCAACTTTCTCAATGTTCTGGTTTATGATGAAGAGATAGTGGAGGAGATATATACCTTCCTAAAGAACGCTTCAATTGATGAAATACGTCGTATGCCTTTTTCCGATATGCTTTTGTTGGATGCAAAAGGCAGGGTGATATCGAAAAAGGGTGCGGTAAAAATGGATCCTTCCTACAAAAAAAGACTCCTATCTGGCAAAGAAGATATCATTGTTAAAATGCCAAACGATTCAGATAAATCATTGCTTGTTGGAACGAGACATTCTGAATATTTTCTGTTTTTCTGGCTAAATGACGATGAACTGGAAGCGCTAAGAAAAAGGCATATTGTAAAAGAGATACTCGCTCGGGAAGAAAAAAGGCTTAATATTGAAGGTATAAAAGTCTATGATGAGAAGGGGAGCCAATACGCATCATCTGTTACCAACGAGACGCATTTAACACAGTTTACCGTGCGGGAACCACTTGAATCGAAATTTTTAAAAGGTTTTGGCATCGAAGTGATCCTTTCGAGAAACCTCACAAACAACATCTTAAAGAGGACAACGATCAATTTTATCATCATACTTGTCTTTCTTGTTATTCTTGGCGCATTAAGCACATATGTAATATTTTACCTCGAGAGACGATACACAGAGAGGATGAAAAATATGGAGAAAGAGCTTGCCATGAAGGAAAGGCTTGTATCATTGGGCAGGCTTGCATCGGGTATGGCACACGAAATCCGAAATCCGTTGAATGCGGTCGGCATATCGGTGCAGAGACTAAAACGTGAGTTTATGCCAAAGGACGAAAACAAGATTGAGTATCAAAAGTTTATCGATATCATAAGGGATGAACTTTCCCGCATTAACAGGATTGTCGAAGATTTTTTGTTTTCTACAAGGTCTCAGGCACCGTTTTTGAATGAAAACCTTTATATTATTGTTGATGAGGTATTGATCGTTATTGGAGAGAAGGCAAGAGAGCAAGGCATCGAATTGTTAAACAACGTTGGCAGGGACTTGTTTGCTGAGATACAGAAGGAAAGGTTCAAACAGGCCTTGTATAACATGATCTTGAATGGAATTGAATCTATGGACAACGGCGGACGTATCGAGATATCGGCAAAAGCAGCAGGGGATATGGTTGAAATTGTTATCCAGGATACAGGTCATGGGATCAAATCGGGCGATATGGAAAAGATATTTGAATATTATTATACTTCAAAGGACAAAGGGATGGGGCTTGGGCTGCCTATTTCATATATGATAACAAAAGATCACGGTGGTGATATAAAGGTTTCGAGTGAAGAGGATAAAGGCACAAAATTTTGCATCATTATACCCATAAAACAGGGCACTGCCCGCAACTAATATCGCGCAGTATAATGTCCATAGGGAGATTTTGAAATCGCATTTGTGAAATGCGAATCACAAAAAAACAGGCAAAGGTGGAAAATGGAACATGCAAACATACTGATAGTGGAGGATGAAAAAACTCAGAGGACACTGCTCACAGACCTCCTGAAAAAAGAAGGTTACGATTCATCCGACGCAGGAAATGGTGTCGATGCACTAAATATATTCAAAAAAAAAGCCATTGACATCGTTTTACTCGATTTCAAACTACCAGATACAGACGGTCTTACACTTCTTAAGCAATTCAAGCAGATAAACCCTGAAACAGAAATAATCATGGTTACCGCATACGGGAGCATTGAAAATGCCGTAGATGCCCTGAAATCTGGTGCGTCAGAATACCTTACAAAACCAGTCGACCTCGAAGACCTCCTTTTCAAAATAAAGAAGATAGAGGAAAAGAAACAGCTTATCCACGAGAACCGGCTATTGAAAGAGGTGCTGCAGGACAGGTTCAAGACTTCAAATTTCATATATAGTAGCGAAAGGATGAACGAGGTCACAAGTCTCATAGTGCGGGTTGCAAAAACAGATTCCACCTGCATAATCGAAGGAGAAAGCGGTGTAGGCAAAGAACTTGTTGTTGACCTTATCCATGAATTGAGTGAGAGAAAAGATCAGCCCATCATAAAGGTCAATTGTGCTGCTATCCCTGATAATCTGCTCGAAAGCGAATTGTTTGGTTATGAAAAAGGTGCCTTCACAGGCGCATTTCAAAAAAAGGTGGGTAAATTTGAGCTTGCCGATAAGGGCACACTGTTTCTCGATGAAATAGGTGATATGCCGATGATATTGCAATCCAAGTTGCTGAGGGTAATTCAGGCAAGAGAGGTTGAGAGGCTGGGAGGACTACATGCAAAAAAGATAGATGTGCGCATTATAGCAGCAACGAATAGAAACCTCGAAGAAGAGGTGAGTAAAGGTATGTTCAGAGAAGACCTGTATTACCGTCTCAATGTTGTTACAATAAGGATTCCACCGCTACGTGAAAGAAGGGATGATATTCCCGTGTTCATGGATTTTTTTCTTAAAAGATATAACGACAGACACAGAAGAACAATCAAAGGATATACAAACGAGGCAAGAGATATCTTGATCAAGGGCGACTACCCCGGAAATGTACGCCAACTCGAAAACATTATTGAAAGGGCTGTTGTTCTTACAAGAGGCGAATACATAACAAAAGAGGATCTGCCGATGTCTCCCGCGGATAATCAACACACAAGCGGCGGCATAAAAGGCACGGTAGAGGCAATGGAAAAGAAGATGATTATCGATGCACTCATAAAGGCAGACTGGGTGCAGACAAAGGCGGCTTCTGTCATTGGCATTAGCGAGCGCATGCTTCGTTATAAAATAAAGAAATACAATATTACAAAATGAAAACTGTCTCTATCAGTCTTTTAGCGTCTTTTTGCTGGCTGTCTTTTTGGCGGCCGGTTTCTTGGTCGATGCCTTTTTGACGGATGCCTTTTTCTTATCCTTCTTTTCTGTCTCTAAAACCTGCTTATCATCTGAAATTGGTTCATCTTTCTGTTGTTCATATCTTGATTTAACGATTATTTCAGCCTGAATCCAGTGTTCAAGGTGTCTTCCATGCACACAACCCTCTTCTTCAAAAATACAGTATGCAACCCTTGCTATTTCATCGAAAAGATCCATAAATCCCCCTTATTTTTTAATTAACGCTCTATAATAACCTATTGAACCATTTTTGTCTATTACTTTTAATGTTCCTAATTAGAAACATTTTATGATTTTGTATGCAGTTGTTTTTGTGTTGTTTAAAATTGTAAATTGGAGGCGGCATCCGGATTTGAACCGGAGAATAACGGTTTTGCAGACCGCTGCCTTACCACTTGGCTATGCCGCCATTGAAAATATTAAATAGTGAATACGGGCAACGCTTCAACCCGCTATAAGCATTTTGGAGCGGGAAACGGGATTTGAACCCGCGACTTCAACCTTGGCAAGGTTGCACTCTACCGCTGAGTTATTCCCGCGCTGACACTGTTATATTATAAACCGAACGAATATGTCAATAATTTGTTACAAATCATAAGCGGACATTTTGTATGAATTTATCTCATCCAACTCCCGCCTGTCACACATATGGTCTGTCCTGTGATGTACTCACCTTCGTCAGAAACGAGAAACAGCACAGTGTTCGCAATGTCCTGCGGAGCGCCTTTTCTGGGATATGGAATCTCTTCGTACATCCTCTCAATCTCCTCTTCGGGATAAATGTGTGGTATAAACTCATTGTAAATAAAACTCGGTGCAACCGTGTTTGCAGTGATATAATAAGGCGCTGCCTCCATTGCGAGACAGCGTGTAAATGCCATAACACCAGCCTTTGCTGCGGCATAATGGGCATGACCGGCCTTAAGACCCCGGAAGCCTGCAACGGAAGTTGTATTTACAATGCGGCCATATTTCTGATCCATCATAATTGGCAGCACTGCCCTGCAACAGTAAAATACACCTCTAAGCGATACATTAATGACAAGCTCCCAGTCTTCGTCTTTCATATCTGCTATTTGTGAAGGTCGGTTTGTGCCGGCATTGTTAAAAAGTATATCTATACGACCAAAATTAACAATCGTTTCTTTCACTGCCAGTTCCACTTCATTACGCCTTGTTACATCGCATCCAAGCCCAAGGGCATCTGTTCCGTATTCCTTTTGTATCGCCAGCGCAACATTTCTTGCCCTATCCGCATGTGCATCGGTTACAACAATCCTGGCACCTTCACGTGCAAATGTACGCACAACAGCCTGTCCTATCCCTACTCCAGCGGCCGCTGTTAAAAAAGCTACCTTGTTTTTTAACTTCATGCAAAATACTCCTGTTTTTATCCACGATCTTCGATCTTTTTTGTTTCTTTTTTTATCCAGTCGACATAACCCGACAACGCATAATCAATGCCAACCGCTACAATTTGGGGAAGCTCATAGGGGTGGGACAATCTTATTTCGTCTTCCAGGCTTTTATAGAGATCTTTTCTTGTCTTAAAGGTGCACTTCCATTCCTCTGACTCTTCAAGTTCTTCTTTCCACCAGTATATGCTTTTAATCGGACCTTCAATCTGCGCACATGCGGCAAGCCGTTTCTCAACAACATTTCTGCCAATCCTTTCCGCTGTATCCCTATCGCCAAAAGTAATTATCATTTCAATGATATCACGCATTTTCTCCCCCTTTTTTATAGAATATTAGATGGTTGGATGTTTAGAAGTGCAGATGTTTATTTTTAGAAGATTAGAAGTTTGGATGTGTAGAGGTTTAGCCAACCTTCCAACCTTCCAACCCTCTGTCTGATTTATCTGGTTTCTCTGGTTTCTTTAGTTTCTCTGGTTTATCTAGTTTGCTAACCCTCCAACCTTCTAACCCTCTGTCTGGTTTCTCTGGTTTCTCTTGTTTTTTGCCAACCCTCCAACCTTCTAACCCTCTAACCCTCTGCCTTTTCCAACCTTCTGTCTTTCTCCACTCGACCCCTTGAATCCTTGACCCCTTGACCCCTTTCTATTCCGACTCCTCGAATCCTTTGCTTTTCTATCAAACCAAACCTAACACGTCTTTCATTGAATAGATGCCGGCAGGATGGTTTACTATCCATTTTGCTGCGACAATAGCACCTCTGGCAAAATTATCACGCGATTGCGCCCTGTGCGTGATTTCGAGTCTTTCACCGATTCCAGCGAAAATTGCCGTATGTTCTCCAACAACGTCGCCGCCTCTCAACGTCATAATACCGATTTCTTCTTTTTTTCTCTCACCAGTTGTACCTTTTCTACCGAAGACCTCAATCCAGGTTTTTTCAGGCAAGGCATTTTCTATAACATCTTTTAATTTCAATGCAGTACCGCTTGGGGCATCCTTTTTCCATTTGTGATGCATCTCTACTATCTCGACATCATATTCATCTTTGAGGGTTTTTGCTATCCTTTCAGCGAGATCAAACATTAGATTCATGCCTACGCTCATATTGGGTGATAAAACTATCGGTATTTTCACCGTGTCTTTAATTTCCTCGATGGCTTCATTTGAAAACCCTGTTGTGCCGATGACCATTGCCTTACCAACGGAGTTTGCAACCCTGAAATGCTGAAGGGATGGAACTGGCAATGTAAAATCAATAACAACGTCACAACCGGTGATAATTTCTGAAATGTCGTTATGAACAGTCGCAGGGCTTGCGTTTCCGACCGGTGAAAAAAGATGTTTGCCTATTAAAGGATGGCCTGCTATCTCTGTAGCACCTGCAATCTCGATTTCCCTGTCTTCCATTGCAATGTTTAATATCGCATTGCCCATTTTTCCGGCAACACCTGTTATCAACAATTTAATCATATTTTGCCCCCATAAATTCAAATTCAAATATTCGAGCAGCCGGGAGATCTGGTGTATTAAATTACCCCTGCCTTTTCAAATGATTAGAAGTTTGGATAATCGGCTAAACCCCGAACCCCTTCTTCTATCTGCGATTCACCAGTCCATATTCCTCAAGCACCTTTCTCAGGATTGCCTTGGTTGTGTCAGATGCGGGACACATGGGAAGCCTTAGCTCTTCCTTAATCATGCCCATAAAATAGAGGCATTCTTTGATGGGTATAGGGTTTGTTTCTATAAAAATGGATTGAAAAAGTGGCATTAGCCTTGCGTTCATATCACTTGCCTTAAATATATCTTTTTCAACCATGAATGTTTTGAAGAGCGCCTGCATTTCTGTAGGGATGATATTGGAGGCCACAGATATAACACCTACAGCCCCTGCGCTCATCATGGGCAGAAAAAGGTTGTCATCACCGGATAGGATGGTAAATCTTCCATCTGTTAATCTGTATATCTCCGCTACCTGTATCAATGAGCCAGATGCCTCTTTTATACCAATGATGTTTGGAATGTCTGCAAGCCTCTTTATTGTCTCAGGCGTCATATTTACGCCTGTTCTCCCAGGAATGTTATACAATACCAATGGAATATCAACGCTTTCCGCAATTTTTTTGAAATGCCTGTACAAACCTTCCTGGGTAGGCTTGTTATAGTAAGGCGTAGTTAACAAACATGCATCGGCACCTATCTTTTTGGCGCTTCCTGTTAATTCGATTGCCTCGTCTGTGCAGTTCGAACCTGTTCCTGCGATAACAGGAACCTTACCGCCTACATGTTTTATGGTTAGCTCTATGACCCTTTCATGCTCTTCGAAGCTCAGTGTAGAGGCCTCGCCTGTCGTACCACAGGGAACAAGCCCGTCCACGCCGCTGGTAAGCTGGAATTCTACAATCCTTTTCAATGCCTCTTCATCCAGTTTATAATCCTTGAAAGGTGTTACTAATGCTGTAAATATGCCTTTTAATTCCATTTTTTCTCCTTTCAGTATATTAACTCATTGCTGATATATGGTTTAAGTTCAACTATCGGGTTTCGAGTAAATTTCAATCAACTCTCTGGTTTCTCTGGTTGGGTAATCCTTCGCCCCTCAACTCCTTCGCTTTTAGGTTTTGAAAAAAGATACCAAGAGAACCACTCGACCCCTTGAATCCTTGAATCCTTGACCCCTTCGCTTTTGCTAACCCTCCAACCCTCTGCCTTTTCCACTTGACCCCTCGAACCCTTTTTTTAGAAGATTAGAAGTTTGGATGTGTAGAGGTTTAGCCAAACCTCTAACCTTCCAACCCTCCAGCCTTCTGACTTCTGACTTCTGTCTTCTGTATTCTGTCTTCTGTCTTCTGCCTTCTCTCCACCAGCCGCCTTTTCACAGCAACGCTTCGTCGTTGAGCAGACCTGTGTATATGATTTTTGTATCTCCTTCAAGATACACCTCGTCGTCCACATATGCCCGAAGTATTTCTCCGCCCCTTGTGAGTACATTTACAGGGCTGTCTATCAATCCCTTTTCTTTCAAGATGACTCCTGATGCGACTACCCCTGTGCCACATGCATATGTCTCACCCTCTACACCTCTCTCGTATGTTCTTACTATAAGGTTGGCTCTATCGACGACTTTTACAAAATCAACATTTGTCCCCTTTTCCCCAAAGGCAGCATGATGTCTTACCGCCTTGCCAAGTTCTTCAACCGGTATATAATCGATATCGTCAGATAGGAGTATTGCATGGGGTACCCCTGTATTTACACTGTTTATAAACAATTCCTTGTCTTCGAGCTTAATGGCGTAATCAAGTTTCAACTCTTTCGGTGTGGTAAGTTGGAGTTTAACCTTCCTGCCCCTAACCTCTGCCTTGATTATGCCTGCAATGGTTTCAAATGCCATATTTTCAGCGGTTATGCCGTTTGTAAAGGCGAACCTTGCCGCACATCTGCCTCCATTGCCACACATCTCAGCCTCAGAGCCATCAGCATTGAAGAATTTCCAGCTAAAATCAGCATTATTGGATGTTTCAATCAATATCAGACCGTCGGCACCTACAGAGTGACACCTTCTGCACACCTTTTTAACGAATTCATTGATATTGCTATATGTTTTGTACAATACGCCAGAACGATTATCTATCAATATAAAATCGTTTCCGCTTGCGCTCATCTTGGTAAATTCCAGGCCTGACATTTGATTTATACCTCCATAAATGACGGGATTTTTTCACCTTTTATTAAGTCTTTCAATGTCTCACGACTTTTAATGACATTGAATTCTGCGTCTCTCACAAGCACCTCTGCTACCCTTCGCCTTGAATTGTAATTGGATGACATGGAAAACCCATATGCGCCAGCGCTCAAAACAGCGAGAAGTTCACCTGATTCAACCAAAGGCATATCCCTATCCTTTGCAAGAAAATCCCCCGATTCACAGACAGGTCCAACAACATCAACGTTTATCTTTTTTGCGTCATTGTAACGAACTGGAACAATTTCATGGAATGCACCGTAAAGAGAAGGTCTCACAAGATCGTTCATAGCGCCATCGACTATATAAAATGTTTTGCCAGGCACCTTTTTAATATAAAGCAATTTGGTGACAAATATACCGCTGTTACCCACAATCACCCTTCCTGGCTCAAGAATGAGTGTAAGTTCGGTACCTTTCAGTTCTTCCTCTATAATACGAGCATAATCGTCTGGATGCGGAGGAAGTTCATCTTTGTATGTTATGCCAAGTCCCCCGCCAATGTCTATAAATTTAAGAGTAATCCCTTTTTCTTTGAGCTGTTTTACCATCTCCCTTAATGAACATACAGCCTCCTTGAAAGGTCCAAGTTCAAGTATCTGTGAACCGATATGCGAAGAAATTCCGACAGGCATCAGATATTTATGCGCCTTTATCCTGTCATAGAGTTTCATGGCATCTTCACGCATAACTCCGAACTTGTTCTTTTTTAGACCTGTAGTAATGTAAGGATGGGTTTTTGGGTCTATCTCTGGGTTGACTCTTATTGAAAGTGGAACATGTTTTTTCATTTTTGATGCAATTCTTGCTATTGTAGATAATTCTTCCTCGGACTCCACATTTATCATAAGTATATTTGAACGTATTGCAGCAACTATTTCTTCTTCTGTTTTTCCAACCCCGGAAAATACAATTTTGTCGTTCGGTATATATGCGGCGCTTGACCTGTAAAGCTCGCCCCCAGATACTATATCTACGCCCCCTCCAAGCCTCCCGATAGCCCTGAGTATAGCAATGTTAGAATTTGCCTTGCATGAATAGCAGATAATATGCGGTACGCCTTTGAATGCATTATCGAAGACCTTATAATGTCTCTCAATTGTTCTGTAACTATAAATATATACAGGCGAGCCCGTGGCCCTTACTATGTTTTCAACAGGTACCTCCTCGCAGTATAAAGCACCATTTTTGTAATCAAAATAATTCATCTGTTCGTATTCTCCTGTGCATTATCAAACAGTTCAAGGGTTCGAGCAACGGAGGATTTGTGTGAGTTATGCTTGATAACTTTTCTCGATTCCCAAACCCATTTGTGCTATCGCCCACTTGCATTTCCTTTGCCCTTGCCCTTCGCAACTATTCTTTTAATATTATTATTACTTCCCTCGATGGTGTGCTTTCATTCCCTGCTGTATCTATTGCCGTTATATAATAAGAAACATATCTTATATCAGGCATGGAGTTGTCAGTAAACATATTTTCTTTAACAGGTACAGGGTTTATCTTTTCTGCATCGCCTGAACTTATCCTGTAAATGTTATAGCCCTCGAGGTCTTTATCCATAACTGCCTTCCATGTCAGTTGAACGCCTTCTGCCGTTTTTTCGATCTTTATCTCATAGGGCGTTTCAGGTGGCTTAGTGTCCTTTGGTGTTGCTTGTATCTTTAAACCTTCACCTTCTGATTGCAACCCATCTTTTGTCAGTAACTTTCTCACTTCGTATGAATATGTTTTGTTGTTTTGAAGCCCTGAATCAACAAAATAAGGCGTTGTAAGAGGTGTCTTGTTGAGAGGAAAAAGTGGATAGGTACTGTCAAGGTGTCTATATACATTATATGATGCACCTTCTTCCTTCCTCCATGTCAATTCTACTATGCCGTCATCTTCTCTTACAGATATATCTGGCGGCACACCGGGGGGTTGTTCCCACTTTATGGAAAATATATTGGATGCATCGCCACGTGTTCCCCTTTTTGTATATGGGTAAACCCTGTACGCATATTGGTAACCGCTTGTCAGGTCGTTGTCGTATGTATAAATTCTACCACCATAGATGGTGTATCCGTCCTGGGCATCGAGACTTAAATCTTTGAAGGGCTCGAACGAGGCGCCGATGCAGTTGCCGCAACTCTTTAAAATCTTGAATCCTGCCAGGTCTTTCATCTCTGAACCGTCTTTGTTTCTCGAAGGCATTGAAAACGAGAGGAACAAAAGCCCATCCCTTACCTCCCCCCTTAAATCGTTTATGCCGCCGGGTAGGGGCACAAAGCGTGGTAATGGGTCACCCTTTTTTCCACATGAAACAAAAAGCATGATTATGACAATACTAAGAATTGCAATATATCTTTTCTCTTTCAATAGCTCTGTCAACCTCCTCAAAGGAGGCTGCTCCCTTTGTTTTTCTAATCTTGATAGCATTGCGCGGCTCTATATATTCAAAAACATCTTCTTCGAATATATCAGAATATATCTTCATATCGATTAATCCCATTTTGTCCAATGTTATCCCATTGTCTTCGCAGTGTTTTACCATTTTTCCAACTATTGCATGTGCCTCCCGAAAGGGTGTACCCTTTAGGGTCAGATATTCCGTCATCTCAACAGCGGGCATGAAGCTGTCCATGACAGCGCTTTCCATCCTTTCTCTATTGATATGCAGACCTTTTATACATAGATCCATAATGGCAATTACATCTTTGACCGTATTTATCGCATGAAAGAGGGGTTCTTTATCCTCCTGAAGATCCCTGTTGTAAGTCATGGGGAGACCCTTTAACAGCGTAAAAAGACTGAAGAGGTCACCGATTACACGTGATGTTTTGCCGCGGGCAAGCTCAAGTGCATCAGGGTTTTTCTTGTGGGGCATAAGGCTACTGCCTGTGCATACCTCATCCGGAAGAAAGATGAATGAAAATTCCTGAGTGGAAAAGATGATGAGATCTTCCGCGAGTCTCGATATGTGTACCATTATCATGGATGATGAGTAGACGGCATCAAGCACAAAGTCCCTGTCCGACACGCTGTCCATACTGTTGGCAGAAACATTTGAAAAACCAAGCATATCACATACAAAATCCCTGTCAAGCGGGATTGTGGAGCCTGCAAGAGCGCCACTTCCAAGGGGTAATACATCTATGTGTCTCAAAAAACTGTTGATTCGCTCCCTGTCTCTTTTGAACATATAATAGTAAGCCATAAGGTAGTGGGCAAAAGTAACCGCCTGGGCGCGTTGCATATGTGTGTAACCAGGCATAATCACATCCTCTTCCTGCTCTGCCCTGTTCAATATCGTTTTAAGTAACTCAAGAATTGCATTGTCGATTTCTTTCAGTTCGACTTTCAGATACATCCTCATATCAAGTGCAATCTGGTCGTTCCTGCTCCTTCCTGTATGTAATTTTTTTCCGAGTTCACCGATCTTTTCTATGAGACGTGTCTCGATATGCATATGAATATCTTCAAGCGTATCTGAGAAAACAAATTTCCCGTCTGCTATCTCTACTTTTATCTCGTCGAGGGCAATTATGATAGCATTCAGCTCATTTTCATTTAATATACCTATACTATGAAGCATCTTTGCATGCGCCTTGCTTCCTTTGATATCATGTTCAAACAGCACATGATCGAAATGGATCGAGGCGCTGAAACGCTCCATCAGCGGGTTGGTTTTGCCAGTAAATCTTCCAGCCCATAGTTTCACCTGTAATACCCCCTGGAAAAATTCCAAATCCTAATGAAATCAAAATATTCAAAATACAAGCACGAAAAACATGTTGGTTTTATTGTTTTGACGTTTGTCATTTGGATTTTGTGTTTGACCTCATATCCTCTCACCAAAGATCGCTGTTCCTACCCTAACCAGGGTTGCACCCTCTTCTATCGCTATCTCGAAATCAGATGACATGCCCATCGAAAGTTGGTCCAGATTGAGCGAAAACTCGCTATTGATCTTGTGCAATGTCTCTCTGAGCTTACCGAATACGCCCCTCACAACTCCCTGGTCGTCCACAAAAGGCGCCATCGTCATTAGTCCAACGGGCTTTATGTATTTTAATCGCCCGACATTTTCCAACATCCTTCTAAGATTGTCCATGTTTGTGCCATGCTTTGTCGCTTCTTTGGATAGATTCAATTCAAAAAGAACATTTATTGGTTTTTTATATCTGTCGAGTAATTCGAGTATCTCCCATCTGTCTATTGAGTGTATATACCCAAATAAATTTGGAAGATATTTGACTTTATTTGTTTGTATATGACCAATCATATGCCAGTTTATACCCTCAAAAGGGGTAATTTCTTTAATCTTCCTTTTTGCCTCCTGAATATAATTTTCTCCAAAATCTTTTAGACCACAGGCCATAGCCTCCTGTATTCTAACAGCATCTACCCTTTTTGTCACACCAATTAAACGCACCTCTGACACAGGGCGTCTTGATCTTGCACATGCCTTTTCTATCTTTTCTCTTACAGTCTCTATTGAATCTTTGACGCTTTGCATAATATAAACACCTATTTACACAGAGGATGAAAATATGCCCTGAGTCGTTGCAATACCTCTATTTTGGTATTTATCTCCTTTTCAGTAGATTTTCTTCCATCATTGTATTTGTAAGAATATTTCGTAGACGTTTGTCTCATTAAAAAACCATGGTAAAAGACTTTTGCTATTCGATGTCAGATATCCTATATGCTAACGAGTCATAAGTTTTGAGCTTCCAACAACAAGCCGATCAAGACAATACCCCCAATGACAATAGTGCCTCTGCAACCTCGCATATAGGCAGGCCGACGACATTGGCATACGAACCCTTAATTTCTTTTACCATATAGCCGCCTTTGCCTTGCACTGCATATGAGCCTGCTTTGTCAAATGGTTCAGATGTTTTGATATAGCGCGCTATTTCGTCCTCTGTCAAATCTCTCAGATAAACCCTTGTTTCAACGGCGTCACGATAAATCACGTTTTTTGATGCATTGAGGACGCAATAGCCTGTAATCACCTTGTGCCATTTTCCACTCAGATACTTCAGCATATTGAAGGCATCTCTTTCATTCTTAGGTTTGCCAAGTATTTTGTTTTTTATGACCACCACTGTATCGGCACCAATTACCCACTTATCTGAAAAAAGATTACCAACTTTATTTGCCTTTTCAAAAGATATCCTTAGAACAAAATCCTTGGGTGTCTCATCCTTTTTCCTTTTCTCGTCGATATTGGGCGGGATGATTGAAAAGGATATGCCGAGGGTGCGCAGAATATCGACTCTGCGTGTTGATTCGCTTGCCAGTATAATGGAATCGCCTTCTTTTACCTGAAACATGTTTTTCTCCTACGTTAAATAGTAAAAATATATGAAAATTTCTTTGATTTCAAGTTAAATATGAAAGTGGTTAATTCGGAAAAGAAAGGGTTCAAGGATTCGAGGATTCAAGGGGTCGAGTGGTTCTCTTGGTATCTTTTTTTCAAAACCTATAAGCGAAGGGGTCGAGTGGAAAAAGATAGAAGTCAGAAGAAGAAGTCAGAAGGCTGGAGGGTTGGAAGGTTAGAAGGTTAGCAAAAAACAAAATAAACCAGAGAAACCCAACAAACACTACAAACGCAATAAACCAAACTCACTCCACTTACTTAACCCTCTCAACGCTTCACCGCTTCTTCCCAACACTTTACCACCAACCAGTGCTTGAGAAAATTTTCTCTTGCTTTCCATGCAAATTATTGTTACTATTTTCTTCACTAAATATACGAAAACATTAATCATAGGCTTAAATAGGTGCAATAATGGGAAAATATCCGAAGATTCCAGAGGCTACGATAAGAAGATTATCGAACTATCTAAAGTGTATTGAAGACCTCGAATCTAAAAACGAAAAGGTCGCATCTAGCGCACTGCTTGCTTCGATGTGTAATGTAAATGCAGCACAGGTACGAAAGGATTTTGCCTATTTCGGCGAATTCGGCATAAGGGGTATGGGCTATAATATTCAAGAATTGAGAAACCATATCAAAGAGATACTCGGGATCAACAGGGAATGGCGCATAGCAGTAGTCGGTATCGGCAATATGGGTAGCGCCCTTCTTGTTTATAAGGATTTTCTAAAACAAAACTACAAGATTGTGGCTGCATTTGATATCGACCCAGTTAAGGTCATAGGTCATATTTCAGAAAGAATGGGAAGGCCGGTTGAGATACTCCATATTGATACTTTAAAAGAGGTCGTCGATGCAAGAAATATCGAAATCGGCATTATCACTGTGCCCCCCCAAGAAGCCCAGAAGGTTGCCGATCAACTTATAGAGGCAAACATAAAGGGAATCCTAAATTTTTCACCGGCACCGGTCAGGGCACCTGACAAGATAAAAATAAGGAACCTGTTCTTCACCTCCGCACTTGATAATCTTATATATTACCTTACGAATTAAGGCTATGTTATGTGGAAAATACTTGGAAATATAACGGAAATATTCATTTATTCATCTGTTTATATGATAATTACCCTCATTTCACTGAAGATTGTCGGGGCTACCTTTTCCACAGACTTTGAGCGAAAGATTTCGGATGAGTCGAATATAGGCCTTTCGCTCATCTGCGCAAGCGTTTTTATAGGGATGGCGATCCTGATTTCGTCACTTGTGAGATAATGTCAACCATATTTATAACAGGCACAGATACAGGCGTTGGAAAGACAACAGTAACATCGTGTCTTTCTGCCTTTTTATCATTAAAAAAACACCTGAATGTGGGTGTAATGAAACCATTCGAAAGTGGACTGTCAAAAAGAGACAAAGACCTACTTCCATGGGATGCAATATGTCTAAGAGAGGCGTCTGGCAGCAACGATGACTTAGACGATATAAGCCCTTACACATTTGAATCTCCCCTTGCCCCTGAAGTTGCAGCTAGCTTGGAACATATACAGATTGACATGGATATTGTTGACAGAATTTACAACAAAATAAAAAATAGGCATGATGTTGTCATAATCGAAGGCGCCGGCGGTGTCCTTGTGCCGATTAAAAAGGATTATTTCTATGCAGACCTTATCAAAAATTGGGAAGCGCCTGCAATAATTGTCTCAAGACTGGGCCTCGGAACTATAAACCATACTCTCTTAACTAACAACTTCCTTCAATCAAAAGGCATTAAAGTGCTCGGTGTAATCCTGAACAATAACGACGGTACAGGTGATTTGGCAGCGCAAACCAACCCCGAGATATTAAAAAGGTATCTCGATGTTCCTTTACTTGGTATATTCCCTTATGTGGAAGGCCTGTTAAAAGAGGGTATGGACAGGGAATTGCTTGCAACAATCTTTGAAGGTAATATTGATACAGAAAAACTGATAATTTGATATATACTTAAAATGGCTGGTTTTGGCAGATATTGCTGCAAGCCTTAACGCTATTGCGTTTTAACCTCTATGAAAAACATATTTGTAAAAGGTGCACGGAAACACAATCTCAAAAACATCGATGTAACGCTTCCAAGAAACAAGATGGTTGTAATTACGGGGCTGAGCGGTTCTGGAAAATCATCCCTTGCGTTTGACACGATCTATGCTGAAGGGCAACGCAGATATGTAGAATCACTGTCTTCATACGCACGTCAGTTTCTCGAACTTATGGAAAAACCCGACGTGGATTATATTGAAGGACTATCTCCCGCAATCAGCATAGAGCAAAAAGCCCTGAGTAAAAACCCCAGAAGCACTGTTGGTACCGTAACCGAAATGTATGACTACCTGAGGCTGCTCTTTGCACGGATAGGTCATGTATTTTGTTATGGATGCGGAAAAGAGATCAAAAGTCAACACGTCCCTCAGATAGTTGACTCAATTCTAACGTTCGGCGCAGGAAAAATGTTGATGATACTCGCGCCCATAGTGAGAGGAAGAAAAGGAGAGTATAGGAAAGAGCTTGATGATTTACGAAAACAAGGTTTTACGAAGATATATCTCGATGGTAAAATAACCGACCTCTCAGAGGATATTCAACTTGATAAAAACAAAAAGCACGAGATTGATGTGATAATCGACAGGATTACGATTAGAGATGGAATCGAAAGAAGGCTTTTTGAGGCTGTAGAACTCGCATTGCAAAAGACAGACGGCATTATAAAGATAAAGACAGACAACGACATACATATCTTCAGCGAAAGATTTGCCTGTCCGGACTGCGGTATAAGCTATCCGGAGATCACACCTCGGATGTTTTCCTTTAATAATCCATACGGCGCCTGCCCTGTCTGTAATGGGCTCGGGGTAAAAGAATATTTTGATCCTGTTCTTGTTGTGCCAAACCAGGACCTTTCCTTAAGGGAGGGCGCTGTGGTACCTTGGGGAGAAAAAAATCCGGTCAGTTTCCTGCCTTTTCTCGAGGCTTTTGTAAACCACTACAAAATAGACATAAGAACCCCGTTTAAAGATCTGCCTAAGGAAGTCCAGCATGTGATACTTTACGGCTCAAAAGAAGAGATAGAATTCTTCGTGGACCGGGGAGGCAAGAGATATTTCACTAAAAGATCCTTCGAAGGGGTAATCAATGAACTCCAACGCGAATGGGAAACCGCCTCGTTTTATGAAAAAGATAAACTTGAGAGATTCATCAACCTAATACCTTGTCAGGCCTGCAATGGAGCAAGACTAAAAAAAGAGATGCTCTGGGTGAAGATCAATGGATTGAATATAGACGAAGTTGCCGGAATGACCCTTACAAATGCACTTAACTTTTTCAGCACATTGAGTCTTAGTGATAAGGAAAATGAGATTGCCCGAAACATACTGAAAGAAATCATGTCACGTCTAAAATTCCTTATAGACGTAGGCCTTAATTATATAACACTCAACAGAAATTCCGCTACTTTGTCATCTGGAGAATCACAACGTATCAGGCTCGCCACACAGATAGGCTCAGGGCTTACTGGTGTCCTATATGTACTCGATGAGCCAAGCATCGGTTTACACCAACGCGACAACGAAAGGCTTCTCGCAACATTGAAAAGACTCAGAGACCTTGACAACACTGTGATTGTGGTTGAACACGACCATGACACTATAGCTTCGTCTGATTATATTATCGATCTGGGTCCGGGCGCTGGAGAAAACGGCGGTTACCTCGTTTTTCAAGGTACACCAGCCGAACTTCACAAACACAATGAATCCATTACCGGACAGTATATATCTGGTAAACTCAGCATACAAATCCCTGAAGAGAGGAGAAAGGCAAAGGGGTTTTTGAGAATAAAAGGTGCCCGTGAACATAACCTTAAAAATATCGACGTAGATATCCCGCTTGGTGTGTTTACATGTGTAACCGGCGTTTCTGGTTCGGGTAAAAGCACCCTAGTAGTCGATACTCTATATCCGCTTCTCAAACAAAAACTTTACAGATCTAAAGACAGGGCCGGAGAAATCGATTCGATATCAGGCCATGAGACAATCGACAGGGTCATAGACATAGACCAGTCCCCCATAGGCAGGACCCCAAGATCAAACCCTGCCACATATACAGGCATTTTTACACATATCAGGGAACTCTTTGCAAGGCTTCCTGAATCGAGGGTCAGAGGCTATAAGGATGGCAGGTTCAGCTTCAATGTAAAGGGCGGAAGATGTGAAACCTGCACGGGTGAAGGGTTCGTCAAGATTGAAATGCAGTTTCTTCCCGATATATATATCGTATGCGATGTTTGTAAGGGAAAACGCTATAACAGGGATACCCTTGAGGTAAAATACAAAGGCAAGAGCATAGCAGACGTGCTTGAGATGACAGTTACCCAGGCAATGGATTTTTTTGATGTACATCCGCTTATAAAAAACAAATTAAAGGTGCTCAACGATGTAGGACTCGGATATATAAGACTCGGTCAGGCAGCTACAACCTTATCCGGAGGAGAGGCGCAGAGAATAAAGCTATCAAGGGAACTTTCCAAAAAGGATACAGGTCAAACCTTTTATATACTGGATGAACCGACAACAGGTCTGCACTTCGCCGATATAGATAAACTCCTTCATGTGTTGTCGGAACTTGTCAACAGAGGAAATACGGTCGTGGTAATTGAACACAACATGGATGTCATCAAATGTGCCGATTATATTATCGATTTAGGCCCTGAAGGCGGGGAAAATGGTGGAAACATAATAGCAAAAGGTGTCCCAGAGCTAATCATCCATGAATCGGCAAGTCATACCGGGGCGTTTTTGAAAAAATATCTGTATGACAATAATTTACGTGAGGCATCATGATAAAATACATCGTAATTCCAGCAAGATATGCTTCAACAAGACTTCCCGGAAAACCACTTCGGGAGATATGTGGCAAAACTATCTTATACATGGTTTACGAAAAGGCAATGCTTTCTAATTTAAAGGATCACGTTATAATCGCCACAGACGATAAGCGAATACAGGATGCAGCGATAATGTTCGATGCTGATGTAGTAATGACGAGCCCCGATTGCAAAAGCGGTACAGACAGGTGTCATGATGCGATAAAAGGAAAAGATGCAGATATTATTGTGAATCTTCAAGGAGACGAACCATTCATAAGACCTGACATGGTGGATTTACTGTTTGATGTTATGTTGAATGAACGTCTCGATATGGCAACATTATGTACCCCGATCACCGATGTAAACGAATACACAAACCCCAATGTCGTCAAGGTTGTCCTTGACAAATACGGTTTTGCACTATATTTTTCCCGCTCACCAATCCCCTTCAAGTCGTCTCACGGTTCAGCCTACATCTCGCAACGTACAATACTCAACAATCAATGCATATATAAGCATATCGGTATCTATGCATTTTCAAGAACATTCCTCGAAAAATACGTAACAATGGAAAGATGTGTCCTTGAGGAAACAGAATCGCTCGAACAGTTGAGGGTTCTCGAAAACGGTTTTCGTATTAAGGTGTTGATAACCGATTACAATGGCTTTGGTATAGATACGGAGGAAGACCTTGAGCGCGCAAAGACATTTTCTTTTCGTAAAACCACATAAACATCTTTTTAAAAACATCGATTGCATGTCAATATAAGCCTTTTTTCTCAAGGCTTGACAATATGATATTGAGCGTTTATGCTAAATATACAATCGCTTTATCAAATAGAAGGAGCTAATATGATAAGGGCAAAATTATGGTTTCGTTGTGCAGCGATGCACGATCCTGTTACGCCTGTGGTGGCACAGCCAGCTTTGGTCGGTTGGGAAGCAAAAAAAAGAAGGGTTGATCTGACCATCGAAAGGGCGTTCAACGGAGAAGAATTGGTGCGCCGCATGAAGGGATGGGTCACAACAGACCCTGTCAAGGTTACCGAAGTTGTGAAAAAATATGGAAAATTAAAGGTACTGGATGACAGAGAGCTTGTCATCGAAATCGATGACGAAGAGAATGTTCACAAGCTCGAAGGTGAATTACTTGATAATTTCGGAAACGAGGTGGATATAGAGGTTATTAAAAGAACCTGATAATTTTTAGTTTTTACCAAATGATTTATAAAATTCCGTTTATCGCTGGTATCATAACGCGGTTCGTTCTCATCAAGGTAAAAAAATATTTCCCTTGTGCGACAGAGGCGCCGACAGGGGTTTGCTGCATGGCTTGCAACCCAAAAAAATGTTAAAACAATAGTGCTTATATGTACTAAAAAAATTAGGCCGATGTAATAATGAAAAAAGCCATTCAAAAACTGTTAAAAGAATTAAGTACTAATCTGCCTGATATACCATTCGAGGTAAAATTCTGGGACGGCGAAACGAAAAAATACGGGGATGCAGCACCTGCCTTTATCCTTACATTCAAAGAAAAGGAGGCGGCAAAAAATATTTTCGGCAAAGGCACGCTTGGTTTCGGTGAAGAATATACAGCCGGCAATATCGATGTGAAAGGCGATTTCCAGAAACTTGTTCGTCTTGGTATCGACCCTCGTTTTCAGGATATGAAACTATCACTGAAAACCAAGATAGCCATTCTATTGCAACACATCAAGTTCCACAATACTATTAAAAAATCACCAGACAATATTGCACACCATTATGATCTGGGGAACGAATTTTATAAGCTGTATCTTGATGAAAGCATGACCTATTCCTGTGCCTATTTCAGAAGCAACGAGGATACCCTTGAACAGGCGCAACAACAAAAATATGAGCATATCTGCCGGAAGCTTCAGCTAAAAGAGGGAGAGACGATTATAGATGTCGGATGCGGCTGGGGCGGGATGCTTCTGTATGCAGCCTGTCACTTTGGGGTAAAGGGTGTGGGATGCACCCTATCCCGCAATCAGGCTGAATATGCAAAGGAAAGGGTAGCACAGGAGGGACTCCATAAAAACATTACGATTCTTTTTGAAGATTACCGAAATATGAAAGGTCAATTCGATAAATTTGTCTCAATCGGTATGTTCGAGCACGTTGGTAAAGCATTTATCTCTTCGTTCATAGATAAGACGAAAAGCCTATTAAAACCGAAAGGCATCGGACTCCTACACACTATAGGTAAAGAAAGTGACACCCCAGAGGATCCATGGACTATGAAATACATTTTCCCGGGTGGTTATCTGCCGATACTTGACCATGTGGTACACATCATGGGTGAAAAGGGTCTTGTCCCTGTTGATATTGAAAATCTTCGTCTTCATTACGCAAAGACCCTTGATGAATGGGCAAAACGGTTCGAGGCGAATGCAATGAAGATTGAAAGAATGTTTGATGCAAGACTTGTTCGTATGTGGCGGATGTATCTGAACGGCAGTTCAGCAGCATTCAGATGGGGCAATATAAGACTTTACCAGATATTATTTACAAATGGACTAAATAATGACTTGCCATTGACGAGAGAGCATCTCTATTATAATTAAATTGTCGCAAATACCTTGTCTTTTGTAGGGTAAGTTGATGATAAATTGTATATAAATGGGGTGAAACGCATTTTCCACGTCATTACCCCTGGCATAAATATTCTCGTCATTGTAGTTCCAGTTGTATAACCGGCAGAATAGCCGGTATACTGATGACATAATAAATTAATAGCGAGGTATAGTGTGTCACTTTTTAAAGTAATCGGCTGAATTACATGAGTTGATCCCAACGCGCCGACAGTTAGTCGGAAAACAATAAGGTTTTTAGATGGAACACAAATAGCCTTGAGCAATCTCCATGAGGTAATGGCAGAGCTTTATTCAGTGGGCAAGAAACCAAACAGGGAAACAGTGGATGAGATCATCGCTGGATTGGAAGCTATGGGTAATTATATTTCAACCTCAGAGGTAATCCGAAGGGAGTACAAAAATATTTTGCTGAAGGAATATGAAGAATTTATTGAGGTGCACGAGAGAGAAAAAACCGCCATGAAATATTCAGATACCGATGAAGGAGAAACAAACCAGTGATCGGTAAAACCATTATTTACAGAACGAATTGACCTGTTTTTTGATATTAGACAAAATCTGAGATTTTAGTTAGAACACTTTTCAGTTATAGTTGTATACGATATTGTCAAAAGTTACATGAAAACAATGGGTGGACTAAAATTAGTGAAAATAGAGGATTAGTTTTGATAATAATTGACAACTCATTTGAGATTAATTTGTAACTCATTGATATTAATAGCGCGCCCGGTGCGATTTGAACGCACGACCTTTGGCTCCGGAGGCCAACACTCTATCCAACTGAGCTACGGGCGCAGGTATCTCAAAAGAATATACCAAAAACAACTGGAAAAATGTATTATATTACATCATCGTTCTTTTATTAGCTACATCATATTCGGATTCATAGTGTATCTCGATTTAACATGTTTTACCAGATATGGATGTAATTCAGGTGAATTCGTTTTGGATATATTTTCTAATATTTATGATTTTGTGCCCTTCTTTGTGCTTGTCAAAAGAACACCATATGGAGATCCGTCTTGAAGCAATAGAGGGTCATAATGCAATAATCCGTTTTGAAGATAACTTAACAAATCTTGCCAAAAGCCTTTTAAACAAATATCCGGACATAAAATATGAGTTGGAAAAAACGATTGGATGGAGGATAGATTTTTCTCCATTGATCATCCTCATAAAAGACAGCAGCACCTTTTGCAGAATAGCAGGAAGCGAAAATTTCGTTGCATTTGCCCAACCTATTCAAAATCTTATTGTTATTGATGCCTCCAAGATCGCCATAAAACCATTTTCACAAGAAATCATCTTGAAGCATGAACTGTGCCACCTACTTCTTCACCGCTATGTCCCCATTAATTCAATGCCGAAATGGTTAGATGAAGGGGTTTGCCAATGGGTAACAGGTGGAATAGGGGAAATTCTGCAGGAGAAAAGACCTTCGTTAAATAATGCTGTGCTCTCTGGCGCTTTGCTTACGTTCGACGACTTAAGAGAAAGGTTCCCAAAGGACAAACCATCGTTGAATATTGCGTATGAACAGAGTAGAAATATTATTGAATTTATTGAAAGTACATACGGCACAGACAAAATCATAGAAATCCTGACCTATATGCATGATGGTGAATCGTTTGAAAATGCCTTTAAAAAGTCTATTTCTGTAACGTTTAAGGATTTCGAAAAAAAATGGCGCGCTTCTTTCAGTCCTTATCTGTTTTGGCTTTTGTTTTTTTCCCAAAACATCTATGAAATCATCTTTTTTGTGACGGCTATAATTACAATACTTGGCTTTTTAAAATATATTATAAAACGTCGGAGGGATGCTCAATATCAAGACAAATAAACCCAGATTTTTCATTGGAGACCTTTGAAAAATGTCATTTCGAGGAGCGCGAGCCTGCCCCTGATGTCATTTCGGAGGAGCGCAAGCCTGCCCCTGATGTCATTTCGGAGGAGCGCAAGCGACTGAGAAATCCTAAGATCCCTCATTACATTCGTGACATGGATTTCTCCCTTCGGTCGAAATGACAAAAAGCGAAGGGTTCAAAAAGCGAAGGGTTCAAGGAGTCGAGGATCCAAGGGGTCAAGTGAAAAAGGCAGAAGGTTGGAGGGTTGGAAGGTTAGAGGTGTAGCAAAAAACCAGAAAAGAAAGGGTTCAAGGAGTCGAGGATTCAGAAAAGCGAAGGGTTCAAGGAGTCGAGGATCCAAGGGGTCAAGTGGTTCTCTTGGAACCTTTTTTTCAAAACCAAAAGAGGCAAGAAGGATAGCTACACATCTAACCTTCTAACCCTCCAGCCTTCTACACATCTACGCATCTAAACTTCTAAAAAGGCTGTCATTTGGGGATGACAAAAATGGCGGTTATTCAAGGCTCTCATTTCAAGAAATATCTTCAAGAAGTCTAATCCTTTGGCTTGGCATCATACTGAAGCATTTGACTATGGCTTCTCAGAAATGGTCGTTTTTGAGAGGATAAAATATGCCATGCCGCTCAATACTCACAGATACTGAACGAAAACACCTGTCTGCATCGCCCGACAATCAGGAGGGTTTGATTAGGTATTAATATCTGAGCGAATCAGACCTTTTGTCAAATATCTTTAAATTAACTCTTGACTTGCGTATGACATGTAATTAACGATATAGGAAATACGGATTAAAAATGGGGCATAAAATGAAAAATATCGTATTAATCCTCGTTGCAATTTTATTTTTAATACCTCATCCGAGTCAATGCTTCTCAAAACAAACGGAAACCACCACTAAGGTTTACAACCCAGAAGACTTGGTTGAACTTACTGTGGTTAAGAAGGATTATCTGATCAAAATCTGCAAAAAATATCTCGAGTATCCAAAGAGATGGCGTCAGATTGCAAAGATAAACAATCTTAAAAACCCTAATCTGATATATCCAAAAGAAAGATTAAACATTCCAATCGAGTTGATTAAAGGAACCCCTTTGGACGGAAAGGTTACTTTTATAAAAGGAGATGCGCAACTACAGGAGCTATCGAAAGAAAAATGGGTACCTTTGAAGCTTAATGACAAGATAAAACAAAAAAGCCTTGTCAAAACTGGTGAGGATAGCGCTATCGAGATCACCTTTGAAGATGGCAGCACATTTTTTTTGCGGCAGAACACTGAGCTTGGATTAAATACAGTTCAAAAAAAGATTACATCACATCTGATCCGGGATATGTCGGTTCAATCTGGACGTGTTCTGACAAGGGTCAGAGAGGCAACAGGTGCAGGCTCCCGCCTTAAAATTCAGACACCTTCATCCATTGCCGCAGTAAGGGGAACAGAATTCAGAACCGCGGTTGACGAAGAGAAAAAGGCATTTACAGAGGTGCTCAATGGCACAGTTTCTGTTGATGCCATGATGAAAAAGATCTCATTGCAAAAGGAAGAGGGCACTATGGTCAAAAAAGGTGAACCTCCGCTTGACCCCAAAAAACTTCTACCCCCACCAACACCTATTGACCCAAAACCCCAATACAATCCACCGGTTAAATTTGCCTTAAGCACCATTCAAGATGCAAGCGCTTACAGGGTGATGATCTCAAAAGACAGTGAAGGAAAAGACCTCTATCAAGATAGGATAATCAAATCAAATGAAGCAATACATATCAATACTATCCCTGACGGCCAATACTATCTATTTGCGCAAAGCATCGATAATATAGGGCTTGAAGGTCCTCCATCCGAGGCGTTTCCTTTTGTTGTAAAAAAGGAAGATCCGCCAAGGCCCTTCCGCGCAAGTGCTTTGAGAAAAATACAATACGGTCATTACGAAACATCTTTTCATCCCCAAAACCTGGGTGCAACAGCATTTGCAAAACACGTGTATGACCGCTCAAAAGCAGATATCACAGTTGAAGTTTTCCCATGGGGGCAGCTTGGCGCCGAACGTTCTATGGCCAATCAGGTCAAGCATGGAACACTACATATAGCTGCCGTTGCTGCAGATGTTCTTGGAGATTATATCCCGGAACTAAATGTCCTTGAACTGCCTTTTATTTATCCTGACAGGGCAACTGCCCATAAGGTACTTGACGACAAAGAAGTGAAAGAAAAGATCGAAACATTATGTAATGCAAAGGGTTTTGTGTTTATAGGCTATGCAGAATCCGAACTCAGAGATTTAACCAATTCACGAAGACCTATCAAGACCCCTGATGACTTGAGGGGATTGAAGATAAGAACGATGCAGTCACCGATATTTATTGATACCTTCAAGATACTCGGCGCAAATCCGACATATATCCCATCACAGGAAATATATTATGCCATCCAACATGGTATGATTGACGGTCAGGATAACCCCCTTTCAACATCAATGCTATTAAAACTTACCGATATCAACAAATATGCAACATCGTTGAATCACATCCTTACGGTTCGTCTTGTAGTGGTAAACAAAAAATACTGGGAATCATTATCTTTAGAACAACAGAAGATTTTTAAAGAGGCGGCTGAGATTCAGGCAAAAACCATAAGGGACGAAAACACAAAGCTTATTACTGATACCTTCTTAAAGGCAAAGACGCAGGGCGTTGAGATCCATGCCCTAACCGCTCAAGAGAGGGATGCGTTTAAAAAGGCAGTAAAGCCTATTCTGGAAAAATACAGGATAATTTGTGGTGCAGATTGGTATGACTTTTATGTGAACAAAATCAATTACTATTCCGGCAAGAGATAAGTAAGCGCTTACATATAAAATCTCCACTTGCAGAAACAGTCTGCCGGATGGTCAGGCGGTGCAAAGATACACTCTACTTTGATGTCTTTGTCCACTGCATGCGCAAATGATTCAAATTCCTTAAGGTGCATATTACGACAAAAGAATTCGGGCAGACCCTGTTTTACCCGCGCTACCTGTGTAATACACTGAGGTACGGTTAAAATTACCTCATCCTCCATCTCTTCAATACAATATCCCACAATCATTGTCCACGGACAATACTGCATCGCCTTTACAAATCCCTTCAATCCTCGTTCCTTGATTTGAAACCTGTGGATGATGTCTTTTGCCGACATACCGGCAATCTTATGCCAAACTGCCTCGTCGAGGTGTTCCGCCGATGGCCTGCCACACTTTTCCTCCACATAGAGAAACCAGAAACCATCCACAACCCTATAATGCCATAGAAGAAACCCTATGTAGCTTTTAAGCTCCTTTTTATCTGAGTGTTTGAGTATGCCTATGTCCATAATCTGCCTTTAAAAATATTTTTTATTCAGAACACACAGATTATCATACTGTCATCCTTTTATCGAGAGATCTGTACTGAATTGCCTCGGCAAGGTGTGATTCCTCTATGTGTTCTTTTGCCTCGAGGTCTGCTATTGTGCGGGCAACCTTAAGTATCCTGTGATAAGCACGCGGCGAAAGGCCAAACTTTTCAACTGCCTTCTCAATTAAGGACTTCCCGCCCTCATTCAAAATACAGTATTTTTTTATTAATCTTGGTGGCATATGGCTGTTTGAATATATCTTTTTCCCGCTGAATCTCTCCCGCTGAATGCTACGTGCATTGATTACCCTTTCCCTGATTGTTTCAGACGACTCTTCTTCCTTTTCGACAGAAAGGTCTTTTATCGCAACAGGCGGCACTTCGATATGTATATCCATCCTGTCAAGAAGAGGACCCGAAACCCTTGACCTGTATTTGCGTATTTGCGTAGCGCTACAACTGCATGCCCTACGCGAATCACCCCAGTACCCACAGGGGCATGGATTCATCGCTGCAATAAGCATAAATCTTGCTGGAAACGTTATTGAGTGTGTAACCCTTGAAATTGTTACATACCCATCCTCGAGCGGTTGCCTTAAAGAATCGAGTACGTTTCTTCTGAACTCCGGAAATTCATCGAGAAAAAGAACGCCGTTATGTGAAAGGCTTACTTCACCTGGTTTTGGGATGTGGCCGCCTCCGATAAGTCCCGCATCTGATATTGTATGATGAGGCGCCCTGAAAGGCCTTTCCATTATAAGGTATCTGTGTGCATTCAAAAGACCGGCTATGCTGTGAATCTTTGTCGTCTCGATCGCCTCTTCATAGACAGGTGGAGGAAGAATCGTGGGTATCCTCCTTGCAAGCATAGTTTTACCTGAGCCCGGAGGGCCAATCATCAGAACATTGTGTCCACCGCTTGCAGAAATTTCAAGGGCACGTTTTGCCTGGGCCTGTCCTTTTATATCTGAAAAGTTGAGTCCATCTGTTTTTGCATACCGATCAAGAAGGAGATCGCTTTCAGAACTAAACACCTCGAGTTCCTGTTCTCCTCTGAAAAAATGTACTATATCGAGTATATGCGTTGCACCATGCACCCTGACACCCTGAACAACGGATGCCTCTTTCCCGTTTTCTCCAGGCACAATCAGATTTTGGATGCCTTCCTTCTTTGTAAGCATCGCAATCGGCAATACGCCCTTTACACCCTTGATCCGTCCGTCAAGGGACAGTTCGCCTGCAATCAAGTACCCTTTTATCTTTTCTGCGTTTATAATACCCATAGATACAAGAATGCCAGTAGCGATGGGAAGGTCAAAAGATGAGCCTTCCTTTCTTACATCTGCTGGTGCAAGGTTTATTGTAATGCGGTCGTTAGGGAATTCAAAGCCGGTATTTTTTATAGCCGCCCTTACCCTTTCCTTGCTTTCTTTTACAGATGTCTCGGGCAAACCGACAATATTAAAGGCAGGCAACCCAAAAGATATATCCACCTCTACATCTATTTTTATCCCGTCGATACCGTAGATAGTAGCTGTGGATATTTTCGAAATCATAATCCCCCCGGTTTATTGTAACAGTCGTCTTACTATCTCTCTTACTTCCTGAACCCTTTCAACGCTACTCACAAGAACACCGTTTTTTGAGACAACAATTACGAGATTTGAAACACCTATTGTACCTGTTACAAAACCTTCCGTTATTATCACACAATCTTTCGTATCAACATTTATCACGTGACCTTTTATACAATTACCGTTCGAGTCAGAACTCATAACCCTGGAAATAGAGGACCACGTTCCAACATCGTCCCAGATAAACTTAGCAGGCACCATCAAGACATTGTCAGCCTTTTCCATAAGCCCATAATCGATAGACTTTCTCTGGATGCCTTTATATATGGATTCTATCTTCACTGAATCATTCGACGAAATGGCATCCTTCAATTTCAATAAACAAGTATATAGCCCCGGCATGAACCTTGCGATGCCGTCGATTAAAACCCTTGCCTGCCAAACAAAAATGCCACTGTTCCAATAATAATGCCCATCTCTTATATATGTTTTCGCTGTCTCCACGTTCGGCTTTTCAACATACCTGTTCACCTTGTAACAGATTTCCCCTTTAATGTCTTGCAATATTTCGTGGGCGTTTATGTAGCCATAACCTGTTTCAGGACGTGCAGGCGTGATACCTATAGTAATTAGGTAATCGCCAATTGTTGCACACTTTGCGGCCACATTAATTGTTTCGACAAAATTTTCACTATCAGGTACATATTGGTCGGCAGGCAGCACAACCATGACAGCATCTTTATCCCTCTTCAATAGCATAAGCGCTGAGTAGCCTATGCACGCTGCGGTATCCCTTCCTTCTGGTTCGACAATAAAATTTTCATCAGGTAATGTTTCAAGCTGTTTTTTTGCAACATCAAGGTGATTTTTGCCCAGAACAACAAAAATTCTGTCAACAGAGGATATGCCGGTTGCACGCTCAGCAGTCATCTGTATAAGTGTACGATCACCCATAACCTTAATGAATGGTTTTGGTTCTGATTCAGTGCTCAATGGCCAGAACCTTTCGCCTTTCCCACCTGCCATAATAACAACGTATATATGTTTGTGCAATTCTGGATCTATCATACTGGATTTTAAGTTAGAATCCTCCTTAACTGACATCTATAGTATTCTATATATTTTTCAATATCTTGGGTAATATGTCCGATGCAGAGCCTTTAAAAAACATATCTGTAATTGATGACGTGAAAGGTGTACTTTCAGGGTTTATCTCTATTATCGTCGCACCCATAGCCTTAGACGTGTAAGGAATTTCAGCCGCAGGGTACACTACACCGGAAGTCCCTATAATTATCATTACCTTGCATTTATTTGCCTCTTCGTTTGCCCTGACCATTGCAAGCATCGGGATACCTTCTCCAAAAAACACCACATCAGGTTTTAAGGCACTATTGCACTTCTCACAGTTTGGATAAGGCATTATTCCCACCACTTCTGGTGTAAATGGAATCTTTTTCGAACAGTTCATACATACAAGTCGTCTATGGTTTCCATGATATTCAATGACGCTGCTGTTGCCTGCAATCTGATGCAGTCCATCCACATTTTGGGTGATAACCGCCTTCAAATACCCTTTCTGTTCCAATTCATTCAATGCAATATGTGCTGGACTTGGTGAAGAATCAAAAATCACCTGGGCCATCTCCCGAAGCATCACCCAGACCTTTTGAGGGTCTCTGCTGAACGAACCTATATGTGCATATTCCATTGGGTCATATTTCTCCCATAAGCCCTGACCGCCCCTAAAAGTGGGAATACCGCTGTCAACAGAAATACCAGCACCGGTAAACGCCACCACATAACCCTTTTCCCTTATTGTATCTGCTGCCTTTTTATAGTCGTCCATCACCTTCGACTCCCTTGAATTTCACTTCACTTGTTTGTTTTCTTATGCGGGTTTCCACCCTTTGCTGATGTCCTTAAACGCTGGTACAATTCCAAAACCATCTGCCTTTTTGACGGCACGTTTGACCGCCTCGCAGACAACAAAATCGCTCAGCACACCAACCTTGTTTATATCAGCATCTATTTCGCCCATTGAAAGCGCAAAGATAAGGTCCCCATCAAAGGTCGTATGAACAGGTGTTATTGTTTTTATAAGCCCAGCATGCGACATCTGGGCAATCTTTGTAACCTCTTTTTTGTTGAATTTTGCGTTTGTTGCAACAATACCAAGGGTTGTGTTCACAAGACCGAACTGCTTTTTCGAATACCCTTTTTTAAGACAGTCGACGGTGTGAGCAAATTCAAGACCATCCTCAGAAACCCTCGCACCTGCGATAATTCTTCCCGAGATATTATCTACTATATCCCCAAACGCATTCACTACAACTATAGCCCCAACAATCAACCCATCGGGCAATATAACGCTGCTTGTGCCAATGCCGCCTTTCATTGCCCTCGGTAACTCAAAGAGTTTACCAATTGCAGCGCCAGTACCAGCACCAACACTTCCTTCAGCCACTTCTTCGCAAGCGTTTTTACAAGCTTCATAGCCCATTGCAGGCGTTGGCCTTGCCTTGGGGTCGCCAAAAAGGAGGTCAAACAAGATAGCGGTTGGCACAATAGGGATCTTTGCAACCCCAACATCAAAACCAATACCTTTTTCCTCAAGGTATTGCATGACACCTGAGGCAGCGTCAAGGCCAAAGGAACTCCCGCCGCTTAGGATAATGGCATGAACCTGCTCCACTATGTGATTTATATTCAAAGCATCCACCTGCCTTGTTCCAGAGGCGCTCCCCCGAACGTCAATACCACAAACCGCACCCTGTTCACATAATACAACAGTACAACCCGTATAGCCTATGAAATCGGATGCTTGTCCTACCCTAATTCCAGGAACATCTGTTATCGCATTATACATATTCAATACCCATATAAATAAATTTTTTTATAAATCCTGTAAATACTGCTCAATTCTAATAGCACTCTCGTCATTCTGTTGCCTTAGCTCTTCTTTCATCTTTTCCAATTTTTCACCGATATTTTCATCCTTTATGGAAAGTATCTCGCACGCAAGGATTGCTGCATTTCTTGCAGCATTGATGCCCACAGTTGCAACGGGTATGCCCTTTGGCATTGACACTATGGAAAGAAGCGCATCAAGACCATTCAGAGAACCGCTGCCCGAAGGTACCCCTATAACCGGTAAGGTTGTGTGCGAGGCAATAACGCCAGGAAGATGTGCCGCCATCCCTGCCACAGCGATAATCACCCTAAAGCCTTCATTGCGGGCATTTTTTGCATATACCATTGTCTTTTCTGGATTACGATGGGCAGAAGATATATCGATCTTGAATGATACATCCATTCCTTTAAAAAAATCCAAGGCGTCTTTTACAACGGGAAGGTCACTGTCGCTGCCAAGCAGAATTAGAACATCATGCTTTCCCATAAATAACTCCCCATATCGAGTTTTGAATGTTTATCTAATTTACATGAAAGTTGTTTTTTTTGCCACAACAATAAAATAATTTTTAAAAATATTTATTTGATATATAATGATAACGAGATGAACCCAAAAAAAGATAGCAACAGAACTTCTTCTGATTTTATCAAAGAAACACTCCTATTTAAAGATCTGCCGGAAGAGCAAATCGAGAAACTGTCAAATATAGGGGTAATAAACTCATTCAAGCGCGGGGAGACAATATTCTCTGAAGGTGATAATGCAGATGGATTTTATCTTTTAAAAACCGGTCGCATCAAAATTTTTAAACTTTCTTTTGAAGGGAAAGAGCAGACACTCCATATAATTTTACCAGGAGAGCCTTTTGGCGAGGTACCTGTTTTTACGGGCAAAACCTTCCCTGCACACGCCGAGGCTATGGAGGAGAGTGACACGATATTCTTCCCCAGGGGGTCTTTTGTTGACCTTATCAGAAGCGACCCATCGATTGCGCTTAACATGCTTGCGATACTCTCGAAAAGACTGAAGCAGTTCATCGGACTTGTTGAAAATCTTTCGCTCAAAGAGGTGCCGCAAAGACTGGCATCATACCTGATTTTTTTAAGTGATAATGATAATTATAATGATTCCATAGAGTTGGATGTTGCCAAGGGTCAGTTGGCAAATATGCTGGGCACGATTCCAGAAACATTGTCAAGAATCCTCAGCAAGATGGTAGACAGAAACCTCATTAGGGTGCAAGGACGCACGATTCATCTCGTCGATAAAAATGGGCTGAAGACAATCTCAACAGGCGAGAGGACTCTAAACTAACACAATTATTGCAACTCAAAGATATTCTGAAAAAGCCGAAAAATATATCCATTTTTCATGCCCTTCGACGAATGCATTATATTGAACTTAGACAATCCTGCTACTCTGCTGAACATAGCTGCCTTGGCACAACAGTTCATGCAAATAAACTTGCCTATTGTCTTTTGTTTTCCACAATATCACCGATTTCCTTCCATAATTGATCGGCGTTCTTGAATACCATACCCTTAATGCCCAACGCTCTTGCAGTATCTACATATTGTTCAATATCATCTATGTAAAACACCTCGTTCCCTGCTACATCCATCTTCTCAAATATCATTTTGTATATGCCTACATCGGGTTTTTTCACACCTATCTCGAACGACAATATCCATTCATCCATTTCGTGTACAATGGGATATTTTTCAATAATATAAGAAAAATGTAGTTCATTCGTGTTGCTTAGGATAAACAAGGGGTAACCTTTTGACTTTAGATATAGTATTGCTTCGTTAACCTTCAGATTTTCAGTAAAGATAGGATTCCATATATCCTTGAACCCCTCGAAGGTCAAGTTAAGTTTATAGCGATCTTTAAGCAGCCCAAAAAATTCTTCAGAAGAAATCTGTCCTGTTTCAAATTCATTTATAAGCCCTTTATGCGTTTCAAACATAAATGAAAAGACCTCTTCCGCGTTGAAGTCTGACCGATAAGCGGATTTTTCGTGGAGCTTTTTTGCAATCTGTCTGTGCTCAAACGGTAAAATCACGTTTCCGAGGTCAAAAACAATCAGTTTTATCATAAATAAATACCTTCCTTGGATTCAGCGGGGCATATAGTTCATAGGGGTCATCAAGATGCTGCCACCCACAGATATGGAGTAGTCTTTTATTTTTGTTTTCGTTCTTTATCATTGAAATTCTGCCGCTCATATACCTGTCCCTTATAAACATTTCTTCGGTGTACTTATAGATCTTTATGCCACCCTCAAAAAACAACCGTGCAACGGCCCTTTCGCCATGGTCTGTAAAACCTTGTTCACTGAAAAGAAGCCTTTCAATATTCGAAGGACTGAATAACTTCTCGCTTTTCTGGAGCTTTACATAAGAAAACATGTCAAGGTCAATTAAATGTAACAAACCGCTGTGTTTGTCCGTATATCGTACAGATGCCCTATATTCATAAGGCACATTTGCGAAAGAAACAAGTTCCGAGAATGCGTCTCTATTGAGTTTTTCCCTATTTCCTGAATATTTTAAAATAACCTCCATGATGCGCTTTTTGTATGTCTTTCCCATAACTCGTCTGTAATTAAGCCCGTAGTGTGAAAATTCAAGCGTTATGATGTCTGGCATAAATTGTTCCAGTCGCTCGGCAAGCAGCCTGTACCCACCGCTATCTCTGTGTACTACACCCAACATGATAAGATCGTTCACATCATTATTCATCATCATGTGTTTTTCTATAACGGTACAGGTAGAATACTCCATATGTTTTCAGCGTATTCACGGATAGATCTGTCACTTGAAAATTTTCCGGAACGTGCCACGTTAAGGATAGACATCTTGATCCATTGGTCTTTGTTACGATAAGCCTTATCAACCCTTTCCTGACATTCTATATAAGACGCATAGTCCGCCAAAACAAAATACTTGTCATAATCAAGGATCGAACTAACAATAGGTTGAAACAGATTGCGGATATCCGGTGAAAAATAACCTCCTGCAATCTGGTCTATAGCCTGCTTGAGCTCTTTGTTTTCCTCATATACCTGGCGCGGGTTATAATGAGCCCTCAGTGCTTCAAGCTCTTCTGTTTTGTAACCAAACAGGAAGAAATTATCCTCTCCGACCTCTTCTCTTATCTCTACGTTCGCACCGTCAAGCGTCCCTATAGTAAGGGCTCCATTAATCGTGTATTTCATGTTGCCAGTTCCTGACGCCTCATATCCTGCTGTTGAGATCTGTTCAGAAAGCTCCGCAGCCGGCATGATACGCTGGGCAATACTTACATCATAGTTTGGGACAAAAATCACCCTCAGTCGATCGCTCACCGATGGATCGGCATCGATAGCCGCACTTATGCTGTGGATCAGCTTAATGATAAGTTTACACATAAAATAACTCGGTGCAGATTTTCCCGAAAACAAAACGGTCCTCGGTGTGATATTCTTATCTGCCCTACCTTCTTTAATCCTGTTATACATCGTTACAACGTGCAGTATGTTGAGCAGTTGTCTTTTATATTCATGGAACCGTTTTGTCTGGCAGTCGAGTAGGTATTCGGAGGGAAATGATATCCAGTAAGCCTTAAAGATATAATCTGATAAAGCATCCTTGTTTGCCTCTTTTATAAGTCTGAATTCCTTGCAGAACTCCTTGTCTTCAACGAATGCCTCAAGGTTTTTCAATTCTTCCAAATCTGTAGCCCATTTATCTCCTATCGCATCCATTATCAGCCTTGAAAGCTGTGGGTTGGATTGCAAAAGCCAGCGCCTTGGTGTAATGCCATTTGTTACATTTTTGAACTTTTCCGGCATCATCTCGAAGAAATCCCTAAAAAGGTTTTGCTTCAATATGTCTGAATGGAGCATTGAAACACCGTTAACGCTGTGACTTCCCACGATTGCAAGACGTGCCATATTAACAACCCTTTCACCATTGCCAGAAATTATTGCAACCCTGTTTTTCCTTTCCTTATCGCCCGGAAACATCTCGGTCACCTGTACGAGAAAACGCCTGTCAATCTCCTGTACAATCTGAAGGTGGCGTGGCAAAAGATATCCAAACAGGCCTTCGGTCCATGTTTCAAGCGCCTCCGGCAGTACGGTATGGTTGGTATAGCCAAACGTTTTTGATGTTATTTTCCATGCATCATCCCAATTAAGGCCATCATGGTCAACAAAAATCCTCATGAGCTCCGGTATAGCCACAGATGGGTGTGTATCGTTGAGCTGAATAGCCACGCTATCAGGAAATTCGTTATAGCTCTGGTGAAATTTTTTATACCTCCTCACTATATCTTTAAGAGTGGCACTAACAAAAAAATATTGCTGTTTCAGCCTCAATTCCTTACCAGCAGCATACTGATCGCTTGGATAAAGTACCTTTGAGATATTTTCACTGCTGTTTTTATCCTGAACCGCCCTTATGTAATCACCACTGTTGAAAAATTCAAGGTCAAACTCCCTCGATGATTTTGCCGCCCACAGACGTAAGGTATTTACTGTATTATTCTTGAAGCCTGGAACAGGATAATCGTACGCCATAGCCATCACCTCATCGCCATCGATCCATTTCATCCGGAATCTTCCATTGCGCCCAGCAATGGTCCCTATCTTTCCGTAGAAACGAACTGAATACAAAAGTTCAGGTCTTGGAAACTCCCATGGATTACCATATCTAAGCCAGTTGTCCGGGATCTCTACCTGAAAACCATCTTTGATCTTTTGTTGGAAAATACCGTATTCATAACGAATGCCATAACCATATCCTGGATACTGAAGAGTAGCGAGTGAATCGAGAAAGCATGCTGCAAGCCTGCCAAGCCCCCCGTTACCCAGCCCTGCATCCCATTCGTGCTCGAGCGCATCCTCATAGCTCAAACCAAGCACATCAACTGCCTTACCGTATTCATCAGAAAGCCCAAGATTAATCACATAATTTCTCAAAAGCCTGCCAAGCAAAAATTCAAGAGACAGATAATATATCCTTTTCGCATTTACATCATAATACCGTTGCTGAGTGTTAATCCAATTCTTGACAATCATCTCCCTTACAGAAAGCACTACAGAGTTGAACTTATCCCTCGGGGTTGCAGAATACATATCTTTTGCGAGGTTGTATGTTAAATTGTCCAAAAGAGATCTATGCAATTTCTCAATCTTTGTTTCCATAACGACCCCCATATTATTTTAAAGAATTATAATAACATGCAAAAGAGG
>Ga0302242_1000477_pt1 | contig 40173 bp, 53 predicted proteins | sample AAG_UR_Lys_MG_FD_193510 | JGI IMG/M metagenome (GOLD analysis project Ga0302242, IMG submission 193510) | Enriched activated sludge microbial communities from anaerobic digester in WTTP, New Holstein, Wisconsin, United States - AAG_UR_Lys | ecosystem: Engineered > Bioreactor > Anaerobic >...
GTTCTCCCCACTTGCTCTACAGTTTTTCGACCGGGGGGTGTTCTGCTCATTCGGTGAAGTCTTCAAACCATTTGTTTATGTATCCGGTCCACTCATTTAATCGGTTACTTCGATCTTCGTCCTTCTTTAATCGTTCGAGGCACTCCTCCCTGGTGGCGCTTATGTACACCAGCTCTGCCCCTACTTCGTCTGCCAGCTTCTCCCGCTTGTATCTGTCTGCGTATCCGCCTATGATCCAGGCCGTCTGCCACTTCCCGTATCTTGTTTTGATGTGGTCTATCAAGAGGTTGTGTACTGCCCTTACGTTAGGCAGCAGTTCATTGGGCTTATTGTACCATGGCAGTGTAGACAAACTGTGGAATATAGCGTCATAATCAACGACCAAATCCCCTTCTGCCATGTTCTGCCGTACGTGTGTCGTCTTGCCCGACAAAGGCGGCCCGTATACGATGTACACTTCCCTGCCTGTCTTGGCTGCATTCCTCTTGTGTACTTTGTTGTGGCATGCGCTGCATACCAGCTGTACGTTGTCTGGGTTAAGGGCTACCATCGCATCGTTCACGTTCTCTGTTGTCAGCTCTATGGGCGTGTGGTGCAGGGTTAAGTCCCTGGCTACTGCGATGATCTCCCCACATTCCTGGCAGCGCAGGCCCCGCTCTGCGATGATCCCTAAACGAAAAGAGCGCCAGGCATCTGACGCATAAAAGGTTTGTAATACCGAATGTTTAGCCATGTTTGTACCTCGTCGCTGTTCCTCCTGTGTATTCCTCCCAGCGCTTAACGATAACGTCGCAATATTTCGGGTCTAATTCCATGGTGTAACAAATGCGGCCTAATTGCTCGGCTGCTATCAGCGTGCTGCCGCTTCCGCCGAAAGGATCAAGAACCAAATTGCCATGGGCGCTTGAATTGGTCATTAGTTTTCCGATCAGCTTGACCGGCTTCATTGTTGGGTGCGCATCGTTGAAGGTCGGCTTCTCGCATCGTACTACCGTTGACTTGGCGTAGTCTTTTTCCTGAAGCTCTTTCACGTATTCCACCAGCTCGGCTTTTTTCATGCTTGAAGGGTTCTTTATTTTCAGATCTTCGTGAACCGTCGAATTCGTCCGGTCGCCATACCATCTGTGCGCTGATCCTTCCTTCCATCCATAAATGATCGGCTCAGGGCGCCATTGGTAATCGCTGTAGCCTGGGACCAGGCTGCTTTTAACCCATATCAAAAGCTGGGATAATTTGAAGCCGGCCTCTCTGAATGTGTTTCTGAAGTTGACCCCTTCGGTGTCCGCGTGGAAGACGTAGATCGGCGCCCCTGGCGCCATGGCTCCTATCATCACTTTGAAGCTGTCCAATAAAAAGGCCCGGAATTTCTGATCGGTCATTTTATCGTTCATTATCTTCATATCGGTGGTCGCGCTTTCGTAGTCGACGTTATATGGCGGGTCGGTTATTACAAGCTGGGCCTGTTTCCCGTTCATGAGATATTCGATCGCGTCCTTTTTGGTGCTGTCGCCGCACACTAACCGGTGCTGGCCAAGGGCCCAAACATCACCGACATTTGTTCTCGGCGTACCGATTTCCGCCAGGGCTTCTTCCAGGTCGAAGTCGTCTTCTTTCGCTTCGTCCTGCAGCTTAAAATCAAAAGCCCCAAAGTCGAAGTCCAGCGCCTTCAATTCCAGGAGCTCCTGTTCTAATCTTTCGAGGTCCCATTCCGCGTATTCGCTGGTCTTGTTATCCACCAGCCTGAATGCCTTTATTTGTTCTGGGGTCAAATCGTCGGCAATTAAGCACGGCACTTTTTCGAGGCCCATTCTTTGGGCTGCCTTTAGCCTGGTGTGCCCGGCGATAATCACCTTATTCTCGTCTATCACAATTGGTACTTTGAAGCCGAATTCCTGAATCGATTTCATGACGATCTCTACCGCTTTTTCGTTCTTCCTTGGGTTGTTATCGTAAGGGATCAGGTCGGCTGTTCTAAATTCGCGTATATCCATTAAAAGTTTTTCATCCTTTCCATTTCTTTTTTAAACTCCAATAACTCCCGTTCCATGTCTGTCTTCATTGGGTTGTCGCTCCAATTGCCACGGTCCTTGTTCTTTAATAAAATGCTGCAGGCGGCAACGTCCGGCGGATAGTACTTCTTTGACCGTTCCTGGTATTTTACTTCCTTGCCGTCCTCGTATTTAATGTAGGTCCTTGTCTCCTCGTATTCAAACCCCAGGGCCCGTTTGGCCAGCGCGTTTTCCACTTCGGCTATAAAGGGCTCTTTGCCCTTTTTTATCGCCGCCAAAAAGTCAGGATAGTTTTTCTTGTAGTCCTCCATGGTGGTCTTGCTTATTCCAAGGTTTCCCGCGATCTGTAATTCTGTTAATCCGTCCCGGCACCACTTCTCGACGAGAATCAGCTTGTCCTGCACCTGGGGCCATTTGCTCTTTGCCATTGTTACTTCACCTCCTCGGGAATGATACCACTTTGTTGTAGACGCTTAAGCCTCACATATATGGCATATCGTGAGACCCCGTAAATATCCGCGATCTGGCTGTACGTCATTCCGGTTTCTCGCATCTGCTTCAGATCTTCCGTCTTGGGCTTCGGGTATAATTTCCTGAAGGCCTCCTCTGGCGTTATTTCATCCGGGTATAAAATTGCCACAAGTAATGCGAGGACGCCTTCTTCATTCATTGGCCCACCTCCTGATCCTGGCTTTCACCGCCTCCATTAAAGCGCTTTGTCCTTCGGCTTTGCCGGAAAGCGCCGCCATGATATCTTCGTCCACCGTGCCTTCCGCTACTAAATGGTGAATGATCACCGCCTGTTCCTGCCCTTGCCTATGCAGCCTGGCGTTGGCCTGCTGGTAAAGCTCCAGGCTCCATGTGAGGCCGAACCACACGATAATGTTTCCGCCCGCTTGTAAATTCAGGCCGTGGCCGGCTGATGCCGGGTGTGCGAGAAGCACCGGAATCTTGCCGGCGTTCCAATCGTCGATGTCCTTTGGGGTGTCCAGGGTCCGGGCTTGTGGGTATCTCTCTTTCAGGCGTTCCTGGTCATGCTTGTACCAATAAAACACCAGCACCGGCTTTCCGTTCGCTTCTTCCAGGATATCGTCCAAGGCGTCCAGCTTCTGGCTGTGTACTTCGGCCCAGCCCGCGTCTTCCGTATAAATGGCGCCCTGGCAGAATTGCTGCAGCTTTCCTGTGACCGCTGCGGCGGACCCTGCTGTGATTGTTCCTTCGTCGATGTCCAGGATCAGCTCGCGTTCCAGCTTCAAATATCTGGCCATTAATTCCGGGTCGAATTGCACCGGCACTACGCGCTCTATGCGATCCGGGAGATCCAGCCAATCTTCCGACCGCATGCTCACGCAAAGGTCGGACAGCTTTTTATGTATTTCCTGGTCCGCCCCGTCGCGCGGTGCCCACTCGTAGACAATGTGCCTTTTCCGGTCTATCTTTGCCGGCTTGAAGTACGCCTCCCGGTATGCGCCTACCGTCTTACCCAGGCGCTGGCCTTTATCGAGTAGGTATATCTGGCTCCATAAATCAATCAGGCCGTTTGGCGCCGGTGTTCCGGTGAGGCCCACGATGCGGCTGGCGTACGGCCTGATTTTACGCAGCTGCCTGAACCTCTTTGCGCTTGGGCTTTTGAAGCTGGACAGCTCGTCTATTACGATCATGTCAAACGGCCAGGCCTTGTTTTCGTAAAGCTGCACCAGCCAAGGCACATTTTCGCGGTTGATGATGTAAATGTCCGCCGGTGTTTTCAGCGCGGCGATCCGCTCTTTTGCCGGGCCCAAAACTTTTGAAATCTTCAAGTGTTTTAAATGATCCCATTTCGCGGCTTCGCGTGCCCATGTGTCCTCGGCTACCCGCAGCGGCGCGATCACCAAGATTTTTGAAACAGCAAAGTAGTCATTCTTCAGCTGGTCTATGGCGGTTAATGTTATAACGGTTTTCCCCAGGCCCATCTCTAAAAACAGGCCGGCCTCCGGCTGGTCTATGATCTTCTGTGTTGCGTACTCCTGGTATGCGTGTGGTCTATATTCCATCCGTGGCCTCCTCTATGAATCTGTCCACCGCTTCAGGGCTGTCCAGCACCCGGGTCTCAAATCCTAAAGCCTGCAGCTGCCCAAGCCGGTGCTCTTGGATCGGGTCGGGCTTTTTGCCTGGTGCTTTGGTTTCCACAAAGAACACCCTGCCGCCCGGTAATAAAACGATCCGGTCCGGCACGCCGAGTGTGCCTGGTGAGGTCCACTTCCAGGCCTTGCCGCCGGCGCGTTCCGTCTTCATTCGTAGTCTTCTTTCGATGGCGTTCTCTCTCATGTTTTATCCTCACCAGTGTCTTCCACGACAAACAGCATACGCGCCCACTTGCGAAACGCTGCGAGGTTGTGCGCCTGATTGATGGTCTCGTCAATTAGTAAAACAAAAGCCGTCTGTAAATTGTCGCGGTTGATCGGCGCCCCGTAGGTCTGTTCTATGTAATGGCGAATGACCGCGCCGTTCTCGGATCGCATAAAAGCTCGCGCGGTCTTTCCGATGTCTCGCATTTTGGCGTTCCCCGGACCGTATCCCCAATACCCATAAACGACGGTCAGGCCTTCCGCTTTGATGTCGTCAATCCTGGCCAGTGTTCTGATCTTCGGGTCGCTGTTTAATATCTCGCAGTAAAATGCTATCGTGCTCCTATCCATGCGCTTTCTCCTCCCTGGGACAAGGGGACAAAAGGGACAGCGTTTCTATATAACACCCCGTGTATAAGGTATTAAGGGTTCCTATACGTATGCGTGTCCTTAAATCCCCTTTAAACCCCTTATATCTCTATATATTTCTTGTCCCTCTTGTCCCAAGAAGTAATAGTTATTGGAATTGGTGGGTTTTGGGGTGGACAAGCGGCATTTTTCCGCTTGTCCTGCTTGTCCTGCTTGTCCTGCTTGTCTGCTTTAACGTTATTGGTGCTTGTCCCGTTATTTTTAATTTCTTCTATTGTTGTCCCGGCCTTATAAATACGCGCTGTCTGCCGTACTCTGGTATTCTGATCCTGTCCCCTGTTTTCTTCCATCCCAGGCGCGTCATGATATCGGTCATTTCGTAGGCATCGCTCTTGCGGTATTCTTCTGGCTTCCCGTTGAAGCATTCCACGAATAGCTCCACCCCGGATATCCTTGTTCGCAAAACCTCGCCGGCTATCTCGTCTCCGAGGTCGTATCCCTTAAGCCAGGCCACCTTGTCTTTGATGCTTTTGTGCTCCCATTCTTCCGGTATAAGGCGTTCGAGGAATTCGCCCGCCATGCCCACTTTGCCACCCAGCTCCATGAATAAATCCTGGGCCTCACTTGCCTCGATGGCTGCATCGCCTTCGAGGTATAATGTCTCGCCCATGGTGTAGGCGGCGTCCGCCTCTGCCCACAGCTGGTCGACGCTCTCCGGCGTCATTTCCTTCCACATTCTGCTGGCGTCTGTTACCGGCACCGGCCAGAACCGTCTGTTCCCGGTGGCGTCCTGCAGGAAGTCGTCGCGGTTTGTGGTGCCTGCAAATATGCATTGGCGCGGGAAGGTCTCGGATCGTCTCGCGTAAGGCGGGCGGTAGGTGTCGTCCTGCTTGGCCAGAAAGGTTTTGATGTTTTCCACGTCGGCTTTCTTCATGACGGAAAGCTCGCCTATTTCGATGATCCATTTTCCGGCCAGGTGCTCCATGCTTTCCTTGCTGTTATCGAACCGGCTCATGCTGTCTGAAAACCAGGCGGCTCTTTTAGCGATCCGGTTAAAGAATTGGCTTTTGCCTATTCCCTGGCTTCCTATTAAAATCAGCATGGTGTCAAACTTGCAGCCCGGCTCTCTCACCCTGGCCACCGCTCCGGTCATCCATTTGCGTGTTACCGACCGGGTGTATAGGCTGTCCTCGGCGCCCAGCATCTCTATTAAGATCGTGTCCAGGCGTTCCTTGCCGTCCCATTTTAAGCTGTCCAGGTATTCCCTTACCGGGTGGTACCCGTTCTCGTCCATGACGATCGCCACGGCGTCCTGGATCACTTCGCGGCCCTTTATTCCGTAGGCGCGTTCCATGTAATGGCGGAGCGCTGCGTCGTCTGTGTCGGTCCAGGGGCGTATGCCGTTTTGCTTCTTCCAGGGCACGGCGCCTGTGCAAACCTGGCGGCGTGTGAATTGGTCGTACCCGACCGTGCCGGCCAGCCTCGGGTCGTGGCGAAGGATCAGCACCGCGTTGTGTATGGTCTGGGCGATCCCGCCGCGCTCTGTGTATGCCAGCTGGGCTTTCCAGCTCTGGTCTTCGTCTTTGGTGATCAGCCCGCCGAAATCGTCCAGGGTCTCCTGGGCTTTGGTGTTTGCCAGCTCGATCTTCACCCCATCGTCGTTTAACGCCCAGCGGGTCATTTCCTGGTAGCTCGGCAGCTTATGCACCGGCGTGTCCGGCAGCGCGTCTTCGTCGCGTATCCCGAATTTATGAATCCTGACTAAATCGAAGGCATTACAAAGCATGCCGCTTGCCGGGTCGGTCCCGTGGTGGCTGAATGCGAACAGATCCCCGTCATAGATCACAAGGCCCGCCGCGGCGGTCCCTTCTGCGTAGGTGTATCGGTTCGGCTGGTCTGTCTCCAGGTAAACCTCCGGCAGGAATGCGGCGATCGCCTCCGTCACCGTGTAGGCCCTGCAGAACGCGCCGATGGTGCCGGGCTTCTCTCTCGGGTCGCCCTGCTTCTCGGCGTGCTTTTCTCTGATCTTCGGCGCCCTGCTGCTCTCCGGCCACGTGCTGGCGTCCTGCCACTCTGGGTGTTTTGCCAGCGCTGCGTCCGGGTCCAGCCACGGGCCGTCCTGGTACTCGAATATGTATTCTCCGTCCTCTGCCGTGCTTGGCCAATACATGAGTCTCTCGGGCTCGTAGGTCGAATCGTCAAATTGATCTATTCCGATCTCTGCGGCGACGAACCGTGAAAGGGCTTTATATTCGTCCGGCGTGACCGTTCTTGATAGCGGCATGATGAGCCGGTACCTCGGCTTCTCCGGGCTGTGGCTGTGCGTGGTGTAGACCGCCAGCGCGTTCCCGAATAAAAGAGTAACGTCCGCCGTGAAGTCCGGGCCGGCGTAGTCGGCGTCAAGTGTGATCATGGATCGCCAGGCCACCTGGCCGGCTTTCCGTCTCCCGCCTTTGAGCATGCCGCCCACGAAGCCGCCGACGTCTTTTATCTCTGATTGTTCGGTCTTCGGCATCTTCTGGTATTTGGCGAAGGTCTCACGGGTCCGGGTGGTCGTCGCGAGCTTTTCCATGATCCCGGACCATCGCATCTCTTGATTCTTCCACGCCGTCTCTTTGCGGCTTCGGCCTGTGGCCAGCTGCAGCGCTCCGTCGTATTTAAGCTCTGGCTTTTGTGTCGTGTCCGCTATCATCGTCACCCCTCCCCAGCTCCAAGACCTGACGCAGTTTGTCTTCGTTCTCCTGTGTCGGTTTCATGCCGCCGGCTTCCCATAGCCGGTACCCGCCGACCGAAACACCGACCGCCACCGCCACCTCGATCTGCGTCAGGCCCAGCTCTCTCCTCCGGGTCCTTATTGTGTATGGCGTGATCATTTCTTTATCCTCCTATCTTCTATCCACCAGTCCATTACTTCCTGGGCGCTGGTCCACCCTGTCCGCAGCCCGTCAGCCTTCCGCTTTTCCAGCATTCGGCCAAACGCCCGCTGGTAGGCCTGCTTGTATTTTGGCCACCTATCAAATTCCCGGTTCTGGCTTTTCGGTCCGCCAAACGGGCAGCCTATGCAGCCCAGGCGCGTGAAGCCTTCATCGTAAAGGCTGCAGTAATTAATGCCGCGGGCTCTTATGAAGTCCCACACCTGTTCATCGGTCCAATCAACGATCGGGTTCAGCACGTGCTTGCTTCTGATCTGGCATTGCTCCACCATCTGCCGCGCTTCGTCGTTGTCGCTGTTGAGCATAAATTTCTTTGACGGGTCTTTGCTGCGGCTGCCGGTGTTTGTCTCCACCACTTGCCTGGTGGCTTTTCTCCGGACCGATTCTGCCCAGCGTACGCCGGTGATTACGAACCGCCCATCTCCGCCGCCTTCCTTTAAGTGTTCGCAGCAATACCGCGCGAGCCGGGTTGGCGGCATGCGCTTCTTTACGATCAGGTTCCACATGGTGGTCTGTTTTCCGTCCCGCATCGGCCTGTCTATGCTGACCTCCGGCCTGTTGTTCCTGATATGGTTTACCAGCTCCGGTGGGTCCACGCTGGTGAGGTTGTAGTGCGCGTCGAATTTCACCCCGGCCATCTTCGTCAGATCCAGGATCACATCGCTGTCTTTGCCGCCGCTGTATGCGACGAAGTATCCGCCTGTGCGCTCCGCGATCGGCGCGAAGGCCTGAATCCGATCTATGGCTTTTTTGATGTGGCTGGTATCCCCGTCAAATAGCCCCAGCTGTTCTTGCATTTTGTTCTCTCCTCTCTTATCTGTTCTGATATCCTCCCTATAACGAATTCCACGCAAGGGATCGCGACGCTGTTCCCGAGTGCCTTGTACCTTGCCGTGTCCACCGCGCCTTCTATGTCGGTCCATCCGTCGGGGAAACCCTGCAGGCGTTCGCACTCGAGCGGCGTCAGCCTTCTTATGGCGTAGTCTATGCTGACGCATTGTGGGTCCTTCCAATCACGAGCCTTGAGTGTGGACGCACATTCCTTAAAGTTCTGTGCGTGGTAGGTTTCGATGCTGTAGGCTTCCTGTATGACCATCGGCACGTTGCCACCCCCAGTTCCCATCCGGCTTGTGAGGGTCTGCACTTTTCCGCTCTCGTCTATGTCTACCCTGCTGTCTGCCGGATGGTTTTCTACGATGTAGACTTTCGGCTCGAATAGCGTTTGGTTGTTATTGCATGATAGCGTCGCGCTCTTGTTCTCTTGTATCAGAGGCCCTTTGCCCCCCCCGTCGCATCCGCATCTAATGAGCATTGTCTTTGGAGTGCCTCTTTCAGCACCTTCGGCAGCTTCTTCCCTCGCGTCTCCGCCCGGCGAAGTATGCCCGCGCATGCTTTCGGGCTTAAGTAGTATTTTGTGTGCGGATTGTCCTGTAAAATCGACGATAAGGAAGACCCTACGGCGACGCTGGGCCACTCCATGGTATTGGGCGTCCAACACTCGCCAGGCAAGGCTGAAATGGTCTCCCATGACCGCGCCTGCAGTAGGCCACTTTCCTTTCGTAGGTCGAGGAATAATAACGGTTTCGTCTGCGGTTTTGCACAGTTCTTCGATGACTGCATAAAAATCTTCACCTCCATTGCTTGAAAATGCGCCAGGCACGTTCTCCCATACCGCATACCTTGGGTATAGCCCGAGGGTTTCTTCTCTCATTTCTCTGATGATCCGGACGGCGTCCATGAACAGCCCGGACCGTGTGGTCTCCTCGTCCCCGAATTCAGAATGTTTCATGCCAGCTCTTTTCCCCGCGACCGATAGGTCCTGGCAGGGGCTTCCGAATGTGATGACGTCGGCGGGCTCCGTCTCCGCGCCGTTTATCTTCGTTATGTCTCCGTGTTGCTTCATCTCCGGGAACCGCCAGGCGCTCACCCGTGTTGGGAATGGCTCGATCTCGCTCGCCCATACCGGTTCTATCCGGTGTCGTGCGCCTGCAAGTGGGAACCCGCTGATCCCGTCGAACAATGACGCTAATGTTAACATTTTCTGTTTTGTCCTCCTATCTTGTTGTACTACTGATGCTTTCATTTTAAACCCGGCGTTTGTGTTCGTCAACGTCATTTCTACGTCTTTTTGTATTTCTTATGTATTTTTGTATATCTACTTGACGTTATAAACGACAAGAGTTAAGATACACACATACTAAAGAACGGCCCGCCCGGGTCCGCTGTCTATAGCCCTTAACCGTTATTTAACCGTTATTCTGAAAGGAAGGTATTAAAATGGATAGTTTGGAAATGCTGGACTTCGTGTACGACGCCCTGGTGGAAACTATGGAAAATGATCAGCGTATCAAAAGGGTTGAAACTTTCGAGCAGGCGGGTATCCTGTCGAGCCAGGTCGGTGTTGTGGTCACGCTGAAAACCGGGGGCCAATACCAGATCACCCTGGTCCGGTCGCGTTAGATGGTATTAGTAACGTAAAACGCAAAATGCGTAATTATAAAATAGCTTAGTAACTTAAAACGCGAAGGAGGTTTGTTATGTTGAGAAGATTTCACGCGGCGTTCTGGGACGGTGAACGCCTGATCCCGTTAAAGATCACGCTTGTCCTGCTGACGCTCCTCGTCAGCTGTTGGGAATAAAAAAGGCCCCGGTTCTCCGGGGCCTTTCTTGTTAAGATTTTATAGCTTTTTCTTTAATACCGCTTTTCTTATTAAACTTTGTTTTCTTATGCTTCCAGTGGTTCCTGGTATCGTATGCTGATCTGGGGGGCTATGAGAATCTTCTGCCCGATTTCCTTCCCGTGGTGGTATTCTCTTACAGCGCCTGGGCTATCCTCCCATCCAGGCAACATGGCCATGACCCCGCAAACGTCCTGCATGGTCCTGCAGATATCCATGTAGTCTTCGTAGTTCAGGCCGGGCGGCAACACCGCCGGGTTTAACACCACGTAGCCCTGCCGCTCGTAATATTTCGCGGCGTTGTTAAACTTCACCCGGTATCCCGGGTCCGAGCTTATAGGTCCTGATAAAAACCGCGCGTTGTCATTCATTTTAAGTTCCTCCTGATGAATCTGATCTGGTTATTGGCGTTAACGTAGGCGACGGGCCTGTTGGTCTGGGCTTCCGCAAGGATCGCCCGCACGCCCAGATCCCCGCGGAACACGTCTTTCGTTCCGGTGTCCACGAAGTAGACTTCATTCTTTGAAAAGCCCCGCGCGCGGCTCGGCTGGTTTGCGTTGGTCGCGGCTCTATTTAGGTTCATCTTGTGCCTCCACAATTTTGACTTCGCATTTTATTCCCGCCTTGGCCATGAGCGCTATAAAGTCCATTTCCTCCATCTTGATCAGCTCCTGGTCCTCCTTAAGGTATGTTATGCACTCAGCTTTGAGGCCCGCTATTCTCCGCCGGTTTGTCTTGGGGTTTTTAGGGCGCTTGTGCATAAATGTAACCGCGCCCGGGCCTATCCCGCACAGCACCGAATCTCTATACTTGGCCCAGATTGCTATTAGCCGCTGCTGTTCCGGTAGATAGGGCTTATCCTTGATGCTTATGATCAATTTCGCGTCCTGGTCTCCGAGTGCCATTATTACGGCGGCCGCGTTCTTCTCATCGAGTGCCTTTATGACTTCACCTTCTTTGTTCATCTTGTGCCTCCTATTCTATTTGCTCTACCCAATCTGCTTGTGGGCTCCCGGCGTCGTCGGCGTTTTTCAGCTTATACTCCAATTCTTCAAACTTTCGTATGGCTTTGTCTGCGGCTTCCGCTTCGTCCCCTGCGTGGACCGTGATCGTTCTTTGCCCGGTCATCGCTCTTAAAATAAATAGTGCTGTGGGTTTTCCTGCTTCTCTCCTGGTGCTTTCTCTTGCTACTCATTGTCTGTTTCTCCCTTCTTTAATAAAAGCCCTGACCACCGCGATGTCGTTGTTCGGTACGGTGATGTGGTCGCTTCCTTTGTTGTCGGTTGTAAAAATAATAAGCGGTTTGCTGCGCCCGGGCTTCCGGGCTCTTATAATTTCGTACTCGCCTTTGGTGTCCTCCATGACCCAGCCGCCCGCCTGCAGCCAGGTTTTAAAGTCGTCTATCTTGCTCCTGTGGAGCAGCGCTCTGTCTGCCATGGCTTTACTCCTTTTTATAAAACGCGCATTCATATCCGTCTGCGCGGAGCGGCAGCCCGTAGGCCCACTCCGGCGTTTTGCCCATGATCTCGCACACTTCGTCCAGCGTTCCTTCACTCGCTTCAATGATGACCTCGTCATGTACATGCATGACGATCCGGTACCCGTGCCCATAAAGCCGCCGCATCGCTTCGCCCAAAATGTCCCGGCTGATAGCCTGGACGATGTTCTCCACCAGCTTCGGGCCGTAGGTGTCGATCCGGCCCCAGGTTTTTCTGCCCTGGTCGGTTCCTTCGTATGTCAGCCCCATTTTCCCGTACCGGTCCTCCTCGATCCGTGGCCGCGGGTATGCGAGCCGGCGCCCGTTCGGCAGCTGCAAAAACAAAAAGCCTGCGTCGTGGGTGAAGACCAGCCCGTGGGTTCCGGTGATCTGTTTGCGCTTCACCGCATTTATGGCGGCGTCTCCAACGTCCCACCAGAGCTCTGTGATTGCCGGGTTGGCGTTCCGCCACATTTTCACAAGGCCTGGGAGCTCGTCTTCGGTGAGCCCCATACGGATCGCGCCCATGGCTTCCAGCGCGCCCTTGGCGCCGCCGTACCCGAGGGCCAGCTCTGCGATCTTCCCCTTCTGCCGCAGCGCGTATTCCGGTTCGCCCTTCTTGATCTTCTCGATCGGAACACGGAACATTTGGCTGGCGCTGGCTTCGTAAATCTTGCCATGCGTGTTGAACACGTCCATGCGCCAGCGCTCTCCTGCAAGCCAGGCGATCACCCGGGCCTCAATGGCTGAAAAGTCAGCCACCAGGAATCGGGCGCCGTCCTCCGGGATCAGCGCGGTCCTGATCAGCTGCGACAGCGTGTCGGGCACGTCGCCGTATAAAAGCTCGAGCCCTTCCGCATCTCCGTCCCGGAGCAATTCCCTTGCCAGCTCCAAGTCTTCCAGCTTGTTCTGTGGTAGGTTCTGCGGCTGGAATATCCGGCCCGCCCATCGCCCGGTCCGGGCTCCGTAGAACAGCATCGTCCCGCGTATCCGGCTATCGTCGTTCATGGCTCTGGCCAGCGCTGCGTATTTAGACACGCTGGTCTTCCCCAGCTCCCGGCGAATCTCGAGCACCCGGCGCACCGTGTCGCTGTCGGTGCTTTTCATGAGCTCCGGCACGGTCTGCTTGTTCAGGCTCTCTATCTCGATGTCCTCCGCTGCTTCCAGCCAGCGCTTTAGCTGCGATATGCTGTTGGGGTTATCGAGCCCGGTCAGCTCTATCGCTTCGGCTTCCAGGCGCTTCTTTATTTCCAGGTCTGCTTTGATGGCCTCTTTGACCAGCTTCTTATCCACGCGCACGCCGGTGTCGTTGATGATCTGGTCCAGGCTCCACAGCGCTTGTTCCGGTCCGCTTATGGTAAACTTTTTAAGCCGGTCTCTGATGGCGCGTTCCACCTCCACGTCCTGCTTGCAGTATTCTTTAAACAGCGCCCACTTGTCCGGGTCGTGGTGTGGAAGGTTCCGGGTCCGCTGCCCGTTCCTGGTGGTGGGTTTGCAGGGCTTCGAGAAGTAGGTTATAAGCGCCTTGCCGGCTTCCATCTTCTGCTGTTCGATGTTCAGCGCCTTGGCCACCTGGTCCAGGCTCCTGGGTAGTCCCAGGCTCGCTGCATGGACCGCGGTGCATCGCCATTGTGCCGGCGTCATCTCCCATCCGGTGGCAGCGGTTAGGCACGTCCTCTCAAAGTTTGCATTGTAGGCGGTCTTGATCGGCCCCGGGCGTACGAGCTCGAAGAGCAAGTCATCGGGCACCGGTTCGCCGCATGCCAGGTCTATGATATGCACCGGCTCGTCGTCCCAAGCGTAGGCCAGGAGCAATATTTCAAAGTCCGGGCTCTCGGCGTATTTGTAAACGCCGGCGCTGATCAGGTCCACGCTGCTGTATGTTTCTATGTCTATCGCTAACGTTCTCATTTGCTTGTCTCCTGTTTTGGTATGTCCTGCAGCTCCGGGTGCTCGATCTCTGTTTGGATCGCGCAGAGGCAGTTCCAGGCGGCTGCGGTCAAATGGTCCTCATCGTTCTCGCCGTCCAGGTATTTGAAAATGTGGCGCAGGGCGCTGTCCATATAGTTGCTGATCGGTATTCCTTTTTCCCAATTCCGATCACCGTATTTTACTGCGCCGTTCTCGAAATGCCGGGCCAATCTGTGTATGGCTTTTGGCGGCAGAAGATCGTATCGGCCTTTGTCGGCGCCCCTGTCGCGAACCGCGCCGGTCTCGTACTCCCGGCGCGCTCCGCTGTCCTTAACTTCTTTATATTCTCCGGGCCGTCGTGACGGCAGCTCCGGTGCTGTTGATTCGTGCATCATTTTCTCACCTCCTGAAATAAAGAGCCGGGGTTTTGCCCCAGCCCGCTTTGCTTAAAGTCCGAGGTCGTCCTCGTCGTCGTCTCCTATAAGATCCCGGAAGTCGTCTTCTGGTCTGCTTCTGCCTGCCAGCGGTTCGCCCTCGTCGGTCTTCATGATGTTGTTAAGCCCTGCGCCTATGCCGCGGTTCCCTGCCTGGTTATAAGGGAAGAAGTTTACGCTGACCGCTCCGTAGCACCCGCTATAAAACTCTGTCGGGTCGATGATCGGCTGGCCCTTCTTATCCACCAAGCCTGGTTTGTTCAGGCTGTTGGCGTTCATGAAGTACATTCCCTCGAATTCTTCCATATCCGGTTTGTCCTCGTCGCCGTCGCGCAGCGGCGTCTTTAATGTGGTCGGAATCTTGCCGCCCCATAATGTCGCGCCGTTCTGCTTTGCGGCCTCTATGGCTTTCTCGATCTTGGCCAGGGCTTTCTTGTCCTTCTTTGGTATCAGGATCGTCACGCTGTATTTCGGGTCGTTCCCTTCGACGATCGCCGCCGGGGCGAATACATGCGCGTAGCTGAATCTTACGTTTTCAAGTACCACCTTTGTGGCCGGTTGTGCTGCTTTACTCATTTGTGTATCCTCCTCTTATTCTGTTAGCCCGGCGAAATCGTCCAGGGCGCTTTGTAGTGACCCGATCTCCGGTCGCTTATCTGTTTCCGGTACCAGGACCGGCTTTCCTGCTGGTTTGATGATGTGGTCCTGCAGCAATTCCTCAAACCGCTTTTTGCCTATGGCTTTTTCCAGGGCGGTGATCCCCAGGAGCGTTCTTTCGTATATGATTGCTTCGGCTATTCCCGCATCGATCAGGGCCGACGCCGCTGCGTCCGCGTCGCTGTACTTCCTGTTGCTTCTGCCCTCGACCAATTTCCAGCCCGGCCATTTGACGCCGTGCTTCTCGGCCTGTTCCAGGGCGTGGTCCTTAACCTTCGCGGCCCAATTCATGAGCTCGTCGATCCGTCCGAGAATGTCCGCGATTTCGTCCGGCATCAGGATGTTCGGGTGTATGAAGTCGTATTTTGCCAGGGCCAGGTTGTAGTCGGCTCTCGCTTTGCAAACCGCGGCGCCTCTGCAGAATTGGCAATGGTCGCCGGGCTCGTACTCGCCTTGTCCATCGTAGGCCCTCTTTGCTCTTGGCCTGACTTCGGTTTCTGCCCAATCCAGAAGATCCTCGACCAGCATTTCGCTGGTGGTGAGGCTGTCCAGCCTCGGCTGTGCAATGGTCATGCGCACGCTTCTAATGTTGTATAAAAACTCGAATGCTGACCATGCGCCCAGGCCGTATAGTTTCAGCTGCGGGTTTCCCTCCGCTTCGACCGGTACGCCCTTCCCGTATTTCAGGTCGATCACTTCCAGCGTGTCATCGGCTATGATGATCACGTCGCCGGTGCCGAACCCTTCCGGCGCCCAGCTGGAATAATCGAGGCGCTGTTCCAGGTAAATCACCGCGTCTTTGGTCGTGGCCCTGGCTTCGTTAAATCGCTCTATCACGAAGTCCACGTATTTGGTGATGTGCTCCTCCATGGCTCCGTCGTAGAACGGGTTGGCGGCTCGGAAGGCTTCGGCCTTGTGCGCCGCGCTGGGCGCCCAGTCCAGCGTTGCCCGGATCAGGTGTTCCGCGAAGTAGTGCGCTGCGGTTCCTTCGCTGGCGTAGCTGCTGGTGGTCTCCTCGAATTGTTCTTCGAACCGCGCGCTGGGTGTGCAAGCCAGCCAGCGCTTCGCGCTTGAAGCACTTAGTAATGCGTGCGCGCTCATATCTTCTCTGCCTCCGCCAGCATGCTTGCGTAGTCCTTCTGGTCTACGTCTGTGAATTTCTTTACTCCGTATTTGGCGAGCAGCTCTTGTATTTCGGTTTTCTTGCCGGCCTTCTGAAGATCGCCCAGCACCGCTCTGACCATTTCTTTGGTTACCTCTTTGGCCTCGTCTTTTGTGGTCTCTGGGAGTACTTCGGGCTCCTCCCATGGCGGGGTTTCTTTTTCTGGTGCGGGCTCGGCTTTCGGTTTTAGTCTGTAGGTATCCTCTTTGCTTTTCAGGAGGTCTTCAATCGAGGCCTTCTGCTTGGCGTGTTCTTCTTTTATGAATAGCGCGAATTCGTCCAAAGCCCCGGAGATCGCGGCGGCTCTTGTTTCGTCTACTGTTAGTTCTATTAGAATTCTCATTTGTTCTCCTCCTTATCTGCGTACAATGCGGCCTTGATGGCGCCTTCAAATGTTTGATAAAGGTCTATCGTTCTTTTGGTGCCCCGGATCGTCACCAGTTCGTACTTGAACCCGTCCGGTCTGTTTAAGATGGTTATGTAGTTCGCGTCGCCTTTGCCGTGGCCGTTCTTTGCCTTGGCGACCTCCATCATGTCGTCCACGTTCAGCAGTTCTTCTGTGATCTTAACTGTTAGCATTTCTTATCTCTCCTTTGTTACGCTCCTCGATGATTGCGGCCGCTATGGCCTTTACCAGATCCGTGTAGTCGATCGGCTCCGCGGCGGTTTGTTTGCGCTCTGTCACTTTTCCGGTCTTTCGGCTATACGTCACTTCCATTTTGGGCCTCCTCCGTTGGCTCGAGCATTTCGATGAATGCTTCCAGCGGCTCCCGGGTTTTGATCGGTCCGAATATGGCGGCCCGGTCTTCCCCGAGCACCGCGGCGATCTTTTCCTGGTTCTGCTCATTCGGTGTGTGCAGGCCCTTCTCCCAGGCCCAATAATTACGCTGCTGCACCTTTAGGCGCTCGGATATCGCTTCCTGCGATAGCCCGGCCTTCGTGCGCAGCAGCTTCATTTTGGTGTACCAGGGCGTTTTCTCGTCGATCAGTTGCATGGCGTTCCTCCTTCCCTTTTGTCGTTATTAACGTCTTTATGGCTATATTAGCACTGGTCAGAACGGAAGTCAACCACAAATTGTCCTGATTTGCGTCATTTATTTACTCTCTTGACTTTTGCCGTAATTTACGTTACTATCATATATAATTTGTATTAAATAAGAAGGAGTTGATATGGATGTCAAATATTAAACATTTGGGACTTCTGGTAAAACAGGCGAGAGCCATCATCTCTGATAACGAAAACCAGAAAGTTACCCAGGCCGATTTAGCGGCCCGGCTTGGAATCAGCCGATCGTATTTAGCGGATATCGAAGTGGGTCGCATTGAGCCTTCCTATGCTATACTGTCCGGCCTTGCGGATATCGCGGGACTGTCTTTAGAATTCTTCAGAATTGATGGTGGGCCAGCGGGTCCTCATGGCGCAATCCCAATCTTGGGCCTGATCCGCGCCGGGGAGCCTATTGAAGCGGTCGAGTCGGTGATGGGCTTTATCCACGTACCACTCCGCGGAAACCCGGGTGAATATTTCGCTTTGTTGGTCTCTGGTGATTCTATGAATCAATGCGCGATCAACGACGGCGATATTGCGGTGGTGCGGCAGCAGCCTGATGTGGAAAACGGCGAAATCGCCGCGGTGATTATCGATGAGGAAAAGGCGACGATCAAAAAGATTTATAAAAACGGTTCCTATATTTCCTTGAGCCCTTGCAGCTCGAATCCGGGCCATCAACCTCGTATTATCGATCCTGCTATCACGCCGGTGCGTATCCTGGGTCGTGTAGTAAAGGCGGTTATCAATCTATGAGAGCTTTTGTCTACGCGCGCTATTCGTCTTCTAATCAGCGCGAGGAATCCATCGATGCCCAGCTGCAGGCCTGCCGTGAATATTCCGCTCGGGAAGGGATCGTCATTGAGAAGATCTTTGTCGATGAGGCGGAATCCGCCCGGTATGATGCTCGGCCCGGCTTCCAGGAAATGATCACGGCGGTGAAAATGGGCCCGCCTGATATGGTGCTTGTTCATAAGCTCGACCGGTTCTCCCGTAACCGCTACGACGCGGCGGTCTATCGGCGCAAGCTGAAAGACTACGGCGTGCGCCTGGTGTCGGTCCTGGAACCGCTGGACGGCTCCCCGGAGTCGGTTATTCTTGAATCGGTCCTCGAGGGAATGAATGAATATTATTCACGCAACCTGGCGCGCGAAGTTGCAAAGGGTATGCGGCAAACCGCACAGAAGGGCCAATGGTGCGGCGGTCGCCCGCCCATCGGTTATGTAGTTGGTCCTGATAGGAAGCTGGCGATCGAACCGGAAGGCGCAGCTGTGGTCCGGCGCATCTTTGATTTGTTCCTCGATGGCTATGGGTATCAGGCGATCGCGGCGCAGCTGAACAAGGAAGGCCTGAAAACCTCCCAGGGCACCGTTTGGTACAAGTCTTCGATTCACACCATTCTGACCAATGAAAAATACGCCGGAGTCTATGTGTTCAATCTCCGGGCCTCTGCCCGTGAGGACGGTTCCCGGAATAATCACGCGTATAAAGAAGCCGCTGATATTATTCGGATCGAGGGCGGCGTGCCGGTTATCATTGATGCTGAAACTTGGGGGAGGGTTCAGGAAAAAATGGCAAAAAGAAAAAAATGGCCGCAACCTCGAAGGAACGGCGCTTATCACTACATGCTTACCGGTTTGTTGTTCTGCGGGGAATGCGGCGGTTCGATCGTCGGCGGCGGGGATCGCGGCAAGGGCTACCCGTATTACACTTGCACCCGAAAAGTCACGAAAGCCTGCGCGAATCCAACCATCGGGCGTGATTGGCTCGAGAGCCGGGTTCTCTTTGCATTAAAAGAGCGGGTTTTCACGGATAGCGCCATTGATTCTATGGTGCCCCAGGTCCTATCTGAATTAGCCAGGCGCGACGAAACCGGCGCCGATGAGCTCTTGGTTTTGCGTGCCCAAATAAAAAGCGCCCGGGCGAAAATCGGGCGCCTGATTGATATGGTCGAAGATGGAACCGCGGGGCCAGATGTCGCTGCGCGAATTTCCGAAAGGCGGGCCGAGCTCGATGTGCTCCTGGCACGCGAGTCGGAATTGGCAAACAGGCCTGTGGTGAAATATACCGAGGATATGATCCGCGCGTATCTGCTAACGTTCCGGGGCTATCTGGAAAGCAGCGACCCCGCGCTAAAAAGAAAAGCCCTCGAGGCGTTTGTTCGGCGCGTCGAGGTCTTCTCTGATCATGTCGTTTTAAAGTTCCGGGTTGATCCGGTCGCCCGCGAGGACGACGATCTGCCGCCGGCGTCCGGTGGGGCAGATAGGGTTGGTGAAGGTGGGGCGATCAGTACCGTATCTGCCCTTGGGCCGGACCCGGTTGGTGAATCCGTATGCGCTCTACGGTCTATTTTTTTACGTGTTGGGAAATCCGGAAACGGTGGCAGACCGACCCCCCCGCTTACTCCTTTGGGGTAGCCTGTTCCTGGTTCTGCTGAATTATAATCGCCATAATGCTGAGAATCTCCTGCGCGGAGATATCAAGCGTTTTGTACACAATTGAATCCGTTTTGATCGGCGTATTTATCAAAGTGATATAAACTATTGGGGTGTTAAGGTTATTCAGGGTGATCTTGACTTTCATGCTTTTAACAAGGTTCTTTGTCTTTCGTTTCCCGGTGATGCCGCCAACAACAGCGCCGACGCCCCCAAATAACACGCCCCCCGCGATGGCCCGGCCAAGGCCCCCCGATGTGAGGCTCTCCTCGTCCTCTAATAGATCACAATCTATGATGTCGCTGTATAAATAAATCTGGGGATCGTTTTTCTTGTCTGGGATCAACCACTTCTTTTGATCGTCGTCAAACTCGATAAACGCGCCGACCCGTTTTGTCATGTTAAAGCCCGGGTAGTTAGTTTCCTTCTTATTAAATAGCCCCATGTGGCACCTCCTTCTATACGCTATAATGCTTGTATTTTATTATATCCGACCCTGTTCAATATTTCCATATAAAATACGCAAACACCCCGCCTGGGTTAGCGGGGTGCCTGCGGTTGGTAGGAGGATACAAAATGCTGGTAAGTTTGCAAATGTTAAGCGGCTGCCTTGATCTGGTTTAGCTGATAAACCGCAGCCTCAATGATGGCGTCCAGCTGCGCGTCTGTCAGCTTGATGCCCTTCTGGTTAAGCATGGCCAGGACGTAGGCTTTCTTGTCCTTCCCCGCTCCCGGTGTATTGTATATCTGTTCTGCTGCCATGACCGCTATTTCCACGGCGGTCATTATTTTGTCCTGCTGCGCTTCGGTGGTCCGGGCCTTGATGTAAGGCACCAGCACGTAGGTGAAAATCGCGCCAATGATCGAAATGATCGCCAGCGTTATTTGCAATATTAATTCTGTGTTCATTATACTACCTTCCTTCCTGTTACTTTTTCAAAGAGGCGGACCATGATTACCGCGGCCTGTTCTCTGGTTAGCGATCCGGCGGGATAGAACATTCCGTCTTCGCCTGCGGAAATAAGCCCGAGGTTCTTTGCCGCCTCGATGTATTTCACACTCCATCTGTCGTCTTCAACGTCTTTGAAAACTGTGCCCATGCCTTCATGCTCCTTTCGTGTGTTTGTAATGATCCAATAGTATTTTACCTCTGCCCTCAATATCGACAGCGGCGCTTTGGTTTTAAACGGCGTTGTCGAGTTCGGGTCGTTGATTAGTACCTGGTCTCCGTCGTTCCCGTACCAGAGTATGTAATGGCCGGAGCGGGTCCATCTGCCCGGGCCCATGCAGGCTATTACGAAATCTCCCGCGTTTACCGCGCCCCAGGCCAGATCGTGAAGCGGCTTCGCTTTGTCTGCCGCCATGCCTCTTAAGCCCACGGTATTGACCCGTTTTACCTCGATCCCGTAAGCGGCGCCCTGGGGTATGAAGTAGCTGTAATAGGTACCCTGGTTTGGTGCTTTGTATCCCTTTTGAAGCGCCCAGGCGCACGTCTCTTTCGGCGTTACGGACGGGTCCTTCAGCGTGGCTATGATCATGGCCATGCAGCTGGGCCCGCAGCCCGAAGCACCTATGGTTGTCTTTTCTCCCGGCGCCGAGTAGTCGATGTCCTTCCAGCGCGGGTCTGTTTGTAGATAGCTGATTGGTTGCATCTCATCATCTCCTATATTTTCTGGTCCGGCTTATTTTCGTCTTTGATCGGCTCGTCCTGTTCGTCCAATATGATCTTCTCTTTACGCTTGGCCCATTCGGAAAGCCAGCCCAAGTGCGCCCCGGAATCGCATAAATTTTCCACAATGCTTTGGGTCTCTCGTAAGAACAAAATGGAATAGACCACGGTGGCAAAGAAAACGCTGACCTGTTCCAGCTGCACTACCCGGTAGGAAAGCCCGGCGAGGATCGCCACCACCAGGTATGAATAAATCTTTATTTTCGTTCCGCACCAGAGGGCGTCGGATCGTATTTTCTTGTTCTTGACGGCTTTCAGGTATCCGCCTTCCTGTGCGGCAATGGCCACGTATTTCGTGATGATGTCCAGAATGATCGTAACGCCGACCGCAATGGCAGCGGTCATGAAGGCTTCATCCGGGAACAAAATATAATTGATCGCGGCAAGGATGCACCCGAATATTGGGGTCGTACCGGAAAAGACTTTAGCTGTATAAAGGGTGAATTGCTCCATCTGTTCTCTCCCTTCTTATGTCCAGGTTCTTTCAAGCTCCGCCCTGCCGAGAATCGGCTTTCCGCCGGTGGTCCCTGAAAACTCATAATATAACGGCCCCTGGTCCGCCGGTAGTGTGTAGTCGTAAAAGTACACGCCGAGGCTTTCTCTGGTTGGTGTTATGTTCTCACCTATCTGTACTCTCCGCCCGTTGTAAATCTTAAGCACGACGCCTGTCGGGTCCACCAGGTTCCCGTCAAAATCTTTAAACGTGCCCGTTAGCCGTACTGTGTTTCCTTGTAATGCCAAATTCAACACCTCCCATGAAAGTTTGACCTCGCTCTCTGTCTCTGTTAATCCCGCGCTGTTTTCGATTATCCCCAGCGCGGTTTGATGCTGGGTTATCCCGAGGCTCACTTCGTTTTCGGTTATGCCGAGCTCCGTGGTGTCCTCTGAAATTCCCAGGAATATGACCAGCTGTCTGAATGTGCTGTTGACCCATTTACTGACCGTGCCCACCGTCGCGGTTACGGTCTTCGGTAGTTTCTTCAGCGAGAGTGCTGTCGTGCCTACCGCTGCGCTGGTGGTCTTGTGGATCGCTTGGGCTTTCGCGGCTGTAGTTCCGATGGCCGCTGTTAAACTGTTATTGATCTTGCGCTTTAGGCTGGCACCGGCCTGGGTCGTCGCTGTCAGCGCTTTGTGTTTGACCGCGGCTCTCGCCATGCTGGCCGTCGTTCCAGCTGCAGCTGTTAAAGTTTTGAAAAGCACCAGCACCGCGCTTCTGGTCATGCTGGCCGTGGTGGCCGCGGTTGCCGTCAGCGTCTTCTTAATGATCAGCACGGAATCGTATAGAAATGATCCGGTTGTGCTGATCGTGTCGCTCATGGTCTTGCGGGTCTTGCGGGCTATGGTGGCCGTCGCTGCTATGGAAGCTGTCAGCTGCCGCTTCGTGGCCCGGACCGCTTTCCCGGTGGTCGCTATTGCGTCCGCCATGGTTTTGCGGGCTATCCTGGTCAGCTTCCCGGAGATCCCCACTGTATCGCTCACGGTCTTCCCGGTCTTCCGGGCGATCGTTGCCGCAGACCCTGCTGTGGCTGTCAGCGTCTTCTTTAACAGCCCAGCGATTTTAGACCCGGCGCTTGATGCGGTAATTGCGAGACCGGCTGTCAAGCTGCGCCGGGCGGTCCTGGCTATTTGAGCGCTTGCCGCTACCGCGTCTGTCAGCGTTCTTTTGATCGCTCTGGCGGCCGCAGCGGTGGTACTGACCGCGTCGGTCAGGGCTTTCGCGGTTTTCCGCGTGGCTGTGGCGGTCGCGCCGCCTATTGCGTAAACATTGCCTATCGTGGTGACCGTCTTTCCGCATTCGTCTATGAACGTCGTTGCTCCTGCCGATTCCTGGAATTTTAAACAGAGAACCGTGTTAGCGTCATTTTCGAAGTTCGCCGGTGGCGTGAACGCGCCGGTATATCTGGCCGCGCCTTTAGTTATTCGTATGCCTTTAAGCTGCCCATTCAAACAAGAAGTCAGGTTCTCTCCGTATGCGCCTATACCCAATTTGTAGGCTATGTTGTCCAGAGCGTAGGTACTGATGTTTCCTGCGGTGCCTACCTGGCTCCCGTCGTAGTAGATCTTCAGCGTTGTGCCGTACCTAACTAAAGCGACATGATGGAAGTTCGTCGTGTCGCTGAAAGTGGTAGGCGTGCTTGCTATTTCGACGTAGCGGCCGCCGCTGTGGTATGCCCTGGCGACAAGGACGTTGGTGGACCCAAAACCAAAGAAAAAGCCTATAGTACTGAGCCCGCTATTGCATTGTCCTATTATTCTTTGGGTGCCTGTGGCTTTAAGTTTGACCAGCGCTTCTAAACAGAAATCTCCAGCGCCAAAGTGCCAATCATCAGAATCCAGAAGTGTTAAAGCATCACCGGAGCCGTCAAAGTCCGCCCCGCCGCCCATCATCGTCTTAACGATAGCTTCCAAGGTTTTCTTGCTCACCATACCGGCGGCTTTTGATGCAGCTGTCGCTACCGCGCCGGCCAGCGCTTTTTTCAGCGCTGCGGCCCGGGTGATTGCTCCGGCTACCGCTACGGCATCGGTCAGCGCCTTCGTGTAGTTGCTTGAAAACGGCGCCACCACCGTTGAGCTCGAATCGGTCCCGAAGGCTATAGTCCTGGTGGCGTTGGTCTCGCTGTTCCTGCAGATAAAGTCAACCCTTATCCGGTCGGTGGCGTTCCCTGCCGCCCAATCCTTTGAGGCTGTCGTGAATGTATAAACCCCGGTCGCGGATAGCTGTTGTTCGGCTGTCGCTCCTGCGCTTTCCTGGATCGTCCCGGCGCTGTTTATCCGGTGCACGTTGACCGACAAATACACGTCTGCCGAGGCGGTTGTTACGTTCACCTTGACCTCAATTGATCCGGTCGGGAATTCTGAAAGGCCGGGGCTGCCTGAGCGCGTAAAAGCGTATTGAGTCTCCGTGGCCGCCTTTGCAATGGTGAATGATAGGGTGCCGGAGGCGGCGGAATCTTCCAGGTATTTGCTGAAATCAGCGCCGCCCGTCAGATCTGAATTGGTGCTACCCAGGTAATATGTTTTAGCCATTTTCCGCCTCCCCTATAAACTCTGGTTAATTCGTGAATTGTACCTTGATCGTGAATTCGATCGAATCCCCGCTGTTCACGTTGATCGCGCTGAATGTTCCGTGTAAGAAGCAAGTTGCCCCGGACAGCGCTGCCTGGTTGAAGATCCCCACTTCTGTGATCGCCAGCGATCCTGCCGCGGTGATCTGCTTCACCACCTGGTATGTGTCATTGGTCTTGCTGGTGGTCTGCTGTGATTGGGTACCGGCTGTTCCACAATCCGTCGCGGTTGGTGCTGCCGGTGTCTGCATGCCCGTGTCTCCCACAGCGGCGCCGGTTGCCCCGGTGCCCCAGGCTACATACTTGTGGGCGCTTGCCGCAAGAAGGGCGGTAATTAGTCCGAGCCCGTTGTTCACACAATATACTGCGTCTGCCATTGTTAGTTACCTCCGTTCATTATTTTATCTTTGATTTTAGCCAATACGTTTTTATCCGGTTGCTTCATTTCGCAAATCTCGCCCAGGTCCTCGACGGTCCCGTCGGCTCTCCTGACTACGGCACAGATCGTGATTTTCTCCACCTTGCCTTTAGCGTTCTCCATGGGTTTTCTCCTCCTCTCCTGTTATGCTGTTACTTCTGTCCAGCCCGCCGGGTATGCGGTCGGGCTCCATACGTTGGCGTCTATGGTGCTTTCGTAGGTCTTGCCTTCAAACGTTACCCGGTCGCCTATCTTATAAGCGTCCTGGGCTCCGGTCGGTTGTACCCATGGTGCTACGGTCCCTACCGGGATCGCCGGGGTGAAAAGCGCCGGCGTGCTTTCCGGTGTCCAATCGGCCTGACTTGTGTGGGCCTGGACCACCTTGTACAGCTTTCCTGTGTATTGGACGATGTCGCCTATCTGGTATGCGGTTCCGGCTGTGAATGCCGGGTACACACTCGCCAGCTGCTCGATCTCCTCTGGCGCCAGGGCCTCTGTCTTGATCAGGTCCCGGGTAGCAATCTGGGCGGCCTTGCGGCTGGCCACAAATTGCCTATTAAATTCTACGGCTTTCGCCAGGCGTTCTTCGTGTGTCATACGGTTCCACCTCCGTTCAGCATGGTGTCAACAACGGTCTGTAGGTTAGTTATTTGTTCACCGCTGGCCTGCTCCGGTTCTTCTGGTGGGTTTGGGTTCTCCGTCCATGCTGATCCGATCCAGCATTTTCCCATTTGCCTCTCTGGGTATTCATCCAGCAGATAGTTCTGTTCGTTTATTGGGTTCGGCGTGTCTACGGTTCCGGTGCAGATTAAATTCCCGAAAGTGTCAGGCGTTATAATCGCATATTTGTATCTCATTTCATCACCTCAATTCTATTAATTGGTATCTTGCGTACGGCGCACCTGACGGAGACCCGGAATATGAATATCCTGTGAATACTATTTCACTTGCGCTCACACTTGATAAAGCTATATCAAAATATAAACGCACGCTTGAGTCCTCAAAATACCCATACACAAAGCAAAGGCATTTAGCAGGGTTTACGTTTTGTGTTAATGCGGCATTTGCCGGTATGACCCCTTGAGTAGCCGTAACCAGCCCGGTTTGTTTAAACTTAACATAGGCCGGATCGAATTCAATAACCATCAGCCCTATATATCTTCCGGATGTCTCATCTGCATAATCTGCAGTTATATGGGTGCTGTCTACAAAACTAAAACCTACAAATTTAACCGCTGTACTGGCATCCATTTTGGGATGGCTCGTAAGAATAATGATTGCGTAGTCTGGGTCCACTTCACTGATCGTTAATGGGAAATCAAGCGAAGATCCATAAAACCTTTGTATGCTTTTTATTATGCTCGGCGGGAGCCCTATACCATCTCCGGCCCATCTATTGGTGTTCAACATTTAGCTCACCACCCTTGTCATAGTATCGATTATCCCGGATGCGAGATAGGTCGCGGTATAGGTGATCGTTTTATAAACGGTTGTTCCGTTTGCCTCGTAATAAGTTTCGGTGATTGTTTGGTATTGCCCGGCGGTATTTGGATTTGAATACACAATCTTTAAAAACAGCGAATCATCAGCAGGCCGCGTGTATTGCACTTCCGTTGGCCGGTCATATGTATCAACACTCGTGACGTTCCGGTCGTATTTCAGTAGATTATTCTCGTCATCAAACTCCTGCATATAGGACGTTTTGCAATACCCACACACCGCTTCGTCTGTCCGCTCGTCTGTTATCTCTGTCGCGGTAATCGTCGAGAATCCATTTGCCACCGCTATCTTCGCCAAGGATATTTCCCAGGCTGATGCGGTCCGTGTGAGCGTTGGCGCGACCGGGCTTGAGGCTGGGGTACCTTGTCTCAGAGCGAATTCTATTTTCCGGTCTGTATAGTTTAGCCTGGCCACGATCCGGTCAATCCTCGGGTTACCGCTGGTGTTGTCCGCGATAGTCAGGTTGGTTGTTGTGTCTGCTATCCGCATGGCGCCGTTTATCACCGCCACTCCGGTGTCAACATAAACCGTTTTGTTTGGACTGGCTTGGGGTTTAACCTCCAGGCCATTTACTGCGCCTTGGACCACTCCGTTTGAAAACAGCGTACCGAAATAGTCCCGCCAATCCGCCGCGCTGTATTGCCTGTCCCCTCCTATCGATGTAAACGGAAAGCCTAAATCATTTAAGTTGCCCATTGCTTACCTCCTCTTTAATATTTGATCATGTACTTCAAAACGATATACGGCTGTAGGTTGTTATGAGCTGATCCGCTTCCTGCAGGGTCCGTCGTTCCGGCTGTAGCGGAGTTTGAAGTCGACGCGCCCTGGGCACCCGAGGTTCCTGCCGTGCCGGAGTTGACTACTCGCTGCCCGTGGGTATGGGTTGGCATCTCTGCGGCTGAGAGCGTGTGGGTCTTTTCGCCGCCGGTCTCGCCTAAGGTGTCAAACTCTGTCTGCGCTGTGTCCTGCCCTACTATGACCTGGCCCTTTAAGCTCGGAAGGTTGAAGGTCGTAGTTCCGTCTCCGGTTCCGTATGCCGTTCCGATCACCGCGAACAGATCCGCATATGTGCTTCTCGACACGGCCTGCCCCGCACACTCGAGCCAGCCGGTTGGTATGGTCGATCCGGCGAAGGCCGCCACCGTTCCTGGCGGCGGGAGTATTCCGGGCTGTGTTGCGGCTTCGAATCGGTCCAGCTTCTTTGAAATCGCATTAATCGCCTGGCCCAGCGTCCGTTCTGGCTTTCCGAATTCCGGCACCACGCTGATATTCCCCTGCTCGTATATCTCTGTGATTTTCTGAATCTGCAGATCCTGGTAGTCGTCCTTGTCCACGACCACCGTTACAAAATCGCCCAGGTCGTAGTCGGTCTCGTATGTGAATTGCCGGTTCAGCGCTTCAAACTCAAAGCTGTTGACCGGCGCCAATTCTGAAAGGGTTTGCTGCCCGCGTTCTGTCAGCTCCACAATCTCATTGGTGTCACGGGCGTCTATGAAGATCTCTTTCCGGCGGCCTGTTCCAGCTGCGTCCACCTCGATGATGTTCCGGTCGAATCCTTCACCCTGTCCTCCAACGAAGGCCACCGTTTTGGCGCTGGTGCCGTCTTGCACCTTCCGGTACCCGGCCACATTCCCGTACTTCATTCCGAATAGGGCCCGCCCGTTCACACTTTGGCCGGCGGTTCGGTCGATCCCAGCGAGCACGTTGAAAATGAAGCGGCTGTTCGCCGGGTCCAGCTCTAAATTCCAGCCCAGGTCTTCTGTGTCCAGAATCCTGGTGATCTCGTCGGACAAAACCTTGAGCCTGGTCTGCTCCCGGATCGAATCGCCGTATCCCTGTTCCGTCCCCAGCGTGATTGGGTATTGTGCCCGGTCTGGGTCCGTCGGGTTTATGGCGTTTGCATCCACCCAGCCCCGGACGATCTGCTCCCGGGTTCCGTACCGGCTGTCGTAGTCGGTGTCGGCTGGCGGGATCGTGATAAAATCCCGGAGCAGCGTATTGATGTGGCTGGCTGTGATTTTGTACAGTTTTTCGTTCCCTGCCTGGGTCTCCTCGATCTTCTCCACCAGATGCGCTTTGTGGTAGTCGTTGTCAAACCATATAATATCGTTCTGGGCGATCAGCCCCGCGTTCGGTATCCCGGAATTAATGACCAGCTCCATGGAGCCTATCCCGTTAAATTGGCGAGTGACTATCACGCTTTGGTATCCGCGCAGCGCCGCTTTGTATGCAAAGTTGAGGCTCATTATGTTTAGCATTCTCATGGCTTATACTCCTACGTAGCGATTCTTGTATTTGACCGTCGCGTCTTCTACCTGTGCTTCGCCCGCCGTGATTACGATCGTGTTTGTTCCGCGCTGCAAATTGAAGAAGGTCGTCTGTGCGACGTCTATGTATTGAAAGGCCACGGTGTCGGTGTCGGTCAGTAGGTCAGTCTTGGCCACATTGGTGTTGTCTATGCCGGTGGTTATGGTCAGGCGTTCATTGGCCAAAAGCTCCAAGGCTATCACGATCTTCTCCCCGGTGGTCTCATTTTCCACGGTGATCGGGCTTGATTGTGGGCCGTCAAATATTACCGTGATTGGGGTCTCCACGTCTCCGCTATTCGTAATGGTCACGCCGTTGGTGTCGGTGTAGTTAAATACAAATGTGTCTGATAAATCCAGCGGAAAACTGAGCAAATTTGCGCCGCTTGTTACCGAGGCTTCGGTGTAGTCCGCGTCCTGGTAGATCGGGTCGAAGGCCTCAAAAATCACCGAGGAAAGCTGGAAGCCCAGGCCTCGTGATTCGCCGCCCGGTAATGTCGGCATCACGCGTGTCATGACTTTGTTAAGCACGCGGGTGGTCCCGTCCCGTTCTACTTTCAAGCTGCCCACCCCGAGCTTCGGATTCAGCACCCGGTTTAAGTCTCGGATCGCGCCCAGCAGATCTGTGGAAACGATGATCATATCCACCTTGACCGGACGGCTTTGGAAGTAGGCGTCGCCCACCGGTGTCAGGCCGTCCTGGTAAGGGCTGGCGGTGGTCTGAAACGCTGCGGTGTTTTCCCCGAGCCCGTCCACCTGGGTCCAGCGGTACGTCCCGCTTCGGCTGAATTCTATTTGCTGCCCTATGGCATTAGTGAAGGTTAATCGCTCCATATGCTTCTCCTATAGGCTTGCGGCCAGCTGCTTGTTCAAAATGTTTAACTCACGGACCGCGTCTGCGGCGCTTCGTACCTGGATCGTGACGGTCATGTTGCTTCCGGCTTTCGCGGTTCCTACTGCCGCTTGGCACTGCTGTATGCTGGTGTTTGCGGCTGCGTTGAATTTCACGCTGGCGTCTGCCACCAGCTGCTTGTTCAGTTTGTTCATGGCCGTGTTGACCGTGCCGGCGCTGTCCGCGATCCCGGCAGCGATCCCCGCGCCGATCATAGCGCCGACCTGATCTCTAAAAACGGTTGACGGTGATTGAATACCGAGAAACTTTTTCCCGGCGTCCAAGGCCCCTTTGACCGCATCTTTTACTGCGGTGGCCAGCGCTTTAGCGGCGCTTATAACTCCGTCTTTAATTCCGTTGATGATATTTTCTCCGATGGTCTTCCAATCGCTTATGGTTTCTTCCACCGCTTTGATGGCGTCCTGGACCGCGCCTTTGATGTTGTCCCAGACGGCAATTACTGAAGCTCGGAAGCCTTCGTTGGTGTTCCATAAATACACAATTCCTGCAGCCAGCGCGGCTATGGCGGTGATCACCAGGCCTATCGGGTTGGCGGCCAGCACCAGGTTTAATATTTTCTGGGCGGCGGTCAATCCGACGTTTGCGGCGTTCCACGCTTTGATTGCCCCGATCACGCCCTGAATGATCCCGACCACGTTCCAGGCCACCATTCCGGCGCCGATCGCCACAATGATGCCGGTGATGGTCTCACCGTTCTCCAAAAGGAAAGTGATAAATTCGATGACTTTCGGGATCGCTTCTACTGCGGCCTCGGCAAGTGTTACCGCCATGGCCGACAGCTGTTCCACCAAAGTATCAAAAACCGCCGGGTCGATGTTGGCTATCCCATCCGTCAGGATCGTTAGCGCGTCGGTGGCTGCCGGGAGCAGCTTTTCTCCAAATGTAGCGGCCAGGGTGTCCAGCGTCATATTAAATTCTCGCTGCTTGTTTGCGAAGCTCTCCGATGTCCTGGCGTAGTCACCCTGGGCGTCCGCGGTGGTGCTCATTAAATAATTGAATCGCAGCGTCGCCTGTTCTGCCTGGGTCATGGAGCTATAGGCCTTCGTGATTCCTTGGCTTAAGGCGTAGGCTTCCAGGTTGGCTACGGACATATTAATGCCCAGCTGTTTCAGCGGTTCGGTCTCGCCGGATATCCCGGCCCTGATCTTGTCAAACGCTTCCTGCGGGTCCAGGTTATAAAAGGACGCCATGTCTCCGGCCAACCCGGCTATTGAGGTTGACATATTGTAGACCTCGTCACCGGTCAGCCCCATGCTTTTCAGCATCGCGCCCATGGTTCCATTAAACTTTTTAGCCTGCAGTTCTGAAAGCCCAAAGCCCTTTATTGCGCTCTGTGCCCAGGCGTCGATCTTGGCGGCGCCTTCCTCTCCAAAGGTTACCGACACCACGTTCTGGACCTCCTCAAGATCGGACGCGAGCTCGATGCCTTTTTTCGCGAAGGCTGCCACCGCTGTTGCGGCTGCGGCTGCAGCTGCGGCGGCGGCTGCCATGGCGGCTTTTGCTACTTCTGCTCCGCGCCTCGCCCGGTCGCCCAGGTTGTCCATTGCCTTGGATAGATCCTCGGCTTTCTGTTCGGCGGTCTTGCTTTCTTTTCCCAACCCGTCCAGCGCATTGCTGGCGTCTTTCAGCTGCTTTTCTGATTTAGCGAGGGCCGCTATTTCGTTATTGAGCTTTATTGCCAGGTCCTGGGCGGCTTTGCTGTTCTCGCCCTTCTCTGCGGCCACCGCTGCATAAGCTCTCCGAGTTTCTTCCACCTTCCGGTTCTGCAGCTCCATTATTTTCGTGAGGCTGTCTATCCTGGCTTTCAGGGTGTCCGCGTCTCTCGTCCAATCGTCGGTACCGGCTGCGGCTGCTTTAAAGCCTGATTCGATCACTCGAATCTCGCGATTCAATGCGGCTACGCCGGTCTTAAACTCCGTTATGTCCAGGCTGACTTTTCCGCTTATATCGTTTTCGTTTGGCATCGTTCTCACCTCCTACAGCCATTCCGGCGGTTTGTTGCGTGGTGCTCTTTTGTATTCCTGGCCGGCTATGATGATCGTGTCCGGGTCCTTCTTTTCCTTCAGTAAGAAATCAAATAGGGTTTCCAGGTTGGTTTCGTCTATGTCGTTCAGCGGCCACCCGTATTGGCGTACCAGGTGCCGGTATAAATCGTTGATGACCTCCTCTATATCGACCGGGGCGCCGTCATCCTGCGCCCCGCGTCTCAGTTTTTTTCAATCACACCGGACGCGGCGCTTATGATCTTATTAACCTCGATGTCTATTTCCTCGCTGGTCAGCTCGCGTTCCAAGTCGTCCGGCGTGAATTGTTTTCCGTATGATTCGCAAATGAGCCAGACCTTCCGGTCCATGAGCCCCACCAGATCATCAAACACGCCCTGGGTGGCGTCCTCGTCTGCGTCTTCCGGCAGCCTCTTTGCGTTCTTCCCAAGTTCCAGCGCGTCGCGTTGGAGTTTCATGGCTTCCTTCGTAAGGTAGGCGGTAATCTTACCGCTCATGTATGTTTTCTCCTCGATCTTTATCGTTATGATCTTCATCCTGCGCTCCTCCTAATTTATAGCGCAGGGCGGTTATGCCGCCCTACGCTGCTGTTCTGTTACTATGCTGTTGTCGTGAAGTCTTTTCCGGTTGCTGCCAATGCCTGGCCGTAAATGTCCACCACTCCGTTGACCGCGACGATGTACTTCGTGGTCCCCGCGAGAGCAGATCCCGGTGTAAGCGTGAGCACCTTGCCTGCGGTATCCCAGGCCTTCGTGAATGCCACCGCGTCCCCAGACGATCCGTTGAGTAAGCTGATTGCTTCGCTCGCGATCTTGTTGTTGAAAGTAAGAACAATCGTAGTGCTCTTGGACACGCCGGTTGCTCCGTCTACCGGTACGATCGTGGAAAGCGCCACCGCGGACGGTGCTACTGCGCCTGGTACCTGGACCTGTGTAAACCACCCGGTCTCGTCAAAGGCGGCATCTGCGGTGTCTCCAAATACGCGCTTAAGCTGTTTTTGGTCTGATCCCACCGTGAAGGCGTAAGTCGTAGGGATCGCCGTATAGGACAGCTCGTAGTTCTTGATCTCGACGTCTTCCTTCTTTGTGACCGCTGACTCTTCGCCGCCTGCGAATGTGCCGACGTAATACCAATAATACCGGTACCCGCTGGTCCCCATGTTGTAGCGGAATCCCAAAGCGCACAGCGGCGGGTTGGCCGCGCCTTCGTCGAACACGCGCCCGGTTACCTCGTCAAAGGTTTTACCTAAAAGCTCCGCCATGGTCTCGGCGTCAACATTGGCGACCACCAGCTTGACTTCGGTGGCCCCTTCTGTTACATAGTTGTTTGCGGCGAGGTTATCGTAATAAGTCGCCTTTTTGTTTATGCCGACCGCGGCTGCTACTTCTGCCGCCGGGGCCAGGAATTTTGGCGTTCCAGCCACATACCCGCCGCTGTTGTCCTGTGTGACCAGGGCGTAGTATATGCTATCAACGCCGACAAATTCGCCGTATTTCTGATCCATGTTTATCCCTCCGAATCATAAAAGTTGTAAGTTGTAACGTACCCATAGTGCCTGGTGGTCGCTTCAAACGGCAAGGCTCGCCCGCTTGCCCGGAGGAAGCCGGCAGGGATCAAGGCCGCTCGAAGCGCCTGATCCGCATTCTGCACTATGGCTGGTCGTTTTGAATAAAGGGCTACCTGGACGGCGGACACCTGGCTCTGCGGTAGGTTGTCTGCGTGGCTTTTGTCGTCCTGGCTGGCCACAAAATAAGTTATGAAAGTCTCCGGGAGTGTATCCGTTGCGGCGTATGTTCCCTGCTCCCGTACCGGGTACCCGAGCGGTTGGAGCGCCGTATAGATCTCGTCATAAATGTTAATCAAGCGGTACGCCTCCCTTCGTTAAAATGTCACGCTGTATTTTCTTGACCTTCGCCTGGTTTTTCTTAAAGGCGGGCCTTATCCCTGGGTCCGGTGCCATGCGTGGTGTTCCGTATTCCACAAAGGCCGCATGCCAGGCTGTTGGTGAAGCCGCCCCGGAAAACACACCGACCTCGACGAAGAATTTATCGCCTTCGCGTTGGACCTCTGACCGACCGACCCCTTCGAGCACCGCGCCGGTCCGCTTATGCTTCTCGGCCCATGCGTAGATGGTGTCTTCTATCGGTGCGGCGCTGGCGTCGATCGCGTCCGCCACCAGCTTGTCCATGTTGGCGCCGGTTTTCTTGATCTTTTCCAAGTATTCTTCCAGGCCGTCCACTTTAAAGCTAACGCGCGGGCCGCTCATGCTGTCACCGTCCTCTTGACCTTCAAAACCAGGAACATGCCGCGGTTCTCCACGTTCTCGGCGCTGGTGACCTCGTAGGCCTGGGCGGCATCGTTGTTTAAATAAACGAGGTCGCTTGCCTTAACTCCGGCGGTGTACCACATGGTAATGGTGCCGCCTTCCAGAATCCCAAGCTGCCCGGCCTGGATCGCCTCGGCGCCGTAGAACGGTTTGAATTCGCAATAATGAACCGCCGGGTTTGCGTCCCGGTAGGTCGGGTCCGGTGCGCCGTTGACCGATGCATCGGTGCGGTGTTTAAGCCGGATCACCGTATTAAATTGTGCTGTGTTTGGCCTAAACATCAGAAGCCTCCTAAACGATCAAATAAGCGTCAACCACTTTGCCGTTCAGCGTGCTGTTCAGCGTGATCGTGTTGCTCTCGACCGCGCTGGCGCTTACCGCTAATGTCGGGGCAGTTCCTTCTTTGGTGTTATCAAGATACGCCGCGAGGACGGTGTTGTGGGCCAAAAGCCAAGGCAGCCCCAGCTTCGCGCCGATTCCAATTGACACCGTATCGGTGCCTGCGTGGGTCTCTGCCGGCAGCGTTATCTTAGTTACGGTCTTAAAGGCTTTAGCGCCGACCACTTCGGTCGATCCGTTCAGGGCTATGGTCTCTGTGATCGCTGCGCCGGCGTAGTTGGTTCCGGTGATTACCACGTTGCCGGTTATGCCAGAGGCGTTTCCTTTGATCGTGATATTCCTCGGCACCGCCGGGTTAGTGATGCCGGTTGTAACGTCCTGTTCCGCGTCTGTCATTGTTATTGCCGCGTGTACGGCGGTAGCGCTCGGCGCTACGGCGGCGGCCGCGGCTACCTGAAAGTGTGCCAAAAATGCCATATCAAATGAGACGCCGTCCACGTTTGATTGTATTTTCTGGCCCTTTTTATGATTGTATGGGTACATGGGTGTTCCTCCGTTTCTTTATTCTTCTGGTGCTACAAGGCTCATGCAGGCGAGTTGGGTCAGGATAATGTGGAAGGCGGGGGAGAATTTCGCCTCCCCGCCTTGGATATTCCACAGATCTGCTACGCCCATGACGATGAGCTCCGTTCCTGCGTCGGTCTCCAGCTGCGCTGTACTCGCTCCCGCGTTTGCCGCATACCGTTGGACCGCCTTTACCTTCTGGGTGATCACTCCATCAAAGTTGGTACTTGTTTCGGGAATGTTCAGCCCGCGTTTGGCTTCAATTACCAGCTGTTCTGTCGTCATGGCCTGTCACCTCCATGCGCTTATGCGCCCTTCTTGATGATGATTACGCCAGCTGCGTCGATCAGTTTTCCGTCGTTGATCAGGATAGCTTTGTCCACCCACTGATTGGTATCGTGGTCGAGCCATCTGTACATGGACATCTGCATATTGGAGTTGATGCAGTAATCTTTCGGGTTCACGTAAATCGCGACCACGTCTCCGGTGCTGGCGTTGTCGTAGGAAGTGATGACGTCCTCCTCAACCTCCAAGACCTCTTTGCCGCCGAATCTGTACTGTGGCGCGTCTGCGATTCCGTAGTTCACGCGTCCGATCGGCTGGCCATTGGCGTCGGTCATTCCGTCGATGTAGCCGTCGAAAGTTCCGGCGCCCATGAGGAATATGCCGCCAGCTCTATAGGAGAGCGGAATCTTCGCGAAGATCTGCTTTTTCCATCCTTCCCAGCTGGTGAAATCTGCAGCGGACAGGGTGATCTTCTGGCCGGACGCCACTCTGGTATCGATGGTGATCCCGAGCATCTCAGTTGTTCCGTTTCCTTTGATGATCTCGATTTCCTGGGCCTTGACCATTGCCTCTGTGATCAGCGGAACAATCAGCGATTCAAACGCGGCAAGGGTTACGGTGCTGGCGAGCAGGGAAGTTGCCACTTTGCATTCCAATCCAATGTAGGAGAATGAAATGTAAGTGCTTGCGGTGAGCTTTTTCCTCTCGGACGGTGCGGCTTCGGTTATTCTGGACGCTACCGGTTTCAGGGAAAGGATAGGCACCTGGACGCCCGCCGGTATGTTTGTCTTCAGCACGCGGTTGAACAGTTGGCCGTGCTGCTTCATCTCCTGGATGATCTTGTTCATGATCGTAGTCGGGATCACGGCAGCTGCGTCGGCTATTGCGGTGTAGGCGTCGCTTCTAAATTCTGCTGGAATCTCTTTTCCGGTTCTGCAATAATCCATGAAGGCCGTTCTGTATTCCATGGTGTCGAATTTATCTTCCGGCTCTTTGCGGCTTTCCTTGGCGGCTCCGCCTACGCCGTAAGTCCCCAGAATGTCCTGCTTGCCAACAGGGGACCCGCCTCTGCCTTCCGGCTCCTCGTCTGGAATTCCAGCCATCATATCGTTCAGGCCTCTGATTTCTTCGTTGAGGCTATCGAGCTCTGTGTTGATTGCTCTCAATTCTTCCACGTTCTCTGTGGTTCCGGCTTTTGTAGCAAGCTCCGCTTTGCGTGCTTCCTTCTTTGCCAATATTGCTTTGAGTCTTTCTTTAAGGTTCATGGTGTTTTCCTCACTTTCATATTTTGCTTTTAGCTGCGATCCGTAATTTCAGTAGTTCTGCTTCCTGCTCGCTTTTCAGATTGTCCAATCTGGACCTGGCATTATCCAATGCCATTGATGCGTTGTCCAACGCGTCCCGGTCTCGAGCATCTATATCCGTCCCGGCGTACGCCGGGAAGGTTACCGCGCTTACCTCGATCACCTTGCTGACCGCTTTGATCCTGCGGGTCGGCATGTCGCTGTCGAGGTCTTCCCATTCGTCGTTTCCTACTCGGAAAATAAACGACATTCCGTTGATGTCCTGGCGCTTGACCGCGCTGTATAAGTTCCGGGCTTCGGTGTTGTTCTCGACGTCCAGCTCGGCTCTCATGTATATGCCGGTGTCGTCCAGCGACAGCTGCATCGTCGAATTGCCGTTGTTCCTTCTGCTTCTTGCCAGCGGAATCTTCGCCAGCTCATGGTTTACGCTGAATAAAACATCATCAAAGTCGCATTTGTCAAAAGCGCCGCGCTCGATGACCTCATAGAACATGCCGCCTATGTTGGTCCGCTGCGCGTACACCGCTGGGTGGCCTTCTATGGTGTTGCCGCTTTCAGAAGCTGCCAGGTCGTCGATCGAGAAGCTCCTTTTTATCAGCGTGTCTGTGGTTTTCGGTTTTTTATTCTTCATCGTTGTTATCTCCTTCCTGCCCCGGCTCCGGTTCCTGTGGTGGCGGGCTTGGCTGTGCTGCTTTGGCTTTCGCCTGGGTCATCTGGTATTTGGTTGCGATATTTACGTCCACATAGTTAAGGCTCTGCAGCCTGATATGTCCGCCTTCGTACGGCGGGTATCCGAACAGATCCAAAAGGTCATTATTTGTAAGCGCGCCCCGGTTGCCCAGGATATCCGCCGCGGCGATCTTGTTCTTGATGTTTGTGAACAGCAGCTTCTGCGGATAGAACGCGATTTCGTTCCCGTAGTCCAGCTCCGTCAATGAGAACAGGCACTTGCTGAATGCTTGGCCCAATGCGATGATCAAAGGCTCCAATGTTTTTTCATAGAACGCCTGGTAGTCCTCGTCGGTAAACTTCCCGGAAAAGATCGGAACCGAAACGCCGTAATAATTCAGAATCTTGCTTTGTAAAAACTCCATGGTGTCTTTGTCGATCAGCTTCGGGTCCACTTGCAGCGGTATGTAGTCGCCTTTCAAATCCAGCGGGAGCAGCCCGCTTTGCGAAGCGTTCAGCGCTGCTTCAAACCGTGACCGCTCCGCGGCCTGTTTCTCGTCGTCCAGCATGGTGTTGATTTTCAAGATCCCGCGAACACCCAGGCTGACCTTGACCGCTTTTCCGAGCCCCTGCATCACCGTGTCGTTAATTTCCAGCACACTCAGTATGGCGTCGTTGTCCGGTTGGCCCAAAAGCCCGCCGCCCATGACTTCGTTCAAGCTGTACTTTTTCCGTAGGTGGATCACGTCGGCATATGGCAGCGTGTATTCGTCGCCGCTCGCAAATGTGAGCCGGACGAATAAAACCCCGGCGCTGTCCTGGACGAATTCCACGATGTTCGGGTTCAAAGGATAGAAGCCTGTATAATAGCGCTTGCCGTTCAGCATCGTGTAGGTCGGGTATATAAATGCGTTGTAGTTCAGGTAAAGGAGCCAGATGATTTTCTCCAGAAAGTCCCGGGTGGTCATCATCGGGTTCGGGGAAATCCGCAGCAGCCTGTTTATGCTGCCTTTGACTTCGATCATTAATCCGTTCGGGTCGGTCCTGATGTGCTTCGGCTTTAGCTTGCTGCATTCCGTTGCTATGATGTCGATGCAATTCTGGACCACGTCCGACGCATAAACGTTTTGGCCGAATTGGGTGAACACCGGGACGTACCCGTCTAAAAAACGGGCATAATTTGTGGTGCGGGGCTTGCCCGTTATGCTCGTCAGTAAGTCTTTAAGCGCCATTTTGTCACCTCACTAAATTTAAATAATCGGTCCGGTATCGGGTGTACACCGCGTGGCATATAATCTGTGTCACGGCGCCGTCTATCCTTCGGTTCCTCATATCGTTTACTTTGACCGGCATGATCAGGCCCAGATTGTCGATCTTCAGGGCGGTGTTGCCAAAGCACCACCGGTCTATCGGGTTGTTGTTGTAATTGAGCAGGCCGGCGCGAAGATCCGCTTCCACCAGCTTCATCGGGTTCGAGAGGGTATTCTTGTCCATATGTACACGCTCCATATCGAAGCCGATATCACTCATTTCGTTGATCCAAAATTTCGCCAGGGCGTTGTCGTAGCCCACTTTGAACATTCGGATTCCGAATTCCTTATAAAGCCGGACGTACCAGGCGGTGATCCTCGAGAAGTCGTTTTCGTTCCCTGGGCTAACGTCCACCCACCCCTGGCGAGCCCATTCGAGGTAGTTCTTTTTATCCTCAATCTCCCCGGCTTCGATCTTGGCTTCCGGTATGAAGTATTGGGTCAGCACGTATTTCGTGTTGCTGCCTGGCCGCAGGATCATGGCCTTGGCGCATGTTAGGTCGGTCGTCTCGGAAAGGTCCACGCCTCCAATTGCTACGGCGCCGCGCATGTCTTCTATGTTGAACGTGGCCCGGTTGGTGTACTCTGTCTCCAAGAGCCAGGCCTCTGCGTTGTTCTGCTTGATGTTAAAGTCCTTTGCCAGCGTGAACACCCGCTCCGCTTTATCCTGCTGGGCTTTCCGCAGCTGGTCCCGTAAATATTGCGGCTTCTTGATCAGCCCGAGGCTCGGGTTGCTTTTCTGCCAGCTGGCCTCGTCCTGCCAGATCTCCGCTTCGCTGTCCTGGGTGTAAAGCCACACCAGAATTGTGGGGTCTTCCAGCTCTCCGGCCAAAACCCGGCGCGCGTATTTGAGCTCGCTGTCCAGGTATCCTTCGTTGACAAATCCTTCCGTAGTTATCATAAAAAGCACCGGCTCGTCTTTCGTTGATTGCGATTGCTCGATGGTCTTGCCGATGACGTTGGTCTTCATTTCGTGGACCTCGTCCAAGATGCCGACGTCTATGTTTCGGCCTTCCTTGTTACGGGTGCGATCCGACAGCTTTTTAATGGTGCTCTTGTTCTTTAGGTTATAAATGCCGGTTAGGTTCTTGTGGGTCCGCTTGCCCTTCGGGTCGAACCGCTCCCGCATGTTGTTGATTTCCTGAAATATGATATCGGCCTGGGCGTCGTCGTTGCTGCTGCAGACGATATCGATTCCGCCGCCGCCACACATGAATTCCGTTAATGCCAGCGCTGCGCAGATCGTGCTTTTCCCGTTCTTCCTGGCGATCAGCAATATTAGCTTCTTGAATCGCCGCAGCCCGGTGTCCTTCCACTTGAACGAATAGAACGCCTCGATGAGTGCCTTTTCCCAAAGCTCTAACTTGAAGGGCTTTCCATAAAAAGGGCTTTTTGTGTGTTTACAGAAGTGTTCTATGAAGGTTATTCGGTACTCGGCGTCTCTTGTGTCGTAGACAACCTCCGGGCTGTCCAGGTCGGCTATCAAGCTCTCCAATTGCTGTATTAGCTCGCGGCCTGCCACAATCTCTCCGGCTCTTATCTTGCTGTAATAATTCAGCAGATGGCTTTTTCCATGTATCCGTAGGTGGCGGTCGTGGAGATCCTTATTCATTGCGGTACTCTTTCAGGAAGGCCTCGAAGTCGTCTTCCCCTTCGATGGCGTTTTTCTGTAAGATCCCATTCAGGGTCTTAATGATTACCGCGTAGCTGTTTACGTTCTTCAGGTATTGCCGGGCAGTCTCCACCGGCTTCTGGATGTCTTTATGCTGCGGGTGAATCTTCACCATTCCGGTTTCGTAGATCGCTTCCCGCAGGGTGGCGTTCTGGGCACGCAAAAAAGCCGCCTCCTCGATTAGTCCTTCGGCCAGCTTTGCTTTGTCTGGGTCTATATCTTTGAATAATTCGGCCAGCTTCGCCTGTTCTTTCTGGAATACTTCTTTATTCATGCTTCCTCCAAATCGTACGCCGGATTTCAAAATTTTTGGTTTGTGTGCTTCTGTTG
>Ga0302242_1000479_pt1 | contig 39809 bp, 43 predicted proteins | sample AAG_UR_Lys_MG_FD_193510 | JGI IMG/M metagenome (GOLD analysis project Ga0302242, IMG submission 193510) | Enriched activated sludge microbial communities from anaerobic digester in WTTP, New Holstein, Wisconsin, United States - AAG_UR_Lys | ecosystem: Engineered > Bioreactor > Anaerobic >...
TTAAGGATACCAGTTAATTTGTCAGCCAGGCAAGGTGTCCGGATGTTTCCGATACGCTGTCCGGATAATTCCGACATGCTGTCCGGATGTTTCCGAAATCAGTGTCCGGATGTCGCCGAAATACGCATACCTTTAGTAAAAAACAACAGGACACCTTTACAATCACTTGAAATAATAGAAAAAGTGGTTTATTAATCGAACTTACAATTGTGATTCTTCTGTGACAAATGGGTATACTATTAGAAATTGAGAGAAATTGAGTTGAGAAAGGAGCTGAAAAATGTTAAAATGCACAAGTAACTACTTGAATTCCTCGTAAGACATATGGAATAGCGAATTTAGATGCACTTTGAAAAACGACGTGGAATTTAGGTTATACTTTGGTCAAAACAGCCCGGAGCAGGGCAGAAAGGATGAAAAAAACATGAGTAATTCGATCAAAGACAGTATGCAGAATTTTGCTGTGAATCAAGCCCTGAAGTACATCGAGGGCAACCCGGAGGAAACTATCCCCAAGCTGATGGCGTTGGTGAATAAATATACACCTGCAGATTGGTACTCCAGCCAACGTGATGCAATTAACAACGCCATTAACGAAAAAGACAACTGGTATCAACTCATTTTAAAGGTGTACGACCTTGACCCCGATACGCGAAAAGTCTTTTTCCAAAACTTCCTGTATAACGCCAGCCTGAAAGGCAGTGCTATTCAAGACGAAACCAAGGAGCGGGAGGGTTGCAACGTGCCCTGGGCGATTCTGCTGGACCCCACCTCTGCCTGTAATCTCCACTGCACCGGTTGCTGGGCCGCTGAGTACGGAAACCATCTGAACCTAACTTTGGAGACCATGGATTCTATTGTCCGCCAGGGCAAAGAACTGGGTACCTTCATGTACATCTACACCGGTGGTGAACCTCTGGTCAGGAAGAAGGACATAATCAAACTGTGCGAGATGCACCCCGATTGCGAATTTCTCTCCTTCACCAACGGCACCCTGATCGATGAGGAGTTTTGTCAGGAAATGCTGCGTGTCAAGAATTTTGTTCCGGCTATTTCTCTGGAAGGATTCGAAGAAGCGAACGATGGACGCCGAGGACAGGGTGTATATCAGAAGGTTAAAAACGCCATGTCGCTGCTGAAGCAACATAAGCTTCCCTTTGGTATTTCCACTTGCTACACCAGTATGAATGTGGACGATGTGAGCAGTGAAGAATTTTTCGACCTGATGATTGACTGTGGTGCTCTGTTTGTGTGGTTTTTCCACTATATGCCGGTAGGCAACGATGCGGTTGTGGATCTGCTGCCTACACCAGAGCAACGGGAATTGATGTACTACCGGATCAGAGGGTTCCGCAAGACGAAGGCCATTTTCAGCATGGACTTCCAAAATGATGCCGAGTTTGTGGGAGGCTGTATTGCCGGTGGACGGAGTTACCTTCATATCAATGCGAAAGGCGATGTGGAGCCTTGTGTGTTTATCCACTATTCCAACGCCAATATCCATGAAGTTTCTCTGCTGGATGCCCTCAAGAGTCCTTTGTTTATGGCATACTATGACGAACAGCCTTTTAATGACAACATGCTGCGCCCCTGCCCCATGCTGGAGAACCCGGAGGCACTGAGGAAGATGGTCAAGGATACCAACGCGGTAAACACCGACTACCAAAGCCCTGAAAGCATAGACCACCTCTGCGACAAAACCACACCATACGCTGAAAACTGGATTTTCACGGCAGATAAACTATGGCAGGGCCGCAGCGGATGCACTGGCTGCAACAAAGGAGAGTGACCTATGGCGACCTATCAGATATTCACAGATGCAACAGCAGACATGTCCACTGATTTGCTTTCGCGGCTTCCAGCCGTGAAAATCATCCCCATGAAGGTGGAGATAGACGGCTGTGGTTATACCTATGGCCCTTCTGGAAACATTTCTGTGCAGGAGTTTTACCAGTTACAGAGAAGCGGAAACTTTGCAAGAACTTCATAAATCAATCCAAATGTTTATCTTGAATATTTTGAACCATTTCTACATCAGGGGATCGACATCCTTTACCTGTGCTTTTCTTCGGGCATGTCCGGTACGATCCAGTCTGCAAACCTGAGTATCAATGAGTTGCGACAGGAACACCCGGATCGAAAGATAATTTGTATGGATACCCTATGTGCATCTGTTGGCGAGGGATTCCTTGTGCACGAGGCTGCCCGAAAGCAAGCGGAGGGACTCACAATAGACGAGCTTGCGGATTGGATCATAGACCATCGGATGAAGGTTTGCCATTGGTTTACGGTTGATACCTTTGATCATCTCCTGCATGGTGGACGGGTATCCTCTGTTGCCGCTGTTGTGGGGACCGCTTTACAGATAAAACCCCTTCTCCATGTGGATGAGCAAGGCTATTTGCAGGTGAAGGGAAAGTATCGAGGACTAAAAAAAGCTATTGCTTCTCAGCTTGACAAAATGGAACAAGGATGGACACCAGAAATTGGCAGACTGGTGATCATAGGTCACGGAGACAACCCTGTCGCCGCAGAGCAGCTTCGTCAATCAGTCGCAAAGAGGTTTCCAGATGCTGAAATTTATATTGCGGACATCGGTCCTATTATTGGGGCGCATACTGGGCCAGATATATTGGCCCTGTTTTATTGGGGAAGTAATCGATAAACTGTCAAAACTCGCTACTAATTATCTCCAACAATCATGTGCCCTGGATCGGCTACACTTAACTGGACAGAAAAATTAGTTCAGTGCTATCATTAACACCATAAAGGAGAATGAATAGCATGAGTAACAAAAGAGAACGTCGAACCCATTCCGAGGAATTCAAGCAGCAAATCGTCCAGTTGTACAATATCGGCAAGCCCAAAGCTGAAATCTGCCGAGAATACGATCTGGCTCACAGCCTGTTGGACCGCTGGATCAAGCGAATCAATTCCACTGGCTCTTCCAAAGAGTGCAATAACAGGACGCCTGAAGAAGTCGAACTGCTCAAGCTGCGAAAAGAAAACAAGCAGCTTAAGATGGAGAACGACATCTTAAAACAAGCAGCGCTGATATTCGCACAAAAGTAGAAGTGGTTCGGGCCAATGCCCACAAATACTCTATATCAGCGATGTGCAAGGTCCTCCGCATTGCCCGCAGCACCTACTATTACGAAGCGGCTGTAAGACCGGATGAAAGTCGATTGTCCGAAGCCATCAAGACCGCATTCCTCCGGAACCGCAGAGTGTACGGAAGCCGAAAGATCAAAGTCGAGCTCAACAAAATCGGCGTGTTCGCTTCTCGTCGAAGAATCAGCCGGATCATGAGAGAGAACGATCTACATTCGGCATACAGCATCAGCAAATACAAGGTTCACAAATCGGAGCCCAACGAAGCATTGATTCCCAATGTACTCAACCGTGAGTTCAATGACCGTCCGGAGTTTGATGCCGTCGTAAGTGATCTGACCTATGTAAGAGTCAATTACAAATGGAACTACACCTGCTTGTTGGTTGATCTTTTCAATCGTGAAATCATTGGATACAGTGCCGGACCCCGGAAGGATCCTCATCTTGTGATGGATGCCTTTGCCACAGTACATGTCGATCTTGGCCGGATCCAAATGTTTCATACGGACCGTGGTGGCGAGTTCAACAACGGGATCATCGACGAAGTGCTCGACATGTTTCACATTCGCCGTTCCTTGAGTCTTAAGGGCTGCCCCTACGATAATGCCGTGGCAGAAGCCACATTCAAACTGTTCAAAACAGAGTTCGTTCAAGGACGCAACTTCGAGAGTCTGGACCGGTTGAAACTAGAGCTGGCCGATTATGTGAACTGGTACAATAATGTTCGGATCCATAGTTCCCTGGGCTACCTTAGCCTCAAGGAATTTAAAGCACAGAACCTATAATTTCTGTACGGAAAAGTGTTGCCATACCACCCTTCACGACCGAAAAGGTTGACTTATTCAGCCGCTAAGGTGGCCTGATTTTACCGGAGACGTAGCCTTGCCAGAGCGTAATATCATATAGGCACTTACGATATGGATGCCCGCGAGGATGTTAATAACCTTTATGCGAAAACAGCGGAAGAGGCGCGGAAATTGGCGGCGAATCCAAAAACCCGCACCTGTGAAACAGTGCGGAAACAGACAAAATAGCAAACAGTTTGTATCGGTAAAAGATCGCGTCCGGATCGGTCATTGTATGGCGTCCCTAAAAGATAGGACAGAGAGGTATAACTCTTGATTGCGCAGGATGAGCCTCTGGGCGACTTGCATAATATGCTCTGTTCAGGCTGCAATATTGTCTATGGCCGCGCAGAAGCGGTTGTCACCAAAACCGGCATGAACATCGAAATGGTTAAAATTGCGAAACTGTTGGCGGATGAGCCGGATCATTGCGGAGCCAATCTGATCCATATTTTTTAATCACCTTATTCTGTCATTGTCCGAATTACATCATCACCTGACCTTCACCCTAAAAATATAGTCCACTCACAATGTTAGAGATATTTAACATTGAAACTGGACCAGTTTTGGGGGGATCCTCATTATCATAGTGTGACTAACATTCCTATTGACGAAGTTTTTCGGAACTTGCTTTGTTGCGGTGGGAGTTTCCGGTGCTTATAAATTTTATCCCAGTCGGTTCATTGGTTACGCTGACAATTCAATGGATGCTCATTTGAACAACGTGGAGAAAGACGGGAAAGAAACTAACCCGGCTATATCAAAAATTTTGGGCGCTAAACCTTCGATTAATTCCATCTTAAATCAGGAATATGCAAGATACTGCGAAGCATTGGGCTTTGTGCCACGAGATAAAGGCGCATTTGGAACCGAAAGAAAGTTCTGGGTAATAGAAAAATGATTAACAGGAGCCAACACTATGTACGACTTAGATAAAATACTGGATGAAGTGCGCACGAAGTACTATGCGTCGAAGATTTTACCGCGCCCTAATATCTTATGGTCTGATGAACACTGGACAGCCATCAACGGCAAATACGATTTGTATAATAACCAGATCACTGTCAGCCGGGCATTTAATAGTAATGATATTTCTTATGAAGCCTTAGCGTCCGTCGTTTATCACGAAAGCCTGCACCAAGATTTTGCAGATCATGACCGCAAATTTATGCTGAGGGCAAATAGATTCCCTAACTACAATACATATGCAAAAGAACTGGATGAATATCTTAGCGATTACTCACTTAACTTGAAATATGACAAAATAATAGCTGATTATTCAAAAGGTAAAAACGAGGTGGCTTTTGTTATCATTCCTTATCTGGAAGATTTTCAAAACGCCTTTACTTTTTATGATGGGAATATTTATATTGACACAGAAGCGCAGGTTTCAAATGTTTCAAAAAGCAACTTGACAATCTTTCTGGTAGACAACGGGAAAAAATACCACATCGTTGCTTGGGCGGAGAATGTAGAGTTTTTTAAGGAGCAAAAGCAGATACTTCATGGCGATTTCGGAGGGCTTGACTTTTCTTATAGGATTTCGGCTTTGAGGGACAATGTAAAAATTCTTTTTGATACAACGTGTACCTATGCGATTTGGAAAAATGCGTTTCCTGCTTCTTTAGAGACTGATAAGTTTTGCGTCTATAATATTGGAGCGGATCTAATACAAGAAGATATAAAATATATCAACTCATATTGCGAGGGCTTTTATGAATTGGGGATGGCTCCTTTCGCAATAGGGATAGCCGCTCCATATGAGCAGCTTCCGTACAAAGAATTATATGCGATAGCTGTCAATGAAGCTGGGTTTCGGGGAATATGGGCAGCAAATGCGCTTTGCAAAATAGATTTGAATTACGATACGCTCTTTAATAGAGCTGATGCTCTGAGGGATAGCGGACTTATTACATTGGCTTATAATGAAATGAAAAAGGCGTATTCCCTGGCAAATAAAAATCCTAACTGTACCGCAGAATTAATTAAATTATGTGCGATGGTGTCAGATTTCTCTCTCGGCAATCAGTTGATTAAAGAACTCTCCGGTTCAATTGCTGTAGATGAATATCTTGCCAACAGTATTGCCCACCTTCAGAAGTAAAGGCATCATATAATTCAGCGAAGTTAAAGAAGTAAATGAATAATCGCTGATGACAAAAGAGGAGGTGTGTTAATGCCATTTACTATTGTCCGCCAAGATATAACGAAGCTGAAAGTTGACGCCATCGTCAACGCAGTCAACACCGAATTGCAAATGGGCGGCGGGGTCTGCGGAGCGATATTTAAAGCGGCGGGAGCGACACAGCTTCAAGCTGCCTGCGATAAACTCGCACCGATTAAGACTGGTGAAGCCGTTATTACGCCGGGGTTTAACCTTTCGGCGAAGTTTGTCATTCATGCCGCGGGTCCGGTTTATCGACATTGGAATGAGGAGCAGAATGAGAAGTACCTCCGTGCCGCATACACGAATTCGCTGAAACGAGCCGTTGAAAATAATTGCGAAAGCATAGCCTTTCCACTGATTTAGCCACTTTGGTAGCGATAAGTGAACTTGACAAATCCAGTGTTCATAAGGTAACATAAGAAAAGCACTAAAAGGAGATTAATTACTATGCGGCAAGGTATTCTTAAATAACAATCAACTGAATGATGGTAGGTACGAATGATTTGGCCTTATTACATCTGTTGTAATGGGTTTGGTTTTTGTACCTTAATTTAAGAATACTTTCATATTTTATGGATCCGCCATGCTGTAGAATTCTCTTTCTAACAGCTTTTAATGTCGTACTCATAATTGTTATGATAGCAGTCCCCTGTGATGAAAGTATTTCAATCACAGGGGACTTTTATCTTTTAACGATTATATGAGGTGTGACTTATGAAAATAATGAATATTGGCATCTTGGCTCATGTAGATGCTGGAAAAACAACATTAACAGAAAGTATGCTCTATGCCAGCGGTACAATTGCTGAGTCCGGGCGTGTTGACAGGGGTTCAACGATTACAGATTCTATGGCACTTGAAAAGCAAAGGGGCATTACAATTCAGGCATCCATAGCATCTTATCAATGGAGCCATTTCAAAATCAATTTGATTGATACGCCTGGACATATCGATTTTTATTCAGAGGTAGAGCGCTCATTGAATGTGTTGGATGGCGCTATCTTGCTGATCTCTGCCAAAGACGGCATTCAGGCACAAACACGTATCCTTTTCGATGCAATACGAAAAAGGAAACTTCCTGCTTTGATTTTTATTAATAAGATCGATCAACCGGATATTGATCTTGATTCCCTCTATGAGGATATCAGAGCTAAATTGTCCTCTCATATCCTTATCATGCAGAGCATTACAAATGGAATCTCTCTTTTGCCCAAAACTCTGAATCCGTTGTCTGAAGAATTTAAAGACACGATTATTGAAACGGATGATGCTTTGCTAAAAAAATATGTCATGGATCAGCCCATTACGGCGGAGGAACTGTTAGAGAGCAGAAGAAAAAATATAAATGACGGTACTCTTTTGCCTGTTTATCACGGCAGCGCTCTGAAACATATTGGCACGAAAGAACTCATGGATGCGATTCTCATGGAATTCACTCCATTTATGTCCCCACCCAACTCTAATCTTGCTGCATTGGTATACAAAGTTGAAAGAGATGATAATCGAAACAAACGCACATATATGCGCATTTTTGGAGGTTCCATTAAATCACGTGACGTACTAACCCTGCAAGATCATTCTGACAATATAAAAATTAAAAAATTAGAGACCTCAAGCAATGGAAAAATGGTAAAAACCGAAAAAGTCGAATGCGGTGATATTGCTATTTTTCCAAATGAAATGCGACTAAAGATTGGGGACTCCATAGGAACAATTCCTGAAAGGAATTTGATTCTACACAACAATAATCTGATCATGCAGGCGAACATTTCCCCTGTCCTTTCTTCCGACAGAACTTTTCTGTTAGAAGCCTTATCGGAACTGGCGGAAACAGATCCTCTTTTGCAATATAAATTGGATTCCAGAAGCAACGATATTATTATGGAGTTCCTCGGAAAAGTACAAATGGAAGTCATCGTTTCTTTGCTACAAAACCGATACCATCTTCAGGTCAAAATCGAGAATGTAACAACTATTTATAAAGAACGGCCTTTGAAAAAGGCAGACTTTACTGCCCATATTGAGGTCACCCCTAATCCTTTTTGGGCATCCATAGGATTGTCAATCGAACCGCTTCCCATTGGAACTGGACTGCGCTATGAAAGCAAAGTGTCCTATGGATATTTAAATAAATCATTTCAGAACGCCGTTGAAGAAGGTGTTCGATATGGTTGTGAGCAGGGGTTATATGGATGGGAAGTAACAGATCTCAAAGTCTGTTTTGAATATGGCGTATACTACAGTCCGGTAAGTACCCCTGCTGACTTTCGGCATTTAGCTCCTATTGTATTTGAGCAAGCCCTAAAACAGTCAGGTACGGAGTTGTTAGAGCCCTGCCTGTCATTTGAGCTTTATGTCCCCCAAGATTGCAATGCGCGTGTTTACAATGATCTGAAAAAATTTCATGCAGATATTGTATCAATAAAGACACAGCACAACGAAATCGTAGTATCAGGAAAAATTCCGGCTCGCACATCACAATTTTATAAAGAGCAGCTTTCGGAGCTTACAAAAGGTCGCGGAGTCTTTTTAACAGAACGGGCAGGGTATCAGCAAAACACCGGTGAAATCTTTACTCAGGCCAGAAAACCGGATGATCGATTGGATAAAACTCGTCACTTGTTTGATAAGGCGTATGACGAGATAGGCAATGAGGGACATCAATCTGGCATGAAATTCATGTAGCCAAAGGATGAGAGAGAAAGTGGATAACTTAAGGCTGACCATAAAATATTTAGTCAAGTCTTCCTCGGGAAGTACAATAATCAGCGCGGATTTTTCATTGCGAATTTCTCGGTATCAATGGTTGTTTCAATGCAGAGGATTTGCTCCATTTTCGAGTCAAGAAAGGCATTTAAATGGGACAACACGGTGGAGAGCACCGACACCATGGCCTGTCCCGCGGAGTTGAGATCGGCTCCCGCAAACCAGCGGGCCTTGTGGTCGGGCGGTAGCTTTTCCATGAGGAGCTGGAACTGGCTTTTGCCCTTTACCTTGCTGGGGGCCAGCAAATCCTGCACCAGCTTGAACACGCTGATGATATGGCGGCAGTACACCTTATGCCCATCTTTTTCGGTGGGCGGCAGATATTCCGCAAATGGCTTAGTTTCCTCCGTAACCCTGTATCATTGAAATGGTCTACGGAGCGTGGATTGTTCTATATATCATATCCTTTTACAATAAGTAAGGAGGTAAATGATTATGGATAATTCAAAAATTGCCATGACAACAGAACAAAAGTGGAAATTACCATTTTTGCTGATTGTTATTGGGCAGTCGATTTCACTAATTGGGAGTTCCGCTGTTCAGTTTGCATTAATTTGGTGGATTACCAGCGAAACAAATTCCGCATTGCTCTTGGGGTTATCTGGTATGGTAGCTTATGTTCCTGTAGTTTTATTCAGCCCAGCTGCCGGGGTTATAGCTGACCGGTATAATCGAAAGGTCATCTGTATTTGTGCTGACCTGTTTGTAGGACTGTCTGCCGCTGTATTTGCGTTTTTATTGTGGCTTTATGAGATGCCAATTTGGATTTCGTTGCTTGTACTTTTAATGCGAGCGATTGGGAATACTTTTCATTCCCCGTCTATTCGCTCAATTATTCCCCAAATGGTTCCTGCAGAGCAACTTGTACGGGCAAACAGCTGGAATCAGATGATGCAGTCTGGTTCCTATATACTTGGGCCTATTTTAGGTGCTGCCATGTATGCAGCCTTCCCCATAAATGCCATATTGCTTACTGATCTTATGGGAGCTATTGTGGCTTGTTGTTTATTAGGTGTAGTAAAAGTTCCGAAGCTGATAGCAAAAAACAAAGTAAAGCAAAGCTTTAAAGACGATTTCAAGGAAGGATTATCGGTGTACGCCGCAGATAGAAAACTGCTTGTTATCATTATAGCCGAAACTTTGTGTTTGATTTTCTATATGCCTTTGACAACTTTTTTTCCGCTAATGATCAGCAGCTATTTTAATGCGGGTGCATGGTATGCCAGTGCAGGGTCTTTGAGCTGTGCGCTGGGTATGATGGCAAGTGCCATACTACTTAGCAGCAGATTGAGAGTAAAGAACAAACTGAAAACGGCTTATGTTGGTCTTGGGGTTATGGGAATTGCCGTTCTGTTCTGTGGCTTACTGCCATCTTCGCTTGTTGCTTGCTGGCTTTTCATTTTTGCCTGTGCTTTTATTGGCGGAGGTGGTAATATCCATACCATACCATTAACGGCTTATATGCACGAAACCATTTCGCGCGAAAAAATGGGCAGAGCATTTTCTTTGCTATCAGTAACTTCATCTGTGACAATGCCGATTGGACTTGCCATAGCAAGCCCGGTAGCCGAGATTATCGGTATTAGTAAGTGGTTTTTCATTTCAGGCATTGGGATTTGCCTTATTACTTCTATTGCACTGCTTTTCCAAAAAAGGATCAAATGGGACTTTTGAATAACCCGCGCTCTGTTTTGTCTACGGAGCGTGGATTATTTTTTAGAGCATATAAGTGTATACTAAAGTCGAGGTGAAAACAATGGATATAAAAAGAAAAAAAGAACTTTTGGAATCCTATAAAAACAGGCATCCGGAAATGGGTGTAATTTCTTACTGCTGTAAAGAAACCGGCGAAATATTCTTAGGTATTTCCAAAGATACAAAGGCGGATTTTAACAGCACTAATATGAAATTGTCAGCCAACTGGCACCCTAATAAAAAATTACAGGAACTTTGGAACAAATATGGCCCGGAAGGCTTTGAACTATCAGTTATCAAAGTGTTAAAGTATGATGACCCAAGCGAAGATCATACAGCGAAATTAGAAAGTTTAAGAGAGCAGTGTCTCGCTGCTAATCCAAATGCAAGGAGGATATGGCGATGAATGAAAAAATTGTTATGGTGTCAAACGGTTATGACCTCATAGACGGCAGAAATGCTTATCAATCTGACATCAAAAGCTTAACATTGGGTGAACCTATGCTGGATGAAAATAAAAAAATGCAGATTGCCGCACAGATCTGGAAAACCGGTAAAGATGGCGAATTGTTTTTGGCACAGGAGCTACCTATCCATCAAGTATTTGACTTGATGATCTTTTTATCCAGAACATTGCTTTATTTTAAAGAGGCTTACCGGCTTCCGCTTTTATATGATCCGGAAAAGCCCCTCGTGGAACGGGTTGGAGTACAGGGTGGAGTACTACCCGTAGAGGTTTGCATTGACAATCAAAATATTAATGAGGACATCAAAACCTTTGCCCAGAGTCTGAATGATTTAGGGGAATTGATTGGAGAACGTAAGCGAGTACTCAGCCGCATTTTAGAAGAATTAATGTCAGCAAAGAAGTCGATCTTGTATTCTCTATTGCTACTTACGCTGATAAGTGCCCTGTTCGTTCTTCCACGAAAGGCGGATAAGGTAGGGAAAAGTAATAGTTGATTGTTGTAACAATAAATTGGAATATAACGTTAGGATAAAACACTTTGCAGTATAGTATGGAAATGGGAATTTTTTCAACAACAAAAAGTTATTTGGGAAAAGAAATTTTATGAATAACAATGAAACAACAAGTAAAGAAAACCTATTTGGAACGGGTAAACTTATTAGGGATAAATAGAAACTTATCATATCCAAATGAAAAGATAAAGAGCGTATGCTACATCAAGAATATTATCACCCGCCCTAATATCATCGTCGGCGATTACACGTATTACGACGACAATAACGGAGCGGGGCGGTTTGAAGAGCACGTGACGCATCATTACGAGTTTTTAGGCGACAAACTCATAATCGGAAAATTCTGCGCCATTGCCAAAGGTATCGAGTTTGTAATGAACGGTGCCAATCACAGGATGTGCAGTATCACCACATACCCATTTAACATCATGGGCCACGGTTGGGAAAAGGTGACACCGACGCTGGAAGAACTACCGTTCAAAGGTGATACCGTTGTCGGAAATGATGTGTGGATTGGGCAGAGTGTCACGATTATGCCCGGAGTGCATATTGGGGATGGGGCGATCATTGCAGCTAATTCCGTTGTAACAAAGGACATACCGCCTTATCATATCGCCGGAGGCAATCCAATCAGAATCATTCGGAAGCGGTTTGATGACGACCTCATCCGCTATCTGCTGGAATTGAAGTGGTGGGATTGGTCTGCTCAAAAGGTTTTCGAGAATCTTGAAATCCTATGCAGTGATGATCTGACAAAAATAAAGGAAATCAAGTAACCTGTTATGATAGCGCAATAAATCACACTTTTTAGGAGATAATTCAATCATGGATATAAAGAAGATTACGGCTAACGGCAATGAAATAGCTATTGTAAACAGCGATGAGGTTTGTATTTCAGATGTGCAGTCCGCACTGGATTTCATGATGTCTGTAAATTATGAAACAGGAAGCCATTCCATTATATTGAACAAAGATGCGTTGACCCCGGACTTTTTTGTTTTGAGTACGAGGATTGCCGGTGAAATTTTACAAAAGTTTATCAATTACCAGTTTAAGTTTGCGATTGTTGGCGACTTTTCCGGCTATACAAGCAAGCCGCTGAAAGATTTTATATATGAAAGCAATAAAGGAAGAGATATCTTCTTTGTGTCTTCCGAAGAAGATGCTATTGAGAAATTGAGCAGAACATAATCCGTTTCATATCTTGAGGTTGCAGTTAAATTATAGTATAATTTAAAGTGAAAGCGGGGTAGAAATATGTATTTGATATTCATGTAATTTAGTTTTTAAGCACTGCCCTTTTTAGGGTTTATTTGTTGTGCTTAAAGACATATTTACATGAGTATATCCTCGCTTTTGAAGATCTCCTTGTAAAATTATGTCTTTCTGCACGAACAACGCCTTAGGCAGTTGTTCGTTTTTAATTTTATATAAGGAGATTTCTATAATGAACAGAATAAAGAATTGGAAGAAACAATTTGCTGTAATATACACAGGGCAGGCTTTTTCAATCTTGGGTTCTGCCGCAGTGCAGTTCGCTGTTATCTGGTGGCTGACCATCCAGACTGAATCCGCAATAACCTTGACGATTGCATCCTTAGTTGCCTTTCTCCCCAATATGTTAATCGGACCCTTTGCCGGTGTGTGGATCGACCGATACAACCGCCGAACAGTAATGATTTTAGCTGACGGTCTGGTAGCTGTATCCAGCATCATCCTTGGCGCAGCATTTTTACTTGTGGAAACACCCCCTATTTGGTTTATCTACATTGTTTTATTTTTGCGTGGATTGGGGAATACCTTTCACGGTCCAGCTATGCAAGCGGCAATACCCATGTTTGTGCCAGCAGATATGTTGACCAAAGCAGGGGGCTGGGGAAATATGATCCAATCAATATCCAATATGATGGGGCCTGTGCTGGGTGCTGCGCTTATGTCATTTCTACCTATTTCCTCCATTATGATTGTGGATATACTGGGAGCCGCTTTTGCGATAGTTTGCCTCCTATTTGTTATAATTCCAGATATTCCGCAAACCAATGAGAAGATGAGTGTATTGTCTGACATGAAGCAGGGCTTTATCGCAATGAAAGCAAATAAGCCTTTAATGGCTGTGTTTTCCCCCATGCTGCTGATGACCATACTTTATATGCCCTTAGGTTCTCTGTTCCCTCTGCTGGTACGCAACCACTTTATGGGCGAAGCATGGCACAATAGCATTGTGGAATTTGTCTTTGCAGGCGGATTGCTTCTTTCATCTTTGGTTATTGGTGTATGGGGCGGCATGAAAAGGAGGTTTTTCATGGCATCCTTAGCTATTGGCTTAATGGGTCTGTCTACACTGATTAGCGGAGCGTTACCGACAAGCGGTTTTTGGATATTTGCTATATGCTGCTTCTTCTTGGGTGCCTCTGGCACATTTATGAATGTTCCAGTTATGGCCTATGTTCAAGAAAGCATTGCACCTGAAATGATGGGCAAGGTGTTTTCCCTTTTGATGACCGCCATGACTCTTTCTATGCCGATAGGCTTACTTGTTGCGGGTCCGGTTGTTGAGGTGATAGGTGTAAACACATGGTTTTTCTGGTCAGGTGTTGTACTGATGGCAGATGCTATTCTCTGCCGCCTTTTGACACGACGCTATGACAAAGTAACAATGAAACCGCAAGTGGACTGAAAAAAGGACAGGGTTGATGATAATTTGGAGTGGTGGGCTTCTGGGAGTTCAAAACAAAGTGCTCAAAGTTGCTGGGTTCACAGCATTTAACAGTATTAATCTCAGGTTATAATAATCTTTCTAATATAGTAAAGGAGAATATCTATGACACCTAATAGTGAAAATAAACGAGTATGGTTTATTACCGGAGCAAGCAAGGGGCTTGGCTATGCTTTTACATGCGCCGCCTTGAAAGCCGGGGATAAAGTTGTTGCAGTCGCAAGGACGATTGATAATTTGGCGAAACTAAAAGAAACATATCCAGAAACCTTGCTTCCATTAAGCCTCGATGTTACAGATAAGGAGGCTGTTTTTTCTACGGTTGAAACAGCAGTTAAACATTTCGGCAGGCTTGATATTGTTGTTAATAATGCGGGTATCATGACTTTGGGTATGATTGAAGAACTAAACGAATCCGATGCTCGGAAACTAATGGACACAAACTTTTTTGGAGCTCTTTGGGTTTGTCAGGCAGTGATGCCCTATTTGAGGTCGCAGCGTTCTGGACATATCATACAGATTACAAGCATTGGCGCTATTATCTCGGGTCCGATGTCTGGTATTTACAGTGCAAGTAAATTTGCGCTGGAAGGAATGAGTGAAGCCTTAGCAAAAGAAGCGGAACATTTCGGAGTGAAACTCACTATGGTGGAACCAGGAGGATATTGGACAGACTTATGAGGATGGTCAGTGGGCGATTATGGAGTGGCGCGACCCATTAGGACTCCGAGGTTGCGGTTTCTTCCAGATTGTGAATGATAGAATTGTTTTTCAACGGGGTTATTGGGATAAGCTCTCTTTCCTGAAACAACATGGTTTGCCGATTGAGTAACACAATTTGAGCATCGATCAGATTTTAATCAAGAATTATCTGTATTTTGTGAAGGAGGTTACTAAATGAGGTCTAAAATTAAAAAAAATATTAATCCAAGAATTTTATTTAGAATTGGGATTGTACTATTAATGTGTTATTTCGGAGGGATATTTTATTTTTACAATATTCAAGAGTATAACCCCTATGCTTCTGCGGGGGCTGATCTTGATGCTCTAATTCACAGCGTATTGTTTTTACCTCCAACTGCAATATGCTTGATATTATCTCTCATATTACATATAAAAGCCAAAAAGTGAATCGCACTGTCTATTGCGAGCATATATACGAGGCTACAAATTCCAATTTACCGATTTGAACCTATGAACAACATTTTTGATAATACAATTTTTTGATGAGTATACGAAAATGTCACGAAGTCAGCAAGGCTTATCCGGTGCGGGCGAATGGCATCAGTTCAATGCCTTATTTCCTGACTTAAGCGGCAAAAGCGTACTCGATCTTGGATGCGGTTACGGTTGGTACTGCAAATATCAATGCAACCTTAAAACAGAGGAACTTGGTAGATATTTATTGGGCGTTGGCCTTATTTAACATGTCAAATAAACATAATGGATATTCAGCGGATGATTGCAGAATAAATGAAATAGAGGCTCCGGTACTGAGCTTTTGGAGTGAAAAGGATATAATAATACCAGAAGCTACAGTAAGAGAAACTGTTGAAGCTTTGGGAGACAAAGCTGAGTTGATTATTATTAAAGATAGTGGACACTCTCCTTTAGTTGATTGCCCTGATTTGCTGATGAAAAAGATCAGCAATTTTAATATATAAATTCAGCTCAGGCATATGTGAAATGCTAGAGCCTGTACCAAATTATTTATGGGGCTTGGTGTAGAAGTTGAAGTTATAAAGCCTTTGTAAATGCGGGAAAATATACGCAAGATGGCGCAGAATATACAAGAACAATATAAATAAATTACCTATATTCACTCCATCTTGTCCACAATAATTTGTAGTTTACAAATATAGCGTTTCTTGTGTTACACAAGAATATATAAAGCAACACTTTATTCTTTTTCTGTAATAAAATTTCTTAGAGTGAGAGGTTCTGGTGGGTTCACAGTGAACCGCACCTGGGTTCAGCAGAAGAGCGGAATACCTCCCTGGCGGGAAATCCGCCCTTTTGCTTTACCATCCCCTGCTATTTTCTTAAAGTGAGACGGTTGGAGCTGTTGCTTCCATTCTCCCGGTAGCGCGGCTCCTTTTCGATCAGCTCAGCTCTGACCAGATCATGGATTGCGCGTTTAACGGTACTGCGGGAAAGCTGCAAGTCGGAGGCAATCGTTTTTACCGCAGGCCAGCAGTCCTTACCTTTTCCTGCCCGGTCACAAAGGTATAGATAGACAGCTCTCGCCCGATGGGGAAGCTCATCGGGCGAGGCTGTATAAATGTGGTTGAAGTAGCTCATGGGAACCTCCTTTACGTTTTGAGCACATTGCGGCGGCGCATGGTGTTTTCAGACGGTTCTGCCACCGGGGTATGAAGGGTTCCTCTTCCGGTGGTTGGTTCCAGCATCTCCCCGGTTTCTTCGTCCACCATAAGGCAGGCCGTGTGCTTGCGGACGATGTTTTCCTCCAGCATCTGCTTATCGGCGTAGACCACCTTTCGGTGCGCTTTTTCCTCCACAGTATAAGGCTCTCCAAAACGAATACCCCAATCAAGGAACAGCCGCAATTTTGTCCTCATGGGATGGGTGCCGGTTTTCATCACAACAAAGTTACCCTTGGGAATGGATTTTAGTTCATCAGGCGTCATGAGGGGACGCTCCATCATCTGTAAGGACTGGCTGGGATCGTTCTTTCCGCGGCTTACGCTGCCACTCATGACGGTGCGGCTGCCCAATGCTTTACTCAGCACTTCGGCGGTTTGACTGTTGGGAGCGAATCCACCGAAGATGGTGTCCTGGCAGTTGTCCACGATGATTTCCGAACCCTCTTTGCCGTAATTCTTTTCGAGCTGACCGAAGGACTGGATGATCGGTACCATCGCAAGCCGGCGTGAGCGGCTGGCTGAAAAAATCAGCTCCAGTGACTCGATGGCTGGGAGCGTTCCGAGCTCATCGCAGTAGAACATCACGCGGTTTTTCAGTTTACCGCCGTTTTCATCCGCAACGGCAAGGATCTCCCGGTAGAGCTGTTGGATCATAAGGCTGACCATGAAATACTTGGTCAAATCTTCTTCGGGAAGTACGATAAACAGAGCGGATTTTTCATTACAGAATTTCTCCGCATCAATGGCTGTTTCAAAACAGAGAATCTGTTCCATTTCGGAGTCGAGAAAGGAATTCAACCGGGATAGCACAGTGGAGAGTACCGATGCCATGGCCTGCTCTGCGGAATTTAGGGCCGCTCCTGCAAACCAGCGAGCCTTGTGGTCGGAAGGCAGTTTGTCCATTAATAGCTGGAACTGGCTTTTCCCCTTTACCTTGCTGGGCGCCAGCAAGTCCTGAACCAATTTGAACACGCTGATGATATGGCGGCAGTCCACCTTTTTCCCATCTGCCTCAGTGGGCGGCAGATACTCGGCAATCAGCAAAATCACTGAGGAGAGGAGTCCTTCAGCAGCATCATAAAAAAACTGATTTTGTCCGTAATTCTCCCCACTGGCGTTGATGATGGTTTTGGAGATAATCTTGGCGTATTTCTCTGCTTTCGCCTTTGCTACAAGGTTATTTTCGTCGGCAAGGTACGCATCCATGTAGGTGTTCACCAGATGGAGCATATTGTTGCCGTCTGAGCGAGTGGGATTTCGAAGATCGATAACCGCCACATGGTAGCCGTAGTAGTCGCGGGCGATGGCTCCGTAGTTCCGATACAGGTCGCCCTTGGTGTCGGTGGCCAGGAAACTCATACCGGAGGCACAGGCATATTCCAGATTGGGGTATAAAAAGTATGCGGTTTTCCCGACGCCGGACGCACCGATCATGAGACAGTGGACATCGTCCTTGTCCACCATTGCCGTGACTTTATTTTTTGCGCCTACGCTTCCGAGAATGATTCCCTGCTCGGCGGCAGTGGGGAGGCATTGCCCCTGCCTCCACAGCTCCGGCTGAAAGGGGATGTGCTGATAGGTATTTTTGATTTCCTGCTTAGAAGCGAACCGAGCCGTGCCATGCTGGCCGTCGCCCACCGTGCGGGACTTGATCCCGTTCAAGGTATAATAGTGAGCCAAAAGAGAAAGGCCGCCGATGACGAGAAACATCACGGCGGCCACTGCGATTAGAATGTAGACTTGAGATTGCATGGGGAACTCCTTTCGGTTTGGTATATTTTGTGGTACTATAAATCAAATGAGCTACATGAACAGAAATTTATCGGAGTGAGAAGCCAATTAGTACTTGCCAAATAGGAGGCATTTGAAATATTATGGCCGAAAAAAATGTGCTAGATTTTAAGAGCCGCGAAAAATTTAGAGAATGGCTCATTCAAAATCATAATAGAGAAACCGAATGCTGGGTAGTTACCAAACGTGGTAAGGAAAAACCCAAAGACGCTATTTGGTATTTGGATTCTGTTGAAGAAGCTCTGTGCTTTGGATGGATTGACACCACAAATAAGAAAATAGATGGTGTTACCATGCAGAAATTTATGCCCCGCGCGAAGAAAAGCCCGTGGACCGAACTAAATAAAGAAAGATGCCGCAGGCTTGAAAAGTTAGGACTTATGACAACATCAGGAAAAGATGCACTTCCTGATATGTCGGATACAGGGTTTATCATTGATGATGATATAGTGCGGGCGTTTGAAGCAGTTCCTCCTGCGTGGGAATACTTTCGGAAATGCCCTATGCTGTATCAACGGGTTAGAATTGATTCCATCCAACGTGATAAGAAAAGGGATATAGAAGTTTACCAAAAAAGACTCAAGAAGCTGATTGAAAACTCTAAGCAGAATAAAATGTTTGGAGATTGGAACGACTATGGCAGATTGCTGGAGTATTAGGATGCCCTTCAACAAATCTCTATTTGCGTGAGGGCATAAATAGAGCAGGCTTTCTTAGTGTGTCTATTCATTAAACCTTATAGAAAAGTAGGAGCAGTCAATAATCTTGACCGCTCCTTTTTGCCTACACCATCTTCATCCCTAAGCCGCTATGCCTTTGCTGTGCTGCCGCTGTTAAATCGTCATTCCAGTCCTTTGTCTGTGAGATAAGCCGCTCAGAAACATATCCTTTTTCTGTAAGTTGACTTTTCAGCCGCCCGCTTGCCTTGTGCCCGGCTTCATCATTATCCAAACAGAACGAAACCTGTCGGAGCCGTGGGTGCTGCTCCAGCATCCATATCATCGCATGACCACCGACACCGCAGAGAGCCACATAGTTGTGTTCCTGCCAATCCTGGGGATGAAGGGTGATATAGGACAGTAAGTCGATGGGAGCCTCAAACACATAGAGACGGTTGCTTGTGCCGATGTGGTGGAAGCTGTAGTTTGGATCGCAGCTATCCACATTTCCCTTGAAGCCGGTTCCCTCGGTATAGAGCCCGCGCTTGTGGGCATGGCGGGGAACGCCGTTCTCATCGTATCCTACAAAAACGGCGTTATGGTATTCCTTCATACCGTCCTTGGATTTTTCACAGCTCTCATACAGGAGCTTTGCCTTGGCAAAGTAACTGACCACTTCACGGTCGATGAGCCGGGTTTTCACCAAGTAAGCATAGACGCGGCGCATATCGCTGTGGGGATTCGGGAGGGCAAAGGGCTGTTTCCGTTCCTGCTTCTTTTGCGAAGCGGGCCGGTAAATTTCGTCTTGCTCACCGCCCAGTAGCATGGTCACGGCTTCGGGGAAGGTGAGACCATAGAAGTTCCGCACGAAGTCAATGGCATACCCGCCGCTCTCTACGGAGTGATCGTACCACTCGTTCCCACGGACGGTGATGCTATGGTCGGCCTCCAGCCGCTTATCACGGCCGCTGGGGATCAGCTTCTCACCCTGCCGCTGGAGAAAGTCCACAAGGTCCACATTGTTAGCACGGTATTTCTGGTCATCCGTAAAATGCACATATACACCCATGGGCGTACCTCCTATCTATGGCGAGTGCCGATTCTATGAAAAAAAGCCGCCCTTTTCACAGGACGGCAATGGCTTTGAAGCAATTTTCCCTTGATGGGTGGCCGCTTGATTTTCTTTTTCTGTTTCTTCACGGTTATCCTCCAATCGTTATAATGACATGGTCTGTTCGTTGTCATCCCTCGCATGGCCCTGCGCCTGCTTTTTCTCACGGAGCTTGCGGAGAAGCTTCCGGTCGGTTCGCTGGCCGGGCGGTTTCAGCGGCGGGGCGTTGTCTGCAAAAACACGGCTCATGTGATGCAGGAGCCGTGTTCCCGCCAGCAGAACGGAGGGGTCTTTGAAATCATCCATATGGTCGAGGAAAAATTGGGCATAAATGTTGCCCTGTGCTGCCGAGAGGGTAAACCAACGGACGGCAGTTTCCTTGTTTTTGGGGACATCTTTTCCCATCAGATACAGCTTGCCGAGAGTGTACTGTGCATACTGATTCCCCTGTTCTGCGGCAGCCGTCAGCAATTGCAGGGCAGTCTGAATATCCTTTGGCACATCCTCGCCCATGAGGTAAATCTTGCCCAGCCGGTACTGTGCAAATTGATTGTCCTGACCGGCAGACCGTTTTAGATAATCCAGAGCTTTGGGGACATCCTTCGGAACATCCTCCCCCTTGAAGTAGAGGACGCCGAGGGCATATTCAGCAAATTGGTTCTTTCTGTCGGCGGCAAAGGTCAGCCAGCGAATGGCGGACTCCACATCTTTCAGTACGCCCTCACCGCCGAGATACAGCTTGCCGAGCCGGTATGCGGCAAAGTCATTGTCCTGTCCTGCCGACAGGGTATAGAGCCGTATTGCCTCTGCGATATTCTGCGGAACGTGCTGTCCCTTTTCATAGAGCTTGCCGAGAAAATATGCGGCATAGGGATTCTCAGCCTCCACCGCTTTTCTGAGGTAGCCGAGGGCTTTCTCCACATCCTGCGGCGGTGCTTTTTCATCGGAGAGGATGAGTTTGGCAAGCTGATAGCAGGCAAAGGGGTTTCCCACGGATGCCGCCTTATCAAAGTATTCCTTTGCCCTGGCTTCATCCTTGTCGGTACCCACACCATTCAGAAGCATCCAGCCCAAGCGGTATTGGAGCTTATCGTCATGGCTCTGTTCCTCCAAGGCAACAAAACCGAGAAAGGCTTCCTTGAAACGGCGGTCAGAGTCCTGCTGATTTTTTACACAGCCGATTCCGTCCCGCAGCATTTTACCAAGTTCAAAACTTGCATAGGGGAAGTCCTGGTCTGCGGAGCGGGTATAAAGGGTAAAGGCTGTTTCATGATCCTGATCCACACCCTTGCCATGGTAATACAGACCGCCGAGGGAATACTGTGCGTACTTATAATTCTCATCTGCGGACGGGGTGAGCCAGTCTGCCGCCTGCAGATAGTCCTGCTCCGTGCCAAGTCCTGCGGCATACATTTTTCCTATGCGGTACTCGGTGTACTTCCATGCCTTTTCTTCCTCGGCCCCATGGAAAACAGCGAGAGCCTTTTCGTACCAACGATAGGCTTCATCGACATCCGCTTCGCAGCCAAGACCATCGGCAGACATTCTGCCAAGGTCATATAGGGCAAGGGGGTTATCTGCCTCCGCTTCCGTGAGGAAGAGCTCACGGGCTTTTTCAAAATCCTGCGATATCCCGGCATCCTCATCGCCGTACAAATATTGCTTTGCCTGTTTGTAGCCATCTGTCCACCATGAGCCGGAAGATTCCTTATTGGCAGAGGTTTCATCGCTGGAGGGCTGCCCTCCGGAATCATCTATCGGTTCCTGATCTTCTTCATCTGCCATATCGGAGAGGGGCATCTCCAGATCGTTCTCCGGCTCCGGCAGGGCTGTTTCCAAGGATGCCGGTTCCTCAAAGGTCATGCTCTCCATCAGCAGGGCTTCCTGGATGACCATGTTGCGGATGGGCTTAAAATCATCACAGCGGGAAAGGGGCGGCGGCTCAGATGGGGTTTCTGTGTAGATGGATTCGATTCGGCCCCTGGCTTCCCACCACAGATGGTAGGCTTCCGAGACACGGCTGTCCTGTGCCAGCTCATCCACAATTTCGTCCACGATATTTTTCAGGTCCGGCTTGAGGTAGCCGTACTGTTTTTTGCCACTGACCGTTTGCAGTCGCTCGGCAAGGAGTGTGAGGAGCTGCTCCATGCGGTCGCTTTGTAAAACGCCGCCTTTCATCTGACGGATCATCTCCCGCATGGACTCGGCCGCCTGTTTCTTGAGGTCGTCCCGCCGCTGTGTCTTTTCTCCATAAAGCGGTATAAGCTCTTGACGGAAAATCTCATTTGCCAGAGAGGACTTCATTTTTTTAATGCCCTGTTTGGTGAGATAGCCCTCTCCCTGGTCGGTGCTATAGCAGACCATGTGGATGTGGGGATGGTGGGACTCGTTGTGGAAAGCGGCGTACCATTTGAGGTGGTCCGGATGGATTTTTAGGTTCTCCGCAATCTCCACAGCCTTTTCGGAAAGCAGAGCCTTCCATGCAAGTGCATTGTCATATCCCATCTGAGCGGCATCCTCACGGCGCAGGGAAATAATCGGAGTCCACACATTTCCGGTGTGACCGGCTACTTCATCAGCGACCTGTGATAAAACCAGCGGCTCGTCACCCGCTGTGAATAAGCCATGTCTGTCAAACTTTTCGACACGGGGACGGTTTGCAATGTAGTCCAGATATTTCTCCCGGCCGCTGATTTTATCAAGATGCTGTTCCAATGCAATGGTGATGAATTCAGAGGCGTTTCCCCGGTTGGGATTTTCGAGGTAATCCTCATATTCAAACAGTTCCTTGGCATCGGGAAACTCCCGTAGTATCTGTGCAATCAAATCTTTTTGTTTTTTGGTGGAGTGCCAGAGCTTATGACCGCTATCCATTTTTTCTACGCCGTCGCGGGTGGCGATGTATTTGACGAGGTTACTTAAATGGGCGGCAGTCTTTTCCCCGCCTTTGAGATAGGGGCACTTGAGAATGATGCGGGCCATTATTCTTCCGCCTCAGGGCTGCTCTGGAAATCCACCGCATCGTCCAGACGGATTTTTCCTCTGGTCCGTTTTACCTCGGTAACACACCGACCGCGGAGCCGGTGCAGTTCCTCATCCGTAATATCCAGCGTAGTTGCCAGCAGATGCATCATCATGCTGATTTCCACAGAAAGCCGAAACAGGTTGTTTGCCACCCGGTTCTCGGTCTTTTGCAATGTACCCTGGATGGATGCAAGCAAAGCCTTGGAGAGATAGGAGGAGATGTCCTCCGTCCCAAGGTAGCCCATATAAAAGCTAAGTGCCTTTTCAATAAACTCGCTGCGGCTCTTGCAGTTATCCTTTGGCAGCCAGCCATCCAGCCGTTCCATGGTTTCGGGGTACAGCCAGACCGCCGTCCGTTCCTTATTATTTTTCATGTGAAATCCGACCTTTCTTGGGGGTCCACCTATGAGGTGACCGTGCAAATTCCTTTGTTTGCTTACGTTTTCGTAGATTTCGACCACCCCCGCTGTGACAAAGCCGCAATCCGACCACCTCATGTGGAAGTGCGAAAAACGCCCAGCACTGCTGGGCGAAGTGGGCGGCGGGAGGGCGCTTGCGACCACCCGCCTTTATCCTGCTCTTTTTTCGACCGAGGGGACCTGCCGGATTCGGGAGCCGGTGCGCCTTTCCAAACGCCCGGCACAAAGCCTTTACGTTGCCGTTTGGGGCGGGATGGGTTATGGATGCCACATCCGTCCTGAAAACGGCACACGGGGGCGAACAGGGGGCAACGCTGGGGGATACGTGCAGTGGGCGGTATGCTACTTCATCTCCATGCCAGAATGACCTTGGATAGGCTCGGATTGGCAAAGTTCTGTTTCTCTGAGGCTGAAAGAGGAAAGCGAATAGAATTCCCGGTCAAACTCACCCAAGCCGTGCCGTTTCAGAAATTCATCATTGCTGGCATTGATGCCGAGATCCTCTTTGCCGTATGCGTCAGTACAGGCGTATATTTCCTCTATGCTGCCGTCCTCCATGCGGAGAAACATTCCGGCCTTAATCTCATTGCTGTGCTTATCAAAATACTGCATCATTGCTCCTCCTGCCTCGGCTCTGCTGTCTGCCTGATTTTTTCTTTCTGCTTTTTGGGTGAAGCCTCCGCCGGAGCTTCACCCTCTATGCCCTCGTCAATGTATTCCCGGACGGAAGACGGAACATATTTTTCATAGAGCTTCTGCAGGGAATCACAAAGCTCTTTCGTGAGATCCGCGTCCTTCTTTTCCATGTAGCGTTTTACCGCACGGAGCTTTTCGCCGTCCATTTGTATGGTAATGCTTTCTTTTTTCATAATGGGAGCCCTCCTAATACTCAAATCCGATAAAGGTGAAGCCGGGTTCAAGCTCCGGCTCCTGCCCGGTGAATTCTGGAATGTCAGCAAAGAGCTGGCTGTATTCCGCGATCTTGCTCTTGCGGAGCGAGGTAAAGTTGCCGTCATGGGCGGTGTCGCAGACAAAAAACGGGCCGCAGATAATGTCCGCACCCAGCCTTCTGTTGGGTAGCATTCCGTTTATCTTGCCTTCCTCATTGCAGACGGCAACGCAGCCGTTTGGAAAGCCGATGCATTCAATCAGCCCTCCAACCTCCGCCTGCAGGCTGGCAAGGTCATTTGGGATTTCCTTGACTTGGGGCGCCTGCCCCGGCTCAATTTTGAGTACCTTAATCCTGTTTTCACGCATAAAATCATTCCTTCTTTCTCTTTTTACGGCAGATAATTTCTCGGATTCTGCTTCACGCCATTCACCCGCACCTCGAAGTGCAGATGGTTTCCGGTGCTGCGCCCGGTGGAGCCCACCTTGGCAACGGTTTCCCAGGCTTTCACCGTCTGCCCCTCACGGACAAGAATCCCCGAGCAGTGACCATATAAAGTCACCAGCCCGCCGCCGTGGTCAATGGTCAGGTAATAGCCGTAGCCGGTGCTACCATAGACCACGGTTTTCACCGTTCCCGCCTTGGCCGCACGGATGGAGGTGCCCTTTGCGGCGCCGAGATCGATACCGGAATGCCCTGCCTGTTGCCCGGTGATGGGGTCCGTCCTGCCGCCGAATTCGGAGGTCACCATGGACCGCCAGCTCTTTCCCAACGGAGAAACCAAGCCGGAGGCCGAGCTTTTCGGCGCTTCGGCGTAGGGTCTTGCGTACAGAACCTGCTTGCCGGAATCAAACAAATCTCGGTAGACGACCTGTCCTTTCGAGGAGGATGCGTCTACCACCTTGCCGTCTCCGGCGTAGATGCCGACGTGGGTAATGTTCATGAAGCGGCCGTTGGGCTTGTGGCTCCAGAACACCAAATCGCCGGAGGCAAGGCTGGATTTTGGTATGGTCAGCCCGTTGTCCACGCAGTATTTTCCCTGCGCCGCAGCCGTGCCGGGGAGATTTACGCCCAGCTTTTTATACACCCACTGCACAAGATAGCTGCAGTCGGTGTAGCTGCCCTGTCCGCGCAGCTCCTGTGAATACGGGTCGCCAAGGCGGGAAAGCCCCAGCCGGACAGCCTCCGTGCCCGTTTCTCCGACAGGCAAATCGGAATAAAAGCCGTCCATCTGATCCGGCGTCCAGTCCTGCCACGAATCGGAACCGTCTCCCTCCATGGGTGCGCCGGTGCCGTACCGGGCGCGGTAATAAATTTCGTTGGCGTTGGCCTGATCCTCATAGGTGATGGCTCTGCCAAGCAGTGCGCGGATGTTGTTGTAGACGGTGGGCAGCGAAGCAATGGGAACGGCTACGGTGTAGGTTTCTTCCGAGGTGGTGCCGTCGCCGTTGTCCACGGTACGGGTGCGTTCCTCGTAGGTCACAAAGCAGTCCACATATTTTCGATGCTCCAGCCGGGAGGGGGACTCCGCGCCGAAGAACAGAGAATAAAAAATTGCCTTGACCCGGTAATCGTCAAGGCTGTCGCCGCCCTCCATTTCCGCGTTCACATCGTTGATGGCATTGTCTATGAGGGTAAAGCTCTGGCGCATATCCCCGATGTATTCCCGGTACTCCGCAGGCATACTCGCCGGAATGACACCGCCATGGAAGCACAGCTCCACGGCGATGTTGTTGTGGCCCGTGGTGCCGGAGAGCAAGGAACAGACCAGCACGACGACTAAAATCAGCGGGGACAGGACGGCGGCGATTATCCAGCCGATGATCTTTCGGGTGCGCTCATCCGAGAGCGCGGCAGCGGCGGCTTTGGCAACCGCTGTGATGGTTGCGGGATCTGCCATGCCGTCACCACCATTTCATTTCACCAAAGCCGAACAGGTTTTGCTGTTCCGGCTCCGGCTCACTCTCCATGAGCTGCTCGGTATAGTCCACCGCCTGCTCCAGAACAGCGGGATCAAACCCCGCGGTTTTGTAGCCCTCACGGATGGTGTTGTAGTAATAGTCCGATGGGTACCCCAAGCGATGCCCCGGCGTCATGACATAGACCATGGCGGACACCATTTGTCCGTCCAGCGGCAGCTCCATCATTTCCTTGTCATAGAACCGGGGAAAGCCCTCGTAAACATCCAGCGCCGCCTCGTCCTTAGGCGTGATTTTCCATAGCAGAACAGGGACGGAGGAGCCCTCGCAGGGTTCGATGGTAGCAACGGCTCCGCTTCGGCCGCCCCGGAACACAAGAGCATAATTCTTGATTTCGGATGCCCCCACCACCTTGGCGGATGGGCAGCGATGCGCCATCTGCGGCAGATTGAGATTGCTGCCGTAGGCGATATACAGTTTATTTTTCATATGATCTCCCTTCTACATGGACATAGTAAAAGCGGGGGACTGATCGTCCTCCGCTTCCATAATGGGTTCTGGCACCGCTTCTTCCGGCGGGGTCTGCGCCTGGGAGCGCTCCGCCTCCCGCTTTTGCCGCAGCCGTTCTTTTTGTCTTTGGGCTTGTGCCGGGTCTTTCCACGCAATACAGCCCTCCAGATGATCCAGCAGATGCTTACGGGCGGTTTTGAACTCATCCCCGATCATGCCGAGACGTAAAAGCCAGACACGAAAGGTGTATTTTTCATTGCTGGATTGGGTTTTGGTAGGGCTTGCCGACCGCTGGTTGAGCGCCTGCGCGGTCATGGCAAGGCAGAACTGGATGTATGCCTTGATTTTCCCGGCGTGCAGCTCTCCGTTGAACGCCCGGAACTCCACCGTGCCCTTCTGGAACACACTGTGCAGATTCAGGCAGTGGTAGCGGCTGTCGTGATAATGCTCCCGGCTGCCGTCCCTGCCGTTGTACCAGAGGCTTTTCAGCCGGTCGAGGGTGGCGGGCTTCTGCCGGTTGAGCCGCTCTAAAAAAGCGGGGTCAATCTTTCGGCAGTAGTGGCTTTCCCGCCCCCGCGAAACCTTCAGCGCCTTGTAGATCATATCCTCCTTGGCCGCCATGATGTTGACCAGATTGCGGAGATGCGGCGCGTCAAAGGGCGCGGCGTTGATGTGAATATGGATGCCGCAGGAGGAATTCACAAACGCCCCGGCCTCCCGGAGCTTACGGATCAGCTCCTGCACTGTTTCAATATCCTTATACTGACAGATGGGGCTAACCAGCTCCACGCTGTAGTTCCGGTCGGCGCTGACCTTTCTGCGCCCTTCCTTCCGCTGGCAGTCCAGACTGCCGTCGCTCATGACCTTCCATTTGCGGCCGGTGGTATCCCTTGCAAAATAGGCGTCATAGAAGCTGCCCTCATATTCTTTTGTGGTGCCGAAATATTCGGCAATCACCTCGGCGGCGCGGCTTCTGGTAAGCCCGGTCATTTCAATTTCGATTCCAAAATCCTGACCCTGTAGTTCCATTTCACCACCGCCTTACCACATCCTGTGCTGCAGGGTCAGGTCTTTTTCCTGAGCCAGCCCCGCCAGCTCCGCCGCGGAATTGATGAATCCGCACAGCCGCTCCCTGCGCCATGTATCAATGAGATACCGTCCGCATTCCTCGTTGAGCGCATTGATTTTCAATACCGTATCCCGCACACACTCTGAAACGGCGGCGGGATCGCCCTGCGCTTCCATCAGATCGTCAATATAATCATCCAGAATCCGGCCCATGAGAGATACATCCTCCGGGGTATAGTGGTAGCTCCCGGCGTAGGGATCGGGGTATTCCTTGCCGTCCATGCAGCTGCGGAGCTGCTCCAAAATGGCGGGGCGCTCGTCGCAGTCCGCTTTCTGGTACTTCTCCATAAACGCTAAAAGATCCGCCTCCCGGTTGGGGGTGTAGCGGATAAAGGACAGCATATCTTCGAGGAGTCCCGATTTGTTTTCTTTCTGCTGTTGCAGTCTGTTCATGATTTTTTCTCCCTTCTTCATTATCTGCCGCCCGCCGTTCCGAACAATTTCTCCTTATACGCCGGAGCGTGGACCGCAAGGTTGTACCGCTCAATGCCGCATTTGTAAAGGCACACGCCCCGCTGGGGAAAGCGGATGAGGTTATATTCGGATTCCTCCAGCTGGAGGGAGTCGATATAGAACCGCTTGTCAATATTGCCTGCGTTAAACAGAAACGCATGAGACGGAATGGAAAACAGGGGCTTTGTCAGCTCCCGGATATGCTCAATGTTGAAGTCCTCCAAGTTCTGCGACGAAAGGATGACCGCCGATTCCTTCTTACGCACACGCTTCATGAAATTGCGGATATATTCAATAGCCGTCAGGTTGGTGAGGAACAGGTACAGCTCGTCAATGGCGGCGGCGGTGTTGCCCTCGGTCAGCAGCTTGTCGCTCATAAAGGACAGCACGTTAAACAGCAGGGCGTTCTTCACGTTCCGGCTGGCCTGCAAGAGTCCCTTGACGCCGAACACAATGAAGCGGTCGGAGGTCACGTTGGTGTGACCGTTGAAGAACTGACTCTCCGCGCCCATGCACATGGAGTGGAGCCCCAGCAGGATTTCCTGCAAAAGCTCCGGCGGGTAGAGCTGATATTTGGTCTTGTCATAGCCCTTGTACTCGGCTTCAATCAGGGCATACAGGTCGGACAAAATGGGATAGTCCGTGGTGCCAAGGCTCCTGAAATCGGTGCGGTCGCTGATGCCGAATTGTTCGTACAGCTTGCCCAGCATGATTTCAATGGCGTCAATGTGGCGGTCTGAAAAATCTTTGTAGCATCGGAAGAAATCCTTGAGAAAGCTGATGTGCTGACTGAGCTTGGTGGACTGGCGGAATGCCTGGGGCGCGTCGGTATCCTCCGGGCTGCCGCCCTCGTCCCATGTTTTCGGCTCCAGCGGATTAATCCGGTACCGGCCCGACATAAGGTCAATGAAACAGCCGCCGAGGTTTTCTGCCAGCTCCACATATTCGTGCTCGGGGTCCAGGCACAGAACGGACTTGCCTGATTCGAGGATATTGCAGAGAATGAGCTTGAGAAGATAGCTCTTGCCCTGACCGGAGTTCCCCAAAATCAGCACATTGGCATTTGTTTTGTCATCGTCGCGTTTGTCAAAATCCGCGATGATATTCGAGCCGAATTTGTCCCTGCCGAGGTAAAATCCATGAGGATCGGTCTTGCCGCTGTAGTTGAAGGGATAAAGGTTTGCCACGGAGCTTGCGGGCAGCACCCGTTCAAACTGGCTGGCGAACACATTCCATCCGGCGGGGCCTACGGCGAGAAAGCCCTCCCGCTGGCGCAGCATGAGCCGATCCACATTGAGCTTACTGCGCACCAGCTCGGTGAGGACGTCGGTCTGGAGGAGCTTCAGCGCATCGGAGTCGTGAGCGGTCAGCTCAAGAAACACAGCGCAGTGCAGGAGCGGCTCCCGGTTGCGGTGCATGGAGGACACCAGCGTGACAACATCCTGCAAATTGCTCTCGGCGGTGACCGTCTGCTGGAGGTCGTTGGTGCTGCTTTTATCCATGCGGTTTTTGTTGGCGGCGTTGTGGATGATTTTCTTTTCCTCGGCCGCCGTTACCTGTCTGGTGTAGATGCGCAGGGTCACGCCGTCCTTTTCTCCAAGGTGGCGTAGGATGGCCTGTTCCTCTGTGGTGGTGGGGTATTCCCGCAGCACCCACACACAGCGGTAGGTGTTGCCGCAGAGGAAGTGATCAGTATTGAATTTGATGATGCCCGGTGCGATCATGTCAAGGAAATCCTTGATTTTTACATCTTCCTGTGGCGGAGATTGAGGACTTCTTTTTCTTGCCATCGGCATTTCTTCCTTTCTGATTTTGATTTTGATTTTGAATATAGGAAAAGCCGCCACATTAGTGACGGCTTGAAGTAAAATGGTTCACTTTGATAAAGATGTGAGGTATAATTATTTTCTAAACCCTGTATTCAATTAAGGAGAAAATATATGATTGATAATTTTCAGATGACCTTTCATCACATAGGCAAACCTGTTCCGTTAGAAAACATTAAAGATAATAAGGATACGAAGTACAGTCCTCTGTTCGACATGTACTCGTTGGATATGAAAAATGATTTGTCCCTTCCAATAGAGTTACATGCTTTCGGTGAAAATTCCTCACTTGATGTTAGAATCCAAAAAGAACCTCACGTTGCTTTTAAGGTGAATGATATTGAGTCTGCCTTGGATGGGAAAGAAATCGTCATGCCGCTTTATCAGCCTTTTGCCGGGTATCGCTGCGCCATGGTTATCATTAACAAGCAGCTGATCGAGTTAATCGAAACGACATTATCTGAAAGTGAAATTTGGGGAGACGGAATATTTAAGGACAGTATTCTTTATCCCAAAGGGAAACACGTTTTAGATGAATCTGCGGAAAAGTGATTTGCGGAAAGCCGGGGGTGCATACTTCCGGCTTTCCGTTTATCTGTTCACTCATTCAAAATAACCCAGCGTTCCCCATCGTAATCCTCATACACCTCGGTCGTGACATTCTGCTCATAATAGACACCCAGCAGACGCTTGATGTCCGATTCACCCGCCTTGCGCACCGTGAAGCCCTGATCCTTGAGGCTCTTTTCGATGCGGGAAAGGTATGGCTGAACATCGCTTTCTTTTTCATTCCGAAGCCGTATAATGATTAAAAATTCCCGCGCCGTTGCCATCTGCACCTGCATATGGTCAAGGGCTGTCTGATCCTGTGCCAGCAGCTTTCGGATGACGGGGTTCTGCTCGGCGTCCATTCTGGCTTTCAGGTAGCTTTTGTTGTCCTCAAAATTTTCCCGGCTGTTCAGGCACAGCATTTCAATATCCGAGATGCCTTTCAGCACATTCATAAGGGCATAAATCCTTGCTCCGATGCTGGAATTGGACAGGACACTGATATTGGTAGGCTTGATCATAAAAAATACCAGCTCGCCGTGGGGAGTCACAAGGCTGTGGCCGGTGATGCCCTCGATGTCCATGAGCTGGCGGGTGGAGGCTTTTTCTCTGGCCTCCTGCTTCTTTTTCCGGTTCATATTCACGCCCTCCATTCATAGGTCTGCTGCTTTCCAAAAAAGAAAGCGGCGGCGTAGCGGATAAAATCAAGGATGCTCACATCCTCGAAGCGGATGGATAAAAAGGCATAGACCGCCGTCACGACAATGGGTGGCAGCCAGCCGAGCCGTGAGAGTGCGAACACTGAAATCAGGCAGCCGATGCCGATGATTCCGATGTCACGCAGCTCCCACAGCCACAGGGTTGCCTTGGATTTTAGGTTGTCGGGGTAGATGTACATGGGGGTGATTCCTCCTGTTCCTCATCAATTTTTCGCAAAAAATAGGCGATACCGCGGAGGACAAAGTCCACACAGGGTATCGCCACACTATTTCCAAGAGCCTTATATCTGGCGCTGTCCGATGCGCCGGGAATCAGAGTCCAGCCATCGGGAAAGCCTTGAAGCCGTTCGCATTCCAGTGGGGTGAGCCTGCGGATGAGGTTGCGCCTTTCGACAATGCATTTATTCTGACTGACATACTGGCTGCCGATGCCTTTCTCATCCCCCCGGCACAACGCACCTACCACCTCTTGGTATGGCTCACACACTGCGTGCCGATCAGAGGTCGTAATGGTGTAGCTGATGTCCGACTGACAGCCGAGGCCGTTCCCGCCGTTTTCCGGTTCCCTGTCGATGGTATTGCCCGCAATGCAGATGGTTTCCTGCATTGCGGGATTCCCCACCAGCGGAACATTGTTGCCCCCGGTTCCCATACGGGCGGACATGGTGGGCGCCACAGCATGCGGGCCGGTATAGCGGCTGTCGATGCCGTGATTTTCAAACAACACCGGCTGATTATTTCCGCTCATCCCGGCACTGGCTGTAATGGTGGGGCAGATGCCCTCGCCAATTTCAGCGCCGCCCTGTTGGGTTGCCATGACCAGCGGCTGATTGTTCCCGCCCTGCCCGAAGCCTGCGGATACCGTTTGCGATACCGCCACCGGCCCGGTAAAGCGGGAATCCTGTGCGTGGTTGTCAAACACCAGCGGCTGGTGTCCATGCTCCTGTGCGCGAAGGGTGCCGGTGATATCCTCGGTGCAGTGCATCTGGCTGCCGCCCTGATCGTTGAGACACAGCACCGATGGCGCTGTGCCTGTTTTAATGGTAGGGGAACACTCCGCCTGATAGCCGATTCCTCTGGCATCGGCACTGGCGCTGCCGCAGAAGCCTGCGGTTAGCACACAGGGGTAGCCTTGTCCGGCCTGTCCACCGCCGCCGGTTAGCGAGGTGTGCGTTTCAGGTGTCAAAAAACAATCCCCGTCCCCTTTGCTGACAACGCCTGCCGCAAACAGAAGCCCCGCCGGGTTCCTGCCCCCGCCACCGTCCGCACCGGCAAGGGTCGGCGCCACACCCTCCGGTGCGAACACACGGCTTTGCTGGGTGTCCCAGCTGTTCATGCAATTGGGCTGAGATACCAGCGGAGGATGCCCTCCCATACCGGCGCGCAGTGTGGACGCCACATCCTCGGTGACATCCATCCGTTCGCCGCCCTGATCGTTCAAGCACAACAGCGGATGTGCCACAAAGGTCTGCTGCTTCATCCCTGGCTGCGCACCCAAGGAACCAGCTACATCATGGAGATCCCGCACTTCATCACGCTGATTCGCGGCAAAGGCTATCGCTGTTTTTTCTTCTGTCTGGATATATCCGTGCCCGCCGCCTTCGCCGCCATAGAGGGCGGGCCATGTTCCGGTTTCTTCAAAAATGCGGCGGCTCTGCACATCCCATGGGGTCAGGCAAGTCCCGCCTGTATCATCAAGGCATCCTTCAGCTGGAGCGGCAGTTCCTTTCCTCTGGCCTCCGCTCTGCGCAATATCCCCAAACAAGCTGTCTTGCTTAAATAGTATTTCTGGTGCGGTCGTGCCTCCAAAATCTGCGACAAGGAAGATGCGACGGCGGCGCTGGGCGACTCCCCAGAATTGAGCGTCCATGACACGCCAAGCCAGGCTGAATTCATCTCCCAAAAGGACAGCCCCAGCAGATTCCCAGCGCCCGGACTCAGGTCGAGGCACATCACAGGCACTGTACTTAATGCGGACGATCTCTTCAATGACCGCCCTGAAATCCTCCCCCTCTGCCGAGCTGAAAGCTCCGGGGACATTCTCCCAAACGAGGTATCGAGGTCGAACAAGGTAAGCTGGTACGTTTCGTTGCTCATCACCTTTTCTCATCTCCTTTGTAATTCTGGTTTGCTCCATAAACAGCCCGGAACGCTCACCCGCCAAGCCCCGGCGCTGGCCAGCGACCGATAAATCTTGGCAGGGTGAGCCGCCGCAAATGACGTCCACAGGCGGCAGTTTCGATCCGTCCAGCTTTGTGATATCCCCGACATGGAGCATTTCGGGGAATCGGATTTTGGTCACTTCAATGGGAAAGGCTTCAATTTCACTGGCCCATACGGGAGTGATACCGTTGCGGATAGCCGCCAATGGAAAACCTCCGATCCCATCGAAGAGGCTCCCCATCGTCATCATCAGGCCATCCTCATCGCCTGCTGGGGAGCTTCGGCCGGTTCGGTGCCTTTGGCTCTGCCGACAGCAAAGCCGTTTTCCTGTTCCATCACCCGGCGAACCGGGATTCCGATTCTGACCGCTTCCTCGATTTCAAGGTGCATTCCGAAGGAAATACGGTCGCCATAGCACCACAGCTCGTCGCAGCGGGGCAGCATGGCAAGCCCCATATCCAGACCCGCCTGGCGCTCCTGCGGCTTGGAATCATCAAGGAGCTGCGGGTATAACAGATGGGGCGCAAAAAAAGCGTGCCCCTCGCTCATCACATGGCGGCACGCTTTCCTGGCAAATTCGGTATTCTGTTCGATGTCCCCGGCGTAGGGGGACGCCACATAGATTAGTTTCATAGGCTTTTTCCTTTCTGTGCTATTTTGGCGCAACCGCCTGCACGATGGTGCGGGTGGTGTTGACGGCCGCCTGTGCGGTATACACGGCGCTCATCACATTGGCCTTTGTGCTGGTGTCCAGCCCGAATGCTCCGGCAATTCGCGGCACTTCTCCGGCGGCCAGCATCAGACCAAGCCCCAGCAGGGCATGGGTTCGCAAGACCATAAGCCCTGCGGCGAGGATGGTTGCCTGTAAAAACGTGGTCAGGCACAGGCCGATAATCTGCTTGCACCACTGGGTAAAGCCGTCGATGTAGCCGCGAGGGACGGAGAACATATACAGGCTGCCCACGGCGATTTGGATCAGCAGGATGCCTCCGCGCTTCAGGTTGGCAAAGAACACCTTAATGACCGCGTAGCCCATCATGATAATCATAAAGAGCAGCAAGATCGGGCTTGTAATGACAGACAGACCTCCGAACACACCGGAGCCCATGGCGCCGCCGATATCCGGTGAGCTGCCAAGCTCGGAAATGATATTCCCGGCAAGGTCGCCGAAGCTGGTACCGTAGCCGGTGATGCCCGCCGTGAGGCTGCTCTGGAGATTGACCGAGAGCTTGAACAGCTCCACCGGCACGATGGTAAAAAGGGACACCGCCATAAAGCCCTTGATGGCGTTTAAGGCGGTGTCCTTCACGCTGCCCCGCCCGTGCTGGTATTCGATGCCGGTTTCAAACGCCGACACCACCAGCCCGGTTCCGTACAGCGCCCAAGCCAGATAGGAAAAAAACAGGACGATGGACTGTACCCAGCTCATCTCAAACAGCTCCACGCCCATGTTTCCCATCTGCGCAAAGAAGTCGGCCAGAAAGCCGACCACCTGTCCGTAGAGCCATTCGATGATCTGATCCATGACGGTTCCAAGGACGAAGTCCCAGATAAACATTGGATTCTCACCCCTTTCTGTGGAAATAAAAAAGGCACACCATAGCAATGCCTGCGGTGTGCCAACATATCTGTCTGAACAAATTTCGGGCAGGGCGCAAAGATTTAGAAGACTTCAAAAACGACTTGACAATCTGCTCGTTCAGAGCTTCAATACCACACAACGGTGGCCACCGAAATTAGGAAAAGGAGGTCAATTGCGTGGCAGACTACAAAAAAATGTATGATTCGCTGTTTAACGATGTGACAGATGCCATTTCGCTGCTTCAGCGTGCGCAGCAAAAGACGGAGGAGCTTTTCATCTCCGGCAATGACGGCGTTATTGTGGAGCTCAAAAGAGATTCCGAGCCTGACGGCAGCGATAAATAGCGAAATTCGTTTACAAACAGCAAGGAGAGCGGTTCTGCCGCTCTCCTTGTTTTGCTGCCACAAACGCCTTTTGGGGGAAATAAAAAAGCGCACCATGGGTTCATTCACAGTGCGCCTTGGAGCATAATTCCGATTGGTTTTTCAGCTCGCTCATCCTGACGGGGTCTATATAGTGGGTGGCATAGGCTTTTTCAATGTCCTCGCCGCCGCTTTTGGAAAACCGGAGCTTCTTTGCGTGAGGGCGGTTTTTCAGTCCCCACTGCTTATAAAAGGTCCACGAAGCCTTGAGATTGTTTTTCGCGGCATAGCTTCGGATTTCCCGCATGATAAGGGACAGTTTGGAGAGGTTCACTTTGCAGACACGCTCCAAATAATCCACCTTGCCGAAGCGCCACTGCTCATAATCCTCTTTGGATAGGATGTCTAAATCCATCAGCACCTGCACGGGGACAGCTATGCCGCTCTTTTGCAGCTGCTGATACATGGAGTTATGGATTTTCCCTTTCATATCATTGCTGTTCACCGCATCACCTCCTGCGCATTACAGCATTTTCTGCTGGGTTTGCCCACCGGGAGCCTGCGTCCTTTCAAGCCCCTCATCCAACTGGAGCAGGGTTTGATTCAAGGCTGCCATGCTTTCGGATAACCGTACCGGTGAAAGAATATCCCGCTGCGAAAACACATAAATCTTCTGCATTTTTGAAAAGGCCGCCGCCAGCTCGTCATCTGTGCCAACCGCATCAAACAGTGTGAATTCGGAAAACGGCTTTTCCGACAGATCACTTCCGATCCGCTCCCTTTCTTCTTTCCGCTTATAGGCGAGCATGGCTGTGAGCTCTTCCGGCGCTGAGAGCAGGGTGCGGATTCTTTCCTGTTCCATCATGATGGAAAGATCATAAAGGTGCTTTGCGGTATCAAACAGCATCCGCCGCTGGTAATAAAACTCCGCAGCCAGTATTTTATCCGCGAAGATCCGTTCCAGTTTGATGGTCTGCACAGAAAAGGGCTTTACGCCATAAGCCGATTCGAGAATTTGCCGCTGCTCACCGGTTGCCTCCGAATAAAGCAGCGGTGAAACTTCAAGGGCTTCCACCGGTTCACTGATGGTGAAGGAGGTTGCTTCCACTTTGACATAGCCAAAACGCTGCAGTGAGTCAGCGGAATCCACCGCAGTCACAGGTACATATTCATATACGCTGGTGATGCTGCCCCTCTGATTGCTTTCTCTGGCTTTATCGGTTGTCCTTGAAAGAGTATGATAGCCGTTTGCCGATGTTTCCAGCCGCTTTTTTCCCTGACTTTTTGAACAGTCTTGAACCGCAACCGTCAGATCAATATCTTCCGAAAAGCGTTTCATGCGGCCGATGGATTTATACAGGGCGGTTCCGCCTTTGAAGTATGCGGGAAGGAAATTCTGCTTTTCGGACAGTTCCCATAACAGCAGCGTCAGATAATAATCCTTTTCGACAATGTCACTTCGGATGCCTGTTCTGCGGCTGACGTCCGAGAGCAGGGCTTCAAATGCGTCTTTATCCTGATGTAAGTTCATCGTTCACCTCCATGAGTAAGTCAATAAGGGGCAGGATCACCTTTGCCGGGTAATGTTTACGTGCGGTAAACAGCAGGGCAAGACCGTCAAGCTCCTGTTGCTTTGCGTAGCCTGCCAGCAGCAGCTCCGGCCTCTGTGCATCTATGTGCGCATCGGCAAGCGCCATTGTCAAATCGATGAACTGGAGATATTTCCAGTTGTCCTCCGTTACCGGCACAGCAGGCTTCTTGAGTTTAATATGGCAATCCTTCGGCAGCTTTGCACCATAGCGGTTTGTGGTGATTTCCATGTCGCGGGGAATCAAGGTAGTCAGTCCCAGCTTATTCATCAGGAATGCGCCCGATTCGTATCCGATTTTTACACCGCCTTGCTCCGTCAGGGTTTTCTTCATCACCTGTTCCGTGCTGGGCGTAACCCTCCCGAACACGGTCTGCTTCACCTGGCAATAGATACCTTTTTGCAGCCTTTCGATTTCGCCCTTGTCCGCCATCCGCTTCAGCTTCACATTGGTCAGGGCCTTGGCCTGCTCATAGGGCAAGTCAAAGGTTCCCGCCAGCTGTGCCGCTATATTTTCTGTTTGGATGGCTGCTTCGTAGGGAATATTTTTAACGGTTTCTGCAATGTGTTCTCCATATCCAATCTGCTCCAAGTGTTTCACCTCCCGGTCGAGTGATATTATATGGCTTGTTTTCATTTGTTATATTTGCCACTATAATATCACTTTATGCACCGGAAGTCAATCTGTCCCTGCTTACATACCAAGTATCGTCCAGTCAATACTTGCATAAGGACAGTGGAAATTTGCGGCAACATATGGTACGATAACTTTTAACAAGTATTTGAATTGCTAATTATTTATAATCTGTACAGTAATTAAAGGCATCCGTAAACTCCTGCTGCAGCCAAATTACGGAGATTATCGGCAAGCACTTTATCTCATATGTGCAACTTATATCAGGTAATTGTCTGTGAGAATTGATATACTGGAGAAAGGAGTGAAGCAAATGTCTGTTCAAACAATAGAAACAATGGCAAAGTGGGTAGAAAATAACATAACAGAAAGCCCAAGCCTGCAAGATATGTCATCATATGTTGGTTATTCACCGTATTACTGCTCTACAAAGTTTCGGGAGCACATGGGTATGACATATAAACAATTTCTTGCCCAATGTAAATTAAAAGCTGCTGCTAATGATCTTTGCATAACCAATGACAGAATAACCGATATTGCTTTTCGATATGGGTACTCGTCATCTGAAGCGTTTGCAAGAGCTTTTTCACAAGCGTTTCAATGCTCGCCACGCCAATATCGGAAAACTTCCGGTGTTTCTCTTAGCTCACCTTAGTCTATAGGGCGTATTGCTCCCTCCGAATTTGTAAATGCGAGGAGATAAAATGTCTGACAAGTTTGGAAGAAATGATCTCTGCTGGTGTGGCAGCGGTCGAAAATATAAGAAATGTCATGGCCCTATTGATGAGCAAATTGAAATCTACCGCTTAAAGGGATATGAAGTGCCTTATCGAAAATTGCTTAAAACAAAACAACAGATTGAAGGTATTCGGGAAAGCGGCAAACGAAACATCGCTTTACTGGATTTCATTGCAAATTATGCGGTTGATGGAATCACCACGGAAGAGCTTGACCGGCTTATCTTCGAAAAAACCAAGGAACTGGGAGGCGTTCCAGCAACACTCAATTTTGACGGATACCCTAAGAGCGTGTGTATCTCAATTAATGATGTTGTATGTCATGGTATCCCCTCTGATCGTATATTCCTGCGAAACGGCGATATTGTAAATATTGATGTGTCTACAATTTATAACGGATTTTTTTCAGATTCTTCACGCATGTTTTGCATTGGTGCTGTTTCCGCTGAGAAACAAAAACTGGTTGATGTTGCGAAAGAGTGTGTGGAGCTGGGCATTGAACAGGTAAAACCGTGGGGATTTCTTGGTGATGTTGGGCAAGCTGTTCAAGACCATGCAAGGGAAAATGGATATTCTGTCGTTCGAGAAATCGGAGGCCACGGTATTGGTCTACAATTTCATGAAGATCCTTGGGTCGGTTATGTGACAAAGCAAGGAACAGGAATGCTCTTAGTCCCAGGACTTGTTTTTACTGTAGAGCCTATGATAAATATGGGAAAATCCAATATAGTAACAGATAAATGCGATAATTGGACTATTCGCACTGCTGATGGGAAGCCTTCTGCGCAATGGGAAAAACAGGTGTTAGTAACCGAAACTGGTTATGAGGTGTTGGCATATTAATGAACAGTTAGGAATAACCAGAATTTCTTATTATGAGCATAATGAAAACCTAAATGAGCAGACCCAGCTCCTTGCAGAACTGGACCTACTCATTATTACTACATGCCAAGAATAGTCCAGAGTATCCTTGCATAAGGGTGGTGAACGGACTTTTTTCATAGTATCTGTGTCCTTTCCATTGTTCATATTTGTTTGATTGAAAGTTCCGATTTACTATGGTAAACTCACTTTATATATC
>Ga0302242_1000493_pt1 | contig 38942 bp, 25 predicted proteins | sample AAG_UR_Lys_MG_FD_193510 | JGI IMG/M metagenome (GOLD analysis project Ga0302242, IMG submission 193510) | Enriched activated sludge microbial communities from anaerobic digester in WTTP, New Holstein, Wisconsin, United States - AAG_UR_Lys | ecosystem: Engineered > Bioreactor > Anaerobic >...
CAAATCCGTGTGCGTAATACAGGTGGAGGACGAGGCGGACATCACCCCCGAGAGCATGGAAAAAATCATCCACGACGACGGTCAGAGGGCCCATCTAAAGGAGCTTTTAAACGCCGGATTGAAAAACCGGTTCGTCCTCGAGCTGATGGGCAGGATGGGGGCCGTGTTCAACGAACAGGCTTTAAGCTCGGCGAATCCGGCGACGGCGATCTTTACTGCCGGCGGAGTCACTTTTAACGTCGGCGACCTGGCCGCCAGAGTGGCGAAGATGCGCGGAATAATGAGCGAAGGGCCGTCCGGGCCCGACGCGGCCTCGAGGGAAACGATCGCGCGCGAGTTTTTCAGCGATACGCTCCTCGTCGCCGAGGCGGCGCGCAGGGGGCTCGACCGCGACCCGGAATATCTCAAACGAATCGCCGAGGCGCGCGAGACCTATCTTGCCGGCGATTACATAGAGTACGCCAGCGGCGGTGATATCGGCGTTACGCCGGCCGAGGTGCGCAGGGAGTACGACACCTTCAAGACCTCGCACTATTATACCATCGTTTCGGTGAACGGCAAAAAGGAGCGGCGGCCGCTGGCGTTTGCCGACGTCAAAGAAGACATCGAGAAGGGGCTGCGCATGCAGAAGCGGCTTATCGGCCGGGACGCCTGGATGAAGCGGATGATGGAGGAGTACGACGTCCGCATCGCCGAGGAGATGCTCCCTCCAAAGGGCTGAAAAACAGCTACTGGCGCCGGCTTGCGCCCGGGCGGGTATCCGCCTTCGGGCCAAGCAGCGCCCCTGGGCCTCATTTCGGCCACACCTTCTTGAATCCCCTGCCGCCAACAAAACAGTACGGGCACTCCTCCGGCGCCTCGTCACCGTAATGGACATAGCCGCAAAGGGGACAGCGCCACGCCGTCTTCGATCCGGCTTTGCCTTCCTCCAAAACGTCCCCACCGCCTATCAAAATCGGCACCTCGTCAAGCGGCGGCATGATGGAGGTGTAGCTTCCCAGCAGATAGCCCGCTACGATGATGCGCTGGACCTCGCTGGTGCCCTCGTATATGGGCAGGAGCCTCGTGTCGCGAAGCAGCTTCTCTATGGGATACATGCGGGTGTAGCCGTAGCCGCCGAAGATCTGAAGCGCGTCGTTAATAACCTGCACCGCAGCCTCGGTGGCGTAGAATTTGGCTATGGAAGCGCTTATGGTGGGGTCCAAACCCTTGTCGGCCTCCCATGCCGCCTTCCAGACCAGGAGGCGCATGGTCTCCACCTTCTGGTACATCTCCGCAAGCTTGAACTGGGTGGCCTGATACGCGGAAAGCTTTCCACCGAAGGCCCGGCGGCGCTTAGAGTAATCCAGGGCGTACTCCATCGCCGAGCGCGCGGCGCCTACCGCAAACGCCCCTATGATGGGCCGAGTCCGCGCGAAGGTCCTCATTGCAAGCACGAAACCCTCGCCGGGCTCGGCGAGTACGTTCTCCTTCGGCACACGCACGTTTTTCAGATTTATGCCCACCGTGTTCGATGTGCGCTGTCCCAACTTGGGTATGGGAAGCCCCGTGCGCACCCCATCCCATTCCTTTTCCACTATGAAGGCGCATATTCCGGCGTGCTTCTTTTCGGGGTCCACCGTAGCGAAAATGGTCATATAGTCGGCCACCCCGCCGTTCGTAATCCAGTACTTGGTCCCGTTTAGAACATAGCCGTCACCGTCCTTTGTCGCGCGGCACATAATGCCCGCCACGTCGGAACCCATAAGGGGCTCGGAGGTCGCGAAACAGATGCGCCTGTTATCCCTCGCTATCCTCGGTAGGTATTTTTCCTTGAGGGCCTCTTTGTCCGACAATACCAGCGGCTCGAAGCCAAGCGAGTTGTCGAAGATGGAGGTTGCAAGGCCCGGACAGGCCGCTGCGATCTCCTCGGTAAGCAGCGCCCCCTCGATAAGTCCGTATCCCAGCCCGCCGTACTTCTTCGGGATGTCCGTATTCATTATGCCCGCATCGAAGGCCCTGTCGAGGATTTCGAGCGGAATCTCGTCCTTCTCGTCGTAACGCCAGGCGGCTGGAAGCGCCTCCGTTATCGCGAATTGCCGCGCCCTTTCGCGCAGCTTCGATTGGCTTTCGCTAAGGGTGAAATCGAGCATCGAACTCCTCCGTTATGATTAATTGGCGCAGTGTTAGTTTAATCGACGGACAGGCCCGATAAAAACGGAAAGCGAAATCTTCGGGCACCGCCGTCCCAGCAGGCTATACCCCGCGAAGGAATTAATCCAGCAAAATTCGCCTCCGCCATTGCTTATTGCCTGCGGGCAAGATCATTCTCCGGCAAAAGGCCATGACATATCTCCCCGGGCTTCTTTTCCCGCCGGGGCAAGGCGGGGCCTTATGGACAAGGCGAGGCCCGGCGTGTAAAGAGTGAGCGCAGCTTCTGAAGAAAGAAAGGGCGTTGTGCCTGTGGAAAATGAAACGGCCTCCGCGAACGAGGAGCTTGAAGTATTCGAGGCGAAGGGTTTCCGGATGATAGCGGTCGAAAACGGCAGAGACGCGGCCGGCCCGCGCGCCGGATATGAGCCGTATTTGCCCCGGAAGCGTTCAGTGGCTTCCGCGCTTAAGGATATCGCCTATGTCCACGCCCTCGAGCCGGCTCAATACGAGCGGTTCGAGGTCGTCGGCGGCTATTGCGAGCTCCCGGGGTTGTGGATGATGGTCGAAGATGAAAACCATGTACGAGAGGAAGCTTTCGGTGATGCGTATGCCGAACTGGACGAAGTATACGCCTATACCCTCGCCGGTGCATGCGCCGATGACGATGGAATCCCGTTCGCGATTTAAAAGCTCGCTCTTTTCCGCGAATATGGCCTCCGCGCACGGGTCCTCGAAGAGCGTAAAGCCCACATCGGCCTCGGTAAGATAGTCGGTAAAGGGCCGGACGCCCAGAAATCGATGCTCTATATACGGCTTTGCGGCGGCCATGGCGTTCATCCTGTTGCTGCGTAATTATTGGCGCTCCCCGGCCCGTCTCGAAGGGGCTGAAGCGCCGGGAAACCCGGGGTTCGGACGAGCGGCCGCCCTCGGGGTCCCTGTACAGCAAGCGCTGCGGGTCCCGCCCTGTCCAGCGGTATTTGGGCCGGAGAGTGCAGGGGAGTGCTTACATGGAGATCGAGCCCTTCCGAAAATCGGTCGTACCGATATGCGCGTTTATGAGAACCGGAATGCCGCCGCCGGCTAGGCGCACGGCCTCCGCAAGCGCGGGTTCAATTTCCTCATCCGAACGGATTAAAACGCCCCGCCCGCCGAACCCCTCCGCCACCAGGTGGTAGTCGGTGCGGCGGAGTACGGTGCCCGTATCGTCGCGAAGGTACTCCAACTGGTCTCGCGCAATCTGCGTCCACGCGGCGTCGTTACCCACCACGGCGATTACCGGTAGGCCGTGTCGCACGAAGGTGTCGAACTCCTGCAGGCTGTAGCCCGCGGCTCCGTCCCCGTAGATGATCCACACTCGCGAATCCGGCCTTGCGAGCTTTGCCCCTATGGCGAATCCCGCGCCGACGCCGAGCGTGCCGAAAACGCCCGGGTCGAGCCACGAGAGAGGCGCCGGGGGCCGCACGATATAGGCGGCCGAGGAGGCGAAATCGCCTCCATCGACAATTACGATGTCCTCATCCCCGAGCGCCCTGTCCAGTCGCTCTAGCAAGGCGAGAGGATTGATCGCTTTCGATGCCTCGCCGGCCATGCGCCCTATCTCGCCTTCGCGTTCGCGGTCGCGCTCCGAGAGCCTCGCGATCCAGTCCGAAACGAGCCCGTTTCCGCCGGGCGGCGCCGCGGCAAGCGATGAAAGGAAGAGCAGGGGATCGGCATGCGCGGCGAGGTCGGGCCGCCGGTTGAGATAGAGATCCCCGCGGCTCCGGTTTATACCGATGAGTTTGGCGCGGGCGTTTACATCACGCCCGTAGTTGAGCCGGAAATCGCAGGGCATGCCGGCCAGTACCACGAGGTCGGCCTCGGCGAGCGCTTCGCGACGCCGATGCCGGACCAGGAGCGGATGTTCCCTTCCGAGCAGTCCGCGGGCCATTCCCGTAAGGAACACGGGCATGCCGACGGCCTCGATCGCGCGTATAAGGGCCGGCACGCCTTCGGGCCGCAGCATGGCCTGGCTTCCTACGATCATGAGAGGACGATTCGCACGGCCTATCAGTCGCGCGGCGGCGCGAACCGCGCGTACGCCCGCCCCGGAGGCCGAGGGTGAGGGGGACCGCTCTCCGCTTGCGACCTCCGGGGAACAGGAGAACATTCGATCGACGTGACGGTTAAGGTACCAGCGAAGCGCCCGTCCGCGCAGTCCGCCTCCACCGGGGCTATCGCTTTTTATGCCGTACCAATGGCGTACAAGGGCCTCGTCGTAGAGCAGGTCTATGGGGCATTCCACGAAGACGGGGCCGGGAACGCCGGATACGGCCAGGTCGAGCGCGTGCCGCAGCACCTGGGCAAGATCGCACGCGCGTTTTACGCGAAGCGCCTTCTTTACGCACGAGCCGACGAGCGCGGCCTGGTCGATATCCTGAAGCGAGCCGCGTCCCCGGAGCACGGTGGCCGCAGCTCCTCCGAGCAGTACAAGCGGAGACTGGGCGAGCGACGCGTTCTTGAGCGCCGTTAGCGTGTTGGCCACTCCAGGGCCCGCCGTTACCGCCGCGACGCCGGGCATGCCCGTAAGGCGCGCGACGGCGTCCGCGGCGAAGACCGCTGTCGCCTCGTCGCGTACGTCGATGACGCGGATGCCGGCGCGGCTCGCACCGACGAGAATGGGGGCAATATGCCCGCCGCACAGGGTGAACAGAAAGCGCACCCCACGTTCGGCCAGCACCCCGGCGATCGCCGCGCCGCCGTCGCCGCTCACGGCGCGCCCTCCAGCACATGGCGCTCCGGCACCGCGCAGATCATCGTTCCGGTAAAGACCCTTTCCCCGTTCCGGTAAACGTCGACCGCCACCGTGCGCTTTCCGCCTTCGGATGCGCCGACCCGCGCCTCGGCCCGGAGCCTTTCGCCCGAGCGCGCCGGTTTAAGGAAGACGACATCGGCCTTTCCGAGAACCACGTTCGGATGGTTGACCGCAAGCATGGCCGCGTAATCGGCCAGGCCGAATATGAAGCCTCCGTGCACGAGGCCGCTGTCGTCGGCGCGCATCTCGTCGGTGAGCGTCATTTCGACGGTGCTGGCCCCCTCGTCGAGCTTTATGGGAGCGCCGCACAGGCGGCGGTCTATGCGGAGGTGGGTGTTGATGGTCGGTTCATTCATCGGCATGCCTCGTTTCGGGACGTTAGGTATCGCGCTCCGCGCCGGTAAAATATCATATAACAGCATACACATAAGGGAGGAAAAGGTCAAACGATAACCAGAGTGCTACGGCCGATATGTGGGTGCGAATTGAGCTCGCCTGTTTATCGTTTGACTTTTCCACCGATATCGGGGTATGCAGTCCGCCATGCTGAAAAACCTGCTGGCAAGAAAACCGCTCGAGGCGCTCGTAAGGGAGATGGAGGGCGAGCACCGGCTGAGGCGCGTGCTTGGCCCCGTTACCCTCACCAGCCTGGGCATAGGCGCCATCATAGGCACCGGCATCTTCGTGCTGACCGGCATCGCCGCGCACGACAAGGCCGGGCCGTCGCTTATGCTCTCCTTCGTGGTTGCGGGACTGGCCTGCGTCTTCGCGGCGCTGTGCTATGCGGAGTTCGCCTCGATGGTCCCGGTCGCCGGCTCGGCTTACACTTACGCCTATGCCACCCTGGGCGAGTTTATGGCCTGGATCATCGGCTGGGACCTGGTGCTCGAATACGCCGTGGTCTCGGCCACCGTGGCGCACGGCTGGTCACACTATTTTCAGAATTTTCTCGGCGTCTTCGGCGTGCGCCTGCCCGCCGCCATCTCGCGGCCTCCATTCGACTTTGACCCGGAAACCGGCGCCTTCTTCGCGACCGGGGCATGCGCCGACCTTACGGCGATTATCATCGCCCTGCTCATAACGGCCATATTGGTTAAGGGCATCAGGGAAAGCGCCGGCTTCAACGCCGTCATGGTTGTCATTAAGCTTGTGGTGGTGCTATTCGTCGTGGCGGTCGGAGCCTTTTTCATAAATCCGGAAAACTGGAAGCCCTTTGCACCATTCGGCTTTACCGGCATAAGCTTCTTCGGCCGAACCGTACTGGGCCTTTCGGGCCCGGGAGGCGCTCCGCTGGGGATGCTCGCCGGGGCCGCCATCATTTTCTTCTCCTACATCGGCTTCGACTCGGTATCGACGCATTCGGAAGAGGCCAAAAACCCGCGCCGGGACGTGCCCATCGGCATCATCGTGTCGCTTCTCATCTGCACGGTGCTTTACGTGGCGGTATCCGCAGTGCTCACCGGCATGGTGAGGTACGACAGGATCGATATCGACGCCCCGGTCGCCGACGCCTTTGCCCAGATCGGCCTCACCTGGGCCCAGGTCATCATATCCATCGGCGCCATCGCCGGAATGACCTCGGTGCTCCTCGTAATGATGCTCAGCCAGCCGCGCGTCTTCCTGGCCATGGCGCGTGACGGGCTGCTCCCGCCGTCCTTCTTCGGCGCGGTGCATCCAAGGTTTAAGACCCCCTGGAAGTCGACGATGCTTACGGGCGTTTTCGTGGCGATACTCGCGGCCTTTCTGCCTTTACGCGTCCTGGCGGAGCTTACAAACATCGGCACGCTCCTCGCCTTCGTAATCGTGTGCGCGGCGGTCCTCGTGATGCGAAGGACCGATCCGGCGTTCCCCCGCCCCTTCAGGGCGCCGCTGGGCTCATTCACCCCGGTAATGGGAATCCTGATGTGCCTGATGCTCATGTTCTCGCTTCCGGCCGAAAACTGGCTGCGCCTGCTCGTCTGGCTCCTCCTGGGGGTGTGCATATATTTTCTGTACGGCAGAAAGAGGAGCGTAATGGCGGTGATGCGGGCCGGCGGAGACAAAACGGCTGCCGGCTCGGGGAAGGGCGGCCGGGCCGGGTGAGCGGCCGGGTTCCGGCTCGTCCCGGGGCTTCGGTTAAATCCCTGGATCCTATTGCGCGTCGAGATGGGCGTCGAATAGATTGAGGATGCCGGCTTCCCCCAGAGAGAGCAGCTCGTTCGCGTGAAAGCCTATGGGGTTCCTCTTGCGGTATTCCCTGTCCGAGTATGAGCCAAGGACCGATTCTATATCCAGATGGAAAAGGCCGCTCTTGCCGCCGGAGACCGGGGGACGAAGATACCTGTTCTTCACGCAATATTTAATGAAACCGTTCGCCTTTTTAAGCAGGTAATCCCGGTTTAAAAGGGCCATATCGAATCCGGGCAGGGCATTGCGCCGGACCATCTCGCCGATCTCCCGGGTTATGCGCTCCATGGCGGAGGCGAACCTGTCACGGGCCAGCACAAGGCCCTCCCTCGCGCCTCGGTGCCTTTCCGCCAGACGCCGCAGATAGCAGGAGGCTATCTGGCTGAAGGTGATCGTATGAAGCTGCCGGAGCATCGCCCCCAGACGCTCGTTGAACTCCTCCTTGGAGCACCGAAGGAATACGGGGAGGCCCACGTTGATGAATATGTCCTTGCCGCCCTTGACCAGCCGGTCGACCTTCACGTTGATGGGGATGACGTGCACCTTGCGCCGCGCGGACCTGTATGTGTTATCCACGAGCTGGTAGACGGCGCTTCGAATCTTTTTCAGCCCGCCGAAACCCCAGGTGGTTCCCTCGGGGAATATGAGCGTCGAGAGGCCCTTCGAGATGCTCTCCCGCGCCCTGTCGATCTGGCCGCCTATTTCGCTGCGCAGCTCGTCCCGTCTTCCGGCGCAGGCGTCGATAAAGGGTCGGTGGATGGTCGTCAGGCGCATTATCTTGAATATGATGAATGGGAGCGCCGTCTTGTCGAGAAGGGTGAACAGGCACTTAAGGATGAGATTGCCCTTTCCGAAATTCCGCGCCAGGTAGCACCCGCTCAGAAAATCCTCCTTGGCGAGAACGACGAAATCGGGCCTGGGTTTCAGCGAATAATACACCCTCGAGAGGGAGGGGATCTCGTAATAGCTGTCGTGTGTCGGCGAGACTATGTAAGGGGAGGGGATGGAGCGGAGGTTTTCCCTCCCCTTGAGATGAGGGTGCTGCCGCATTATTATGGAAGCGACATGAAAACAGTAAATAATGAATTCGCGCAGGGCTCTACGAATCATATCTCCTCCGGGCGCGGCGCTGGCATAGGCGAAAGATCGGCCTTCCAGCCCGGGGCTTGACCGGTATCCGGCCGCGCACGGTGTAAATATTCGCCGGAATCCTATATATGTCAACATTTTTGCAATTTCGCCCGGTTCGACCGCGCCGGTCCTCTTGACCGCCCCGGCCCTGTGGCGTATATTATTCCCGATAGGCGGAAACGGCCCGGGCCATCTCTATAAGTCGCCAGCCGTCGGAGACCGGCTCTCCCCGGCCCGGCGCGGGACGGTGTGGTGCCGGTTTTAACCCGCGAATCCACGTGTGATGGAAGGAATCATGAAACGCATGGCCTTATTGCTGTCAATCCCCATGGCGGCGCTTGCGGCCTTTGCCGCCTGTAAAGCCGCTTCGAGGCCCGTCCCGGCCTGGTCGGTTTCGGACGGGCTTAAGGTCCCGGAATCGGTCCTGTACGATCGTGCGCGCGGCTTCCTTTATGTGAGCAACATAAACGGAGCGCCGACCGAAAAGAACGGAATGGGCTTTATCGCCAGGCTAACGGTTGACGGCGCAATGGTCGATCCGGACTGGGTTACCGGACTCAACGCCCCCAAGGGCATGGGCCTCCGCGGCTCGACCCTGTATGTTACGGACATCGACCGCCTTCACGAGATCGATATCGGGACAGGCAGGATAATCAAGACGCATGAGGTGCCGGGAGCCCGATTTTTAAACGACATAGAAGTCGGTAGTGACGGCGCCGTGTACGTTACGGATATGGTTACCAACCGCTTGCACCGGCTTTTCGGCGGCGCTCAGGCCGTATGGCTGAAGCTCGAGGGATATGAAAACGCGAACGGCCTGTATCTCGATCGGGGAACGCTCTACGTGGGCACGAACCAGGGGGTGGTGAAGGTGGATCTCGCCACCAGGGAATTTGCGCTGTACATTCCCCACGCGGGGGGAATCGACGGATTGAGGCCGCACGCGAGGGGGTTTATCGTGAGCGATTGGAACGGCAAGACCGAGCTTATAGCGAAGGGAAAACCCCCGGAGGTGATTCTGGACACCACCGCGGAGAAGATAAACGCGGCCGACCTGGAGTACATCCCGGAGAAGCGGCTCATCATCATCCCCACATTCTTCGATAATCGGGTGATGGCCTATACGATGACGAACTGATAGTGGAATGATTTAGCCTTTCTCCGGACCGCGCGATGGACTGCCGAATGACGGGTCGCGGCGGCCATAGTTTTTTTGTGGACGAAATGAAGGCCGTTCAATATATTATCATTGTTGGGGTGGTTCCATAGCGGAGCCTGAGATCATACCCGTTGAACCTGATCCGGATAATGCCGGCGTAGGGATGCCAACCGAGTAGTCAGCTCTCCTTTTTAAAATCACCTCATCCGAATTCCCATGCGCGTCGAATCCGCTTTGGCCGGCACGGGTTTTTAAATTATCCGAAACCCACGGCTGGACGAATTAGCGGCGCCGACACTTCAGGAGGAACTATGGATCGGGCCAAACTTTTGACGGCTGTTCGGGAGAAACAGCCGCTCGTACATCATCTGACCAATTGGGTCACCATATACGATTGCGCTCAGCTCGTAAAATCGCTCGGGGCCTCGCCGGTGATGGCCCATGCCCCGGAGGAGGCGGCCGAAATGGCCTCCATCGCCTCCGCGCTGGTGCTTAACATCGGTACGCTCACCACGGACTTTATCGAAAGCATGAAACTCGCGGCGTCCGCCGCAAACGTCAGGGGCGTGCCGGTTGTGCTGGATGCCTGCGGCGCGGGGGCGACGCCATATCGCGACCGAATGGTCGTATCGCTTATCGAGTCGGTTCGAATAGACATCATAAAGGGAAACGCCTCGGAGATCGCCAGGGTGGCGGGCGAAAGTGTAAAAACAAGGGGCGTGGATGCGGGAGCGGTACGGGGGGACCTTGCAGGCATAGCCGTAGAGCTTTCCGGCGAGCGTAACTGCGTAGTCGTTATAACCGGCAAGGAGGACATTGTCGCCGGCGGGGGCGCGCTTTACAGGATAAGGAACGGGCACGAGATGATGTCGCGCGTGGTGGGTACCGGCTGCATGGCCGCCTCGGCCATCGGGACATTCGCGGGCGTCTGCCCGCAGGACCTGCCGGGGGCCGCTGTCGAAGGGCTTGTATGTTTCGAGGTGGCGGCCGAGCTTGCGGTCGAAGAGGCCAGGGGACCCGGTTCGTTCAGGGAGCTCTTATTCGACAAACTGGCCTCTCTTACGGAAGGGGAGGTGAGTTCCATGCGGAAGGTGTCGCGATGAGGGGATACTATTTCATTACGGACTCCGGGCTTAGCCTGTCGGGAAACATCTCCGACGTGCGCTCCGCTATCGCCGCGGGAGTGAAAGTGGTGCAGTACCGCAACAAATCCAACATCACCCGCGACATGTACGAGGAGGCGCTCTCGCTTAAAAGGATCTGCGAAGGGAAGGCCGATTTCATCATAAACGACCGCCTCGATGTAGCCCTCGCCGTCGGCGCGGACGGGGTGCACATAGGCCTGGAGGACATGCCCTACGGGGAGGCCCGACGGCTCCTCGGCCCGGACAAGATCATCGGCGTCACTGTGCACGACCTCGAAGAGTCGCTCGAGGCCGAGGCCATGGGGGCGGACTACATTGGACTAAGTCCCATCTTTGCGACGGGCACGAAGGGCGACGCCGGCGCGCCCTGCGGCACGGGCCTTATCGCCGAGGTGAAGAAGCGCTGCCGCGTTCCGTTAGTTGCGATTGGAGGAATCGATCTTTCCAACGTGGACGAGGTGATAGCCGCGGGGGCCGACATGGTGTGCGCCATCTCCGCGGTCGTAACGAAGCCTGATGTGGCCGTGGCAATACTGGAGTTCCAGAGGAGGTACGGGTTATGACTCAGATAGAGCAATCGCTGAACGGACAAATATCCGGGGAAATGCGGGCCGTCGCGGCGCTGGAGCCTCGAACGTCGGAGGAGATCCGCGCAGACATTGGAAACGGACATACGGTGATACTTAAAAGCCTTCTTCACGATTGCGCGCCTGTAGGCGTGGGGAAGGGCCTTAAGATCAAGGTGAACGCGAACATCGGCACGTCCGGCTATAACGAGGACCCGGAGATGGAGCTTAAGAAACTTCGGGCGGCAATTTATTACGGCGCGGACGCGGTGATGGACCTCTCCACCGGGGGCGATATACGCGCGATGCGCAAGGCCGTAATCGAGGAATCGCGCGTTCCGGTCGGAACGGTACCCATCTACGAGGCGATAGTGCGGCAGCCGGACGTCGCAAAGATTACTGAGGACGATTTTCTTTCGAGCGTGGCCGCCCATATCGAAGACGGGGTGGACTTCGTAACCGTACACTGCGGCGTAAGGCGGGAATACATTCCGCTTCTAAACGGGCGGATAATGGGCGTGGTGTCCCGCGGCGGGAGCTTTCTCGTAAAGTGGATGATGCGCCACGGAAAGGAGAACCCGCTCTACACGGGATACGACGAGATACTCGCCATGGCCAGAAAGCACGACGTGACCCTGAGCCTCGGAGACGGCTTCCGGCCCGGGTGCCTGGCTGACGCGACGGACGCGGCGCAGATCGCCGAGTTAAAAACGCTTGGAGGGTTAGCGGAGAGGGCCCGGGCGGCGGGGGTGCAGGCGATGATAGAGGGGCCGGGGCACGTTCCGCTTGACATGATAAAGGAAAACATCGAACTTCAAAAAAGATACTGTGGCGGCGCCCCGTTTTACGTGCTTGGGCCGCTCGTCACCGATTGCTCGCCCGGCTATGACCACCTCTCCGGCGCTATTGGAGGAGCGCTGGCGGCCTGGTACGGCGCGGATTTTTTGTGTTATCTGACGCCCATGGAGCATCTCGGGCTTCCGGACGTCACCCACGTAGTTGACGGGGTGATCGCCTCGAAGATCGCGGCGCACGCGGCCGATGTGGCCCGTGGGCTGCCCGGCGCGCGCGGGCGTGACGACGCCATGTCGCGGGCCCGCTCCAACCTCGACTGGGAAGGCATGTACGGCCTGGCCTTCAATCCGGAGAGGGCGCGCGGGCTTCGCAGAGGAACCGGGCGCGACGATGCCGAGGTCTGCACCATGTGCGGCGATTTCTGCTCGGCGAAGATAAACCGCGAATGCAGGGAGAGATACCGTCCATGAAAATATCGCAGATTGGCGGCGAGTTCGCGCTTATCGACCGCCTGATGTCGAAGGAAGTTAACGACCCGGCCATAGTAAAGGGCGTGGGCGACGACTGCGCCGTTCTGGAGTATACGGCCGACAAATACCTCGTGGTGACCACCGACATGATGGTGGAGAACAGCCACTTTACCTCCGGCTGGTTTAGCCCATTCCAGGTGGGGAGAAAGCTAATGGAGGTCAACGTATCGGACGTGGTCGCCATGGGCGGAGTTCCGCGCTTCGCGTTCATCTCGGTCGCCCTTACAAGGGAGACCGAGGTGGAGTACATGGACGAGCTGTACCGGGGGATATTCGCCTCCGGCCGAAAACACGGCGTCCACCTCGTAGGGGGCGACACCACGCACGGGCGTGAGATTGTGCTGAACCTGACAGTAACAGGCGAGGTGGAAAAGGAGCTGCTTCGCCTGCGTTCGGGCGCCAAGGAAGGCGACCTTATCTGCGTTACAGGAACGCTGGGCGGAAACCAGGCCGGGCTGGAGCTATTGCTCGCCGGGAAGGCCGGGCACACGGCGGAGTTTCTGGAGCCTGAGTGCAGGAGCGCGTCCGAGGGGATTGTAATAGCGCGCCACGCAAACGCCATGATCGACGTTAGCGACGGGCTTGCAAGCGAGGTGGGGCATATCTGCAAGGCGAGCGGCGTGGGCGCCCGCATAGACTGCGAAAAGATTCCGCTCTCGCCCGATGTGATAAAGGCCGCCTCGGAGCTCGGAAAGGACCCGTATAATTACGCGCTCTACGGAGGGGAGGATTTCGAGCTTGTGTTTACCATAGGGCCCGATATGCTTTCCGGGTTGAGGGAGAAGTTTGACGATTTTAGCGTCGTAGGCGAGATACTGCCGAAAGAGGCCGGCATTTTTCTTTTAAGGGACAAGGCCCGAGTCGACATGGGCAAAGGATACGACCATTTCGCGGAGTGAATTCCCCACTTATTGCCTCGCTCGGCCCATTATGGGTCGAGCATGTCCCTGTCGGTTCGGACCAATACGCGCGCGGCTATAGAGATAATCCAACCCGAGTTTTTACCGGGGTCTTAGAGAGGGATCAGAGGTTTACCTTCAGGCCCTTTTCCCTGAGGTACTCCTTTACCTGCCGCACGCTGAGGGTGCGGAAGTGGAAGACCGACGCGGCGAGTAGGGTTGTCGCGCCGCCCTTGCTTACCCCCTCGTAGAAGTGCTCCAGCGTTCCCGCGCCGCCCGAAGCGACCGTCGGAAGGCCCGAGGCGTCCGCGACCGCCCTGGTAAATTTTAGGTCATAGCCATTCAGCGTACCGTCGCCGTCCATGCTTGTCGGAAGGAGCGTCCCCGCGCCGAGATCGCGGCAATGTCGCGCCCAATCGATCGCGTCGCGGCCGAGCGGCATCGTTCCGCCCGAAACCACCAGCTCGAAGCCGGAGGGCATAGCCGGGTTTCGCCGGGCGTCGATCGCGATGGTCACGCGCTCCGGACCGAATTTTTTCGCCGCGGACCTTACGAGCTCCGGGTCCTTTACCGCGGCGCTGTTCATGGACACCCTGGCCGCTCCCGCCGCGAGCACCAGTTCTATGTCCTCCAGGGAGTCGATTCCGCCCCCCATGGTGAGCGGTATGTCGATTACGGCGGAGACCTGGCGCACCCATTCGAGGCGCGTTTTGCGGTTCTCGAGGGTCGCGGCGATGTCGAGCATGGCGAGTTCGTCGGCGCCCTCATCACGATAAAAACGGGCGTTCTCGACCGGATTGCCGGCATCGCGTATATTCACGAAATTGACCCCTTTGACCACACGACCTTCCTTCATGTCGAGACAGGGCATGATCTTTATGATGTCCATGGATGGCCTCCGCCGATTGGAGTGCTCCGCGTGTGAGGCGTGGAGGGGGCATGTTTAATCGGGTGACTCGAAACGCGCAAGAAAAAAATCTGTGAGTATCGCCGGCGCGGTATTTTTTTATCGGTGCGTTTATACAAAGATACCATTGAAAAAATCGCCGCGCGGGAATAATTTTTTTTCGGGACGGTCCGCAAGAATGGTCGACACGAGCGCAGGGATATGTTAAAAATACTGGAGGTTGTAGATAGCGCAGTCCAGATTTTTGGAGGTGGAACATGAAGGCGCTTGTAACCGGCGCGTCCGGATTTATAGGCTCGGTCCTTGTGCGGGAGCTCGTTCAAAAAGGGCACAGAGTGCGGGCCCTCTCGCTTCCGGGGGAGGACGTATCTGCACTCGAGGCGGCGGGAATCGAGGTCGTGCGCGGTGACCTGACCATACCGGAAAGCCTTGCGGGCATCTGCGCCGGATGCGACGTCGTATTCCACCTCGCCGCCCGCGTCACCGACTGGGGTTCGCGCCGAAGCTTCTACGACGCCATACTTACGGCCACGCGAAACCTCCTCCTCGAAGCCTCGGGCGTTTCGGGCCGCTTCGTCTATATAAGCTCCATCGCCGCGCTCGGACTCGGCTCGCACCTTAAGGGCCTGCCGGAAAGCTCGGCGCCGCGAAAATCCGGCGTCCCCTACAACGACGCCAAGGCCGATGCCGAGGCCCTTGTCCGCGAGCACCACGAATCCGGAAAAATGGACTGCGTAATCGTTCGCCCGGCGAACGTCACCGGCCCCGGTAGCGTATGGGTAACCGATATCGTCGAACGGATGATGGAGCTTGTGGTGCCGCTAATGGACGGCGGAAGGCACAGCTCGAGCCTGGTGTATGTGGACAGCCTGGTGGACGGCATCATCCGTGCAGGCACCATGGACGCGGCGCTCGGGAAGACCTATCACTTTCGCGACGACTGGAAGGTAAGCTGGGAGCGTTATGTGAACGACCTGGGCAAAATGATCGGCAAACGCCCTGTGGGGAGCGTTCCCTTTCGGATGGCATGGGCGAGCGGGTGGCTCCTTGAAAAGGCGCTCACGCCATTTAACATCAGGCCTCCGCTCACACGGCTCGCTGCCGGCGTGATGGGCAGGGATAATGACGTGGATACCACGCTCGCGCGCTCGGAGCTCGGCTGGCGCACGGTCCTCCAATACGATGAGGCCATGAAAAGGATAGGGGAGTGGGTGCGGGAGCGCTATACATAGCTTTTATGCGGCCGTCTCCGGCCATGGTTAAAAATACAAAAATCAAGATCGGGAGGTATAGATGAAGCTTACACTGCTGCTCTTCATCCTGTATCGCAAACTTAAAAGCGCCGTGCGGAACAATCGGGCATACCAGAGCCACATCGGCACGGTTCGGCTAAAAATCCTCATCAAGACCGCGGACGGACGTCGTGGGAGGCTCTTCGTTTTCGACCGGGGGAAGCTTTCCACGAAGACCGGAGGGAATCACCGGGCCGATGCCGCACTGGTGTGGTCCGACGCGGCGACCGCCTTTCGGGTGATGGCCTCCGGTAGCGACGAGCAGTCGTTTCTGGCCGCGGCAGAAGGGAAGCTCAAGGTAGAGGGAATGGCGTATTATATCCAGTGGTTCACCGACGGCATCAAACTGGTGATGAAGTAAATGGTACAGCCGAGCGCGGCGAGTACGGCGAAATACATCAAAAATTTAGAAAGAGGAGAATGATTATGGCGGATATTAAGTCAGGCCACTTAATTGCGAAATATTTAAAGGAAGTGGAAAAGATCGACACCGTCTTCGGCATCTCCGGCGGGCACATAGAATCCATGTTAGACGGCTTTACCGAGCATTCCATCCGCACCATCGACGTGCGCCACGAACAGGCCGCGGCCATGATGGCCCACGCCTATTCGGTCTACACCGGCCGTCCCGGCGTGTGCTTTCTAACGGCCGGTCCGGGTTTTACCAACGGGCTTACGGGTATAGCGAACGCCTACCTGGATAACGTACCGCTGGTGGTGCTCTGCGGACGGCACCCTCTCCGCGACGACCTGAAAGGGGCGCTTCAGGAGATGAACCAGATCGACATGGTCAAGCCCGTCACCAAATGGGCGGCGACCTGCTACGACGCGAAGCGCATCCCGGAATATATGGCTATCGCCTTCCGCAACGCCGCCGCCGGACGGCCGGGGCCGGTATTTCTCGAACTTCCGCCCGACATCCTGAATGTCACCATCCCGGCAGAATCGGCCCCCATGCCCGTTAAGGTGGCGCGAAACTACGCGGTCGTACCCGCGGACGAGGAGCTCGCCGCCGCGGCGGCCATCATCAACTCCGCTAAAAAGCCGCTCTTTTTAGGCGGTTCCGGGGTGGGCTTTAGCGCCTGCTCGGAGCGACTTGGCGCCTTTGTGGATAAAACCGGCATCCCCTTCATGCTCCTCAACTACGGCCGTGGTGAGCTGCCGGACACGCATCCGCTTTCGATATGGGACTGCGGGAACGTCGGGCTAATGATGACCATAAGCCAGGCCGACGTAATAGTCGCCGCAGGGCTCAGGTTCAACTGGCTTTTAATGTCCGGCGAGATTTTTCCGCCCGGTGCGAAGATGGTGCGCATTGACATCGACCCGCGCGAGATCGACCGCAACCGCAGGGCCGATGCCGGACTGGTGGGCGACATAGGCTCGGTGCTTGGGCGCCTCTTGCCCCTGCTCGAAAAAAGGGATCACGGCGAATGGGTGAAGACCCTGCGCGCGGCGAGCTACTCCTTCATCGATTCGGAGCTCAAGGCTCGCGAAACCGCCTCCGACCCGATCCATCCGATCCGCCTCGTGGCCAAGATACAGGAGGTTGTGGGCGAGGACGCGCTCTATGTGGTCGACGGCGGCGATACCAGTTATTTCGGACAGGTCGGCCTGTTCACGAAACAGAAGGCAGGGGTCATTGGCGGCGCCTCGGGACTCCTGGGCTGTCTGGGGACCGGCATCCCCTTTGGAGTGGCCGCGAAGCTCGCCCGGCCAGACAAGCCGGCGGTGGTCCTCAACGGAGACGGCTCCTTCGGATTTAACTCGATGGAGTTCGACACCATGGTAAGGCACAATATCCCGGTGGTGGTCGTGGTGAACAACGACTGCGCATGGGGGATGATTAAGCACAGCCAGGAGCTTTCAATCGGCGGCGACCGCCTTCAGTGCGCCGAGCTCGGCTCGCGGCGCTACGACCTGATGGTCGAGGGCCTGGGCGGCCACGGTGAGTTCGTAACCAGGGACGAGGAGATAGTACCTGCGCTGAAGCGCGCGCTCGCATCGGGAAAACCCGCCTGCGTGAACGTGATGACCGATCCGACCGTTACGAGCCCGGCCACGCCGCTCTTCTACCAGTCGCTTAAGATGGAATAGGAAGGCGGGCGCCATGAAAGCCCTCGTTTTCAACGTAAACGTGCCGAAGTTCCTGGCCATACAGGCACTGCGCCCCATAAGCGCCTCGTTTTGCTACGGCGGGCCCTTCGCCACGATACGGCCGGCCGACATCCCCGAACCCGCGCTTCCTTCGCCGGAGTGGGTAAAGATCAAAACGAAACTATGCGGCGTCTGCGGGAGCGATATAAACCTCATCATGCTTAAGGACTCACCCACGGCCTCGCCTTTTACCTCGTTTCCCTGCGTGCCCGGGCACGAGTTCTGCGGCGAGGTGGTCGAGGTCGGCAGGGAGGTCCGCACCTGTGCCGTCGGCGACCTGGTTACCGTTATGCCCTTTTTGGGCTGCGTGCCGCGCGGGATACAGCCCGTGTGCAGAAGTTGCGCCGCGGGCATTCCCGGTAACTGCGAGAACTTCGCCGAGGGCGCCTTTTCGCCGGGAATGTTTACCGGCATCTGCCGCGACATAAACGGCGGCTTCGCAGAGTATACGGTGGCGCACCGGAGCCAGGTGTTCCGCGTTCCGAAGGGCGTTAGCCCCGAGTCGGCGACGCTCACCGAGCCGCTGGCGGTGGGCCTGCAGGCGGTCATCGACAATATGCCCCGGTCGGGGGAACGCGTGCTCGTCATCGGCGGAGGGGTCATCGGCGCGATGGTCGTAAAGTCCATCCGGGCGCTGGGCGGCCGTTGCGACATTACGGTGGCCGAGCCCGCGCCTCACAGCGCGGACTACTGCAAGCGGTCCGGGGCCGACAGGGTCATAGCCGGCGGGCTTATAGATGCGGCCGTGGATATGGCGGGCGGGAGGGCCTACCGGCCCCTTCTCGGCGAGCGGGTGGTGATGGGCGGCTTCGAGCGGATCTACGACACGGTCGGACACGCCGATACGCTGAACCTGTCGCTACGAATACTCGCCGCCGACGGCACGCTATCGGTCATTGGGATCGGCAAGAACGTCAATCTGGACCTCACGCCTCTGTGGCTAAAGCTACAGACCGTAAAAGGGTGCTACGGCTATCGCTACAACCCGGTGAAGGGGGGAGGGACGAAGCAGGCGTTCGAAACGGCGCTCGACCTCATCGCCAGAAAGAAGGTGCGCGTGGACGATATGCTCACGCACACCTTTCCGATAGAAGAGTATCGCGCCATGATCGAGATGAATCTGAACAAGTCGCGACACGGGGCCATCAAGACGGCCATACGATTCTGAGGGATAAGGGCTTCGTTGCTTTCTTAAGGCTCTCGGCGACAGTAATAATCGGAGGCCGAACAAGTGGGCCTCCAAAGGGGATACGCATTTGGGAGGGGAGGAGTTAAAACTTTTTTGGGGAAATGGAATTTTTTAAAAAAGGGGAAGGGGAGGAGATGGCAGCAGGGTACACGAGGGAGGCACGCCCGGCAATAATTGAGGCTGGGGTTACACAGCATGTGGAAACTGGAGACTAAATTGCCGGAGCGTGCTAACGAGCTGAAAAAGCAAAGGAAGGCAAACACACTACTACTCCCTGTTAAAGTTGTGAATAGCTCTAACACGCTCGATAGTTAACTCTCTTGCATGCTCCTTCGGCATGTCTTGAATAACATTTTCAAGTTCACCTTTCGTCATCTCTTTGAGTGCCTGGTTCCGTACAGCAATTGGGATATCCTCAATTCTTGCAAAACCAGTATTTTTTTGAACAACATTATTTTCCGCGCCTTCTGCTCGTATTAAGGCATCCGTTTTAGTTTTTTTAATGAGATGATCGTCTTCCAATTTTTTGACTATTTCGATTCCATAGTCTCTAAAAGTATCGTTAATACTCGCAAAAGCATTTCCACTGGACCGTGCAGTCGACATCCATATTTTGTTTCCATTTTTTGCATCAAACAATTGAGTAATAATATTAAGTCGAGGCTTCTTTATTGTTGTAGTCTGCGGCCCTCCCTGGGTTTGCATCGAATACTGATATTGGTTGGAACCCATTCTGGTAATAGTACCTTGCGAGGTATATGGTTGGTAAGTCGTCAGTGTCTGCTGGCTATAGCCCATTTCAGCGATGGAAATAAATAGAATTGAATCGATATTATTTTTAGCAAATATATTTTTAAGATCATTTTCAGAATAATTGCGCGTAGGCGGTAAAACGTCGTATCCATTAAAAGCAATTACTCCTTTTTTATTTAATTCCGAGACAAGATTCGATTCTATTTTTATTTTTAAATCAAGATCGCTTGTATCCAATACTACTACGACTTTACCAATGACGAATGATTTATATTGAGGATCAGTAACGCTTGTTATATGAGTGCTGACACAGGATACTAATATTAGACATAGTGTTGAGAATAGTATTTTTTTCACTGTGCATAACTCCATTTATTAATTCTTCGAAGGGCTTTTACGATCTGGGTGCCGGAGAAAGTTTTGCTCACAGGCTTATATCGACTTCTTTCATGATTGCTGTGGGGGCTGATTTAATCTGGTTTAATTTTTCAAGGCCTTCAAGATAACAGAGAATTGCTTCTCTGGCGTTTTCGAGCGCCTCCTTTTCGGTATCGCCCTGGGTATAGCATCCGTCAAGCGCGGGTACGGAGACATTGAAGCCTCCTTCCTCGGCCGGTTCAAGAATAATATTAAATTTCATGGTACACCTCTTAACTTGCCGTAGTTGCCGGCTCTTTCACTTTGTTTTTGTTTATTACCGGGTCTATCATATATCTTATCATTTCCCTTATTCATATAGTAAATTATTAAAAAAAGATTATAATCAACAAAAAAACATTCTTTTAAAAACAGGGATGACAATAACTTTATCTACTTGCACTATATGGCCTCCCTGTAAAAATCCAGCTTTAATTTGCGACACCGGCCGCCCACCGGCTAAAATGGCAAGTCTCGATCAATTTTTCGATAAAACCGAGAAAATGATCGAGCAGGTGCGCCCGATATCTCTTGAAATTCACCCCGATGCCCCAATAAACCATCCGGCTTCTGACCCTTTCGATCCGCTTGAACTTGACGCGCCCCTTGAGATACTTCGGTTTGAGCTGACTCATCAATCCTTCCACGGGAGGCCGCATTTTGCACATCTCCTGGTACTCCCCGGTCTTCAGCGCCTCGTGACGCTCGTCGAGCCACCTTCGAGTATCGTCAACAAGATACCGTGATTGCGCTCTGGAAATACGGATCGGACACAGGGTGCGCCTCTTGCACCTGGCGCACTTTTTCGGATTGAAATTCGCCACTGATTTCGTTCCGGTAATGGAAACGCTGCGCGGTGTTCAAAATTGAAAGCAGGCGTTTCAATCCACGCGCCCGCGCGGGGCGAGCTTAAAGTCACCGGTACTGTGGATGTGCTAGCGGGCGCCTCCTCCCCTGTCAAGGGGAGGCCGGGAGGGGTTTTACTTTTCCTCTGAAGATCCTTCGATCCAATTTTATGACGCTAAAAAAGCGAGAGTCTGCCTATGAATTTTAAAAAAACCGCCAGGTGCTCCTGCTCTCCGGCATCGCTGTGTTATAACTAAGGGGAACGAACCCCCCTCGATCCCCCCTTGTCAGGGGGGAAGTGCCGGATGCCGCCTCATGCACTGATCGATACCATCGAACATTCATTAAGCAGCGCGCACGGATGCGCGCGCGGCGAGACTCGCGCCCCCGGCGCTACGCGCCACCCCCGGAGGGGTTGCCTAATGCCTGCTGGCTAGTTGCAGTCACAAACACCAACGGATACCATCGAACAGCCGTTAAGCAGCGCGCACGGATGCGCGCGCGCGGCGAGACTCGCGCCCCCGGCGCTACGCGCCACCCCCGGAGGGGTTGCCTAATGCCTGCTGGCTAGTTGCAGTCACAAACACCAACGGATACCATCGAACAGCCGTTAAGCAGCGCGCACGGATGCGCGCGAGGCGAGCCAAACGCTCCCGGCGCTGTGGAGGTGCAAACACAGCGGGCTTCGCCTGAGCAGCGTTATGCAAAGCACGGCCGCGATGAAAATTACGGCGGTGAACAGGGAAGCCGCCGCGGCGTGAATATGCGCGAGGTGACGACGCGCCTGGCGGCGCCGTGTTCTCCGTCATGGTTTTGTGTTAATATTTTTCCGCACGCCCACCTGAATGTTCAGATAAGCGTATCTGCCGTCTTTTTCGAAAAACAGGACCGTGCCGGGCAGCGCGAACAGGGAGACATCGTTGCCGATTCGGCGGGCGATATCGAGATACAGACAGACATGGGGGTCCAGATACAGGGAATGGGCGCGATCGGTTCTGTTTTTTAAATGATGAGCCAGATATCCGGCTCCCACCATCGGCGTGAGGGTCAGTTCGGGATGGGGCTTCATGGAATAGCCGGCCAGCAGGCAGAGCTGGATGAAATTGTAGGAATCGATATCCGCCGCTCGCGGGTGCATGCGATGGAATCCGACGAGGAATCGCATGGAAAGCGTTTCGGGCATATCGGTTTTTGCCCCGGCGGAAAGGGCGAACCCGGCTCCGTAATCCGCGACGCTTCCGTACATCCCCAGCGGGACTATGGCCGAGGGCGAAGCCGACAGGAAGAGCTCGATGCCGTGCTTTTCAGGTTTTTCCGGAGTGAGGATGGCAGGGGCGGCGGGCTGGGACTTTTTCGGCTGGTAATGGCGTGCGATCTCCGCCAGTATTTTTTGGATGCTCCGGTTGAGTCCGGCGGGCGTGGTTTTTTCATGGATGCGGACTATTGTGCAGGCATCGCGTACGTCGAGTAGCTCGATTTTGATGATGTAGTGTTCGTCTTTCAGCGGGCGCAGCAGGTACTGTTCCTCGTTTTCGCGTCCGAGCGGGACGAGCGTTCTCTTTTCTCGTAGCGAGATAGTTCCCGTTATCACCCTGTCGGCCGAGCGCAGGGCACCGATTTTGAGTGCGCGATCCGGAAGGCGGTGGTGACGACGCTCATTCTCTTTGGATCGGCCGGCATACTCTTCGGGGGGCAGGAGGAGGAGATGTGGAGTAGTGAGCAGTCCTTCGGCAAGCGTGTCGTTCACGCGCGCGGCGATTTCGGGCGCTAGCCCCGAAGCTGTTAGGCGAATGAACACGGTGCGGTGCGAGTCGGCGTCTGCGGCGGCCAGGGGCCGGCCCGGGACGAGGGCCAGAAGCATATACAGCAAGGCAAGGGCTGTTTTTCCGATCATAGGGATATTGAATAGGTGGCGCCTGCGGTCAACAGGAGCGAGTTCGTTCGCAGCCTGTCGCCGCCGAGGGTGCAGGCATTTATGAATGATATCTCCGCGCGGAGCCCCGCCTCGAGAGAGACGACGGTCCATACGCTGTGCGTCAGCCCGGCCCCGAGGAAAACGCCTGCCTCGTTGTGCGCTGATTTTTTATCGATATGCGAGGTTGTAACGGTGCTTCCAAGCTCGCGCCGGTCGGTCCAGGTCCCCGTCTTCAAGGCGTATAAAAGCCCCGCCTCGCCGTACAGCATTCCCGCACAACGGCGGTATCCGGCCGAGAGCTGGATGAACGAGAGCTCGAGCGTGGTCGTGGAGGGAAGTCCCATGTACGTGCGCTCGATTGCGAGTGTTTTACGCGCGTATTCGACCCCGCATAGAAGGGTGCTGTTCTCCCATGCCTGGTAAGCGAGCCGGGCGCCGGCCGAATATGCCGTATCGATGCGCCGCTTCTGGTCGCCGGTGCCTGCGACAGTGCCGGAGGGATATGTTCCGCCGAAGGATGCGGTGAGACCGAGGCCGAATGTGCCGCGAGCGGTGTCGCTGCGGCCGGCCTGTTTTTCCGCCTCGATGTGAGGGACGGTCGGAGCTTCACCTTCGATTCCGGCTGCCTGCGCGCCGACGAATGAAAGCAGCCCCATTGTGATTAAAACGACGCTGAACGGTGATCGGTATTCCATAGAGCCCACCCGTTTATCAATAAGAATCTTTGAATACATAGACCGATCCCTGATCCTCTCCAGGGCCGGTGTCGTCCCCGCTCGCCCCCGCGATGAGCGTTCCCTCGGAGGAGAGGGCGAGTGTTATGCCGAACTGGTCGCCCGCGTTGCCGTCGGGCGCGATGAGCTTTGCGAGCATGCCCCATCCCCCGGTGGCGCCGCGGTCACATCCGAAGAGGTAGACGCTGCCGGTGCGCAGGCTGAGCGGGGCGTTCCCCCAGGCGCCGGCGGCGAGAATGGAACCGTCCATTGTTATAGCTATCGAGCGGGCGAAATAATCCGAGCCGGCCCCGTCGGGAGCGAGGATGCGATGTTCGCGCCAGGATCCGGCGGTTCGGGTGTAGACGTATGCACAGCCAAGGCCATAGAGACCGCTGCGCCCGTCGTGTCCATACGCTCCCACGCAGAAGGTGTCGCCGTCGGCGGAGATCGATACGGCGGCGCCGAAGTAATCACCCGCGCTTCCGTCGCCCGCGATAAAGACGGTTTCTTTCCATGAGGCGCCTTCAAGACTATAGTGGTAGACCGCTCCCCGGGCGGTGGCCGTGTCGATCCGGCGTTCCATCGCGCCTGCCAGTATCGCGCCCGCATCGGCGCTTATGGCGACGGCGCAGCCGAACTGGTCGCCCGCGTCGCCGTCGGAGGCGGCGAGAACGGTTTCCTCCGTCCATCGCACACCCGTGCGCCTGAAGACATGAAGTCGGCCCGTTCCGTCGCGCCAGGGCGCGCCCGCGATAATGGTCCCTCCGTCGAACGATGCGGCCACGCTGTGTCCCAGCATATCATTTTCCCCGGCCTGTCCGGCGATGAGCCGCTCGCGGAGCCCCCACTGGTCGGCGCCGCCGTTGTTTCTTTCGAACATATAGACGGCGCCGCGGGCTCCGTCATGGCCCGGGGCGCCGGCGGCGATACAGTCTCCGTCCGCGGAGAGCGCGACGGAGTGGCCGAGGTCGTCACCCGGCAGCGCGTCCGGGTCGATCGCGCCGGTAAGAAGGGTCACAGGCTCCCAGGCCCCTCTGGAGAAGCGGTATACATACACGGCGCCCCGGTGCTTGTCGTACGCCGGGACGCCGACGACCACGGTGGCGCCGTCGGCCGATACGCTGACGGCGCTTCCGAAGCGCCGGTGACTCGCGCCGTCGATGGCGGTGATGCGATCGATGAACTCGATGGCGTCGTCCATAGTTATGGATTCGTTATCCGCGCTTCTGAATTCGGCTTCGACGGTTTTAGTCCCGTTGCCGTAGGGGAGCATCCATGATTTAGACCCGGCGTAGGGCTCCCAGTCGGACCATTCGCCGGGGACATTCCGAAAGCGCATCCGGCGGGAGTTGGAAACGTCGATGCTCAGTACGACGTCGAGCTGATAGGCGTATGGCGCGCCGCCGTTTATGACGAACGATCTGCCGCAAGGAGCGGACGAGCCGTATTTATTCTCATTCTTATTACCGGTGATCATATTGGAGCAAGCGGTGAAGAAGAGAGTCAGGAGGATGAAGAGGGTGAAGGGGGGCCATGCGACGCGGAGCGGCGCAGAGGGTGTATGCGAGGCGTTTGATAGCGGCATCGAATGAACACTATTCATAATATTATTATTGTTCACTTAGAATATGACAAAATATTCAATAATAGTGTTGACATCAGCCATACCCATTCTATTTTGTAAACAGAAAACTGAAGTCATGCCGTTTGGCGTGAGGTTTTCTTTTCCGGCGCTCTGCAAGGCCAGGAGCGGTTTAGCAGAGCGGGATTGGCCGCCGGATGCCCACACATAAAATATTAAAGCCGTCGGGGGATTCCCGCGGCTCATTCCTGAAACCGGCTCGCATAGAGCAAAAAGCGGGCCGCGCACCCTTAAGAGAGTCCGGACGGGAAGCACTCGTCCGGTAACGGTGATCGTCGGAGAGTCATCTGATGATAGCCGGAGGTCTGTCCGGTTGGAATATTCCGGATTCCGTTTACAGGGTGTTGTCAGGAAAATGAGAATTCTGAAGCCTCCACATTATGTTCTTGCGGGTATCATTCTTCTCGGCGCGGTGTCGTGTGCCGGCGGTGAAGCGTCCCGGAGCCCGCGTGAAGACGGTGTGCAGCCAAACAGCGTTCCGTTTGCTTTTGATATTGTCGTGACTGCCGTTCGGAATACGTCGAAATCTATCCAGCTTCACGCGATTGACCATGACGGCGATAGTCTCAGTTTTCACATCGCTCCAGGAGGGGACCCGTCACACGGCATGGTGGTGGTGGACGGCGCCATGTGCGTTTACACCCCTGCGCAGGGATTTTTCGGCCAGGACAGCTTCGAATACCGCGCCAGCGACGGGAAGAGTGAGAGCAATGTTGCGACCGTTACGGTGAATGTCGGTTCGATGAACCACGCGCCGTCTGCTTACGGAAGTTCAGTATGCACGCCCGAGGACGTACCCGTCGCGATAATTCTGGCGGGAAACGACCCTGACGGCGACACGCTCTCGTTCCATGTGCTGGAGGGACCGTCCCACGGTACGCTGGCGGTGGACGCAATGGACGGATCGCGGGTAAGCTACACGCCGGCGCGCGATTATAATGGAAGCGATTCGTTTTCATTTTACGTAAGCGACGGAGAGCTTTTAAGCTCTCCGGAGATCGTAAGCATCGAGATAGGCCCGGTGAATGATCCTCCGAGGGCGGAGGATATCCAGGCCATCACGACGGAGGAGGATGTTTCCATCGTAATCGTTCTCGGAGGAAGCGATATCGAGGACGATCCCCTGACCTGGCACGTCTCACAGCCGCTCCATGGGAGCGTCTCGGCTCCGGAGGGTCGCGAGGTGCTCTATACGCCACCGCGCGATTATTATGGAGAGGACCGTTTTCATTATTACGTCAACGACGGGAAATCGAGCAGCCCTCCTGCCACGGTCACTATCATCATTACGCCGGTAAACGATCCTCCTGTGGCGCTTCCGACTCCGGTTAATGTCAAGCGCGACACGCCGCACGATTTTACGCTCCAGGCGTACAATCCGGACAATGATGCGCTGACGTATATCGTGGAAGCGGAGCCGCGGCATGGGAGCCTCTCCTGCGAGGGAGCGGTCTGCAGGTATACGCCGGATACCGGATATACGGGCGCCGACTCCTTTATTTTTTACGTGATGACGGACCATGACCAAAGCGGGCCCGTAGAGATTCCGGTATCGGTCTCTGAGAGGGGGGTCATCTTCGTCGATGCCGAGGCGTCCGGATTCGGCGACGGTCGCTTCTGGAATTCGGCGTACAGGAGCATTCAGGAGGCGGTGGACGCGGCATCGGCGGGCGATCAGATATGGGTAAAGGCGGGTGTCTACACGGCCGGTGAAGACGGGCTTCCCACGCTCGTAGTGATGAAGGAACACGTGGACGTTTACGGAGGATTCAGGGGGAGCGAGTATCTGCTTTCAGAACGCGTTCTTGACCTGGATTTCGGGGAAATGGAAACCTGCTCTTCAATCCTCGACGGCGAGGAGAGCGTCACGCACGTGGTGCTCGGCGCTGAGGGGGCGGCGTTGGACGGATTTATCGTGCAGGGAGGAAGAGCCGCCGGTGGAGGGATCGACGACAACGGCGGCGGCATGCTTTCGGTCGATTGCTCATCCCCTGTGCGCAACTGTCTGTTCAGGAACAACAGGGCCTCAGGTGACGGCGGGGCTGTATGCGTTTACAATTCAAACCCCTCGGTGTCGCGCTTCTCCCCGGTGTTTTTCAATTGCCGCTTCGAGAATAATTCGGCCGTTTCCGACGGCGGGGCAATCTATGCCTATGCAGGGGTTTCCCCGGAGATAAGCGAGTGCACATATACCGCCAACAGCGCCGTCAACGGGCATGGCGGCGGTATATGCGCGTACGGTGAATCGACGTCCATCAGGTGGTGCGTGTTTACCGGGAACAGCGCTGTAAACGGCGGCGGTGCGTGCGTCTCGTACGGCTGCGCGTCGGATACCGTCTTCGCTGTTATGGAGAATTGTTCGTTCAGGGACAACGACGCGCTCTTTGACGGCGGCGGGGTGTACTGTTTCATGTCGCGGCTTCGGATTGTCGCGTGTACATTCACCATGAACGCGGCCGGAAACGACGGCGGCGGGGTGTACACTGAGCATGAGCGGGGAGTCGTGTTTCTCGATTGCGTGTTCAACGGAAACGCCGCCTCCAGCATGGGGGGCGGCGTCTGCACCATACGGAGCGGTCCTTCCATGGAAGGGTGCGTTTTCACCGGGAACAGGGCGAACAACGGCGGGGGCCTCGCCAACCGCATCTACAGCAGCCCCATATTGCTGGAATGCGATTTTATCTCGAACGTATCGGAGAACGGCGGGAACGGCGGCGGTATCTTCAATTATTTTCTATCCTGTCCGGTTTTGCGGAACTGTAATTTTTCATCGAACGAAGCGGAGGGCCACGGCGGCGGGATGTACAGCGAGGATAGAAGCTCGCCGACGCTCCACGACTGCTTGTTGGCCGAAAACAACGCCATTGGAGACGGTGGCGGGATGTTCAATGGATTGTATAGCTCGCCCGTGATGAGAGGGTGCCGTATAGAGGGCACGCTTAGGGCGAGAAACGGAGGGGGGATTTTTAATACGGATCGCTCCGGCCCTCATCTTAGCGATTGCACGATCAGGAATAACATCGCCTTGCTCGACGGCGGCGGCGTCTGCAATTACGGCGGGTCGAATCCTTTGTTCATCAATTGTCTTGTCATTGTGAACGCGGCGGCGAGGGGAGGGGGAATATATAACGATGAGTCCTCTCCGGGGTTCGAAAACTGCACGATCGCTTCCAATCTCGTGCACGACGACGGCGGTGCGGGCGTGAACACTGGAAGGGGGTTGTACAACCGCTCCATGAGCGCTCCGCGCATTCTGAACAGCGTGATCTGGAATTATGATTACGGATCCGGACCCTATGTCGCCGTGGTCGAGGATGTCGATTCGGCGTGCGAGGCCTCGTACAGTCTGATCCGGCTGCAATCGGGCGTATATCCGGGGGAGGGGAATCTCAATATCGATCCGTTATTCGCCGGAGCGGATGACTATAGGATGAGAGAGACCTTGATGCTGGACGCAGGAGATCCGGAAACGGCGGCGGAGATATGCGCCCTTTTACGGAATCGGGAGAGCGTCGTAAACACGCCGGACCTCGTTCGTCCGGACGATTGTGTAGTCGACCCAGGTTATCATTATTAGTGTCTCGCGTTCGAAGGATCGAGGATTGGTGGTGTTGTTGCGCAGTCGGGAAGAGGGCCTTTCCCGGCGCGGGCGGATGATGGAGACCGGCTGCACCGGAGATGTACGAGAGATTCGAGGATTGGACAATCCACAGGAGGGATGATGCGGAAGAAGAGGGGTGCGCTTGCCGATGGCGGCTTCCAGCGGAGAACGGCGGTTCGGGTGCTGGGGGTGGTTCTCGCCTTTTCGGTGATCGGCCTCTCCGTGCTCGGGTTTCACGCTGTACGCACGGGGAGAATGCTCGCCTCGGCCTCCGATGAACTGGAGAGCGCTCTGCTTACCGGCGACAACATCGTGAAGGCGTTCATCCGCTATTCGGGAAGAGTGGGAGCGACGGGCCTTGTCCCGAACGCGGGGAAGATCGCTATCGATCATGAGCTGAGTGCGACGACCGTCAGAAGGCGAATGGCGGACATTCGGCGCTGTATTTTTATAAATTACGCGATTATCGGCGTTCTGGGGGGACTCTTCCTTCTTCAGGGAGTGTTCCTCTACCGGTACTGTATCCGGCTGACCGGACGCATCGCCGGTCCCATGGGCATGCTCAGGCGTCGTCTCGAAGAGATTAACAGGGGTGAAATTCCGGATTTTCGCCCACTCCGGAGGGACGATGAATTCAGGGATGTGTACGATCAACTGGCGCTGGCTGCCCGGGGAATTGAGACGGGAGTAAAACGGCGGGTGCGTACGCGCGCAAAGGAACGGTAAAATTTTGAGGATGAAGAACGATGCTTCCAATATATGGCCGGGAATATCGATTTCCAATAATGGCCCAAGCACGAAGCAGACGCCGGCGCAGCGCAACGGGGTTCGTTGGATAGTCCCTGTGGTGGCATTTTTATGGGTGGCGGCATGGTCGTCATGCTCCAATCCTGTCGGCGGGACGAGCACGATATCCGGGCGCGTCGTGCTGTGTTCTTACGGGCTCGAAAATGTGGAGGTCGCGATTAGCGGTAAACATTTCGGGACCGTGCGTACCATGACCGATTGTGAGGGTGCGTACGCCTTTTACGACGTGTGGAACGGCACATACAGCGTGACGCTTTCGAAAAAGGGGATCGTCTTCACGCCGGCGAGACGATCGATTTCGGCCTCGGGGGGCTGGATCGGGAACCAGGACTTTGTCGCCCTTCCCACCTGGGAACGGACGATTGGCGGTACGGGTGCCTATCGTGCCTATTCGATCCGGGAGACGATGGACTGCGGCTTTGTGATCGTGGGATACAGGCAGGGCGCAGGGTCGCAGAAAGAAGCGCTGGTCGTGAAACTGGATTCGTTCGGGACGGTCGTCTGGGAGAAGAGCTTCGGCGATTCGATGGACGCGTGTGCGTACGACGTGGATGTGACACCGGACGGCGGGTATGTCGTGGCGGGAAGCCGGCAGCGTGCGGGATCGCTGTTGGACTTCTGGATACTGAGGCTTGACGGGAACGGTGATATGGAGCCCTCCGGCTGGAGCAGGACCTACGGCGGAGCGTTCAACGACGAGGCGTACTCCGTCCGGCGGACATCCGACGACGGATACGTGGCCGCCGGGTATACGGTCAACAGCCTTGGCGGAATGGGGGATATGCACGTCATCAGGGTGGACGCTTCGGGAAGCGTGCTGGAGCCGGTATGGCCGCGGACCTACGGCAGCGAGGGGTGGGATGCGATACGCGCGATACGCCAGACCTCCGACGGCGGATTCATCGCGGCCGGATATTGTGCCACGATCGAGGCAGGCCTGTGTGTGAGCTTGATGAAACTCGATCCGACGGGAAACGTGGAGTGGAGCGAGGTGAAAAGCGTTGGAGAATGGGATGAGGCCCGCTCGGTGGAGGAGACGGACGACGGAGGATATATGCTTACGGGATTCACCAGGCCGTCGTTCGGCGGCGGGAGCTCGATCTGGGTGATGAAGACCGATTCGATCGGAACCGTCGACGAAAATGAAAATACGGGGACATGGTTGCGCGTGTTCGATTACGAAGGGACGGCCGAAGCCTACTCCGTCAGGCAATGCGCGGACGGCGGGTTTGCCGTTTCCGGCGCGGTGTACAGTCCGGCGAAGGGAACTGTCGACGCGCTCCTGATCAAGCTCTCTCCCGCCGGAGAGAGGATGTGGGAGCGGAGCTTCAGCTCCGGCGATGTCACTACGGCATATTCGGTTGAACCGACTCATGACGGAGGCTTTATCGTCGCCGGGTACGTTCTGTCGTACGAGGGGCGGGACGGAATGTGGATTGTAAAGCTCGACGCGCGCGGGGTGGTGTCGTGGTGAGGGAATGCTGGAGGCGACGGCATTGGTTTTTGTTTTTGGTTTGTGTGGTGCTTCTTTTGGGGTGTGAGCGGGGAGAGCGCGGAGAGGGGTTTCTTTCTTATGCGGGGCCCGTGCCGATTCTTCTGGTTCCACTGGAGGTGGAGGTGGAGAGCGGGGGAGCGGGAGAGGATTTGGAGGCGTGGCGTCTATTTGACCGGGACACCACGAGCGGCATTCGTGCTTTTGGTACGGTTCGGATACGGTGTACAATAGCAGGAGCCCGAAGGCTCACGCGGGTACGGCTATATGGAGGGAGCGGGTACGAGGTGCGAATATACGCGGATGGGCGTGTTCTGGGAGAGATGGATGGAGGGCGCCGGGAAGAGGGCTGGAGCTCCATTGAGGCGGACGTGGAGGTGGAGTCGCAAAGCTTTATTGTGGAGCTTAAGGGTGATGGAACGGGAGAGCTTGGCGAGCTTGAGCTGTGGGGAGAGGCGGAGGGCGCTGCTTTGGAGGAGTTGCTTGGCATGGGCCTATCCGAGGTTGGAAGCGGAGAGGAGCTTGCGGCGCTGGTGGAGAAGAAGGCGGCGCACGTCGTGGAGGTGCGGGGTAGTCCTGATGAGATTGGGGCGTTGGGCGGGATAGGAGCCGGCGCCTCTGTGCATGTGCGCTTTGATCTGGCGGTTAATCCGGCGTGTATGAAGCGGGCGTACCTGGCCTACCGAGGGCGGAATATACGCAGTATTGCCGGCATACGGCGTCAGATAAACGGCTCTTTGTGGGAGGGAGGGCAGGATGTTTCCGGCAGGGAGGATGGGTGTTCCGACTGGAGGGAATATATTGAAGAGATAAACCCTGCGTGGCTGGTGCGCGGGGAGAACGTGATCCGGTTTGAATCGGATATCCGTGGCGCGTCGCTTGGCGGATTCCGTTTGGTGCTGGCGGCGCCGAGCGGGTGGAACGACGTGGGCTCGTGCTCGCCCGCGGAGTTGTACGACGGCCGAGTGGAGACGTCGGTGGCTCTTGCCCCAGAGGGGGAGATCGGGATTGGCTTTGAGCGGCCGGTGTACCCGGAGACGCTGATGGTCTATCTACCGTCCAGGTGCGGCGGGAAGGCGGCGCTGGAATGCGCGCAGGAGCGCGGGTGGATTGCGCTGGGAACGGTGGATTTTTCCGGTCTGAAGGCCGGGTGGAACTCCATTGCGGTGCCTGGCGGGGAGCGCTGCGAGGCGCTGCGCCTTGTGCGGCCCGGGGCGATGGAGGGAGTTTCACCGGTGGTCATATCCGAGGTGCGGGTACTGGCGAGCGCGGCGGGAAGTCCTTTCGAGATTCCGCGGGTGGTGGTGAGTTATCCGCGGAGGGGGGAATACTTCGGTCGCGAGGCATATATCCAGGGCTTTACTCTGTTTGGCGAGGAGGTGAAGCGGATAACGGGCGAGGGGAAGCTTGTGCGCGAGGGAGGAGGGGACTCCTTCAGCTTTTCGATCTCGAAGGACGAGACGCGCTTCCGGATGCAGGAGTCGGCAGATGCGTGGGAGAGCGTGGTGCTGGCGGAATGGCTTCGGGCGGAGGCGGTGAAGGCGGTAGCCCTGTACGCGAACGGAGATGGGGGTGAAAATACGGTCAGCCCCGGGGAGGGCGCAGAAGAAGGAGAGGGCGGCTTCGACGGGGGGGCGAGCGGGGGCCTGGGGGTTTTTACGACCACGGTGCATCCCGGTTCGTCGAAGTCGGTCACGTTTCGTGGCGTGAGTCTGGAGATTCCCGCCGGGGCGGTGGAAACGGAGACGCGGATCAGCATTATTCCGCTTTTGGAGGCGCAGGTGGCGCCGCTTTCTGAGGGGATGGTGAACGTCACCTCGCCTGATGCAGGTTATCGATTTTTGTTTAACGGGAAGCCTCATGGCAGGTTCAGGAAACCCATCCTCATAACGTTTGCCTATTCCCGGAGCAAATTGCTCGCCGGGCAGGGAGACGGGGATGTACTCATGTATTACCATGATGAGGAGGCGTCCGCCTGGAAGAGGCTTGAGCGCGTTGACTCCTCTGCGGTGCGCTCGATGCGGATGAGAGCGTATTCGGCCGCCGGCAGCGCCGCGGGGTCTGATGAGATTATGGTGAGTTCGCTTGCTGATCACTTTACCGACTTCATCAACGCGACGCTGGTCGTGCCTGAGCATCCCGAGGCGCTTCTGCTCAACGCGAATTCGATCAGCGAGATCAGGGCGGGCGATCCCGGTGCGGGGATCAGGCGTATCGATCCGCCCGGGGGGAGCTCCCTTGGGGATGCGGTGCTCTCGTATTCGCTCGAGCTTCCACCGGGGAGGAAGGGCGTAGCGCCGCGCCTGGAGCTTCGCTACAACTCCTCGGGCGGCAACGGCTGGCTGGGGCTTGGCTGGGACGTTGCCGTGTCGTCGGTGAGCGTGAACACGAAGTTCGGAACGCCGCGCTACGATGGCAGTGAGACGTATCTCCTGGATGGACAAGAGCTGATCTATGACCCGGAGGGTGGGTGCTTCCGCGCGCGCGTTGAGGGGGCTTTCATGCGGATCGTGCGGCATGGGGACTCTCCGGCGGGCTATTATTGGGAGCTTGTTGATAAAGGCGGCACGCGTTTTATCTATGGGCTCAGCGGGAACTCGCGTGTGCAGAGCTACCGCACGGGCCACATCTTCCAGTGGAACCTGGAAAGGACGATCGACCCAAACGGGAATACAGTGAACTATTACTACGAGGTGGATGCGCTGAGGCCGCCAAACGGCGAGCCGTCGGTGCAGTCGTACCTGCGGAGGATCAGCTACACGGGCCGCGGTGGTCTGGACGGGCCCTTCAGCGTGGAATTCATGAACGAGGAGACGGCGCGTCCGGACGTGATCGTGAACTGCCGGGGCGGCTTCAAGCAGCTCATGCGTTTTCGTCTGGGGAGCATAGCGGTGAAGTTCAACGGGAGTCCGGTGCGGCGTTACGCCCTGGGATACACCACAGGGGCCTTTGGCAAGAGCCTGCTTGAGAGGGTGGAGGTGTACGGCGAGGCGGAGTCGAAGTTCAACGAGCACGTGTTCGCCTATTACGACGAGACGAGGCGCAGCGGGAATTCGCTGGAAGGGTTTTCCGCTGTCGGCGACGGATTTTTCGAGGAGGCGGGGGAGTTTTTCAAGAAGCTTTTTCTGGCGGACATGGTGGAGACGAGCACGCTGGGAGGGAGCTTTGGCACGAGCGTTTCGGTTTGCGGGTATCTTGGGATTTCACCGGGACTTGGAGGGACCAAGGGCAGATCGATCGGAGTGAGCGCAGGCCGGAACCGGAGCCGCAGCGACACCGAGAGGGCGCTTGTGGATATAGACGGCGACGGCCTTGCCGACCAGGTGTACGTGAAGACGAACGGCGAGGTCTGGTATCGCCGGAACCTGCTTGGCGTGCCCGACGGGGGCTTTCGCTTTGGCGCCGAGGAGCGGGTGGAGGGGCTCAGCCATCACGTCGGCAGGGAGAGCGATACGACTCTTAACCGCGGGCCCGAGGGGCACCTGAGGGCGGCATCGCTCATGTACACCACAAGCACGGGCAACACCGTGGGAGAGGGGTATTTCAGCGACGTCAACGGCGACGGCCTGGTGGATTTTGTAAGCGGAGGCAGAGTGCTCTATAACCGCCTGATAGAGGGCCGCCCGGTGTTCTCTCCGGAGGTGCCTCCTGGCGCGTATTTCAGCGACGAGGGCGAGGCGAATATCGAGGGGATCGAGCTTGGCGATCCCCCGCCGTCGAAGGAGGAGCTGGCCGGGGACTTTTACCGCGACGATCCCCTCCTGATGTGGCGCGCGCCGTATAAGGGGATGGTGCGCATAGGCGGTGGCGTTCGGCTGGTGGAGAAGGAGTATCTCCCCGCGCTCCCGGAGGCGGAGGAGGGCGGGTACGCGACCAACGACGGCGTATGGGTGAGCGTCCAGAAGGGCGAGCGGGTCCTGTGGTCGGCGACGATCGGGGAGGAGGATCACGAGCCGGTGCTTCCCTCAGGGATGTACGATGTCTGGGTGAGCCCCGGCGAGGAGCTGTATTTCCGGGTGAACTCGATCGACGACGGCGCCTATGACGTGGTGGAATGGGACCCGGTGATCGAATACATAGGGGTGGACGGCGCGCAGACGGACGAGAACGGCGCGGCGGTATGGCGCTATCGGGCGTCGGAGGATTTCGCCGTGGTGGGGAAGAGCGCGCCGCTTGTGCTGGGGATGGGAGGCCGGGCACGGATCACCGGGACGCTGTGGAAGAGGCGCCCCACCTCGGACGATGTCACGGTGCGGATACAACGGCTGGGGGATGACGGTACGGTGAGCGAGATTATGGCGCCGTATACGGTCCCCGGCGATTTTTCCGGGAGCGAAGAGCTCGTGCTTTCCGAACTGGTCGAGGTCTCTGAGGGGGACTCGCTGCGCTGCCTGCTGCATTCGGACACGCCGATCGACTGGAGCGCCGTTTCGTGGAAGGCCGATCTCTGCTACGAGGAGGCCGCCGACGGGAGCCAGACGAGCGGGATGGAGTTTGCTCTGCCGGTGGAGACTACTCTCTACCCCCTGCATGATGCGCTGCCGGCAAGCCCCTTTACGGCCTCTCGCGCGGGCAGGGTGCGCGTGCGCTTCGAGGCGGCGATTCTGGGGGAAGATAGGGCCTTTGAGCCGCTTGCCGGGTGGTTTGAGGGCGAGATGGGCGTGGTGGACATCCCCGAGGACTACGAGGCGGGGGTGAGGTTAGCGCTAAAGGGCGAGCACACCCTCCACGGCAAGGTGAATGGCGTATTGAAAAGCGGCGGGTTCGACACAGGGGGCTTCGTGGAGGATCGGCTGGTACTGGAGATGGAGCTCGAGGTGGAGCACGGCGAGCGGTTGTTTTTCGTGTGCGCCTCGGACCGCGAGGACGTGATGAAGTACATGAACCTCTGGACGGGCGAGGTGACATGGCTTGACAACGGGGAGCGGGTGTATGTGGATTCTTCGCTCAGGCGGATGGCGGAGGGAGCAGAAGGATTTTCGGGCGGGCATCGCTCGTGGTACTTCGGCCGTTGGAACGGCGAGCGCCTGGATGCGCGGCTCTGCCCTGCCAACGCGCTCGATCCCTCGCTTTTGGCGCCTCTTTCGGAGGCGGACGTTCCCGATCTCGAGTCCATCACCGAGGAGGACTGCGCCGGGCAGGCCCGGGCCGTGGCGGAGAAGTTGAAGACCTTTTCCGGCATGTCGGCCGATGCGGAGAAAGGGCGCTGGGTCGGCAATGACCCTGATTCTTGGATCGGCTGGACGACGATCCGGGAGGGGGAGAACGAGCCTGAGCGGACGATCTTTGCGATGAGCGCTACGCGCGTGGCGCAGAAGTATCTGCCCGATGCCGACGACCCCTTCTGGACTGGAACGTCTGTGGAGAGGAAAGAGGGGGAGGCCGCCTCGTCGCGCGCGCGAGCGGTGAAGAAGCTCACCAAAAGCAGCCACCGCGCGCTGGGCGGCTCGTCCGGGATTGCGGGAGCCTCGGCCACCAAGGGGAAATCCGCCTGTTATCTCGATTACTTCGATATGAACGGCGACCGCTTCCCGGATATCGTCGCAAGCGGCGAAGTGCAGTTCACCCGCGCAAGCGGCGCCCTGGAAAGCGCCCGGCGGCCTCTCCCCTTCAGCGCCATACGTAAAAGCGAAAACGAGAACTTCAACCTGAGCCTGAACACGCCGTCAATCGTAATAACAAAGACAGGCGCGGACAACCAGGCCCTGGGGATCGAGGCGAGCAATCCTTCACTGGGCTTTGGCGGAAACGCCTGCATAGGCCAGAGTGAAACCGACCAGGACTTCATCGACATCAACGGCGACGGCCTGCCGGACCTGGTGAGCATCTCCGGCGGGAAACTGACGGTGCGCCTGAACCTGGGCTACGCCCTGGGCGCGCCCGAGGTGTGGGATACCATGGCAGGGAATCTGCGGGTCAACAGGACGGCCTCGGTCGCCTCAAGCCTGGGGTTCTCCTGGCAGAAGCTCTTCTGGGGAGGCGGAGTGGCGGCAACTCTCTCCCAGTCGGCCACGGAGCTGGACTACGTGGACATCAACGGCGACGGCCTGCCGGACAGGGTGCGCAAAGATATAACGGTGGTCCCCCTGGCAGGTGTGCTGCCCATTGGAGGAGCAAAGCTCATGGTGCGGCTGAACACGGGAGGCGGCTTTGCCGAGGAAGAGGTGGAGTGGAAGGGGACAGATCCAGACCAGCCGATCATCTACGATGGAAGCGTGAATCAGCAGGCCTCGCTCTACGCCGGCTTCCCGATCCCGGTGCCGATCCCCTTCTGCCCGTTCAGCATCATCGTAAATCCCGGAGGAAACGCCGGGATGTCTCTGGGCAAGGGCTTTTCGCGCTTTCAGGATGTCAACGGCGACGGCCTGGTGGATCACATCTACACCGCCTCAGGCGGACGGCTGAAGGCGCGCCTGAACCGGACGGGAAAGACCAACCTGCTGAAAAGCGTGACGCTCCCGCTGGGAGGACGCTTTGAGCTGGAGTACGCGCGGGCGGGAAACACCGCGGACATGCCTCAGAGCCGATGGGTCCTTGACAGGGTACGTCTATTTGACGGCTCGAGCGAGCCGAACACCACGCACGTCTACACGACGGACTACGCCTACGGTGAGGGCTACTACGATCGCGATGAGCGCGAATTCTACGGCTTCGGAAGCGTGGAGGAGACGCGCGCACCGGGGAGCGCCGTGGAGCAGACGACCGTACGCTATTACCACAACAGGGATTATTATCTGAAGGGCCTGGAATACCTCTCGGCGCTGAAAGACCGCCAGGAACGGATATATATAATTAAGCGCACGAGCTACGAGAAGCGCGGGATCGTCCCAAGCCGGGCGTATTTCCCGATGGCGGTAAAAAAAGAGACGGCCTGCTTTGAGGGAGGCGAGCCGGGAAAACTGTCGCTTGAGCGCTACGCCTACGACCGCTACGGCAACGTTAGGCACTACACCGACGCCGGCGACGACGGCCGTGAGGACACTGCCGACGACCTCGTGGCGTATATGGAATACGATTACCGGGAAGGAACGCATATCGTATCCAACCCGCACTACCTCGAGGTGCGCGGCGGCGATGGGCGGATATATCGCAAACGCACCGGGGTGTACGACGAGAAGGGAAATCTGCGGCGGCTCATCCAGTCCACCGACACGGGACAGGAGCTGATCACCGACATGAACTACACTGCCGATGGAATGCTCGCGCTGATCACGCTTCCCGGCAACGAACAGGGTGAGCGCTATCGCCTCAGCTACGCCTACGATACGGCGACGGCGAGCTATGTGGAGGGCGTAGTTGATTCGTTCGGCTACGCCTCGAGCTCACGCTACGACTACCGCTACGGCCTGCCGGTGCGCACGAGCGACATCAACGGCAACGGCATGGTCCGCTATTACGATCAGTTCGGACGCCTGGACCGCGTCTATGGGCCCTACGACGCCTCGATCCCGGCCCTTGAGCTCTACTACGACACCTCGGCCTTCCCGGCGGTGTGCCGGACAAGAAACTACCCCGGACGGGACAGGGGAAACGCGATCGATACGCTCGTCTTCACAGACGGCCTCGGCAGGGTGGTGCAGGTGAAGAAGAGCGCGGCCATAGGAGGATCGGCGGGCATGACGGTGTCGGGAAAGCTTATTCACGACGAGCTGGGGCGCGTGATCGCCCGGGGGCAGCCCGTGCGCGGAAGCGGTATCGCCTACGAGGAACAGACAAGCGCGAAGAACCCGACCCTCTTTACCCTGGACGCGCTCTCGCGCACGACACGCACGGACTTTCCGGACGGGACGGACATACGCACGGCCTACACCATAGAGGATAACGCCTTTGTGAGCGAGCATACCGACCAGGAGGGAAAGCGGAAGCGCACGAAGAGGGACAACCGGGGAATGA